>Ga0182016_10000071_pt1 | contig 102778 bp, 97 predicted proteins | sample 712S2MmetaG_FD_120491 | JGI IMG/M metagenome (GOLD analysis project Ga0182016, IMG submission 120491) | Permafrost microbial communities from Stordalen Mire, Sweden - 712S2M metaG | ecosystem: Environmental > Terrestrial > Soil > Wetlands > Permafrost | place: Sweden: Stordalen | collected... | reverse complement strand
CCCTGGATCGCAATCGAAGTCCCGTTCATCAGCCAGACGTAGACCTCGCCGGTGGTGCTGTTCTGCCACAGGATATCGGCGTAGCCGTCGCCGTTGAAATCAGCCACCCCCTGAATCACCCAGGCGGAAGAGGGCTCGCCCGAGCCCCCCTGGCTCGCAATCGCGATCCCGTCCATCAGCCAGGTGTACACCTCTTCCGAGCCGCTGTTGCGCCACAGAATGTCGCTCCTGCAGTCGCCGTTAAAATCCCCCGCGTTCGAAAACGACGCCGGATTCGGATTCGGGTTCGGATTCGGATTTGCGCAGGACGTAACCATCAGGGTGGAAGTGGCGCTGTTCGCGCTGTATTGGCTGGGGTTCGACGGCGTGAAATCAGCGGTGATGGTGTAAGTGCCCCCGGCCAAATCTGACGTCGAAGTAATGCTCATCGGCGAGCCACCGCTCGCAGTGGCGGTGTACGTAAAACTGCCGCAGCTGCTCCCGCAGCTTGCGGTCGCATCGAGGACATTCGCTCCTGCGCTGCCAAAGGTGATGGTCGTCGCCGGTGTCCAGTTAATGGTCACCGTCGCCGCTTTAGCCCCTATCACTGGAACGATTACTCCAAACCAGGAAGTGCTCCCCCCGGTCCACGTTGACGTTGCGGTTTGAATTCCGGCATTAGTCGCTGCTTTTGCTTCGGAAACCATTCCCGGCGTAACAGCAGGCGCCACGGTTATTCCCGTATATCCTGTGCCGGGGCTGGCAGTGAAACTACAGCAGGGGACCTCTGTGACCGCGAATATCAGATCGTTCGCGTTAGCTGTTGGACCGCTGGTGGCGATGGTGGCTGTCGTTCCACCTGTTGAATTTCCGGCCTGCCCAGGATTGTCTACATTTTCCAGGCAGGCGCTTATTGGTGAACAGGACGGCGCCAACGATCCGGCTTTCCATTCGGTGATATTTAACTGCAGGTAGCTGAGGTTTGGGTTGGTCGGGGTCACCGTGAAGGATGTCACTCCGGACGGTATGCTTGGACAATACCAGACATAGTGCTGCTGAAAATCACCGCTGCCTTGCGCGCCCCCGTTGCCATCCGTAATAAACGGACTATGAGGACTTGCGACAAAACACGATTCGGTCGCATTGATGTTGTCGCCAATCGTTGCAGTGATGCCCGGGATTGAAGTGTTGCATGAGGAAGTGAAACACCATGTGGCCCAGGCGATAATAGCGTTATTGGGAGACGGGCTGTAATCGACCCTTACATTCTCCGCGGTAGATACATCGTTATAAACTTCTCCGCAGAGTGTAAAGTTGCCAATTGCCAGATTTTGCGCACAACTACTACTGGTGGTAACTCCCATGATGCAGCCATTGCTGAGGCTTGCGCTCTGGCAGGGATTAGTAGCAAATTGGGCCCCGAACCCAGGCACACTTAAGAAGAGATAGCCCGTGCTCTGCGTGGCCTGGCAGGCGTTGTCGCCATTGTTACAGAACTCGGTAACCTTGGACTGCAGTTCGGGGCCGCCGGAATCGTCGGGAATGTCGGAGTTGGGCGTGGACTCCGCATCCCCGGGTGCGGACCGGAGACTCGGTTCTGCTCCACTGCGCCTGAGTTGTTGCAGCGTGGACCGGGGGTCGCTCGTGATCCTGAGCCAGCCATCGTAGGTTCCGTTGCGCTGAGCGCCATTGGCCGCAGCCGGACGAGAGTAGACCACGTGATGGTGCGACCAATCGGAGACGACGCCGGTGCTGGAAGTGGCGGCAGCGTCGGTGTCGTGGTTCGGAGAGCAAGGAGATGTGGCTTCTTGGCACCGCATCGACGGGGTTAACGCCAGCGCTGCCGCGAATGCGACCGGCGCGATCCATATTTGAGGAAACGAAGTTCGCGAGAGTTTCATGTTCCGGGTCTTGGCTTTCTCCCGAGGATTCTGTTGCCTGGCCTCTGGCGTCCTTAGTTTAGTGCTGGATCACAGCCCAGCAGGCAACACGCTGATCGTAAGGCGGCGTAGCAATGAACGCTGAAGAACTTCTGATTCTCAAATCGAATGTCGACAAGCCGTTGAGAAGAGCGCTCCCGCGCGGCCAGAGAACGGCGAAAGCGGCAGGCCCTCTCCACAATCTCCGTGCTATTCGTACCGCAGCGCCACTGCCGGATCCACCCGCATCGCACGCGACGCCGGCAGAAGACACGCTGCCATGCCTATGGCGGTCAGCAACACAGGAACCAACACAAACGTCACTGGATCGAGCGCTTTCACCCCATAGAGCATGCTCGCCAGCAACCTGGTCACCATCGCAGCCGATGCCAGGCCCAGCCCCGATCCCAGCACCACCATCACCAGCCCGCGGCGCAGAAACAGCCCCAGCACATTTCTCCGCTGCGCCCCCAGTGCCGCGCGCACGCCAATCTCCCGTGTCCGCCGCGTGACTTCGTACGAAAGCAATCCGTACAGCCCAATGCACGCCAACCCCAGCCCCAGCCCGGCAAACACTCCCAGCAGCCGCGCCAGCAGACGCTGATTGAACAGCAGCCGGTCAATCGTCTCCGACTGACTCTGCACCCGCATCACCGGTACGTTCTCATCCAGGTCGCGCACCGTTTTGCGCACCCCCGGAATCAATGCCGAGGGAGCCATTGCCGTGCGCAGCGCGAACGCCGCTCCTCCCTCTGCGAGCGGAACATAGGCCGTTGGCGCATCCTCATCCGTGAGCGAGTCGTACTTCGCGTCCCGCGCCACGCCCACGATCGCCCACTGCGTCGCCTTCTTGTCATCCGATCCAAAATGGAGTCCGATCGGATCGCGCCCCTCCAGGAATTTCCGCACAAACGCCTGATTGACCACCGCCACCGGTGGTCCGCCCCGTATGTCCGCGGCTCCCAGCGAACGTCCGCGCATCACGGGCATCCGCATTGTCTCGAAGTATCGCGGACCCACCCTCAGCATCTGCAGCTCTTCCGTCTGCTTGCTGGTCTGGCCTTCGACCTTTACGTCCTGCGTCCAGATATTGCCGTCCAGCAGCGCGTCCGATGAATAACTCGCCGACACCACCCCCGGCAGCGCAGCCAGACGGCTTTGCAGGTTGTCGTACAAGTCCATCGCCCGTGCCTTGTCATATCCAGCCAGCGTTGGATCGATCCACACCAGCAGAATGTTCCGCGTATCGAAGCCGGCATCCACGTTCCGCAGCTTGCCCAGCGTGCGCAACAACAATCCCGCCCCCGTCAGCATCACGATCGACAGCGCCACTTGTACCACCACCAGAGCGCTCCCCAGCCCCGGCCAGCGCCGTCTCCCCGCATGCGAAGTCAGCGGCACGCCGCCCGTCGTCCCCCTGCTGAACTCAGCCGCTGCCCGCGTCCGCGCTCCGCGCAGCGCCGGAGCCAGCCCGAAACCAATCCCTGTCACCAGCGCCACACCGATCATGAACAACAGGACGTGCGCATCCGGCCGCACATCGATCACGAGCGGCTCGTACCAGTTCGCCGAAGTGAATGCCGCCAGCACGCTCGCTCCCGCATACGCCACCAGTGCCCCCAGCGCCGCACCCGCCAGCGATAACAGCATGCTTTCCGTCAACACCTGTTGGATCACTCGCCGCCGGCTCGCTCCCAGCGCCAGACGCACGGCCATCTCTCGCTCCCGCGACGTCGAGCGCGCCAGCATCAAACCCGCCACATTGGCGCACGCAATCAGCAGCACCATCCCTACCGCCAGCATCAGCAACCGCAACGGCTCGCTCAGGAAGCCGCGAAATCCCATCAAACCCTTCTGCGCCGGGATCAGCATCAGCCGTGGGTCGTCAACCGCCTTCCAGGCCGGCTTTGCCCCATGCAGCACCGCATTGCGGAACATCGGATTGACGGCCGCCTCTGCCTGCGTCCTCTTTACCCCCGGACCGAGTCTCCCCACCACCGTCAGCCACCACCCAGCGTTCTGATCGCCGTCCCATCGCAATCCCAGCGACTTTTCCTGCGTCAGCGTCATATACAAATCCGCCGGCTTCCCCGGAGTCAGCCGCGTGAACTCTCGATCCGCCACGCCCACGATCGTGAAGACCACGTTGTTCAGTCGAATCGTCCTGCCCACCACCCCGGGCGCTCCACCGAAAGCGCTCTGCCAGTACCCATAATCCAGAACCGCGACCGCCGTCGCCCCCGGCTGATCATCCGCCAGAGCCAGAGTCCGCCCCACTGCGGCCGGAACGCCCAGCGTCTCGAAATAGCTTCCCGAAACCAGCTCCCCGTGAGCGATCGTGGCCTGCCCGTTTCCAGCCACATCGAGTTCGGCCGGCCCCGCAAATGCCGTCGCAGCCGCAAACACTTCCCGCCGATCCTCCATCTCCTGGAACGTCGTATAAGGCAGCGAGCATGCGCTGGCCTCTGCGCCATCACCCCGCATCTTGCAATCGCCAAAGCTGGCCATCCCTGGGCTCTCCGGCCACTTATGCGCCGACCACCGCAGCACCACCAGCTCCTCCGGATGCTTCACCGGGATCGACTGCAACAGCACCGCATTCACCAGGCTGAAGATCGCCGTATTCGCACCGATCCCCAGCGCAAGCGTCAGAACCACCACCGTAGTGAATCCTGGCGACTTTCGCAGCATCCGCAGCGCGAACCGTAAATCCTGCCATATCGTCTGAACACCCGTGCCCGCCCGTGTGTCTCGCACCCGCTGCTTCACCTGTTCGGCCCCGCCAAACTCGGCCAGCGCCGTCCGCCGCGCCTCTTGCGCTGCCATCCCCGAGGCAATCCGCTCCTCGGCGACCGCGTCGACCCACGCACGCACCTCCGCGTCCAGTTCCGCCTCCGCCTGTTCTCGGCGGAACAGGTTACGAACCGCCGCCCTCATCCACGACAGCACTCTCATCGCGGCCTCCTCATGCCTCCAGGGCGCTGGCCATCGCCTCGGCGATCGTCGCCCACTGCTTCGTCTCAATCCCCACCTGCCGCGCGCCCACCTTCGTGCGCCGGTAATACTTTGCCCGCCGGTTGTTCTCCGATTCGCCCCAGAAAGACGCCAGCCACCCCGCCTCCTCCATCCGATGCAGCGCCGGAAACAGCGAACCCGGTTTCACCTGAAACGTCCCCCGCGTGATCTGCTCGATCCTTCGGGAAACCCCCAACCCATGCATTTCGCCATCGCCAATCGCTTTCAGGATCAGCAGGTCCAGCGTTCCCTGCAGCAAATTTGTCTGATTCTTTCCCATGCGCCTCCGCCCTATAGAATGCCTGTATGAATCACTATTCTCTCCCTCCTGCAGAATGTCAATAGGAAGACCTGCTCGCCTCTCCTGCCGAACCCCGCTTCACATTCCGGATCCCACCAAAAAGATGAGCCGCGGCTCCGTGAGCGGGGGACGTTCATTTGATCCACGCAAACCCTCAGAGCCGGCCTGGCGAGAGTCGCTCCCAGCTCCTCCATCTGCTCGTCGCAACTCACCAGCGTGGACCGGTCCGCATCTCGAACCCGACAAATCGTCCCCTCTCAGCCCCTTTACCGGATTCCTGTTACCTTCGTTTCCGGCTCCCGCATATTCCCCTTGCAATGCCCCGCGCCCACTCGCAACCTGAAAAGGAAGCCTGAATCAGAAGGACTCGCCATGCGCGAGTCCTTGTCTGTTGCAGGAACTCCGCCTGGCCCCAGGACCATTGCCACCCGCTCTTTCTCATGCCGTGAGATTCCCGCTCCTGATCCAACCACAGAGCGGACGGGATATACGCGCCAAAGCGTCTCCACAAACCATGCGGAATCAGCCGGATGCCAGAGTCGAAAACGACACCCTGGCAACCCTCACGCGATGAGCCGCATGCCATACTCCCGTGGCAAGGGGGTCTTTGGCAGCATCTCCAGGCGTTAATTACCTCGACAACAGTGACACCGCCCGAAGAACACTTTCAGAATCAGCCAGATGCCAGAGCTAAAAATCACACCCCAGCAACCCCCGCGCAATGAGGAACATGCCGCATCCCCGATACACGGGCCCTCACTCCTCGCGCAACAAAATCAAAGGATCGAGCGAAAGCGCCCGTTGCGCCGGAATCCAGGTAGCAACCAGGCCCAGCAGCGACATCGCCACCACCACGCCGCCCATCACGAACGGATCCCGCGGCGTCGCCCCGTAAACGATCGAGGCCAGCACCCGCGCCGCCAGCAGTCCCAGAACCAACCCCGCCGCCGACCCGATGGCCAGCAACTTCAATGCGCGTCCCAGCGCGGTGCCCAAAACCTCGGTCCGCTGCGCGCCAAGGGCAATGCGAATGCCCAGCTCCCGCAACCGCTTGCTCACCGAGTAAGCCGCCATTCCGAAGATCCCCGTGATCGACAGCATCGCGCCCATTAGCCCCATCACTCCCAGCGCCATCGTGGCCACACGCGCAGGGAACATCACGACGTCGAGGAAATTATTCCAGGTGTCGATTTGAGTCGGCAACCCGGCATCGAGCCCGCTCAGCTTGTTCCGAATAGCGGCGGTCAGCTGTTGCGGATCGCGGTTCGAACGAACCAACAAAAAGGACTGAACCGCCGGCGCCTGCAGGAAGGGCAGAAAAAACGCCGGAGCCTGATCTTCAGTGAGGCTGAGGTACTTCCCGTTCTCAACCACGCCGACGATCTGGACCCGCGTTCCGTCCTGCAACTTGAAGTAGCGGCCAAGGGCGCCGCTCGGCGAGCCGAAGATTGCACCAGCGAACTCCCGATTCACCACGGCGACTCGCGGCGCGTCCTTATTATCGTCCCAGGTAAAGTCTCTGCCCGCCAACAGGCCCGTGCCGGCCGCCTGGAAGTACTGAGGAGAAACGGCATACCCAAATGGATTGGCGGCAGCGTTCGATGGCTTCAGATCCGCGGTCGTTTCTCTGAAGACCCTGGCCCTGAATGCCGCCGTATAAACCAAAGGAGGATAGTTATTCACCAAACCCACGCTTGCAACGCCCGGAATGGTCTCGATCGCAGCGATCATCCGCTTCTGCATCGCCGGAACCTGATCGCCGCTGTACCCGGCCATCGCCAGGTTGTTGCTGACCAGCATGACGTTGCGGGGCTCAAATCCAAAGTTCCCATGAAGCGAACGCAGCAACCCGCGCACAGCGACCATGGACGATGTGACCAGCACTGCACAGATTGCGATCTGAAGGCCAAGCAGAACATCGCGCACCGTGACGCGCCTCCCAAGCCTCGCACTCGATCCGGCTTTGACGATCTCCCAGGGATCGGCACGGAGCACCTGGCGCACCGGCACAATGCCGAAAAGAAATCCGCTGACTAACGCCATTGCCAGAGCGAAGACATAAATCTTCGCATCGGGTTCAACCGGCAAATGAAGAGCGGCTCCCGGAAACGGCTGCCATAGGCTGATCTGGCGCAACAAGACAACGCTGCCGGCAAGACCAGCGGCCCCTCCGACGATGGAGATAAGCACGGCTTCGATCAGTAACTGCCGAAGGATGCGTGCACGGCTGGAACCCAGCGCGAGGCGCAGGGCGACTTCGCGGGAACGCTCGGCAGCGCGGGCGGCGAACAGGCCGCCCAGGTTCGCGCACGCCGCCAGCAGGATTAACCCCGCGAGCAGCATCAATGCCGCGGTGAATTCCCGCACGTTGCCGTCAAAGGAAGCGAGCCCCGTGCGACCCAGAAGAACGCTTTTCTGGCCGAACTCTTTCGGGTGGGTTTTTGCGAGGTATGCACCTACCGAGTTTGCATCGGCAGTGGCCTGGGCAAGAGTCACTCGCGGCTTGAGATGGCCGAAGGCTTCAAAGATTCCCTGGGTACTTCCCCGCGCGTCGAGAAGATTTTCCCCGTCCACCTGCTGTTGGTTGACGATGGGCATGAAGAAGTCGGGAGAGACAAACAGCAGCGTTCCGTGGAACCCTGGCGGCGCCACGCCAATGATCGTAAAAGGGTGCTTGTCGAGTTCAACGATGCGGCCAATCACTGTGCGGTCATCCTGAAAGTGGCTGTGCCAGAACGCCCAGGTGAGCACCATGAATGGGGCGCTGTTGGGGCCACGCTCATCGGCGCTCGTGAAAAAACGGCCCAGATAAGGGTGAAGCCTGAGCACGTCGAAGTAATTTCCAGTGGTTGCATAGCCAGCGGAGCTGACTGGATTGCTGCCTGTGTTCAGCCCGGTGAAGACCATCTTGAAAGCGGCCAGATCCTCGAAGCTGTGGTTGCGGTCGCGCAAGTCTAGATAGTTGGGATACGACTGGAAACCCGGATCGGCCCCGTACTCCGTCCCATAAAGGCTCTCCGCCTGAGGTACATTCAGCAGACGCAGCACCAGGCCATCCATAATGCCGAACACCACGGCATTGGCCCCGATCGCCAACGTCAGCGTCGCCACGGCGGCCACCAGGAAACCGGGAGATTTCCGCAGGACGCGCAGGCTGTAGCGGACGTCCTGGATGAAAGTCTCAATGAAATTGCCGCCGAGCGCTTCGTGGGATTCCTCTTTATGCTTTTGATAAGCGCCGAATTCGATGCGAGCGCGGCGTTCCGCCTCGGCAGAAGAGAGGCCGGACCGCTGGAGGTCATCGCCGCGGAGTTGGATGTGAGAACGGAGTTCTTCCTCCAACTCGACGGCGGCCCGGGAACGTGAAAAGAACTTAGCGGCAACGGAACGAAACCACGCCAGTAGTCTCATATTTCCTCCGGTTCTGCAGCCAGCGCCGAGGTCATGGCCCTGGCCAGGCGATTCCAGCCTTCGGTCTCTTCGCGAAATCGCCTGCGGCCGGCGGCGGTCAGCTCATAAAACTTGGCACGACGGTTGTTATCCGAGGTTCCCCAGCTTGCCTTTAGAAGTCCCTGGCGGACGAGCCGGAACAGGGCCGGATAGAGCGCGCCCTGCTCGATGAGCAGCGCTTCTCCGGAGATCTGGCCAATGCGCAGCAGAACTCCATAGCCGTGAAGAGGGCCGAGAGAGACAGCCTTGAGAATGAGAAGATCGAGAGTTCCAGGGAGAAGTTGGGCTTCACCGGGCATGCATCGACTCCTAAGATGAATAGGAGTATGCGCCCTTCTTCCCTAAGCCGTCAAGGGGAAAGCGAGCTTTCCCAGGGCGGGAATCCGCCCTGGGGCAATCAGTTGCCCGAATTGGCGCATGCGGCCCTGGGGGAGGCCGGCGGCCATTCAGATCCTACCGGTTGTGGTTGGCCGCGCGCGCTGCCTGATTCAGTTCGTGATTTGCCTGATCCAGCAGATCCTTAGCCTTCGCCGCGTGGCCATCCATGTCCCATTCGTTGGCCGCCTGGGCGGCGGAGATTTTGTTGAAGGCCTGCTCTGTTAGCCGCTGAGCAGCAGCGAGGTTAGGGTGCCGGCCCGGGTTGATCTGAGCGGTGATCATGCCGCCTGCAAAGAGTGCCGCGCCGATGACGATGCCTAAAACTGTCCTGCGAAGGTTCATGTGAAATTCCTCCGCGAGGAGCATATAGATGTGGCTCGGCTTACGCAATAGATTTCCTGCAAATTATTGGATGAAATCTGTTGAATTTCGCCGGGGGGGCGGGCGACCCGTTCATAGCCCGATCGAAATTCGCGTCCTGGGGTCAAGATAATCGCGCAGAGCATCGCCGAGGAAGTTGAACGAGAGCACACATAGCATGACGGCGATGGCGGGGAAGACCACAAGATGAGGGGCATCGAAGAGGAAGGGGCGGGCGTCGTTGAGCATGGACCCCCAGCTGGCGGCCGGCGGCGGCACACCGAGCCCCAGAAAGCTGAGAGTCGCCTCGGCGAGCACAGCGCCGGCCATGCCAATCGCTGCTTGGACGATGAGCGGCTGAAGGATGTTCGGCAAAATGTGGTGGGTAAAGATACGCAGGTCGCTGGCTCCTGCAGCCCGTGCCGCCTCAACGAATTCGCGCTCCCGCACCGCCAGCACCTGCGCTCGCACCAACCGCGCATAGCCGACCCAGCCCCCGATCGAGAGCGCCAGGATCAGGTTGAAGAGGCCCGGACCGAGGAAAGCTACGAAGGCAATTGCCAACAGAATTCCCGGTAACGCCAGAAACGCATTCATCAGGAAGGTGTTGATTGAGACATCGATCCAGCGCCCGTAGTAGCCGGCGATTCCGCCGAAAACAAGTCCCAGTGTCAATGAAAGTCCGACGACGGAGACGGCCACGGTCAGCGAGAGGCGCGCCCCCCAAATCACCCGGGACAAAATGTCACGCCCCAGTTCATCTGTTCCCATCCAGTGTGCGCGGCCGGACGCTGCCAGGCGATGAGACAGGTCGACCGCGGCTGGGTTGTAGGGCGCCAGAACGGGAGCCAGGAGCGCCAGTGTCGCGAAAAGGGCCATGATTGCCACGCCAATCCACGCCAGCGGCTGGTGGCGAAGCGCCTTCGAGGCCTGGGAAAGCCACTTGATTCCTTTAAAAGCGATTGAATTCATGCTTGCTGGCATTCGCTCCCCGTTCGAGGTATGTCCTTTTTCAAAACTTGTCGAATAGAATCATAGTATTGACGCGCTCCGTAAATGTGGAGGCCATTCTTGACAATCCCGATACGCGCCTGGACAATACGGGCACGAGTGCGAGTTCATTTGTTTCCACTTGGGTAAATGAAGAGCCAGCCCCCGGTGCGTTTTGGGGTCGAACGTCATTCTCGTTCGGCTAGCGACCGCCGATATACAGAGAGCTATGGAGTTTCCATGAAACTGAAGGGTGAGACGGTCGCCGTTTGCGGTGCAGGCGGTTTTATCGGTGGTCATTTAGTGAAGTATCTTCGCGCCCAGGGTGTAAATGTAGTCCGGGCTGTCGACGTTAAGCCCTTGGACGAGTGGTATCAGGTCTGCGGGGACGTGGAAAATCTGGTACTGGACCTGAAAGACAAGGACAGCTGCTACAAGGCGGCCAAGGGAGTGAAGGGAGTCTTTCAGCTGGCCGCGGATATGGGTGGCATGGGGTTCATTGAGAACAATAAGGCTCTGTGCATGCTCAGCGTTCTGACTAACACCCATATGCTGATGGCTGCGAGGGACTCCGGCGTCGAGCGCTTCTTCTATTCTTCCTCCGCGTGTGTTTACAACGGCGAGAAACAAAAGAATGCCGATGTGATTCCGCTCAGGGAAGAAGACGCCTATCCCGCATTGCCGGAAGACGGCTATGGATGGGAGAAGCTCTTCAGCGAGCGGATGTGCCGCCACTTTGAAGAGGATTTCGGCATGGTCTCCCGCGTGGCTCGCTACCATAATGTCTATGGTCCTTATGGAACCTGGACGGGCGGCCGCGAGAAGGCTCCGGCGGCGATTTGCCGCAAGGTAATCGAGGCGAAATCCTCCGGCAAGCACGAGATCGAAATATGGGGCGATGGCAAACAGACGCGCAGCTTCATGTATATCGACGACTGCACTAAGGGCACTCTGGCCATCGGCGAGAGCGAGATCGATGAGCCGATCAACCTCGGCTCCAGCGAACTGGTGACGATTAATCAGCTCGTTGACATTGTGGAAGAGATTGCCGGAGTGAAACTGGAACGCCGTTACGACCTGAATGCTCCCAAAGGCGTGAATGGCCGCAACAGCGACAATACGAAGATCCTCGAAAAGCTCCATTGGGAACCATCCATCCGTCTCCGGGAAGGGATGGCGAAAACCTACGACTGGATTGAAAGCCAGATGCTGGTGGGAGCTCGCTCTTAGCGATGAGTTCCAGTTCACAGACCGGCGAATTGCACAGTGAACTTCAATCCAAAGGCACGAACTCCAAACGCAATCGTCGCAGAATTCTCGGCGTCGATTTCTATGCGGGGGACGTGCGTGGAGCCATCGAGTGCATGAGCCAGGGCGGCCTGCTGGTGGTCCCGGCAGCCCCCGCGCTGAAGGATCTGGGAACGAACGCAGCCTATCGCGAGGCTCTGCTCAATGCCGACGTAGCAATCACTGATTCCGCCTTCATGGTTATGATCTGGAACCTGCTGGAGGGCGATAACGTCCGCCGGTTATCCGGCCTCGAATATCTGAACGAGTTTCTGCTGCTGCCTGAGGTTCGCCGGCCCGGCAACACCTTCTGGATCATGGCTGGTCCCTCGAACGCAATGACCAATCTCGAATGGCTGAGTGGCCAGGGGATTCAGGTTCCGGCAAGCTGCATTTATGAAGCGCCCATGTACGGGACGGAGATCGAAGACTGCACTTTGATCGAGAAGATCGAGTGCCAGCATCCAAAGCACATCGTGATCACAGTCGGCGGCGGCGTCCAGGAACGCCTGGGCTTTTATCTGAAACGCCGGCTCAATTATCTGCCGGCCATTCACTGCATCGGGGCGGCCATCGCCTTTCTCAGCGGCGATCAGGTGCGCATTCCAATGTGGGCCGATCGGTTCTATCTGGGTTGGCTCTTTCGATGTGTCTCCGCCCCTGGCCGCTACGTTCCTCGTTACTGGTCGGCCCGGAAGCTGCTGCCTCTTATGATGCGTTATCGCAGCCGGCTGCCGGTAAGTGAGCCTCCTGTTCGGAAAAACACCGAAGCTGCCTGACACGAGACCTCCTGGGAGGGGTCTGCCCATCTTATGGCTCGGATAGTAACCACAGTCGATTCGGCAGCACGATTTCTCCTGGTTTCAGGCTTAGCTGCCCTCGCGGGGGCGACGATGTTGCCGGCGGTTGCGCATGCCCAGAGCCGCGACTCGGCGGCATTGCGGATCTTCACGTTGACCAATCAGGATCGCCAGAAACACCGACTTCCCGCTCTGCGGTGGGAGTCGTCCCTGACCGCCGCCGCCCAGGGCCATGCCGACCGCATGGTACGGGAGCGTTCGCTTTCTCATCAGTATCCCGGCGAAGCCGAGCTGACAGTGCGGGCGGCTGCCGCAGGCACGCATTTCCAGGCCATCGCTGAAAATGTCGCAGCGGGTCCGAACCCCGAGTCTATCGAACAGCAGTGGATGAACTCGACGCCGCATCGGACGAATATTCTCGATCCCGAAATGAACGCCATCGGCATTGCCGTTGCGGAGCGTGGCGGATCTCTTTACGCGGTGGAAGACTTCGAACACTCCTCCGAGGCCTTAACGCGCGAACAGGTTGAGCAGCGCATTCGAGAACTACTGCGGGGGCAAAATGTCGATCCTGCGGCGCCCAGCGAACCAGCCGAGCAAGCATGCTTCATGGGTCACGGCATCCCCCAGGGATCGGACGCACGCTCCATCGTCCGATTCGAAACGGCCGACCTGGGTCAGTTACCTGATCCGGTGGTCCGGCAAATCCGAAGCGGAGACTTCAGAAGAGCCGCGGTGGGCGCATGCTCTCAGCAGTCCGGCCAGACGAGCTTCACGACCTATCGCGTCGCAATTCTCTTCTACTGAGGCGGCTATTCCGCGCCTTCGCCAGGCTTCGTCGGTTCAAGCTGCAGTGCGTTGTTGAAGCGATTGAAGTAATTGAACAGGCCGATGGCGGCCATCAGCTCGACGACTTCTCCTTCGTCGAAATGCTCGCGCAACTCCTCGAAGTCCTCATCGGGAATGCGATTGGCATCGAGTGTCATCTGCTCGGCGAGTCGAAGCGCGGCCTTTTCCGCGGCAGTGAAATCGCTCCGGCCGGAATAGCCGGCAAGGCCGTCGAGTTGTTCGCGTGACCACCCCAGCCGCAAGGCGATCTGCGAGTGCGATGCGAGACAATAGGCGCATTGGTTGAGCTGCGAGGTGCGGACGATGACGAGTTCCTTGAGGCGGAGTGGAACAGTGCCAGTCTGCAGAACGGCCTCGAAATGGGCGATCATGGTCTCAAAAATCTCGGGGCGATGGGCCATCGTGCGGAACATATTCGGCACGTTTCCGCGTGTGCGCATGTAACGGTCGTAGATTTCTCCGACAGCGGGCGGGGCCTGGGTTCGTGGCACGCGCGAAAGGCGCGGAGCGGTCTTCAGCATGATGTTTCCTCCAGGTAACCAGCCTAACGCGGCGGCGTGGTGCGGCTGGGCCTTTGATATAATTTTCGCAGAGAAGCGCGTCGCCACCCACTCCTCAGTAGCTCAATGGCAGAGCATTCGGCTGTTAACCGAAGGGTTGTAGGTTCGAGTCCTACCTGAGGAGCCAAAATCTCAACAACTTAGCTCACGCTGCGCTCTGTCTGCGCTCTGTCCCCACGAAAAGCTAGCTGCGCGACCTTCGCTCCCGCGATAGTCATCTCATCCGTTACAACGTCCCCGTAAATGTTCATCGTGGTTCTGATGTCCGTGTGCCGCATCATCTTTTGCTGCACGGCCACGGAAGTCCCCACCGCATCCAGCCATGAGCGGTGAGTGTGCCGGAAGGCGTGCGTGCCGAGGTGCCCGATTTTCGCAACGCCCGTGGCCCGCACAAGTTCCCGCCACACGCCCGTGTACGAATAGGGGAGTCTGCCGAGTTTGAGCGGACTTGCGAATATCCAGTCCTCAGCGCCCGAAAAATCAGACCGCTGTTTGCACGTCTTTAGGCGCTCCAGCAGTTCGTTCGTAATATTGAACGTCCTGGCCGAGCCTTCCGTTTTCACGTCGCCCACAATTTGCTCCACGATGCCGCGCCGAACACTCAGCCGTGAGCCGAGCCAATCCACGTCTGACCATTTGAGTGCGAGTGCCTCGCTGATGCGAAGACCCAGGCACACAGAGAGGAGAGCCATGGTTGCGAACGGGTCGTGTAGCTCCTTCAGCAGAGCGTGGAACTGCTCCGCTGTGAGGCTACGCGCCTTGCGTACCCTTCGCGTGGCTCCTGTGTTCTTTACGAGAGAGATTGGATTGCGGCTGATGTCCAGCAGCCCCGCCCACATCGCAAACTCCACAAGCCCGTGCATGAGTGATCGCACATGCGTCTTGGATTTTGGCGACAGGTGCAACTCACGGAGCCACAATTCAACGGCTCTGGGCTGCACGGCCTGAATCTCCGTGTCTCCCCACTTGGGCATAATGTGATTGTGAAGGAAAGAGCGATACACCCGCGCCGTGGTATGGCGAGTGGGCATCCGCTCAGTTTCGTACTTCGCAATCACGCTCCGCACTGTGCTCCCGTTCGGTGGCTTAGATGGCTGAATCTCAAGCCGCTCTGCTTCTCTCCACGCGGCTGCCTTGGTTGGAAATTCCTGTTTAGTTCCGATTCGTTTTGAGCGGCGAGTTGCGCCGTCATACCAGAGGTAATTCCAGGTCTTGCGCCGCTTGTCGTAGCGCACAGACCCGCTTGTGTGTCGCTGCACTCTCAATGCTGCCTCCCGTCAGCAGAGTCAGCGGATGACGGGCACAGAATAGCATCCAGCTCCGGCCTCAGAAACCTCCAAACGCATCGCTGCACACCCGAGAGTTTGTGCGCGGGAATCTTTCGTTCTCGTGCCCATTGCAGGAGGGTGCGCGGTTTGACCTTTAGGTATTGCGCTGCTTCGTTCGCGGTGAGCCATTGACTTTCCACATTCGTGTCCCATTTCTGGATGTCTCCCCACATCCCAAATTGAAAATCTCTCCCAGCCCCCGTGTATGCGCCGTATCATGCGTGGAGCACCACGGGAGGTCACTCAATGAAAACTAGCGAGGCCGAAAATGCGGGCAGCAGATGCCCCAAGTGCGGCGGCAAAACGACTCAGGACCTGAAGCAACGAGGCTTCGTCAGACACCTTGAGCGGTTCCCTCCCACCGACCCATCCGTACCTCGAAATGCGAAGGGACAGTGCCAGTACGGGCGGACGGAAACCGATTCGGCGCAAAGGAGCCAACACGCATAAGCAGCGATCTTGGCCCGCCGTGGGTCACCAAGGCATAAACAACTCTCACGAATCGGGGACCCCAAACGATATGCGACCGCAGAGGTCCGAAATAAGATCTATTTTTGTTTGTGTAGATTTGTCCCTACTGGTGTGCTCTCCCTAGGCACTGTTTTAAGATTTAGACCCGCCCCCATCCCATTCATCACATAGGACTTGCGAGCAGCTCTTCTCTCGTCTTGCTGACCCAACCCGGACTTCGATAAATGCCCGCCTCGCACAGGCGTTTGACGATGCGTGTGGGCGTCTCGCGTGGGTGCGCCTCCACCATGTCCATCGCCTGTAGCTCCTCAGGTGCCTTGGAGTTCGTGTCCGAGGCGTACCTGGCGTATACGGCTCGCAGCGGCTCACCAGCGGTCACGCCCTTGAGATAGTAGCCACGCGACATGGGCGCACTCAGCATCCGGCTTGCCTCAGCCGCACTCAGCGATTGCGGAACGTCAACAACCAGTACCGGCCCGTCCGTCTGTCTGTCTGCGGAATTTTCGTTCATTGTCGTACCGCCTTTGGCCAAAACCAATCCCCTCGTCTTCCGTTCTAGGGGTGAAGGGGTCCCCAGACGGTAGACGGGTGGATGGGTGAATGTCTGCTGTCTGTCGTTTCTGTGTTTCTTATATGGGCAGTCAAACGGTCAGTCAGTCGGATCACAGCGGTGTTTGCGAATCCATTCGCGCTCCCGTTTGATTCCGTGCTCCCCCAACAGCCGCACAAGACCGCGAACCGATAGAGTCGGGTTCTCGTGCATGATCTTGATGGCTCGTGCGGCTTGCCCATCACCGTTTGGTGTGCGGCCTTTTGAGTTGTCCGTATTCGGCGGTTGAAACAACCAGCGCCGTCGCTGAATCCAGTTTTTGCTTCGAGCGTCCAAACCACCCACCACATCCGTTAGGTATCGCTGAATATCGCCAACCGAAAGATTGGTGTTGGCCGCGACCACCAGCAACGCATACCCTGGCGTCCCGCGAAAATCCTCTACGTCGATAGAGAGCGCCACGTCTCGCGTGACTTTGTGCCCGCGTCCGTCCATCCAGCTTATGGTCGTCTTGTCAGGCATCAGCGATGAACCTTCTCTCAGGAAAAAAATCCCGGCTCCGATCTCCCCGAAGCCGGGTTTCATCAAGGAGTCCAGAATCCTGCCGAAGAATATGAACTCCACGCGCATGGAGTGCGGGGTCTTCGGTAGGGACCGTCTGGACGCGGCTGTTACTTGCCCCGCGCAACTTGAAATTTGATCGTGCGGACAAACAGCGGCCCCGTCTCCCCACAGGGCCGCGTCTGTCTGTAGTCGCAGTGGGTTAGCTGGCAGCTACGTTGTACTGCTGAATTGCTTCCGAGCGGCGCACACGGCCATCCGTGCGCCGATAGGCCAGGAGGACAATCTGTCCCTGCTGGGCCAAAGGCTGGTCCAGGACCTTCACGTTGATGCCCGAGCCACCACGGTCACCGATGACATAGCCGCGCTTGAAGTCCCCGAACAAAATGGGGGCCACTCCGCGAGCGGCTGTGGGCATTGAGGACGAGTAGAAGACGGGGTATCCGTGCAGGAAGTCCTGTGCTCCAACGCGGGTCCACACCGGCTCAAACAGGTTCGCCTGTGCCTGTGCTTTGCGAAGGATAACGGACGTAGCCCGAGACATCAGCCACGAAGCGCCAGGGTGATACACAGACTTAAGCGCCGCGAGAATGTCCAGCGTTCCGTTGATGCTCACCAGGTTGCCCTGTGCATCCGGCTCCTCTGTGACGCCCGCGCCCACGTTGCCGATGAGGCCCTGAGCCTGTCCCGTCCCTGTGCCTGTCACATACAGCGCCTCTTCGCGCATCTGGCACGCGAGAATCATGTCCGTCACTGCGAACTGCTGGAATGCGGGAACATCCTGTGCCAACTCCCAGGAGATGGTTTCCTGGATGCCGCCCATGAACGCGGACAGCGTAATCTGCGAAAGGGTCGGATCAATCTCCGTGAAGGCCGCGTTTTCGGCTTTTCCGGATGCCGTTCCGAAGGACCCCTTTTGCGGGATTTTCATGTCTGAGGTGGTGGGCACGACGGTTGCGAGCTGACGCACGGCCATCTCGTTCGGTGCGAGCGGGACAATCTGGTCATCCACCACGATGGGCACCGCGTAGCCGCCCCCGCTGTTGGACCCCTCGTAGAGTGCCGCATGAGCCTGCGTTCCGCCACTGGCGATGTACGAGAAAAATGCGTCCGCGTAATCGCCCGACAGCCGGAGCTGCTCGGTCTTCAGTGGCCCGTAGCCAGACGCGCCGTTGGCGGGTCCGCCCATCAGTGCAGCGCCGCCGAACCGTTTGAGAACTCCCGAAAGGGTGTTCTTGCTTTCCACGGCTGCAATCTGTGGGGCGAGGACGCGGGCCGCCGTCATGCAGACATCAATGTCATTCTGCTCCGAGGTGGTCAGCTCCCGTTTTCCGTTTTCAGCCAAGGCCATAATCGAATCGGCTTTGGACACTGCGGCGTGGTGCTGCTTTTTGAGGTCAAATAAATTCATGGTCAATCTCTCCGTGTTGCTGTGAGGTCCGCGTGTCTTCCCCTCACGCGGTCTTGCGCTCACGTCTGACAGTCCTCGTATTGAGGCAGCTCACGCGAACGACCTGGCCCTTTTTAACCAGGCAGCACTTAAACTTTGCCGAAAACTTTTATGCCTCGGGGCGCGTGTCGGGCAGCGCATACAGCCGCGTCAGCCACTCCACGCTGTCACCCTTCGGCTGTGGTGGCGTCAGCCTGTCGGCAACCAGGTGCGCGAAGGCGAGGCCCGCGTAGAGCATGGTCAGAGTGGCGTCCGCATCTGGCTCTGGCCGTGCGGTGACTTGGCCGTTGACTACAGCGAACACGCCGCAATATGTGAAGCCTCGGGCGCGTGCGGCTTCCATGGCCGCATCAGTTTCGCCGCTGAGGTCGACCAGGATGAACTCACCAGCGCGGCCCAGCACCGCCGCCGAAACCTCCGACTCCATCACCATCCGCTCTTGCGTGTCCATCGTGTCCTCTTTCCTATTGCGATTACTTACCAACACTTAAAGACCTACATAGCGTGAGTGAATCCGTATGTTCCCCTACCGCTAGCGAATCTCGGACCCGCCTCAATGCTGGCTGCGAGACGAGATGCCCACACGGTCAGGGTGTTGGGAAGGCTTTCACGGCGGAAGACCTCACCCAGCGTGATGCTGACAAACTCACCCATACTGGAGTTCATCGCCAAACGCGCTTCCGAACGGTGCCCACGGCAAAATCCGCGCCCGCCAGGCGTCATGTGAGTGGCTTTGGAACCGCACACTTCACAGAACTCCGGCTGAATCAAGGGGCCGTAATAGATGGACTGCGCGTGCGAACGGAACGGCGGCTGGGGGACCCTCGGCCCCGGCTCCCCCGCGCATTTGGTGGAAATTGTGTCCGGCGCGATGCCGAAACGCTTGGAAGAATCTAGTTGTGTAGTGGCGCTTTCGGAAGGCGTCGGAACGATCACCAACGCGGGGCGAGAAGCGAAAATAGGGGCGGTTGCCATCTTGGGCACTTCCTCTCTGAAGAAAGGTATAACCGCCCTCGGAGCCGTCTGTCACGACATTATCTCACGTCCCTAGAACTTAAGTACCGCCCCACATGTGAGTCCCCATATTAGGGATTGACATAGCATCCCGTTAGTGGGAAGATTCTCACATCCATAATTCGGAGGCTCACTGTGTACGCCAAAGTCAAGGTCACCGATTTGCCAGCCCGCACCCTCAAACGGGAAAGCCGCTTTGAGGGCACTGAGGAGTGGAAACAGATGCGAGCCGACATTGAGCGGGGCCTCAAGCCCAAGGATGCGCTACAGATTGGCTTCACCAAGGCTGACATGGCCGCCATCGGACTGAGCAACCGCCGCGCTATCCAGCGGTTCATCCAAGGCTACCTAGCGGAGCACAACCATCCCTACGTGGTGAGCTGTGTACGCAACGGTGACACAGACTTCATCATCGTCCAGCATTCTGAATAGAAGCGGCGGGCGTCACCCCGAGGAATGCAACGCAATCATGAAGCCCGAGACCTGTGGATGACTTTCGCTTTGTATTCGCCTACACTGCGTCAATGGGCGAGATGAAGCGGCAGCTAGCTTGGGAGAACGAGCAGAGCGCGCGGTACGCCAGCACTGTGGCGATTTGCGCCTCCATCATCGCCGCCGTCCGCCTCGCGCGGGATGACATCAACGGCTCCAGCCCAAAGCTCACGTGCGCCGTCGCGGACAGCGTGAACCTGGCCCGCGTGATCCTTAAACGAGTACTGGGACGATGAAAGTTGTGAAAGAAAAAGAGGCGTATACCGTGTCGGAGGTGGCTGCGCGGACTGCGCTCTCACGGCAGACCATCATCAGGATATTCGAGAACGAGCGGGGCGTCCTCATCATGAAGAGCCCGGAGGCCATGCACAAGCGGAGCTACCGAACAATTCGCATTCCCCGCGCCGTCTATGAGCGCGTGATTGCTCGGCTAACGGTCAGATAGCAGGGCGGCTCCATCGCACTTTGAGGTGGTGCTTTCGAGCGGGAATCTTTTGATTCGGAAGAGCGGCGGCTACAATGCGAATCAATGGCCAAACGCACCGTTAATGAGGGTCGCTCCCACGTCGATACGCTGGACACGTTGATCTCAGAAAAAGCGGAGGAGTTCGCCGCTCACATCACCGCCGTAGCAAAGAGGGCCAATAACGAAGAAGAAATCAGGATCGAAACGGAGAAACAGCTTGCGTCCATTCAAGCTGCTGCTGGCATAACCCTGTCTGGGCATCATGAATTTACTGTTGCAAGTGGTCGGGTAGATTCCCTGTACCAATCTGTAATCATCGAATACAAGAACCCAAAGTCATCAGGTGCGAGAATCGGGCCGCGACTTGACTCCCCCGGTACCCAGAAAGTCGTTGAGCAGATAAAGAGCCGCTTCTACGACCTCCGCTCAGAGCATGGACAGGCCCTAAATACACTTTTCGGTGTTGGTTTGGATGGTCGACACTTCGTCTTCGTCCGTTTTCGCGACGATAAATGGCACGTTCAAGACCCCGTAGAAGTGACGAAGCACTCGGCGGAGCGATTCCTCTGGGCACTCTTCAACCTGGGAGTGCGCGGGAAGCCGTTTTCACCCGACTACCTGGCCCAGGACTTTGGTGCGGGTGCGCTGGTTGCTCAGCAGGGCGTACGGACCCTTTACTCCACGATTGCCTCCACGAATCACCCGAAGGCCATAACCTTTTTCAATCAATGGAAGATTCTGTTTGGCGAGGTGTGCGGGTACAACGTCGAAACTGCCTCAAAGAAGATGAAGACGCTTGCCCTCGCATATGGGATTCCGCCTGCGGGAGTGAAACCAGCCGAGCTGCTGTTCGCAATTCATACCTACTACGCCCTTTTCATGAAGCTCATGGCCTCTGAAATTGTAGCGTTTTTTCATAAATTGCCTACACCGCTCGCAAAGATGCTGAAGGCCGCGACGGGTACTAAGCTGAAACGAGAAGTGGAGGACTTGGAAAGCGGGAGCATATTTCGTCACCTGAATATCACAAATTTTCTTGAGGGCGACCTTTTCTCCTGGTATGTCGCAAGCTGGACAGATGACATTGAGAAGCTAATTCGCGACATGGTTGCGCGGCTTGATGATTACAACCCAGGGAGTCTTTCTGAAGATCCCGCGACGAGTCGCGACTTATTGAAGCATCTCTATCAGCGTTTGTTCCCGCGCTCAATCCGCCACGATCTGGGTGAGTATTACACGCCCGACTGGTTGGCAGAATACACGCTGGATGAAGTTGGGTATCAGGGCGTTCCAGACCAGCGACTGCTAGACCCTTCGTGCGGTTCCGGTACGTTTCTGATTATGGCGGTTAATCGAATCCGGCAGTGGTATGAAGCAAACCGCGAGCGATGCCGCTTTGATGAGGGAGAACTCTGCCGAAAGATTCTCTCGAATGTGGTTGGTTTCGACCTCAATCCACTCGCCGTTATGGCCGCGAGAACAAACCTTTTGATAGCGCTTAGGGACCTCATCGGTCACGTCGATCAAATCGAATTGCCCGTATATCTCTGCGACTCCATTCAAACGCCCTCCGAGTATGGGGACCTGTTTACGAGTCATTTGGGAACTGCCAAATCTTTGAATACAGCAGTGGCAAAGTTCTTGATCCCGAGCGAGATTGCCGACCGCCCGGAGTTGATTGGCGCATATGCCGCTCAACTTGAGCATTGTGTCCGAAACGGCTATTCCGCAGACGAGTTCATCGCCCGATGTACAGAGGAAAATCTTCCGGTCTCTGCCGACACATTGCACCGGGAGTTGTATGGAATAATGCTTCGCCTCGACCTAGAAAACAGGAATGGGGTGTGGGCGAGAATAATTAAGAATGCTTTTGCACCTCTCTTTAGCGGCAGGTTCGATTTCATCGTCGGGAATCCGCCTTGGATCAATTGGGAGAATCTTCCCAAGGACTACCGGGATCAAACACAACATCTCTGGGAGCGCTACCGCCTCACCTATTCGGCAAGCACATCCGTGCGACTGGGCAACGTCAAGAAAGAGCTTTCCGCACTCTTCGTGTACGTCTGCTCGGACCATTACCTCAGGGATCATGGTCGCCTGGGCTTCGTTATTACGCAGACCATATTCAAGAGCGGAGCGAATCAGGGCTTTCGGCGATTTTTGTTGTCGGGCGGAGAAGGCGAGATTTCACTTGGCGTCAACAAAGTTACCGATATGTCTTTGTTCTTGCCGTTTGACGGTGCCATCAATCGCACGGCAGTCGTCACGTTAGCAAAGAACAGCCATACGAACTACCCGGTGAGATACGATCTGTGGGTTCCTCCGCAGCCGCGAAGCGCATTAGAAGATACCGATTTATCAAAAATCAAGGAGCTGATGTCCATTCAAGAATGGCAGGCTATCCCCGTGGAGCCACACCAGGCGGAAAGTCCCTGGCTTACGGCACCGGCCAATGTGATGGATAGCCTACGGAATATCGTGGGGACGCAATCCCACGGAACCGCAGACCACGCTTACGCGGGGTCATGCACGTGGATGAATAGCGTTTACTGGGGTCAAACTGTAAGAGTCACGGAGAAGGCCGCGCTGTTTAGGAACTGGGGCGATTCCGGGAGGAAAAAGGTGAAAACGATAGAGGCGGCCATCGAACCCGCCCTCGTTTATCCGCTCCTTCGCGGACGCGACCTTGCCGCGTGGAATGCCACCCCCCAAGGTGAAATAGTCGTCCCACATCGTGAGGATGATTTTGGCGTTCCTATTTCCGTGGAAGATATGAAGCGCTACTATCCGAAGGGTTTCGAGTACTTCAAAACGTTTGAGAAAGAATTGAAGACCCGAAGCGGATATAAGCAACTCTTCGGCAGCCGGAAAGAGTTTTATGTCTTGGGAAACTTGGGAAACTACACGCTAGAAAAGTACAAGGTCGCCTTCAAGGATTTGACCGATCTTTTCCAGTGCGCGGTCGTGAAGCCACCAACGGCGGGTGGCGTTCGTAAGACTGTGGTCCCCGATCACACCGTACTCTTCATCACATGCAGCGGCGAAGATGAGGCTTATTTCATTGCTGGGGTGTTGAACTCGGTCCCGGCGCGAGTAGCCCTCTATTGTCAGTCTGTTGGTGTTCAAACCCAACGCTATTTCACCGTGGACATAGCCCGCGTCCAGCAGTTGTCTTTCAACAGGTCACAGAAATTGCATGCAGACATTTCGCGCCTGTCACGCGCAGCGCACGAGGCGGCCCAAAGCGGAACTGGATTGGAGAAAGCTGAGGAAGACCTTGCGGCCTGCGTTGGAGAGCTTTGGAACATCAACAAAACGCAGTTGAAGCAGATTCATGACTTGTATCGTCTGTTACAGGGGTTCCGGCAATCCCAGTCCGAAGAAGAAGAAGTGCTGGAAGACGAGGAATAGGTTCTTGCAAGCTCGTGACAGCATTGTGGGTGGAGAAGGCCCCCAATTTGCTGCATTTGATGTGCAAGATTTAGGCGGGAAATCTACATTAGTGCGGGAGCGAAAATGCGCTCCATCTGCGCTCTGTTTGTCGGATTAAGGCTGTTTTCCGCGGTCCTGGGTGTCATCCACTGACCTGCATGTTGTTGAAACTACGTTTAACTGATTCTTCGAGTCCTACCTGAGGAGCCAATTTCTCAAACACTTGCAGACACCCCGTTTGATCGACTTCGCCGAATTTCATTCAGACCTTTCAGATTTCTCCCCTTCACTCCCAAACTCTTTTCCGGCATCTTCCCGTCGCCGAGCACCGCTGACGTGCAACAGGATGGCAGGCAGGATTGAAGCCACAAACCGAGCGTCGGCGGCATTGTCCTTGTCTTCCCGGAACCGGGCAACGGCAAGTGCGCGAGTTCACGGCGGCGGGGACCCTATGTTCGATGGTCTGAACATAAACGTCACCAGTCGTCTTGATGCTCGCGTGCCGCAGCATACCCTGCGTGTCTTTCAGGGTTCCATTCTGCTGCCTGTCCGTTCCCGGAGTCCGGCGCATCGCTGGAAGGTGACGAGCCGATCGCCGCTCCTGGTGCGGCCCAAGGAGCACAGACCTATGAGATTGTCGCTGGCCGCATTTTTGTGCTCGCTCGCCGTCCTCCCACCCTTTGACCTCCAGATGAAGAGGGCGCCGGCTTGTCGAATGTGAAACTGCGGTTCTCTCCCTGCGGCCACGTTCCTCCATGAACAAATCGTCATCCTCTCGTCTTTTGCAAAGTGCTATCAAAAGAACAATGGTCTCGTCTCAAAAAGTAGCCTTGAATTGAGAATGTGGAGTCTGTTCGGCGCATCGTCGTTTGTTCGCGGTCCAGCTTCCTGAAGCGAGACTCGCGACATTGAATCCAATTAAAACTGAGGGTTTTGCACATAACTACGGCTTACCTGAACCGCATCGCCACTGCCGTCCCCGAACACGATGTGCATGACACTTTCATCGTCTTCGCCGAGCAGATGTTCGCCGACCCGCGGCTGCGCGCGATCTTCCGCCGCATGGTGAGCCGCGCCAACATCGCGCATCGTTATTCATTCCTCGATCCGCAGAAAGATTCAGGGCAAGTTTCTCCGCTTGACGCGCACGAGTTTTACCGGCCGGGTGACTTTCCCAACACGGCGCGGCGTATGGAGTTGTTTGAGCAGAGCGCACCGCTGCTGATGAGGAAGGCCGTGGACCGGCTTGGACTCAATGAGCAGGAGCGCTGCGGTATTACGCATGTGCTGGTGACCTGTTGCACGGGGTTTTATGCCCCCGGGCTGGACTTTGAGATCGTCGAACACCTCAGGCTTTCACCGGGCGTGGAGCGCACGATAATTGGATTCATGGGATGCTACGCTGCGATCAACGCGCTGAAGCTGGCGCGGCACATTGTGCGCTCGGAGCCGAAGGCGGGTGTGCTTATGGTGAACCTGGAACTGTGTACGTTGCACTTCCAGGAGACGCAGGAGCTGGAGCAGGTGCTCTCGTTTCTGGTGTTTGCCGATGGTGCGGCGGCGAGTCTGATTACCGCGCGCGCGCAGGGGCTGGCGCTCGACAGCTTCAAGGCAGTGATGGTGCCCGAGACGAGCGATCTGATTACCTGGAAAATCCGTGGCCTGGGATTCGACATGCTGCTCTCCGGACAGGTGCCGGCGGAGTTGGGCCACGCGCTGCACCGGGGCGAGCTAATGGCCGAGCGCGACGGCATCGACCTATGGGCGGTGCATCCCGGCGGACGGTCGGTTCTGGATGCGGTGCAGAAGGGACTGGAACTGCCGGCCGATCGACTGGCGGCGTCGCGCGAGGTGCTGTCTTGCTTCGGAAACATGTCGTCGGCGACGGTGATGTTTGTACTGCAGCGGATGATGCAGCAGGCGCAACCGGGGCAGCGCGGATGCGCGATGTCCTTTGGTCCTGGGCTGACAGCGGAGACGATGCGCTTCCATGTGGTCTAGAACTGGTCTCAAATATGGTTCTGTGGTTTCGAGCGGCGGCCTGAGCTCCGCTTCGATGGCTGGTCTCACATGATGCCGCACCATGCGCGGGCTATTTATGAGACCAGTTCCAGTGCGAAGATCGACTTCAGCCGGCGGACTGCACCGCGCGATCTGCCGGAGTTGATGGATGGCGACTGTAGCTATGAGGATTTCCGTGGCTGCCTTGGCCATCTGGAACAAGTCAATCGCTGGCTGCTGGGCTATCGGCCGACGCTCGCCTGGCTGACCCGGTTGATGGCCCGGCTCCCCCGTGGGCTGCGTGATCCGGTACACATCGTCGATGTGGGCAGTGGCGGCGGCGATCTGCTGCGGCAGATTGCAGGCTGGGCGCGGAGGCGCGGCATCGCTGTGCAGTTAACGGGGATCGATTTGAATCCACATGCAGCGCGCGTGGCAGCGGAGTTCACGCCAAAGGAACTCGGTATCGCCTGGGTGACCGGCGACGCGCTGGAATATCGACCGAAGAAGCCCGTGGATATCGTCGTCAGCTCGCTGTTGGCGCATCATCTGGAGGATGAGGAGATCGTTGCGCTGCTGCAGTGGATGGAGTCGACTGCGCGGACAGGTTGGTTTATCAACGACCTGGAGCGGTCAGAGTGGAGTTCGAAAATGTTTGCGCGGGTGGCGGAGGTTGTGGGATGGCACCAGTTTGTGCGGCATGATGGGCCGGTGTCCTTCCGTCGGGCCTTCCGGAAGCAGGACTGGCTGCGGTTGCTGGCGATAGCTGAGGTTCCTCGGGATGCTCTGACGGTGGAGCGTTGGTGGCCGGGAAGGTTGTGTGTAGGGCGGTGGAAGTGAGGCCGGTGTCGGCAGCCTGCAGCCCGGCTGGCGCGGCCGGATTTCCATTGGGGTGCGCTGTTCTCACTGTCGACGAAACTCGTGTCGCAACTCGTCACGTCTAACCATCTGAGAGCGAATCATGGCAACTTCCACGCTGATAGAGCGCAAAACTTCCGGTTCCAGATTCAAGACGATTCTGTGGGTTGCGCTTGGTCTCACCACTCTTTTTGTCTTCATCACCTCAGAAGTTCTCCTCATCACCGACTATCCGATGTACCACGCCTACCGTTTGCAGGTCATCGCCGACCGAGGTCTCCTCATCCCGCATACACTCGCTGGGATCTTCGCGCTCCTGCTCGGCCCGGTCAATTTCTCCTCGCGGATCCGCCAGCGTCACCTCACGCTCCATCGCGTTCTCGGCCGCATCTACGTGGTTTCCGTTTTTGTCGGTTCGTTCACCGGGATCGCTCTCGCCTGGGGACGTCCGGGCCTTCCCGGAACCTCCATGCAGGCCGCAACGTGGATCGTCTGCACCACCGCCGCCTTCCTCACCGCGCGCAACCGTCAAATCGCCGCACACCGCCAATGGATGGCGCGCTCCTATGCAGTCACTTTTACCTTTGTCTCAAGCCGCGTGTTCAATCTTGTTCCTGCCTACTGGAGCCACCTGGGCGACGTTCTTTCGGCCGTCGGCGTCATCGCCTTCACGCTTGCCTCGCTGCTAATCGTGGACATCGGCCTCAACTGGCGCGAACTCACCACGCGCTGTGAGGGATCGTCGCCTGGGAGGCCATGAGCTTTTCAGGACATCGTCATCAAGGCCTCCAGCTAGCTCATCTGCAGCTCCAAAATTACGATTTGTACAGAATGACGTGCCGAACCGCTTTCTGGCCGTCTACTAGAGAGAGGGGTCCGCTGGAAGTCGATTGGATGCCCGGTGAATTGGGAGGGAATGTTTTGCAAGACGAAGTACTGATCCTCGGTGGTGGAGTGGCAGGCTGTGCGGCTTCGATCGCGCTCGCTCGAAAGGGGCGAAGTGTCACGCTGATCGAACGCGAGCCCACACCGCGGCATAAGGTTTGCGGAGAGTTCCTGAGCGGTGAGGCTCTTGAAGACCTGCATTTGCTCGGCATCGACGTGACCTCGCTGGGCGCCGTGCCGATCGACTACGTTCGACTGGCCGCTCGAAGGCGCGCCGCGACGGCCCCTTTGCCGTTTCCCGCGAAGTCGCTCACGCGCAAGGCGCTCGATACAGCGCTCATCGCCACAGCCATCGCCGCGGGAGTCCGCGTTGAGCGTGGTCGCAGTGTGCAGTCGCTCAGCCGCACGACCGCGAACCTCTGGCAGGCTACGCTCGACGACGGCGCCACATACGAGGCTCCGACGGCCTTTCTCGCCACGGGCAAACACGATCTGCGCGGCCACAGTCGTCCGAAGGACCCTCACCAATGGGTAGGCTTCAAGATGTACTACCGCTTGTCTCCCGCCCAGACCGCTGACCTGGCGAACGCCTCCGAGTTGACGCTCTATTCCGGAGGTTACGGTGGTATCCAACCGGTGGAAGACGGCATTACCAATTTCTGCTGCGTCGTGCAACGGCGGTATTTTGCACGTGCGGGTCTTCGCTGGGAGGGCCTCCTTGCAAAGATGCAGCGGGACTGTCCCCACCTCGCGATGAGGCTAGCCGGTGCGGAGCCGCTGCTGGACAAACCGATCACCATCACCCATATCCCGTACGGATACATCCGCCGCGCAACCGAGGATGGGCTCTACTGCATCGGCGATCAGGCCGCCGTAATCCCCTCGTTTACCGGGGATGGAATATCCATCGCTCTGCATACTGCTCGCCGTGCCGCCGCTGCCTATCTTGCCGCGGAGCCGGCGCCGGTATTTCAGCCAAAGCTGCGTTGCAGCATGCTGCCACAGATGCGCCTTGCAGAGGTCGCAGCCGACGGCTTGAACAACGCTCTCGCCCGCGCCGTACTGCCCTTCTGTCTCAGGGTCTGGCCTGGTGCGATGCGCGTGACGGCCAGGATGACACGCGTCACCCAGCCTGCCGCTGTTGCTCCGCATGCGTTCGCCAATTGAAGCCGGCCCACGGCAAAACATTTTCAGCAGTCAAACCCTCCAGGGGAGTTGCAATGAAATCCTTCGCGATGCTGGCCCTCGCGGCCATACTCTCTCCTGCCGGACTCGCCCAGCAGCAGACCTTCGCCGTCAACCCCGATGCCAGCGAGGTCAGGATGACGCTCAATACTACGCACGAGGTAGTCAGCGGCACGTTTCACATTCAATCCGGATCGATTGAGTTCGACCGCAGCAATCCAAAGATGTCGGGCCTGGTGACCGTACTGGCCGGCAGCGGGAAGACCGGCAACGACAGCCGCGATAAAAAGATGAATAAGGACATTCTCAAGGTGGATCAGTACACCACCGTCTCCTTTGCGCCGAATACCTACACCGGCACAATCGCGCCCTCTGGCGACTCAACCATCCAGGTGAGCGGAGTTTTCACCTTACTCGGCAATGCTCACGACCTGACGATTCCGATGCAGATCCACATAGATGGATCGAAGGCAACAGCAAAGGCGCATTTCATCGTTCCCTATGTGGCGTGGGGTTTGAAGAACCCGAGCTTCCTCATCTGGAAGGCGGAGAATGACGTTGCGATTGATCTCAATCTCGCGGGCCAGATTTCTAACTGACTGGCAATAAGAACACTTCTGTTTTCAATGACTGTGAAAGAGGCTGCGATTGGGGAAATTCGGAGTCGTTCTGTTGTTACTTCTATTCGAATCAGGGACACTAATGTGGTCCCAAACTCAACCGCCAAAAGAATCAGCGTCCCCTCATGGAGACTTCTACGTTGGCGGCGCGTATACAGGCAGCAATCCGGCGAGCAACGCTTCCGCCGGAATTGGCGGCGGCGCCGACTTCCGGGTCTACAAGTGGGTCGAGATCCAGGGCGATGTCGATGCCTTTATCGCAGCGAGTGGCGTCGCCAATGTCACCACAACAATCGACTATCTGATCGGGCCGCGCATCGCGAAGCCGCCTTCCGGCGCCAGACTTACTCCGTTTGCGGACTTCCTGATCGGCGGCCAATCTTTTCAAAATAGCAGCAAGCAACACTCGTACTTCTACACGAACGGATCGGGATTTGCTTTCGCTGGGGATGGTGGACTGGACATCCGTTTGGCGAAAACACCTATCTCTTCGCGGACAGGCGGGTGTTATCTCGAGCCGCTACACAACGCCGCCAACAACGACGACAAACATCCGCTGGAGGGCCGGCACCTTTCTCGTTTACCGCTTTTAAGATTCCCACGCAGTCGCTGCTATTCAAACTGGCCCGGTGCCATGCTGGTGCACGCCGTGACAGAACGATTCCGTTCTTTAGAGGAGAGTGATCTGTATCGCCCAAAGCGCCGCGAATACGGAGCCTCGACAGGTGCGTCCGTTCAACAGGCGCAGGACTCACAGCTTCAATCTGAATTGGCAACGGGGCCCCACTGAGTGCCGGAACTTTCCGGGGAGCACAGCACGCCTTATTCAGTCTGGCCAGGTCTGCCTGCATCGCCTTGTCTTCGCTGAGGACGGAGAGCATTTCTCCCAGGATCCTTGCCGCCGCCGCGTGCTTCGGCGCGACGATTTTGTAATGTATCCACTTTCCTTCCCGGCGAGCAGACACAATGGCCGCGCGGCGCAGATAAGCAAGGTGCCGTGAAATCTTGGGTTGGCTCTGTCCAAGAATCTCCACGAAATAACAGACGCACACTTCTCTGCCGTTCATCAGGTTCAACAGCCTGAGACGGGTGCGCTCGGCGAGCGCTGCAAACAGTGGCACGAGGACGTAATTCTTCTGCGCAAGACTCACTCCGCCATTATATACGGCTTGACAGATACGTTGTACAGGGAATACATTCGCCTTAGCGTATGCGAGTAGGGCGGAAAAATGGAATCGGCAGCCAGCGTTCAGGAGCAGGTAAGGGAGAAGTACGGAAGCGCGGCACGCGCCGTGACGGAATCCGGCAGCGTGCAGGCATGTTGCGACCCCGGTCTACGGTGTTGCGATCCGATCACCACGAACCTCTACAGTACCGATCAAAAGGGGATCATTCCCGAGAAGGCGGTCAGGGCATCTCTCGGGTGCGGTAATCCGACCGCGCTGATCGATCTTCGGCCTGGGGAAACCGTTCTCGATCTTGGCTCTGGTGGCGGCATCGATGTGTTGCTCTCGGCGAAGCGCGTCAGTCCAACGGGCAAAGCATACGGCCTGGACATGACGGACGAAATGCTGGCACTGGCGCGTGAAAATCAGAAGCAGGCGGGCATCACAAATGTCGAGTTCCTGAAGTGCGAGATCGAGAACATCCCTCTGCCGGACAACTCTGTCGATGTCATCATCTCCAACTGCGTCATTAATCTCTCCGCCGACAAGGATCGTGTTCTCCGTGAAGCCTTCCGTGTTCTGAAGCCCGGCGGACGGTTCGCTGTCTCCGATGTAGTCGTTCGCGGAAGTGTGCCGGAAGTGGTTCGAAAGAGCATGTTGCTCTGGGTCGGCTGTATCGCCGGTGCGCTCGAAGAGTGCGAATACATCGCGAAGCTGATTGGTGTGGGATTCGAAGATGCTGCCGTCGAGCCGACGCGCGTCTACAACGTTGAGGATGCTCGCGTCTTCCTGACGGACGCCGGTGTGGACGTCGATTCTATAGCTCCCCAGGTAAACGACAAGTTCTTCGGCGCCTTCATCCGCGCCAACAAGCCCAAATCCGCCTGCTGCCAGCCGGGATGCTGCACGCCTGGCATCGCAGGAGCAAACGAAAAACGATCATGACCGAACACAACAACGTTCTGTTCCTCTGCACCGGCAATTCTGCTCGATCGATCATGGCCGAGGCGATTCTGAACCACAAAGGAAAGGGGAAGTTCACGGCTTACAGCGCAGGCAGTCATCCGACTGGAAATCCAAGGCCCGAAGCACTTCACCAGATCGAATCAGCCGGACTCTCGACGGCGGGCCTGCGCAGCAAGTCGTGGGATGAGTTCTCAGGTGCGGAAGCGCCGAAGCTCGACTTCGTTTTTACCGTGTGCGACAACGCCGCTAAAGAGCAGTGCCCTTACTGGCCGGGGCAGCCGATGACGGCGCATTGGGGCATCGCCGATCCGGCTGCAGTCAAGGGAACTCCAGAGGAAATCGCCCGCGCCTTTCGCGACGCTTTCACTGTTCTGGATCGCAGGATTGGACTCTTTCTCTCGCTGCCTCTCTCGACGCTCGATAATATGGCCATCAAACGGGAAATCGACCAGATTGGCCGCCTGTAGCTACGGAGGCATCAGTAAAGGCAGCCATTTTCCCTTTCCTGACCGGTACTCGTGCCGTTGCTGAACCGTTTCAGTGTGGCGACCACGTCCATCCCGATTGCTGTCGGCTTCATTCGCGTACTTCTTTCTATCGCGAAACCACTTCGGTCTCCTTACAGACAAAGAAGAAAATACCAGTGATGAACCGGCCGACTGGTCGCAGGAATATTTGGTGGTCGACTGTGCCCGTCATGCTATCCGGACACTCCCTGGCCGTTCCTCGTCATCCACGGCTATATGACGCGGCCGTAATTTTCTGAGCCTGATCCGGCGCAAAATCCGCTCTTTTCGAGTCAGCCCCAGCTAGTTTGTGATGGCCGTCACATACAGATTTAACCCTTTCCCTTTCTTATGGCTCCACCACCCCCGGCGATCATTGTCGGCCATCTTCCATCCGCAGTCCTGGAAAAAGGAAGATGCCGCAATCGATGCCGGACTGAAACGGGCGCGACGGAAATCAGCAGAGCTTCAGCCCGGTCACTGCACAGTTCAGCATACGCAGCGCGGCGCTGGATTGGCGCGCCAACGGCAGGTTAACCAGAAATACCGACTCGAAGGAGAACTCATGAAATACGGCATTCCGGCAGTGCTGGCGGTCCTCGCTGTGGCGAGCAGCGCTTTTGCAGGCACCATCGGCGGCAAGGTCTCCGGCGCTAAAGGGGAATCAGTCGTCTACGTCGAAGCGGTCGCGGGGAAAACGTTTCCTGCTCCCTCGCAGCATGTGACGGTGAACCAGAAAGGGCTGATGTTTGTGCCGCACATTGTGGTGGTGCAGGTGGGGACGACGGTGGAGTTCCTGAACAGCGACACCGTGGCGCACAACGTCTTCTGGCCTTCGATTGGCGGCGATAAGAAGCTGGGACACAACATGGGCACGTGGCCGCAGGGAGAGAAGCGTAATTTCACCTTCGACAAGCCAGGCGCTGTTCCTCTGCTGTGCAACGTTCACCCTGACATGGCCGGCTACATCGTTGTGTCGCCGACGCCTTACTTTGCCACGACGGATAAGACCGGCATGTACCACATCGATAACGTTCCCGACGGCGCGTACACGGTGACGTTCTGGAACGAGGGAACGAAGCCGCACTCCAGCCAGGTTAGTGTGTCGGGCGATACGAAGGCCGACGCCACGCTGACGAAATAGGGGAACAGCCGCACATAGCGACAGAGCCATCATGCTGAAACGGTACGAAAACAAAACGGTGGACGCGGATTGGCTGAACAGCAATTTTCCGTGCATGATGGCCTGTCCCGCTCACACCAACGCGGGACGGTATGTTGCCCTGATCGCCGAGGGACGGTATGAAGACGCCTACTGGATCGCACGCGACCCCAATCCGCTGGCGAGCATTTGCGGGCGCGTCTGCGCGCATCCCTGCGAGACCGCTTGCCGGCGCGGCGCGATCGATCAGCCGATCGCAATTCGCGCGCTGAAGCGGTTTCTGACCGAACGGCACGGGCCGGAGTCGAAGCGGCCAGTCAAGGTCAACAAAGAGCGCGGACAAAAGAAATTGCCTTTCAGGATTGCGGTGGTGGGCGGCGGTCCGGTTGGATTGTCTGCCGCGCACGATCTGGCGTTGATGGGCTATTCCGTCACGATTTTTGAGGCTGCGCCGGTTGCGGGCGGAATGCTGTATCTCGGCGTGCCGGAGTACAGGCTGCCGCGCGATATGGTGGAGGCACAGGTGCGCGAGATTCTTGCGACCGGCGACATCACTCTGAAACTGAACCATGCTGCCGGGCGCGAATTTACTGTTTCCGATCTGCGCAGCCAGGGGTTCGATGCGGTGCTCCTGGCTGTGGGCGCTCACAGCAGCCGCGATCTCTCCATCCCAGGCGTTGATCTGGACGGCGTGCACAAAGGAATCGACTTTCTGCTGAACGTGAACCTCGGGTATCAGTTCACCATCGGGAAGAAAGTCGTGGTGATCGGCGGCGGGAATGTGGCCATGGATGTGGCGCGTTCCGCCGCGCGTGAGGTGCTGCGCCAGCACGTGTCGGGCGTGGAGCCGCAGGAGCCCTCTAAAGAAAACGTCGATGCGCTCGCGACAAAGGAAATGGTAGACGTGTCGCTCTCCGCACTGCGCCTGGGCGCACAGGAAGTGCATCTGGTCTGCCTCGAGAGCCGCAAAGAAATGCCGGCTGCGCTGGAAGAGATTGTGGAAGCCGAAGAAGAAGGGATCATTCTGCATCCCGGGCTTGGGCCGCATCGCGTGGTCGGGGAAAACGGCCGAGTCACCGGCCTGGAAACGCTGAAGACGAGGTGGGTCTTCGATGCGGCGGGGCGGTTTAATCCCGCGTTTTACGAAAACAGTGAGACGATTCTCGATTGCGACACGGTGATTATGGCGATCGGCCAGGCTCCCCGGCTCGACTTTCTGAAGCCTGAGGATGGCGTGGAGATATCGCGCCGCGGGCTGATTGCTGTGAATCGCGAGACGCTCATGACTTCGGCGCCGGGAATCTTTGCCGGTGGAGACTGCGTGTTTGGTCCGCGCCTGATCATCGACAGCGTCGCAGACGGAAAGCGGGCGGCCGTGGGCATCGATGAGTTTCTCCGTGGCGCACGGCATCCCGACCCAACGATAGAAGTGGAAATTCTGAAACGCCACAGCATGCCGCTCGGGATTCTCGATTTGGTCCGCCAGCCCATCCCCGCGTTACCGCTCAATCGCCGCACCGGCATGACCGAAGTGGAAGTGGGATTCGACGAGCGGGCAGCGCAGCTGGAGGCACAACGCTGCCTGCACTGCTGGGTGAACACCATCTTCGAAGGCAATCTCGAGGATGGCAGCCTTTGTGTGCTGTGCGGCGGCTGCATCGACGTTTGCCCGGAGAGCTGCCTCGAACTGGTCGCCCTCGATCGCTTTCAGTTTGAGCCTGACGTGGTGCAACAACTCGTCGACCGCCAGGGCCTGCTCAATGTCGAGCTCGACGATATCCGCGCCGACGAGCTGGGCGTCGTCGCCGGCTCGGTGATGTTGAAGGACGAGACGCGCTGCATCCGCTGCGGTCTCTGCGCGGCTCGCTGCCCGGTGGGGACCATCACCATGGAGTCTTACAACCTGATTCCCGCCGAACCAACAGGGCTGATTTCCCTTGAATCCATCGACGCGCCGTTTCGAGCCGCCGCGGCGGCTAAGTGAGGACTGAGATGAGCGAAGACAAATCCACGCCGGTGCCGATGCAGCAGGAGATCAGCCGCCGCGAACTCTTTACAAAGCTCGGCGTGACCTCCCTGGGGGTCGCGGCCGCCGGTACGTTGGGCTTTACGTATCGATTCCTCTCGCCCAATGTTCTTTACGAGGCGTCACCCATCGTCAACGCGGGTAAGTCAGAAAGCTATCCGCTGGATTCGGTAACTCTCGATGTGAATTCGGCGATTTACCTGATTCACGTGCAGGAAGGCTTCTTTTCGCTGAATGCTATTTGCACACATCTGGGCTGTATGACGGCATGGAAGCCGGAGCTGGGCATCATCGCCTGCCCTTGCCACGGAAGCCAATTCAGCCGCGAGGGGCAAAAGCTCGCTGGACCCGCGCCCAAACCGCTGCCGTGGCTGAAGACCTGGATCAGCGACGACGGCGACATCATGGTTGACCGTTCAACCACGACTCACCCTTTCGAATTTCTGAGGATCTGACGAATGCCGCGCAGAACAGACAGCTACTTCGACAGGCTGCAACAAACGCGGGTATGGCGTTCGGTATTCCGCAGCGGCAGCGGTTCCAGCACCCTGCATCGCGCGCTGGCGATTCAACAGAGCGTCTTCCTCCACCTTTTTTCGACCAAAGTGCGCCGCAGGATGCTCACGTTCCGCGCTACCTGGTATCTGGGAGCTATGACGTTGGGGACCTTCTTCATTCTCGCCGTCACCGGCATCCTGCTGATGCTTTACTACCACCCCTCCGTACCCCAGGCCTACGCCGATGTGAAGGATCTGCAATTCGTCGTCTCGTCGGGAATGTTCCTTCGCAACTTACACCGCTGGTCGGCGCACACCATGGTGTTTCTGGTCTTTGCGCACATGTTCAAGGTCTTTTATCGCGGCGCGTATCGCCCTCCGCGGGAATTCAACTGGGTAATAGGGGTCGTTCTTCTCCTGATTACTCTTCTTCTGAGTTACACCGGCTATCTGCTCCCCTGGGACCAGCTGGCCTACTGGGCCATAACGGTCGGATCGAATATCTCTTCGGCGGTTCCTGTTGTTGGCGACAAAGTTCGCTTCCTGATGTTAGGCGGCCATCAGGTCAACGCGAATGCCCTGCTCCGGTTTTATGTGCTGCATTGTGTCGTTTTGCCGCTTGCGGCCCTTCTGTTCGTCGCCATCCACATGTGGCGTATCCGGAAGGACGGCGGTCTCTATATGCGGCAGAGCGAGCCCGGCGTCGAGACTCTGCGCGAATCCCAGGCCGATGAAGCCGCGGCGGTGAAGGTATGACAGACCCAAAAGACTTTGCCGCTGGCGTAGGTTCAGACATCGGGAAGTCGCAGAAGCGCGTGCTATTTGTCACGCGACGCACATCCGCTCAGGTAAAAGTCAGCGACGAAGAACGGGTACAGACTTTTCCAGATGGGCTGCTGCGCATTGCTCTCGCCATTGAACTCCTTGCCATCGCACTGGTCCTGATATCGCTGTTCTTCAATGCGCCTCTCGAGGGTATCGCCGATCCTACGAACACGCCCAATCCAGCCAAAGCTCCCTGGTACTTTCTCGGTCTTCAGGAAATGCTGCATTACTTCCCCCCAGTTGTGGCCGGCGTCCTGATTCCAACCGTGCTGGTGGTCGGGCTGGTGGTTATCCCGTACTTCAACGTCAATATCGAGGCGGACGGCCTGTTTTTGAAAAATCGCCGCCGGCGCCTCAACATTTTTTATGTCTCGGCGATCGGGTTGTCTCTCTTCCTCTGGTTTTTTGACGTTTATGTGGCGCTGTTGCCAACGCTCATGGTAACCGGATTCATGTGGCTGGCCGCCTCCAGCTCGCCAGGCTCGCCCCAGCAGTATCGTCGCTATCTAGCATCGAAACCCGTCTCCTGGTGGATTATGACGTGGTTTCTCTTCGAGCTGATCGTGCTAACGGTTGTCGGCACCTTTTTCCGCGGACCCGGCTGGTCATGGATAGTGCCATGGAGAGGATGAATGCAATCCATGAAAGCTAAATTCGTCTCCTTCTGGCGGGCTTTGTTTCGCGATCCAGTTCTGTCCTTCGGCGTAGTGAGCCTTCTTCTTTTGTTGGCTCTGGCTATTGCTCCCGCCAAAGATCACTTCAGCGAATGGCGGCACTATCAGCAGCAGTACCTTCGTCTGATTCGCGACCGTGGCGATGCCGTAACTCTGCAACGCCATTTTCAGGGTGGCATTCGGCAAATCTGGCTTCCTGAGTTAGGTGTCGTCGATCGGTGCCAGAGCTGCCATACCGGCCTTGGCGAGGCAAGCCTCGTGGACGTAAGCGCCCAGCCTTTCCGCCGGCATCCAGTCATTCCCCATCGCCTCGACGAGTTCGGATGTGTCGTCTGTCATCGCGGCCAGGGCGCAGCCACCACAGCCGCCGAAGCTCATCACAGCACCCTGGCGCGCGAGGAACCTCTCTTGCCGGCCCGCTACATCGAGGCATCCTGCGGCCAGTGTCACCATGTGGCGCTGGCAGGAACTCCAAAGCTGAATGAGGGACGCGATCTGCTCGGCCGCTACGGTTGCGTGCGCTGCCATACCGTTCGGCTACCCGACGGGAGCACCATGACCGCAACGGACAATCCTCCGCCCCTCACGCATATTGCTTCCAAAACTACTCGCGAGTGGATTTACGCATGGCTGCAGAACCCTTCCAGTTATGCTGCTTCGGTGACTATGCCCGATTTCCAGATGGGGGACGAAGACGCCCGGGATATCTCCGCCTTTCTCATCGCAAACAGCGAGCCATTGCCCGGAGGCTTAGCCGCCATAACATCGACCACCGCGAAATCGGCGCCCGACCCGGCCGCGGGCCCAAGCCTATATGGCGAGTCGTTCTGCGCTTCCTGCCACGCCGTTCAGAATGCCGCTGGAAATCTGGTGGGCGGAGATATTGGTCCCGAGCTCACACGCGTCGGCACCAAGGTAAAACCGGAATGGCTGCGCGCATGGCTGCGCGATCCGCGCACGTATAACTCCCACACCTTAATGCCGCGCTACCGCTGGACCGACCAGCAACTCAGCATTGTTAGCGCCTATGTCGAAAGCAAAGCCGATTCCGACTTCCTGGCGAACGTACGTCTTCAACCGGCAACAGCCCAGCAGATCGCCAATGGTAAAGCTCTGGTCATGCAGTATGGATGCGCCGTGTGTCACGACATTCGTGGCATCTCGAAGCCGGCAAATTACGCGCCGGAGTTGAGCCGTGTTGGCAGCAAGCCTCTTGCTCAAATTGTCTTCATTAATGGCATGGCAAAGACCCTCCCCGACTATCTGAACGGGAAAATCCGGCACCCACGCGCCTTTGGGCCCGGCCTTAGGATGCCGCAGTACACTTTTACCCCCGAGCAAGTGGATGCCCTGACGACCGCGCTGCTCTCTCTGACCGATCGCAGCTTCACACTGCCCACGCACCTGAAAATTCCGGCTCAGCCCAGCGCGACTTATCAGCCGGCAGGACACGCCGGAAAGCTCATGGCGGAACTGAATTGCGTGGCCTGTCACCGCATGAACGGCCGGGGCGGCGATATGGCTCCCGACCTTAGCTGGGAAGGTTCAGCCGTGCAGCGTCCGTGGCTCGACGATTTTCTAAAGAACCCTAACACCCTGCGACCGGCTCTGATCCGGCGTATGCCGAGGTTTAACTTGTCCGACAGCGAGCGCGCTGAACTTACCGACTACTTCATGACCGTGTATCAGAAACCGGATATCGATCGGGAGGCAATGCCGTTGAGCGGTTACTCTCCGGCGCTGGTGGAGCAGGGGCGCCAGCTCTTTTATTCGAAGTACTCCTGCCAGTCGTGCCACATGGTGAACACGCAGCAGGACAAGGGATATATCGGGCCTCCGCTCACTCAGGTTGGGTCGCGGCTGAATGCGGCCTGGATCTATCACTGGCTGAAGAATCCGCAGGCGTTGCGTCCGGGCACCATCGAGCCCAACCAGAACATGAGTGATGAAGACGCAGGCGCGATCACCGCCTTCCTCATGATGCAGAAGACCGCCGGAAAGCAGGAAGCGAAGCGATGAGGCGACTCTTTTGGATCGCCGGAACGTACGTGCTTTTGCTTGTGGCGGGGTGCGGGCGACAGCCTGCGGCTTCTCCGGCGGCACATGCGACAGCCTTCGGCGCTGCGATTGTGGAATCGAGTGGAGGAAAGCAGTTGGGGACGCCCGGCGCCGCGTTGCCGCAGCCTCTGGTAGTGCAGGTAAACGATGCGCAGGGGAATGCGGTGGCAGGAGCGCCCGTCAGCTTTAGCGGTCCGGCGGGTGTTGGATTTGACCCAACTGATGGCGTAACCGATTCCAATGGACAAGTAACCACCAATGTAACCCTCGGAGGTACCTCGGGCCGCTACGAACTAAGGGCCGCGTCGCCGGACAAGAGCGGCAGGCCCTTCACGGTGAACATTACCGAATTGGCCCTGGGGTACCAGGAACAGGTCGGCTACTCGGTGGATCAGAACTACTGCGCGCGGTGCCACGACCAGGAGTCATCGGCGGAGCGCGTATCGAATTACGACAACCTCGCCGTGAAGCCGCACGCTTTCATCGACGGGCAGACGCTCAATATGCTGACCGATGCCGATCTGACCGCGATCATTAATCACGGCGGACCGGCACTGAACCGCTCCGCTCTGATGCCGCCGTATGGCGCGACGCTCAGCAAGGCTGAAGTGCAGGCGCTGATTGCGTACATCCGTCTCGTCTCCGATCCTCCCTGGCGAGCCGCGGGGGTGGTTTATGCGAAGCGCTGACTCTGCGCGCGGCGGTGCCTCGCGCCCCATGGATTTTGTTTCACGAGTATGAATTCGCTCTTGAGTATTTATCCCGTTCGTTACTAAGGATGGTCACGATGCGTAAGTTCCTTCTGAGTTTGCTCCTTCTTTCGGGAATCGGCGTGCTGCTGCGCGGTAGTGTCGAAGTAGTTCCGCATGCGGCCGCGTTACCCAGCTACGCGCGCCAGACGGGGCTGCCGTGCAGCGGCTGCCATTACACCCCGCCCGAGCTGAATCCGGCGGGTAGGCTGTTCAAACTGATGGGATACATCGACAAGATGAAAGACACCAGCATTACTGCTGAACCGGGCGGCCGGCGCTCGGGCCTGGATATGCTTGCATCTTTGCCTTTGGGGGCGTGGTTTGAGACTTCGTTCACCAGCACTAATGCGGCACAAACGGGAACCCAGAATGGAAATTTCGAATTCCCGCAGGATGTCTCGTTGTTTCTCGCCGGAGCGTGGGCGCCGCATGTCGGTAGTTTCCTGCAGGTAACTTACAATGCTCAGGACGATCACTTCAGCATGGACAACACCGACATTCGCTATGCCAACAAGAAACAGTTCAATGGTAAAGACTGGGTCTACGGTCTAACTCTTAATAACAATCCCACAGTCGAAGATCTATGGAACAGCACGCCGGCCTACGGGTATCCCTTCATCGCCAGTGACTCCGCTCCAACCCCCGCCGCATCGCCCTTGATCGACGGGCCGCTGGCGCAGAATGTGGCCGGCATTGGCGCCTACACGATGTGGAACCAGCATCTGTATTTTGACGGGACCATTTACCGCTCCGATCACATTGGCAGCCCGCAACCCAATAACGGCCAGGCAGCCTCGATCAATATTCAGGGCGTGGCGCCTTACTGGCGGCTGGCGTGGCAGCAGGTGGGGCGGAAGGATAACGTGGAGGTCGGCTTGTACGGCATTCATGTGAAATCGACTCCTGGTGCGATCACCGGTCCCGTGGACAGCTACACGGATTTCGGCCCGGATTTTCAGTACGATCACACGTTCGGTAAAGACGTTCTCTCGGTGCGCGGGACATTTGTCCGGGAGAATTCGGCGCTTGTGGCCAGCGAGTCATCCGGGGCGGCAGCCGTGGTGGCGCACCATCTGAATTCGGCAAATGCAAATGCGGAATACCATTTCGGCAATAAGTATTCGGCCATCTTCGGAGGGTTCGTCACGTCGGGCACTGCCGACATCAACCTATATGCGCCTGCGGCGATTACGGGCAGCGTCAACGGCAGTCCTAAAAGCGTCGGGTACATTGCCAATGTGTCGTACTGGCCAATGCAGAATATCGATCTGGCGTTTCAGTACACGGGTTACACCCGCTTTAATGGTGAATCGACGGATTATGACGGGGCAGGACGAAACGCAGGCGGTAACGATACGGCGTATCTGCTCGCGCGATTTGTTTTCTGAATCCTGGACTAGACTGCGTCATCGGCAGCCGCCACATTTGACCCACGCCCGCCGCGTGGTTGTAACACGGCTCGCCCCGGCATAGTCCTGCAGGGCCTGCCCTGAAGCCCGGGAAGACGGGTGGCAAGGAGAAAAAGGAGCCCACCGCGATCCGCAGATTGAACGCCAATCTACCATTTCTCGCACTGCGGCGGCTGAGTATCTCATGGAAGCCTCGTTGCTGACGATTATTTTAGACAAAGTAAGAAATCACTTCTTATCGTCGAAACCGATTACGCTCGTTCAGCAGAATTTCGATCTGTGTGTCTTTCGGAAATCGCACTTCGTGTCCGCGCGCGATCCACCGATACCTTTGCCTCGCGCAAATGACCGATTCTTCATCTGCCGATCATCTCGCCGGTAGAATCGCGTTGTGGCCGCGATGACTGCAGTTTCGATAGTGTCCGGTCGTCTGAATTTGCTGTTTCTCTTCTTCGCGTCGCGATCAAATCGTCTCACGGGCACAGTGGCGCTGCCTGCGCTTGGATCTGTTCGGATAATCTCTCACCAGGAGGTTTAGCAAATGCTCTCACGTGGTTCCTGGAAGGCCACTGTTCCATTCGCCGACCAAGCATAGACGCACCGCGCAAATGACAACTTTGTAATCCCGGCGGTGCTTACGTCCTGCTTCGGGAGTAGTCTCAAATCTTTACAGCTTGATCTGTTGCCCGTTGCTCTCAACTGCTCCGAATCTGCTCCGAAGATAACCAGAACAAAACAAAGTTTCGCGGATCGCGGCAGTGTTTCTCCGCCCGGTCAACACGCTTAGGAAATGAACCGATGCGACTCCTGGTCGTCGAGGATGACAACACGATTCGCGAGTTTTTGACCCGCGCACTGACTGAATCGGGATTCAGTGTCGATGCCTCGGCGGAGGGGAGTCAGGCCGAGAAGCTGGCGCTCGCCGGAATACACGACGCTCTGATCGTCGACCTGACGCTGCCAGACATGGATGGTCTGGAGCTGATTCAACGGCTGCGGGCTCAGGGAATGACGTCGCCGGTGCTGATTTTATCTGCGCGCCGCTCGGTCGATGAGCGTGTACTGGGACTCGAACGTGGCGGCGACGATTACATGACAAAGCCATTTGCCGTTGCGGAATTACTGGCACGGGTGCGGGCGCTGCTGCGGCGTGGCACACCCGCGCAATCAGAGGCCATAAGGCTGCGGGTCGCGGATCTGGAAATCGACTTGATCCGGCGCGAGGCACGGCGAGGCGGACAGGAGATTCAACTGACCCAGCAGGAATTCGCTTTGCTGGAGTATCTCTGCCGCAATGCGGGCCGAGTCGTGACACGAGCCATGGTGCTCGATCACGTTTGGAAAATGCGCATCGATCCATCGACTAACATTGTGGACGTGCACATCCACCGGCTGCGAGGCAAAGTGGACCGCGACCCACAGCACCAGCTGATCCGCACCATCCGCGGGGTGGGGTATGTTCTCAACGATTAGATGGAGCTTCTACCGCACTTCGGCGTGGCGTCTTGCGGTGCGAAGCACCCTGGTATTTGCAATTGGCAGCGCCGGCGTCTTTCTGGCTATGTACTTTGTGGTGGCGCGCGCCATTCAGGCGCGCAGCGATTCCTGGCTGATCGGTGAAAGCGAGACGCTGAAACAGGTAGCTCTGAGCACTCCGCGGGATGCGTTATACGGGCGCCTCGTAGGGGAGGTGGCGGAGCTTGCGTCGCAGGAAGTCTCCTACGACGACACGGGCCACCATATTCAGGGCAATACCGTCTTCTTTGCGGAAACGGAAGGCAGCTCGCGCGCTCCGGTATGGGTGGGTCCAGCCAACAGCGCGGAATTCCTGCAAGCCCTGGCAAAAAGCAGGCCGGAACAGTTGACTCCGCAGTCGGTGCGGATTGCGGGATGGCGCGAGCCCTTCCGTGTCGTCGCCGTCAGGATAAACGCCGGGGGTGGACAAATCTATCTGGGGCTGCTGGATTCGGCCGCCACGGCGCTTATGCAGCGCCTGCTGCTCCAATTCGCGATGGGCTGGGTGATCATGGTCGCCTTCGGATTCCTGGTTACGCTGCTGGGATTACGGCGGATGCTGCGGCGAGTGGATGCCATCACAGGGACGGCGGCGAGCATTCGGTCGGACGACCTCAGCACGCGTGTTCCAGTGGAGAATCAGCGTGACGAAGTGGCACGGCTGGCGCGGACATTCAACAACATGCTGGACCGCATTTCGGCTTCTGTGAACCAGCTCCGAACCCTCACAGATTCTATGGCGCACGATTTGAAGAGTCCGATCACCTCAGTGCGCGGCAGCATCGAGATCGCACTTTCCTCTGACAATCGCGAACAATGGTCGGAGTTGATGGCGGGAGCCATTGAGCAGCTGGACCGGCTGTCGGAGGTGATCACGACCTCTCTGGATGTGGCCGAAGCGGATGCAGGGGCGCTTCGACTGCGGCCGGAGCGGACCGACTTGGGAGAACTGGTGGAGCGTATGGCGGAATTGTACCGGCCCGTCTATGCGGAGAATGATCAGCAACTTTGCGTTACGGTGGCTATGCCGGTGCATTGCCGGATCGATGTGTCGCTCTGTTCGCGGATGCTTTCTAACTTGATGGAGAACGAACTGCGGTATGCGGGAACCGGATCGCAGTTGCGGGTGAAAGTATCCGCGTCGGGGCAGATGGCGTCGATAACAGTGGAGGACGACGGGGCAGGATTTCCGCTGGACCTTCTGGAATCGGTAGTTCCGGGGGATCAGGACAACGGAACAACGCCGCCACGGCTGTTTCATCGGTTTGTGAAAGGCTCGGAGTCGAAGGGGCACGGGCTGGGCCTCGCGTTCGTCAGTGCGGTGGCGATGGCACACGGCGGCCGGGTTGGGGCGCGCAATCATGGCTTGAATGGCTCGCGGAATGGTGGGGCACAAATTGTGGTCGAGCTGCCGCTTGCCTCGGGCCTGCAGGACTAATCAGGCCGCCCAGTGTAATGCTTCACCAAGTGAAGCTCGGCCTGATCCTCCCAGCGATTCCAAGTGCGTAATCACTTCGGCCGGCATCTCCACACCCGACGCCTCATCGGACCCGATGGCGGGATAGCCATGTACGCTGGTCGGAGAGGGAAGGGGCAATCGGATTTCAGTACTATAGGAGGCACCTTCGATTGTCGTAATCCAGGAGACGAAACGGTCCGGTTCTCGATCAATGGGGCAGGCAAACCTTTGATTGAATCGGGACCGTGCACCGACTCAGGAGTGACCATGCCCACCGTATATCTCATATCGGACTATTTCGCGGGTTTGGGCGCGGGGGTCGGACGAGCATGGCTGCAGGGCTTGCAGTCGGAATGTTCGTCTTTTTCTCGGCGACGATCGCAAATTTTGCGCGGATAGTCGCGGCTTGCGTCGTCAGGGGCTGCCGTCAGTTCCCGATGCTGACAGCAAAGGGATCTTTTCCGTGCATCGTCGCGGACCCGAAATACCTCACGAATATAGATCCTGCCACTGACGCTCGCGTTCGGCGAGCAGCATTAGCAACCTCTTCTGAAAGAAAGCGTGTTCGGCCTCACCTACATTCCTCTCCAGAATTTCTCCGTCGACATAGTCGGCATCCGGCCGGAAGTCAGTGTGGAGGTAATAGTCAAGCTTGGTTGCAGATTGTGGGCTGGCTGCCATCGCTCACCTTCAACTGATTGTATCCCCGCTGTGAATGCAGGTTCTCGCAAAATCCCCTTTAGAAATGCACCTGGGGCGCTGCCTGGGATGCGGGCGTGGCTTCAAAATAAGCGTCGTTGCGATGGAAACCGGCGAAGTGCGCCCAGATGTTATTGGGGATTTGCTCGATGAAGGTGTTGTAGTCGCGTATCGCGGCGTTGTACCGCTCGCGCTCCACGGCAATGCGATTCTCGGTGCCTTCGAGCTGGTCCTGCAACTGGAGAAAATTCTCATTGGCCTTCAGGTTGGGATAGTTTTCGGAGATCGCCAGCAATCGTCCCAGCGCTCCATCGAGCTGCCCGTTGGCCTGGATCTGGCTCTTGGGATCGTGAGCTGCCAGCAGGGATTCGCGCGCCTTGTCGACATCGGCAAAAACGGTCTCCTCGTGCGTGGCGTAGCCCTTCACAGTGGCGACAAGATTCGGGATCAGGTCGGCGCGCCGCTGCAACTGCGCCTGCACGTTCGACCACTGCGCCGCGACGGCTTCCTGTTTCGTCACCATTTGCTTCTGCGCGCTCACAAAGCTGCCGAAGACCAGCAGCCCGGCAAACACAATCACCGCCACCACAGCTAACGCGATCCACAGGCCACGACGCATCATCTTGCTTCTCTCCCTCGAAATCCGAATCGATCTTAACAGTCAGGTCTACCAGCTCAGTTCTACCAGCTTCCTCCAGCTCCGCCGCCGCCGGTGCTGCCGCCGCCGAAGCCGCCAAACCCGCTGCCGCCGCCTCCACCACCACCGCCAAAGTCTCCGCCACCGCCAAATCCGCCGCCGCCGCCCCAGCGCCCGCCGCCGAAGAACATGCCCAGCAGAAAGCCGAGCAGGCCCGAACCACCGGCCCAGATCAGAAAAATGACGACAAGGATAAGGAAGATGATGCCGCCTATGATCTGGCCTGCTGTGGCATGGGGTTGCTGCTGCTCTGCGCCCCAGCGGGTCAGCGGCTCGAGCTTGACGCCGGCGTCCTGCGCGATGATCTGGGAAATTTCGTCGACCGCCAGGGTCACGGCGCCGTCAAAGTCGTTGTTGCGCAACATCGGCACCATCTGGCGGCCGATCTCGCCGACTTTGCCATCGGGCAGAATGCCCTCCAGGCCGTAGCCGGTTTCGATCCACCGCTTCCGGTCCTTCACGGCGAGCAGGACGATCACCCCTCGGTCGCTACCCTTCGGGCCGACCTTCCATGCGTCTTCCAGCTCAACCGCGTATTGCTGGATCTCCTCTCCGTTGGTCGTATCGATGGTGACGACAGCTATCTGCGCGTGGGCTTCGTGATCCACTTCGCCGCACAGGTGGTTCAGCTGGTCGATGGCCTGGGCTGACATCACGTGCGCGTAGTCGCTCACGTAGTCGGTGGGTTTGGGCAGATCCTTGACGGCCTGAGCGAAGGTGAGCGCGGAGGCGCACGCGAGTCCGGCGATCCACACCGCGACAATCCGCCTGAAGCGAAGCATTGTTCTTATTGTAGTCGCGCAGACACACGCCGGCGTCGAAGCGCGCCGCAGACCGCCCTCAGAGCGGCTTTTCCATCGCCAGAGCGTCGATACGGCCGAGATAGTATCCGGGAATGCGGCCGGTGCGCACAAAACCATGGTGCTCATAGAAGGTCTGCGCTGCCGCGTTGTCCACGGCCACTTCAAGGAGAACCGCCGTCGCTCCAGCTTCGCGCAGCTGCCTCTCGATCTCCTCAAGCAGGATGTGACCCACGCCACGCCGCCGCTGTGAGGCCTCGACATCGATGGTGATCAGGCGTCCGAGAACTGCTCCCTTTCGCATCTGCTTTCCGGCGATCGCAAATCCTGCGATGTGTTGCGCATTGTCTTCCGCAACAACGCCGATGTTGCCAGGGTATTTGAGGAAATACTTCAGTTCCGCCTTCGACCACGCAATGCCCGGCGGGAAGCAGGCTTGGTCGAGCGCATAAAGCGCCGGAAAATCGTCAGGGAGGATCGGGCGCAGCGAGAATGCCACGGCTATTTTCGCGCGTCCTGGACGCCGTTACCGGCCTTTGCAGTCTCGTCGGCTGGCTGGACGACAACGCCGCTATAGAGCGACGCTGCGGCGAGGCGCCCATGGAGCGACGCCACCGCATGCACGGTCCATCCGGTGTTCCACCAGATCCATGACTGGTCGCGTGGATCGACGGCATATACCAGCGTCCCTTCCGCTGAGGTGACAATTAGATGATTGACCGACGGATCCCAGCTGAGTCCGTTGACGGCGACCACCGGCAGACGCTTCAGGGGCTGCCAGGAATTGCCGCGATCCTGGGAATAGAAGACACCTTCACGGCCGCCCGCCCACAGCGTTCCGTCGGGAGTGAGGGCCAGGCTCGCCAATGCTGTAAGCCCAACGGGAAGTTTCGCGGCCTGCCAGGTTGCACCGGCATCGGCCGAAACCATGATGCTTTCGCGGCTGCCGATGAACACGTTCTTTCCGTCAGCAGCAACGGTCAGGTAAACCCCATCGGATCCAGACTCTTTGGCAGGCAAGACGGGCGTCCATGATTCTGTGCCGCCGGTGCTGCGAAAGACTGCGTGGGCGGTTGCGGTATACCAGGCGTCGCCTGCGAAAAAAAGTGCGGTCACCCGTCCTGCAAGCTTCGCGGAGGGATCCACGGTCGTGGCGGCCGGGGCCTGATGATCGGGGTGCTTTTTTCTTCCGCGCGAGCTCGGACCTGGACTTGAACTCGCTTTTGATGGAGCTGGCAGTGGATCCGGGGTTGCGGCGATTGTGTCGGCGGCCGTCGTATCGGCGGGGATCCAGGAACTTCCATCCCACCGGAAAACTCCATTGCTGGTTCCGGCCAGCAGTGTGCCGTCGGTGCTCTGAGCCAGGACGAACACATCGCGGCCGCGTAGCCCTTCGCTCTGCTGCTTCCAGGTCCTGCCCTGATCGCTGCTGATGAAAACCCCGCCGAAGGTCTTATCGTTGATCACGCCGGCATAGAGCGTGGCGGGATTTTTGCCGTCGACAAGGAGCGACGCGACCTGACGCTGCGAAAATCCTGTGCTGGATTCGTCGAATGCCGCGCCACCGTCCTCGCTGGCCAGTACTCCGCTGCGATCCGTCGCCAGGAGAACATGTTTGGGATTGCCAGGGTCGACGTAAACGTCGTTGACGATTGCGTCGGGGCCGGTGGTGCGCATCCAGTTCTCGCCCCCATCTTGGGTTTTGTAAAGACCTTCCGTGGTTCCGGCATACACGGTATTCCTGTCCGCCGGATCCATGCGGAGCGAGCGCGTGCGCCGGGCAGTCGAAGGAATGCCCTGCACTTTGCGAAATTCGTAACCGAAATTGACGCTCTTATAGATTCCCGAGCAGGCGCTCAGGAACATCACGCTGGGCCGTGAGGGATCGACGATCATCGAGAACACATCCGAATCGTCGATCACACCCTCCCGGATGTTATTCCAGTGCGCTCCACCGTCGTTGGTTTTCCAGGGAAGATGCCAGGTTCCCGCGTAGATAATTTCCGGATCGTAGGGGTCGATGGCAATCGATTCCACTTCGTGAATTTCATTGCCGCCCGGGCTTATCTCGCGCCAGTGCTGTCCCTTGTCCTCGGTGCGATAAACACCGCTGAGAGTCCCGGCTATCAGGACGCGCGGGTTCGCCTGTGCCTGGGCGAGCGCCCGTACCGATTGGCCGTGCATCTCGGGGGCCTCGCTCCAGGTGAGGCCCTGATCGTGGCTGATGTAAATGCCTCCGTCGGTGCGATCCGTTACCCATACCCCGGCATAGAGAGTGCGAGGGTCTGATCGGTCGACCACCAGGCTGTCCACAACAAGGTCGTCCTGCGTGCCCAGCTTTGCCAGCCTCGACCACGAAGAGCCTCCATCGGAGGAGACGTAGATCCAGCTGTCTGTCGTTCCCAGGTAGATGCGGCTCGCATCGCGCGGGCCGGAGGCGAAGCGGCGTGCGTCGCCTCCGTCGGGGCCCACGGGAGTCCAGGGGGCATTCGCCTGGTGAGCCGTTTGACCGCGCAAGCAGGGCAGGAGAACCGCGAAAGCGGTGAGGAAAAAAACGAGTTGGGTCCTCTTCATCATTTTCCAATTACGCTGAAGCGGCGAAATGCAGGAACGGCTGGCATGCGCAAGCCAGCCAAAATCAATGCTATCTGGTTTGGGCGGGCGGCCGGATGCTCGTAGCCCTGACTGCCCCACAGTTGCCAACAGCGCGCGAGCACGTGAGCTGCGCGCTGAGTGGGCGAAATAAAACAGGGCCGACCGGGATTCCGGTCAGCCCTGTCGGGTTGAGGCTGGCTCAGTTATTGAACTGCGGGCTTTGCCTCCGCTTTGTGGTGGTGGTGTACCGGAACAGCCTTGCGAGGCTGGGCCTTAACGGCGTTTTCATCGACAGGGGTCGTGCCTGGCACGTCGTTGTCGAAGTTCGCGCCTGCCGGAACCAGGTAATCCTCCACCTCGTTCTGGCCGTTGGCGCCCGTCCTCACCTGGATGCGGCTGGCATCGATGCCCTTCTCCGTTACCAGGTAGGCCTTGGTGTTGACCGCCCGCTGCGCCGCCAGATCAGCGGCAGTCGGCATTTTCGCGTGGTGTCTGCCCCTTGGAGCCGGCACCGGAACTGCATTGCCGACAACCACCACGGAGGCATCCGCCTTCTGCTGAGCGTTCAGCGCCACATCGTCCAGGCACGCCTTGGCTTCGTTGTCGACGCGGGCCGGACGACGCTTGTCCTTATTGAACTGGATCGAGCAAAGCGTCTGGGACTTCGGAGCGGGCGGCGGAGGCGGCGCTTCCACATCGACTGTGGTCGTCGCCGAGGCCGTCTGCCCTTTGTCGTCCTGCACGCTGCAGGTCACCGTAATCGAGCCTGAAGGCGCGCCGGTGGTGGAGAGAGTCGCCGTGTTGCCGGTTCCGTTGACGGATCCCGCCGAAGCCGAATAGCTATAGGTGAGAGGACGGCTCTGCGGGCTTACGCCGGCTGCGGTAATGGTTGCGCTGTCGCCGGGCTTGAGGTTGGTCGGATTCGCTGTGCAGCTGACCGTGGGAGGCTCGAACTGCTTCACGGTAAACTGCGCGGTGCAGTCGGCAGACTGGCCGGCTTTGGGTCCTTCGGAGACGTGGCCCGTGACCGTGTAGCTGCCAGATTGCAGGCTGCCTGTATCGATGGTGGCGGTGGGATTGGTACCACCAACCGTGACTCCCTGTCCGCTCCAGCTGTAGCTCGCGGTTTTCTTTGGATTGAGATTGGTGGCGGTGCCTGTAACAGTGACCTGCTCGCCGGGGAAGACGGACGAGGGGTTAACCGTGCAGGCGTATTGCACTGGCGGCGGCGGCGCGATGCTGCCCAGATGCAGCACCAGACCCGTGCTGAGCCGGAGGGCGTTGATGTTGGCGCGGCCTCCGTAGTTGGGCTCTGGTCCGAAGTCCGCATGCATGTACTCGTAGTCCCCCTGGACAATCCTGAAGGAGAGCCAGCGGCGAAGTTCCAGATCGAGGCCGACGCCGGCGGTGAGAGCGGGTCCCCAGTTATAGGCGTGGAAAGGGCCGTCTGGGTCTGTATTCGGGCCGCCAACCCGCGCGCCGCCGGCCAGGCCGTGCGCAAACACGGTGACGCCTTCGGTTGGATATCGGAAAATAACTCCAGCCTGAGCCGTTTGAAATCCGTCATTCGTGCCATTCGGATGGTTGGCATACTCAACCTGGCCACCGACATACCGGTTGAAATAATATGCGAAGCTGCCGATGGCGCCATAGTTGACCCCCGAATAGGACTGACTGACGATCGACCCATCCGGGTACATGGTATGCACGGTGCCGTGCGGGCTTAGATACGAATAGCCCCCGAATATGTCCATACGGGATGCAGCCTGATCGGCCGGGGCCGGCGGACCGGCCGGGGCCGGGGAAGAAGACTGGCCCAGGAGAGCCGATGCTCCGAGCGTCATGGCGCACCCCACCAGAAGCGCACGGCCTGAAGAGCTGAGTGAACGATAGTGCATGCGTCTATCCTCCGCAAATTACTGATAATGAACCACAAGACTGCCGGTCCCGAGAGATTCTCTTGTGATCCGCAGGCTACTGGGGGGCAGCCAAAACCAAATCTTTCCGAGAGAATGAAGTTACCACAGGATCACCTTCCTTAGAAGGCAATTATTTCAATCAGTTGCCTGAGAAAAATCGGAACTTCTCCACAGTGTCGGAAGCGTCAACTCGTGCTTCTGTTGCCACTGCAGCGAAATCTACGGGGAGGGGGAAAGCGCAGCCGCCGTTGGGCTGCGGGGGGGGTAGTTACTTTCAAAGGGTAAACAACTGGAATCCCTATTGCAAGTTCAGAACCCGCCTTAAGCTGCCGTGCTCATGCTGGATTTTTTCCTGCAGAAGCGTAATGGCATATAGGAGTTGCTCGGGCCGAGGGGGACATCCGGGCACATAAACATCGACCGGTATCACCTGATTCACTCCCTGCACCAGAGCGTAGTTGTTGAAGACCCCACCCGAAGTTGCACAAGCCCCCATGGAAATCACCCATTTTGGCTCCGGCATTTGGTCATAGAGGCGGCGAATCACGGGCGCCATCTTCCAGGATACGCGGCCTGCAATCACCATCAAATCCGATTGCCGGGGCGAGGGGCGGAAAACTTCCATACCAAAACGGGCCACATCGAATCGAGAGGCGCCCATCGACATCATCTCGATCGCGCAGCAGGCGAGGCCAAAGGTCATGGGCCAGATCGAGCTCTTGCGGACCCAGTTGATCGCCGCATCGACTGTTGTCAGAAAAACACCTTCCGGCTGCTCATATCCGTAACTGGCTTCGAGGACCTTTTCACGATTTTTTGCGCTGCTCTCGAGCGCGCCGAATAAGCGCCGATCCCGCAAGGTCTCGCTCATATATCCACTATATCCAACATTCACTGCTGTTTTCAGCGTTCGCCGCGCGGCTGCAAACTTTTCTGCTGCCGCGCCGTGCTCCCTCAACCGTTAGACTGGAACCTTGGCTATCTCCGATCGATCTTCGGGAAAAGAATCCAGAGGGCTGCGCGTGATGGGCAGAACGCTGCTTGCGTTTGTGATCCTTGTAGCAGCCGCTGAACTTTCCCTCGGTTTCGTTCTGGGCCTGGGCAATCCGGTGATCATTGCTCCGGACCCTGCCTGCGCCTACCTTTTCAAGCCCAATCAGAATGCTTACCGATTCTTCTGTCACACCCGCATCAACGCCTATGGAATGCGCGCTGACCCCGTTCCGCCGGCAAAGGATCCAGGCAAGCTGCGCATTATGTTCATAGGGGATTCGGTCACCTACGGAACCAGCCACATCGACCAGTCGAAGATTTTTTCGGAGATCGTTCATCGCGATCTGCCCTCCGTTGTTCATCGCCCCGTCGAGGTACTGAATGCGTCTGTGAGTGCATGGGCCATTGATAACGAGCTGGCTTACGCACGCTCGCGCGGCATTTTCCAGTCGGATGTAGTGCTCCTGGTTCTCAATAGCGGGGACTTGGCGCAGCCTCGGGCCGAAATCGGCGACGTCGGAGAGGACACTACACTGCACCACCCTTCCAGCGCGCTCGGCGAGTTGTGGTCTCGCTATCTCAAACCCCGATTTTTTCACGTCGCGCCGGCCAAGGACGCAGGCGATTCTTCCGCGCAGAATTCCGAAGCAACTATCCGCGCCAATCTCGCCGATCTGGATGCCTTCCGGGCTCGGGTCGCCGGCCAGCATGCCCGCTTTGCCATCGTGTACGTGCCTTTCCGCGTCGAGATTCCCGAACCCTCCGCGGAGTCGGAGGCGACCCTGCGCGGCTGGACCGGTGGCCACCACGTCCCGTTCTTCGATCTGACCTCCGCTGAAGCGGCATATTCGGCGAGGGAGATCACCCTGGACGGAGACCACTTGAACGTGCGCGGCAATCAGCTGGTTGCTCGGAACATTGAGAATATGTGGTCCTCAACCATGGCGCCCCAAGCTGCGGCACTGGCTGCGCAACCAGCATCCCCCTCTGAAAACGCCGCAAAGTAACCAATTGAACTAGCTGCGTGAACCTTGCTGTTTCGGTCGAATCGGACTCCGTGTTGCCGCGAAAGCGAACGGCTTTTAATTTCTCTGTTTTCGAATTGCGAAAAATATGTAAAAGTGGGTTCCAGGCATTCCGTACTTCGTTGGTCTTCAATCCATTCAGTCCTCGGGACTTTTCTCCCGCGGTTCCCGGTCACCCCGTCGTGACATATTTCCGTCGATCACCACGGAGGTATATGCACTCTCGTCGTTCGATTCGGTTGCTTTGCCTTCTGCCTTTGTTTTGCGCTACTGCCGCGTTAGCCCAGACGCCTGCCGCTCCCGCTGTCTCTGCGGGCGACAATGCGTGGATGCTGACCAGCGCCGCTCTGGTGCTGCTGATGACCGGCCCCGGCCTTGCTCTGTTTTACGGCGGTCTGGTTCGCCGCAAGAACGTTCTCGCCACCATGATGCAAAGCTTCGCGATGATGTGCATCATCACGGTGCTCTGGGCGCTGGTGAGCTACAGCCTGGCCTTCGGCACTGGCAACTGGTTCATTGGCGGCCTGCATAACGCCTTCATGCACGGGGTCAGTCTCGCGCCCGATCCCGATTACGCTCCCACCATCCCGGCGCAGACTTACATGATCTACCAGCTCATGTTCGCCATCATCACGCCAGCGCTTATCACCGGAGCATTCGCCGAGCGGATGAAATTCAGCGCGATGTGCCTTTTCCTGACGCTGTGGGCCATTGTGGTCTACTCGCCGATGGCGCATATGGTTTGGGGCAAGGGCGGCCTGCTGAATGCCTCCCTGGGCGGCAAAATACCCTGTCTTGACTTCGCCGGTGGCACCGTGGTTCACGTCACCTCGGGCGTCTCAGCGCTGGTTTGCGCGCTGTATCTGGGGAAGCGTGTTGGCTATCCCAAAGAACCATCCCCGCCGCATTCTGTGGTTCTGAGCTTTATCGGGGCGTGTCTGCTGTGGGTAGGCTGGTTTGGATTTAACGCGGGCTCTGCCGTGAATGCCAGCGGCCTGGCCACCAGCGCCTTCGTCAACACCCACTTCGCCACAGCAGCGGCGGCCATCGGCTGGAGCGTCGCCGAGTGGATTCGCAACGGCAAGCCCAGCGCTCTGGGCGCCATTTCGGGCGCGGTCGCCGGACTCGTCGCCATTACGCCCGCTTCGGGTTTTGTGCAGCCCATGTCGGCGCTTGTCATCGGGTTGATCGCCGGCGTCGGCTGCTTCCTGATGGTGACTACGGTCAAGGGCTGGTTCGGGTACGACGATTCGCTCGATGCATTTGGGGTCCACGGCGCCGGCGGCACCATTGGGGCTATTCTCACCGGGGTGTTCGCCTCGAGCGCCATCAACCCCGTCTATGGCAACGGGAAGCCCACAGGCTGGATCGAGGGTAATGGCCATCAGGTGCTCAATCAGCTCGCCGGCGTCGCGATTGCCTGGGTACTCTCCATCGCCGGCACACTCGTATTGTTGAAAATTGTCGATATGGTCGTCGGACTGCGCGTTACCCGCGACGAAGAAATCGAGGGATTGGACATAACACAGCACGGCGAAGAAGGCTACGATTTCGGTTCTTAATCATCCACGTATACTCACACTGAGGCAGGACGAGCACGCTAATGCAAAAGATCGAAGCCGTCATTCAACCCTCCAAGCTGGATGCAGTGAAGGACGCCCTGCTCGAAGCGGGCATCGAAGGCATGACGATCCTCGAAGCCCGCGGCCATGGGCGGCAGAAGGGCCACACCGAGTTCTACCGCGGCCGCGAATATACCGTCGACCTTCTGCCCAAGATAAAAATCGAGATGGTGGTCCGCGATGAATTGGCCGACAAGGCGATCCAGGCCATCCTTTCCTCCGCGCGCACCGGCAAAATCGGCGACGGCAAAATTTTCGTCTCGAAAATCGACGACGCCATTCGTATCCGCAACGACGAGCGCGGTCCTTCCGCGCTTTAGGGCCCGCTCCGCTTTCGCTGGTCCGAACGCCAGGTTCCACCACCGCCGTTCCCGTTCGTGCGGAGACCACGTTTGGATCGCTGATGGATCCGGTTCCTCGTCATGATCCCTGAGCCGCTCACTCTCGGTCGACTCCGCAGTCGCTATCAGGACGACTCCACGCAGCTGCGCCAGAGCTTCGATCGCAATGGCGACGGCTCGGCTGTAATTCGGCGGCGCTCGCAGATCGTCGGAACTCTGCTGCGTCAGCTCTGGGAAAGCGTCGCACCGAACGCCGCTCAGAACGATATCGCGCTCGTGGCCACGGGCGGCTTTGGCCGCCGCGAGCTTTTCCCGTGCTCCGACGTCGATGTTCTTTTTCTCTGCGCCAACGATAAGGTCGAGCCCACTTATCGCGACCAGATCCGCGCCTGCACCCAAGCTATGTGGGACATCGGCCTTCGCGCCAGCCCCGTCACCCGCACACTGAAAGAGACCGAGCGCGTACACCCCGACAATCTCGAATTCACGGTCTCGCTGCTCGATCGCCGCTACCTCACTGGCAGCCGCGAGCTCTACGCGAAGTTCGAAAACGAGATTCTTCCCTCCGTCATCCTGCGCGAATGGGACACCGTGATTCAGAACCTTGCCGAGATGGCGCGCGCCCGCCACGCCAAATACGGCAACACCATCTTTCACGTCGAGCCCAATGTCAAGGAATGTCCTGGCGGCCTGCGCGACTACCACCTTACGCAATGGCTCACGCTGCTCAATGCGATTCAGGAATCAAAAGCATGGCCGCGTTCCGCTGCCGCCGACTTCTACGGTACGCACGACGAGCCCGAGTCCGCGTACGACTTTCTCTCCGCGGTGAGATGTTTTCTCCACTACCGGTCCGGCCGCGACGATAACACGCTGGACTGGCACGCGCAGGACGAGGCAGCCGCCCGCTCCATCGGCCTCGAAACCCGGGGCACCTCCGATCCCGCCTACTGGATGCGCACCTGGTATCGCCAGGCCCGCACCGTTTACCGCCGCGCTTCTCTGCTGATTGACGCCGTCCCCCCACCGCGCCGTTCCTTTTACAAACAATTTCGCCGCAAGCGCGCGCCCGTCGCCGGCACCGACTTCTTCCTCGAAGACGCCCGGCTCGATCTTGCTGAGGGCGCCACGGTCAACGATGCCGACAGCATCCTGCAGATCTTTGGCTTTATGGCCAAGCACGGCTACCGCCTCAGCTATGCCGCCGAAGACCGCATTTCCGACGCGCTCCCGGTGCTCGCTGTGCAGATGCCCGAAGGCCCATTTCTGTGGAACTGCCTCCGCGAGGTGTTGCTGGGCCCGTGGGCCGCGCATGCGCTGCGCACCATGCACGCGCTCGGCATCCTCGAGCTGCTCATCCCTGAATTTCATGGCATCGAGTCGCTCGTCATCCGCGACACCTGGCACCGCTACACCGTCGACGAACACACCTTCCACGTCATCGACAACGTGCACCGTCTGCGCCAGCCGCAGTACGAGTGGGAGAAACGCCTGGCCGGCCTCTTGCCGGAGATCGATCGCCTCGATCTTTTCTTCCTCGCCCTGCTCATGCACGACACGGGCAAAGCGCGCCGCACCGGCAACCATGCCAACAACAGCGTCGAGCTGAGCGAGAGCCTTTTCGCACGACTCGAACTCGACTCCGAGGAGCGAGAAACCGTGCGGCGTGTCATTCACAACCATCTGGAGATGTCGTCCGCCATGCGCCGCGACATCTTCGACGCGGAGACGGTGCGCGCCTTCGCGGAAAAGGTCGCGACGCAACCGCAACTGAAGATGCTTACGCTGATGACCTATGCCGACATTCGTGCTGTGTCGCCGGAGGCCCTGACGCCATGGAAGGCCGACAGCCTGTGGCAGCTTTACATGAGCGCGTCGAATTTTCTCGATCGCAGCGTCGACGAAATTCGCTACCACGCCTCCGAGGACCCGGCTTTCTTCAGCCGCATCGTAGCGCTCATCCCCGCCGTTAGCCCCGGCCGCGCCTCATCGCAAACGCCCGTCCCCACCGACGAACTCCGCGGCTTCCTCGAAGGCCTGCCGCAGAGATACCTCAGCCTCCGGCCTCCCGAACAGATTGCCGCGCATTTTCGTATGGCGATGGACCTCGGCGAAAACCCCGTGCAGCTTGCGTACCGCTCGGTGCGGCAGCTCAACGAAATCACTCTCGTGACCAGGGATCGCGCAGGCCTCTTTGCCGATATGGCAGGCGTTCTCTCCGCGTGGGGCATGAACATCGTCAAAGCGGACGCCTTCTCCAACGCCGCCGGCATCATTGTCGACAGCTTTCAGTTCACCGACACCTATCGCACCCTGGAACTCAATCATTCGGAAATCGATCGCTTCCTTGCAAATATTCGCGACGCTCTTTGCCACAAAATCTCCATCGAGGAGCTGCTGCGATCACGGAAGCTGAAACCCGCCCGGCCGAAGGTCAGCGTTGAAACCCGGCTCGAATTCGATAACGAAGCGTCGTCGCACAGCACGCTTCTGCAGATCGTCACCCAGGACACGCCGGGGCTGTTGCGCGAAATCGCCCTCAGCTTCGCCGCCTCGCGCTGCAACATTGAAGTAGCGCTGATCGACACCGAGGGCGAATCCGCTATCGACGTTTTTTATCTGACGACCTCCGGGCAAAAGCTCGACGAAGCCGCTCAGGCGTCGCTTAGCGCCTCGCTGACGCATCGGCTTTCTCAGCTGAGACCGTAGAAGGCTCGAATCATCGCCCGATCTCAGCCAATTCCTTCTCGGCCAGTTCCTTCGGGAGCGGCACGTAACCGAGCGCTGAGCACTCCTTTTGCCCGGAAGTCAGAATCCAGCTCAGCAGGCTGTCGATCGCTTTTCGATGTTGTCCGTCTCTGGTCAGGAGAAGCCAGGTGAGCGTGGTGATTGGATACGCATCCTTCCCAGGAGCATTCACGAGAGAGACCCGGAAATCTGTTGCGGCTGCGGCGCGACCAGCGGCCGCGCTCAGGCTGGGAAGGTTGGCCTGTACAAATGCTCCCGCTGCATTCCTGACCAGACCGTAGCTGAGCCGGTGACGAATCGCATACGTCAGTTCCATATATCCGGTCGCGCCCGGGGTCGCCGCAACCTCGTTAGCAACTCCCTCGTTGCCGGTCACGCCCTTGCCCACCGGCCAGCTAACCTTGAACCCGGCTCCTGCTCTGGACTTCCATTCAGGGCTGGTCGCGCTCAGGAAGCTCGTCCACGCAAAGCTGGTGCCACTTCCTTCCTCTCGATGGATCACGACGATCGGCTGGTCAGGCAATGAGGCGCCGTGGTTGAGCGCGCGCAGGCTGGCGTCGTTCCAGCGGGTGATCCTGCCGAGATAAACTCCCGCCAGGACTTCGGGAGTGAAGCGCAGGTCGCGCCCCACACCGGGCAGATTGTAGGCAGGAACCACAGCGCCCAGGACGGTGGCGACATGATCGAACTTCACACTCATGTCGCTCATTTGCTCATCGGTGAGCGCGGCATCCGAAGCCGCAAAATCCAGTTTACCGGCCTTCAGCAGCTGAATGCCTTCTTCCGAGCCGACCGCCTGATAGGTAATGTGAATCTCCGGATGCAGCTCTTCGAAGGACTGAATCCATTCCTGATAGAGCGGCGCAGGGAAGGTTGCGCCTGCGCCCACCAGAGATATTTGAGTTATAGAAGACGGCGCCGGTGCAGCATTTGCGGGCGCGCCCTTCATAATAGCTGCAGTCAGCAGCCTGACAATGCGGTCGGCCATGTCCTGCTCAACGCCGTTCCAGTGGAAGCGGCCGGGCGTGACCAGATAGGACCACAGTGCTTGCCCTTCCTTGTTCTTCAATTCGAGGGACAGATAACCACCGACCACGGGCTGCCGCGCGCTGGACGGGCTTCGGGCATCGTTCGAGACGTATCCCTTAACCCAGGTCTCTCCATTGCCCTTTACGACGAAGTCGGCCGCGCCCGCATCGCTCACAAGCTGAAGATCGTGGCTCGCCTTCAGTTTATTCACAACATCTTGTTGCAACTGAGCGGCGCCAGGGTTGGGCGCGAAGGGTTCGACATAAACCCTTCTGACATTCGGCGGAATCACGAGGGGAGACGCCAGCGCCCAGGCCTGTCCCGGCAGAATTCCCGCTGCCAACAACAGGACTGCGATTCTCACAAGTTTCCGCAGCCTTCGGGAACACGCGTTCCGAGGGCCAGCGTTCACAGGAATGTCCATCCGCTTGTATTGCGCCATTCGTTCGCCTGCGAGGCCGATGCTATCACCCTGGCGTCGAGGCACTATGAAAAGGCGCGCTTCGCGTACATCACTTGAGATAAGCCCGCACCAGCTCGATCAAATCTTCGGCGAGCTCCGGGGGCGGCATGGAGGGCTTCTCGCCCGCCATCATGTGGTTGCGGATGTGATCTTCCAGCACCTCCGCCATCAGGCTGTTGAGGCCGCCCCGTACATTCGCCAGCAGCATCAGCAGGGCGGCGCAGTCGTCGCCGGTTGTCAGGGAACGCTCAATGGCGTCCACCTGGCCGCGAATGCGGTGGATGCGCGCCACCAGCTTTTGCTTTTCCCGTTCGGTATGACTCATTTTTGTCTGCGAGTATATGGTAGGGGGGTATGCTATAAGGATTCCAGAGTCAGTGTACTCCGATTGTCGTGCAGCGGGGCGTTTCCCGGCGAGCCGGGTGGTTTTGTAACAAGACTGCAAAACTCCCCGGCGAAGATCATCTCCTGCGTCAAGAGCCCTGAAAGGAGGGGCGTTGCAGCGTCGTATTCTTATCCTCTCGCTCCTCGCTTGCACGACAGCCGTACGCGGGCAGTCGACGCAATCCATCGCTTCCGCAGCCCCGCCGGACGCCCCGCTGCCACAGATTAAGGCAGCCTCGAGCGGCGGAGAACTTTACGACTTCGCGGAGCTTCAGCGTTCAGGGACGGTGGTGCAACCAAACGCGGCTGAGGGTTCAGAGACACAGCAGACATCCGCCGAAGCCACCAGCGCCCCCGACCTGACTATGTTCCCGCACAGCCAGACGGCGCGCTACTGGATCTCAGGCCAGACCAACACCATCTTTCAGGGCAAGCCCGGTTTCCATTCTTCCTATCAGGGCCCGAACAGCCTTGACAATGCCGGCGAATACAAAACCTCGCTGGTCGAAACGCTCTATCTCGGATACCAGCCCCATCGGAATCTGCGCTATAACACCGACCTCCTGATCGATCTCGAAAGCGCCGGCGGCCGTGGGCTGGGGGAAGCTCTGGGCCTGGCTGGCTTCACCAATCTCGATGTGGTTCGTAACCCGAATCTCGGTACCGCCCCCTACATTGCGCGAGGGGGAATTCACCAAACCATCGGCCTCACCAGCGAAATGACTGAGTCCGACCGCGATCAATTCTCGCTCGCCACCGAAGTTCCGGTGCGCCGCTTCGAAGTGCGCGCCGGGAAAATGGGCGTCAATGACTTTTTCGACGTCAACGACGTCGCCACTGACAGTCACCTCCAGTTTATGAACTGGACCATCGATGACAATGGCACATTTGACTATGCGGCCGACACCCGCGGCTACACCGTCGGCGGCCTCCTGGAGTACGACGACCGCAGCTGGAGCGCCCGCTACGGCATCTTCGCCATGCCCGTGGTCGCTAACGGCATTGCACTCGACTGGGCCTTCTCCCGCGCGCACGGCCAGAACTGGGAATTCGAGCTGCGGCACACGTTCGTTCCCAGACGCAAAGGGACAACACGCATCTTAGCCTTCGCCAACACCGCACACATGGGCAACTACCGGCTGGCAGTGCAGAACTACCTTGCCGGCCTCACGCCAACGCCCGACATCACATCCGTCGAGCGTTTCGGCACAGTTAAGTACGGTTTCAGCTGGAACAACGAACAGGACATCACGGAGAATCTCCGCATCGGCACACGCTTCGGATGGAATGACGACCACGAGGAATCGTATGCGTACACCGAAGACGCGCAATCGGTCGTCGTTTCAGGCGATTATGCGGGCGCGCGCTGGCATCGCCCCGCCGACAAGTTGGGCGTCGCGTTTGTCAGCAACGCCATCAAAAAGGATCACCAGAACTACCTGGCTTACGGCGGACAGGGCTTCCTGCTCGGCGACGGCCGCCTGAACTACGGCCGCGAAAACATCGTCGAGAGCTACTACACCTGGCATGCCTGGCGGGGGCTCTTCTTCGCCTTTGACGAGCAGCAGATTGACGACCCCGGCTATAACCGCGATCGCGGCCCGGTGTGGGTGGAAGCCATACGCGGGCACATCGACTTCTAACTTCCCGGCGCAGCATGAGTTAGCGTTAGCGATTCAGTTAATCGCAATTCTGCATCTTAATCTTTGCACGCAGACGGGCAATGCACCCGCGGGATACGCCTCTCCGCTTTTGCCCTGGAACCACAGGGCCTTTCATTTCAAGGAGACACCTGATGAACAGCAAGCTCAAGCTCGTCGTTTGCCTGAGCGTGACGTTTTTCTCTACAGCGCCCTTCGCTCAGGTCGCCTCCACCTCTGTCACAATCTCTGCCCCCTCGGTTGCCTATGTCTATGTCACCAGCCGTCCCGCCAACGCCAGCGCCAATGAAATCGACGCTTACGCCGCGGCGCCCAACGGCGCACTCACGCCAGTCGAAGGCTCACCCTTTCAGGAAAATGAATTTACCGTCACTGCCGATGGCAGGTATCTGTTCGGTTCGAGTGCAGACACCACGAACATCGATACGCTGGCGATCGAAACCAACGGCGCGCTGCGTTATCTCACTTCGACCGATTACGCCCAGTTCGATCTCGACGATTGCGGCAGCGCGGGTTGGTTGTTCACAGACCGCACGGGAACGGACCTTTATCCGCTGGTATACAACGGCGACTGCGCAAATAACTTCTACCAGTCGTATCGAATCAAAGAGCCCTCGGGAGAATTGAGTTACCTTGGCAGCGTCAATGGCGGCGCGGGTTCGTTCAATGGAATTTCTTCTCCCGCAACCTTTCTCGGAGATGACCTATACGCTTATACAGCGACAAACAATGGCTGCTTTTACTTTGGCGTTCAGTCATTCAAGCGCGACACCAATGGGATTTTAACTTCGGGGAGCGGTTCAGTGACGCTGCCCGCCGCGCCCGATGGCTATCGCATCTACGTTCCGGAGGCGGTGAGCGCCGATCCAATCAACCACGTGGCGATGGCGCTGCAAGCCGCCAATCCGCCGGGATGCCAGAATAATTACCCGCAGCTCGCCTCGTTTACCGCGGACGCCCAAGGCAACCTGACTACGACCAATAACAGCGCTAGCATGCCGGCTACGTTGATTCAATACGTCAACGATTTGAAAGTGTCGCCCTCGGGCAAGCTGGTGGCGGTGGCCGGAACGAACGGCGTGCAGGTGTTTCACTTCAACGGAGCCAATCCTCCGACGCCTTACACGCCGCTGCTCACCACGGAGAACATCAACCAGATGTTCTGGGATAACGACAACCACCTGTACGGAATCAACCAGGCAGGCAACGATATGCACGTTTTCACAGTAACGCAGACCACATACAGCGAGGCCCCCGGATCGCCGTACACAGTCAGCCAGCCGGCGTCTATTGCGGTTCACCCGGAGACGCCGATTCTGCCCTGACTGCTGCCTCTCGATGCCATGCGCCGCGCCGGTTTCCGTTCCGGTGCGGCGCCGTTTTTGCTGCTCTTCCCCCCCGCCACGCTAAGATGGAACTCGATTCAGGGAGGTCTCCTTGCGCGTCGGCTTGTTGACTCGAGAGTATCCGCCTTACGTCTATGGGGGCGCAGGCGTCCACGTCGAATACCTCAGCCGAGAACTAGCCAGGTCGATCGAGGTCGAAGTGCATTGCTGGGGAGATCAGTACCTGGACCAGGGCAACCTTCATGTTCGCGGCGCGGAGCCATGGAAGGCGATCACTGAGGGACCGCCGGAGAAATTCAAAGCCGCCCTTGAAACATTCAGCCTGAACCTGGCGCAGGTCCAGTCCCTGGCCGGCATCGATATCGTGCACACGCATACCTGGTATGTATCGATGGCAGGGTTCTTCGCGAAAAAGCTCTTCAATATTCCCTTCGTGCTGACCACGCACAGTCTTGAGCCACTGCGTGCCTGGAAGGCCGAACAGCTGGGCAGCGGCTACGCTATGAGCTCGTGGATGGAGCGCACCGGCATCCTCGATGCCGACGCGGTGATCGCTGTTTCCCAGGGGACGAAAGCGGACATCCTGCGCGCCTACCCTGAGATCCATCCCGAACGCATCCACGTGATCTACAACGGCATCGACCTCAACGAATATCGCAAGACACCCGAGACGACGGCCCTCACTGCCCACGGCGTCGATCCGTCGCAGCCCTACGTCTTGTTCGTCGGGCGCATCACCAGGCAAAAAGGCGTCACCCACCTTGTCGACGCCATTCCTCATCTCGCCCCGAACACGCAGGTTGTATTGTGCGCGGGCGCGCCCGATACGCCCGAGATCGCAGCCGAGATGCGGGAGAAGATCGAGCGGGCGCGCGCCATGAATCCCCGGGTCATCTGGATCGACAAGATGCTGCCCAAGCCCGAGGCCATCCAGCTCTACAGCAACTGCAGCGTTTGCTGCTGCCCCTCGGTCTATGAGCCCTTCGGCATCATCAACCTGGAGGCGATGGCCTGCCGCGCTCCGGTCGTCGCCAGCGCCACGGGCGGCATTTTGGAGGTGGTGGTCGACGGCGTTACTGGCTACCTGGTCCCGTTCGATCAGGACCCGGTTACGAGCTTTCCGCTCGATCCCGCCAGGTTCTCGCGGGATCTGGCGGCGAAAATCTCGGCTCTGCTCGGGGACCCGGAGAAGGCGCGGCACTTTGGCGACGCTGGTCGAAAACGCGTGGAGGAAAAATTCTCCTGGACCGCGATCGCGGATCAGACCATCGAGCTTTACCGCAAACTGATCGAGAGCCGGCGCCGCAGCGTGCGGGAATCCTGAACTTCGCCTCGGTGCTCGCCACGCCCGTGTTTTGGGGAGGATGCTCTTTACTACTCCCTGTTCCCTGTTGCCTATTCCCTGTCTTTACGCAGATCGCCACCCGTCATCTGCTTTGGCTCTGCAAGATTCAGCAGGCCGAGGATGGTCGGCGAAATGTCGCGCAGCGATCCGCCCGGCTTCAGCGAATACCGCTTTGTGTCGTCACTTACGAAGATGAACGGGACCGGGTTGGTGGTGTGCGCCGTGTGCGGGCCGCCTGTGACGGGATCGACCATCAGCTCGGCATTGCCGTGATCGGCGGTGATCAGCCACGCACCCGTTCCGCGCTGCTTCATCGCCTGATAAATCCTCCCCAGACAGGCGTCGACGGTTTCGACAGCTTTAATCGTCGGTTCGAGTTTGCCCGAGTGGCCGACCATATCCGCGTTCGCGAAATTCACAACGACTACATCGAAGGCTGTATCGTTCACAGCTTTGATCACGGTATCGGCGATGCCCGCCGCTGACATCTCTGGTGCAAGGTCGTAGGTTGCCACCTTTTGCGACGGAATCAGGATGCGATCCTCGCCGGGAAACGGCTTCTCGATCCCCCCGTTGAAGAAGTAGGTCACGTGCGCGTACTTTTCCGTCTCCGCCACGCGCAGGTTGCGCAGATTCGCCTGCGCCATGATGTCCGCCAGCAGGTTCTCCATTGACTCCGGCAGGATGATCATTGGCAGCGTGAAATTCTTGTCGTACTGCGTCATGCATACGTAATGCAGGCGGCTGGGAATTTCGCTCCGCGGAATGGTCGCATCCAGCTCTTCCCACGAGGGCAGCTCGCGCCCGGCTTCTTTGCTCAGGCCGCTGTTCCGCGCCAGCACGCGGGTGATCTGCCGCGCCCGGTCCGCGCGAAAGTTGAACATCAGGCAAACATCCTCGTCGCGGATCAGGCCATTGGGATGCCCCTGGTCATCTGTAACAACGAACGGCACAATAAACTCGTCGGTGGTGCCGTTGTTGTAGCACTCCGTGACGCGGGCGATGGCATCCTTATACGCGCCGCCTTCCGCATGGCCCTTAACCATCGCGTCGAAGGCTTTTTTCTCCCGCTCCCAGCGCCGGTCGCGGTCCATCGCGTAATAGCGCCCTGAAACGCTCGCCAGCTTCCCGCCGTACTCCCGCATCTTCTGTTCGAGCGCCGCCAGATAACCCGCCCCGCTGGTGGGCAGCGTGTCGCGCCCATCCATAAAGGCGTGGACGAAAACCTTTTCGACGCCCTGCTGCTTCGCCGCTTCCAGCAGCGCGTAAAGATGCTCCTGGTGAGAGTGCACGCCGCCGTCCGAAACCAGGCCAAATAGATGCAGTTGCGTCTTCCGCGCTTTCACGAGGGCATCAACGATCGTGGGATGCGAGAAAAATTTCCCGCTGGCAATCAGCGCGTCGATGCGGGTAATGTCCATCTGCACGATCCGCCCCGCGCCGATGTTCAGATGGCCTACTTCGCTGTTGCCCATCTGGCCGTCCGGCAGGCCGACGAAGTGATCCGACGCGTGCAACAGTGCGTTGGGATACTCCTCGAGCAGCTTGTCGTAGACCGGCTTGCGCGCCAGCGCGATGGCGTTGTTTTTGGTCTCCGGGCGATATCCCCACCCATCCAGGATGGTCAGAACGACAGGCTTTTTCGGAACGGGCACGAAGACTCCTCAGAATGGGTACGGAACGATCGCCGAAACCCGAACTGCCGCTCCGGACCTCGCCCCTGGTTATTGTTGCGGAGCAGCCGCCGGGTGCTGCTCGCGATAGCTCTTCGAAGCGGCATCGATCTCATCCCTGTGCCGCTCCACAACCTCGATCGTCACCTGCTGCCCCAGTTCCGATCCCGCTTCTCGCCCTTCGTCGAGAATATTCGGCATCACCGCGATCATGCGCTTGCCGGCAGGTGTCTGGTAAAACGCGATGATCTCAGCCGCGTCCTCCGCCGAGAGATGCTGCTGGAACGACCGCACCATCGCTCCCTCAAAATCCGCCGTGCCCAGGCTCCGCCGCAAATCGTCCACCACATCGGCCGGCATATACGGCATGGCCTGCTTCACATGCGGCAATAGCCCGTCCAGCATCTCGCGCTTCAGCGTATCCGTCCCGGTTAGCTTCAGAATCTCGTACACCTGGGCCGGCGTCACGGGATGCGCGGGCGGCAGATTCTCGCTCGCAGCATTCCCCGCGCCATTCGCTCCGCTCCCCGCTTTCGCTGTTGAAGTTGCCACAAGATCCGGCAACGTAACTACCAAAGCCAGCCACGCTACAAATGTTAACTTCAGCATTGGAGCCTCCCTCCGGACATTCCTCCAACCCCGCAACTGCGCGGCATCGGATCAAACGTCTCGACATGGAGACTGCTTCTGAGTAATCCGCCCTTTACACTCCGGCAATCGGAGTGCACAAACGGCAGCCTGCCTATTAAACCCTTCTAATCCCCAAAATTCACCGCTTCAAGGCCCAGAAATTCCGCTGCCTGTCCCAACTCCTCGTCGATGCGCAGCAGCTGGTTGTATTTCGCGATGCGGTCGGTGCGCGAAGCCGATCCGGTCTTGATCTGGCCCACCCCCGTCGCCACCGCAAAATCGGCAATGAACGTGTCTTCCGACTCGCCGCTGCGGTGCGAAATCACCGAAGTGTAGCCGTAGCGCCGGCCCAGTTCGATGGCCTCGAACGTCTCGCTCACCGTGCCGATCTGGTTCAGCTTAATAAGGATCGAGTTCCCCACGTTCTCCTCGATCCCCTTCTGCAGCAGATCCACATTGGTGACAAAAATATCGTCGCCGACGAGCTGAATCTTGCTCCCCAGCTCATGCGTGAGCACCTTCCACCCGGCCCAGTCGTCCTCCGCCAAGCCGTCTTCAAGCGAGATGATCGGATACTGCCGCACCCACTCCACATAGAACGCGACCATGTCTTCGGCAGTCTTCTCGCTCTTGTCCGACTTCTTGAAAATGTACTTCCCCTTATCCTTGTCGAAAAATTCGCTCGACGCCGGATCGAGGGCGATCGCTACGTCCTCGCCCGGCTTGTATCCAGCCAGCGTGATGGCTTCAAGGATCACCTCAATCGCTTCGCTGTTCGACTTGAGCGACGGAGCAAACCCTCCCTCGTCGCCCACCGCCGTGTTGTAGCCCTTCTTCTTCAACACGCTTTTCAGCGTGTGGAAGACCTCGACGCCCCACCGCAGCGCATCCGGGAACCGCTCCGCGCCCACCGGCATGATCATGAATTCCTGGAAATCTACGTTGTTGTCCGCGTGCGCCCCCCCGTTCAGGATGTTCATCATCGGCGTGGGCAGCACCGAAGCGTTTGCGCCACCGAGGTAACGATAGAGCGGGATGCGCAGCTCGTTTGCCGAGGCGCGCGCGGCCGCCATGGAGACGGCCAGAATGGCATTCGCTCCCAGCCGCCCCTTGTTGTTGGTGCCGTCGAGCGAAATCATCGTGGCGTCCAGCAGCCGCTGGTTTGTGGCGTCCATTCCGGTCAGCTCCGGCGCCAGAATGCTCTCGATATTCTCGACCGCCTTCAGCACGCCCTTGCCCCCGTAGTGGCTCTTGTCGCCGTCGCGCAGCTCCACCGCCTCGTGCTCGCCGGTTGACGCGCCGCTGGGCACGATGGCCCGACCCATCGCACCGCTTTCCAGAACCACATCGGCCTCGACCGTCGGGTTTCCGCGTGAATCCAATACTTCCCGCGCATGAATCGCAGCAATTTCCGTCATTTTGCTCCTCGTGATGTGGTGATTGAGGCGGTCTTTGAGTTTAGGCCGTCGATCCACGCGAATGGCTTCCCCGGTGGTCGCGCCGATAGTTTCAAGAAGGGTCATCGAAGGCCGTCCGCCTTCGTAAAATTGCAGGGTTCCACGGCAAATTCTAGCAAAGCGGGATCAACGGCAACCGTGACGGCGGTCACGGCGATGCAAGCGCCTGTCGGACCTTGCCTCACGCCTCTCGCGATTTGCCGGTCCCTTTCCCTTCGTCAGCCTTGCCACACACGCGCGTTTTTCGTACTCTCAGCCTCATGGAAGTAAATTTCACGCCCGAACAGGAGGCGCAATTAGCGCAGTCCGCCGCTCGGCAGGGCCGTAACCCCGACGAGCTGGTGCGGCAGGTCGTCGCCCGCTATTTCGACGAGGAAAGCCGCTTCGCTGATGCGGTGAGGCGTGGCGAGGAAGCTTTAGAGCGCGGCGAGTATCTGACCCACGAACAAGTGGGCCAGCGTCTTGACCGGTTCCTGCAGCCCTGATGCAGCTTCGCTGGTCGATACCCGCCGCCGAGGATTTAGAGCATATCTGTGAATGGATCGAGCGGGACAATCCCCAGTCAGCCCGTCGCGTTGCCCGAACGATCTATGACGAATGTGGCCGTTTGAAGGACTTTCCTCATCTCGGACGAGCCAGCCGGCGCATGGCCGGGCGCCGTGAACTCACATTTACGCCCTTGCCTTACATCGTCGTCTATCAGGTCAAGTCGGATGTGATTGAGATTTCGCGCATCTTCCACGGTGCGCAGGACTGGCCTTGAAACCCAGCACTTGGGACCGTGCCAGTATCGCCGGCCTTCACGAAGCCAATATGGAGGAGGCATTTCGAACCTACCGAATTGCCGGAAGCCCCATCCTTTCTCGTCGCGCTTTTTGAAGAGAAAGGGCAGGATTCCACCGCTCTCAATGCCCAACCGTCGCGGAAAATTCAAGTCTGCGAATGGATTGAGCGGGACAATGCTAACCCGCATCTTGCATCCGAGCCCCAGGGCATCCAATATGGTGGGTAACGCAGAGGTAGCTCTATGCAACGCCGTATCGCCTGCTTGCTGCTCATTCTCCTGGCCGCCGGATTCGCCTTCCAACTGCGCGCCCAGGACCAGAACGACCCTCTCTCCGAGGACGAAATCCAGCAGATTCGCGACAACAAAACCAATCCCAACGAGCGCGTGAAGCTCTACATCAAGTTCATCGACCAGCGCCTCGACGCGATCAAAGACCTGGCCGGCAAAGGCAAGAGCGCGACGGAGAAAGCCGAAGTCCGCGCCAAGCTCGAGGAGTTCACACGCCTCTGCGACGAGCTCCAGGACAACCTCGACACCTACGACTCAGCTCACGCCGACATTCGCAAGGCCCTCAAGGATCTCGTCGCCGACACCGCGAAGTGGCCCCAGGCCCTGGCTGCCGCCGGCTCCGACCCGAGCTACGACTTCGCCCACAAGACCGCGCTCGAAGCCGCCCAAAGCGCCACCGACGAGGCACGCCAGCTGTCCATCTCCCAGGAAGCCTACTTCCAGGCCCACAAAGACGAACGCCACAAGAACGGCACCGGTCCCAGTTAACGCGCCCGCAGCGCCAGCCGACACAAGTAGACCAGCAGGTCCGCCCCGCATCGATGTTAGGCCGTCGCGAAAGCACATGGTAACCGGCCGAAAGCCGATGGCTTCAGTTAAAGCGGGCAGCCAGGAAGGACCCAATGATCCCAAGCACACCGGACCCCAGCAATAACCTCTCGTCGGTCGCGTGGCCTTCGATAGTAAGGTAAACGAATCCACCAATCAGACCGCATGCGACCAGGATGCCGCCAACAAGAGACGTAGTCGCGTAGATGAAACTGCGACGGTGCCTGTGGCCCCACTCCTTGACCACGAGCGCAGGAAGGTCAGGCGAAACCCGTCCATACGCTTCAAGGAGCTCTGGATTGGGAACTACAGCTGGCGGGGTATCAGTGTCGGACTGCGACGTTTTCTTTTGCAGCTTTTTCCGCCCGTGCACGCTGTCTGACCTCGTCCCTCTGTTTATCCAGCACGGCCTTTTGGTAGTCGCGGCAGGCCTTGTCAAACTCGCCGCCGGCCTGGATCTGGCTAAGCGACCGGGAATCGACGAATTCCTTCGGTGCCCCCGGATAGTCGAGGCGCCGAAAAAGGCCAGCACCGGTCACCCCTTGCAGGAAAGACCTCAGTATGTTGTTTGTTTGTGCTGTCATAAAGACTCCCAGCCTTTCATCCGATTCTACCTCTGCCCCATTAGAAGCGCACGAGTTTCTTCCGGGCCGTCTTCCTGAAGAGCATCCGCTGGTTCCTCTAGTGCATCGAGAATGCCCTTGTAAGTGCAATCTATTCAGGCAGTTGAGATTAGCATCAGCGATACCCACCGTTTCAGATGAGGCAGCCGTACACGTTACTTTGAACGAGGTGTTGTCGAGCGCCGTCGCTTACACTGAAAAGACCCATGTTCTATCGCACAGACGACCTCCGCATCCGCTCCACCAAAGTCGTTTTGCCTCCCGTTTTCCTGGAGGAGGAGCTGCCCGTCACCGAGGCCGCCTCGGCCACTGTCTTCCATGCGCGCAAAGAAATCGCGGAAATCCTCAACCAGCGCAACCACCGCCTGCTGGTCGTCGCCGGACCCTGCTCCATCCACGACCCCCAGGCCGCCCGTGAGTACGCCCGCCGCCTCAAAGAAGCGATGACCGACTTCGCCGCCGACCTCCGCATCGTGATGCGTGTCTATTTCGAGAAGCCCCGCACGACCCTCGGCTGGAAGGGTCTGATCAACGATCCGTTTCTCGACGAGTCTTACCGCATCAACGATGGTCTGCGTCTGGCGCGCAAGCTGCTCATCGACCTCGCCGAGATGGGCGTCCCCGCGGGCACCGAATTTCTCGACATGATCTCCCCCCAGTACGTAGCCGAGCTGGTCAGCTGGGGTGCAATCGGCGCGCGCACCACCGAGAGCCAGGGCCATCGCCAGCTGGCCTCCGGTCTCTCCTGCCCGGTCGGCTTCAAAAACGGCACCTCCGGCAACGTGCAGATCGCCATCGAGGCCATCCTCTCCGCCGGCCATCCGCATACCTTTCTCGGTCACTCGAAATACGGCCAGTCGGCGATCCTCTTCACCGCCGGCAATGCCGACTGCCACATCATCCTGCGCGGCGGCCGGCAGACCGTCAATTACGACGCCGCTTCGGTCGACGAAACCTGCGCGCTGTTGCAGAAGTCCGGCCAGGCGCCGCGCGTCATGATCGACTGCAGCCACGCCAACAGCGGCAAGGACCACACCCGCCAGCCTGCCGTCTGCCGCAACGTAGCCGCCCAGATCGCCGCCGGCGACCGCCGCATTATCGGCGTCATGCTCGAAAGCAACCTCGTCGCCGGCGCCCAGAAGCTCTTTCCAGGCCACGAGCTCGTCTACGGCCAGAGCATCACCGACGCCTGCATCGGCTGGGATGAAACCCCCCAACTGCTCGCCGAGCTCGCCCAGGCGGTCCGCGCCCGCCGCTCGCTGTCGGCTGAAAACGTCGCCATGCCCGCCCAACCCGTCGCCTTCACGAAATAGAAAGGGCCTTGCTTGTCAACCTTACGGGAGCCACGAGTTCGCGAGTCAAGATTCTCCGAATCCAGATTCGCTGAACCCATGGCGCGCCTCATCGAAGAACTGCGCAAGCTCCCCGGAGTCGGCAACAAATCCGCGCAGCGCCTCGCCTTCCATATCCTGCGTTCCGAAGCCGAAGACGCCGAGGCCCTCTCCACCGCCATTCGCGAGGTCAAGGAGCGCCTGCGCCTCTGCTCCATCTGCAACAACATCACCGACGTCGACCCCTGCCTCTACTGCGCCAGCCCCACGCGCAACCAGCGCCTGGTCTGCGTCGTCGAAGAGCCGACCAACATCGCCACCATCGAGAAGACCCGCTCCTGGAACGGCGTCTTCCACGTGCTGCACGGCACGCTCTCCCCGCTCCACGGCGTGGGACCCGAGCATCTGCGCACCGGCAACCTGCTCGCCCGCTCCGGCCGCGGCGAGCTCGACGAAGTCATCCTCGCCACCTCGCCCACCGTCGAAGGCGAAGCCACAGCCAGCTGGCTGGCCGACCTGCTGCGCTCCTCCAGTCGCGAACATGCCGTGCGCATCACCCGCATCGCTACCGGCGTCCCCGCAGGCAGCGACATCGAATACGCCGACGAAGTGACCATGACCCGCGCCCTCGAAGGCCGCCGCGAAGTCTAAAAGCACACTACTGTCATCCTGATGCTTCGCATCGCGAAACAGAACGAGTAGGCACCGCGCCTAAGGATGGGGGGGATCGGGAAGGTATGCGGGGGCGCCGACGAAAGACTTGTTTACGACCCCACTGCAACCCGTGTCGTTGTCTTTACTACAGGGGTTGTAGTCCCAGGAAACATCCGCTTTGGTCACAACGGGGAATTTTTGCCACTTGCGATTTTTGACCTCCACACTTAAGTAAACAACTATCCTGGGTGGGGTTAGAAGGCTGGTGCTTTTTCGCGGCATCAGTCGCGCAACGTAATAACGAGGATTTCCGTCAGGATCGATCAGCTTGTTCTCATCCGAGTCAAAGAGCTGGTTGATATGAAACTCCGCGCTGGAGAGAGAAGCATTGTTGGAAGCGACGCAGCCCGACACAGCATACGACTTATCTCCAGAGTCTTTAAGAATTGGTATTACTGTCAGTTGCCGCAACTCCGCGTTTTTGCCCATGAGCGGCTCGAAGCATCCCCTGCGGCCTGCTTTTTCGGCGACCCTTGCATTCGCCTTTGCGCCCGGCGGCACATTCTTTTTGAGTCGAATGAGTTGAGTGAAAGTCATTACTGGCCCCTTCCCCGTTGTGCTACAGGCATTATCATCGCAATTTGCCACCTGAATCTCGATGTAGGCGCGATCCGCCGACCAAAGAGACTCACTCCCGCATTGCTTGAGGCTCTCCAGGTCTAAGGAAGCAGTGAAGGGAGCCCTGCCCGAAAATTGGATTGGGCCAGTCTTGGAGGAGCCTCCGCTCCAGGCGATCATGCGCCCTCTTTGGATCGACCAGCGCCACATTCCAACCAAGGGACAACCCATGAGGAGAAACCAATCCGGTTGTGCCCGGGGACGTCGGTTGGACATTTTCGTTTCCCACAACCAGGCACGCAGCGACCGTGAGGCTGCGATCGCCACTCTTAGGGTCCCAGAGCACGGGATTCCTTGTTGTCGGATTGGACTCTTTTGTGAGATCAGGTCCGGATGTGATTCCCTGGCAAGGGTCCGGTTTAACTTCAGCTGCCGAGCAAACCGCAATCGGCGACAGGGCTAAGATCAGGAGACCAGCAAACACCCTCATACTCGGTCCTCATTTGTGCAGCATTCGTTGGATCGACGGATACGAAAATATATCCCGAGATGTTTTCAGACGCAATGATTTTCCAGGAAAATGATGATGAGCAGAGGGCCTTCCATTCGTGGCGCTTTTGGCGGCCCATTCAAGCGCTCAAGGGGGCCATCGCCAGCAACCGATTAAAGGCTAATGGCTAACGACAAATGCTAACGGTGTCTGGTTACCCGCTCCCCGCTCCCGGCTGCTCGATGACCTTCGTACCCTCACCCGCTCCTATTCTTCTTGTCTTGCCTCGAACCACTGAATAACCTGAAATCAACTTCAGGAGTGTGCCAGGAGCCCGCCATCGCGCTGGCTTTTCTCTGGCGCCTCAGGGCTTCTTCTGTCGAACCGCCAGCTCTCTGAAATCCAGGCGCCCGATGTCCCGCGACGCCGGCTTCCTCGCGACCCACTTATCTTTCGGAATGGCGCGTAGTAACTTAATTGCTAATAGAAGGGGTCCTCAGGAAACTCCATTAAGCAAACTCAACAATATACCGAAGGGTCAACCCCCTCATTTCGAAAACCCGAGGGAGGCTAAAAGAGCCTAACTCCCCACCACCGCCTTCGGCCCAACGCGCTCCCACGCAGCCCGCAGCGCTGCCCCCGCCCGCTCTTTGCTAGCCGCCTTCAGCAGCACATTGGTGCAGCCCTTCTTGCCCCACCCTCCCTTCACCGGCGCGAACATCTCCGGATCGGCGGCGACGAACTCCGCCTGCTGATCCGGGAAAAGCTTCACCATCCCCCAGCTCTTGTCCGGATACCCGAGCGTCGCGAAGATCTTCCCCCCGACGCGGAAGTCCGGGTGATCCATGTGAGCGCTCTCTTCCACTTCGGGCAAGCTGAGAGCGAGGCGGCGAAACTCCGCGGCCGTCATGCGGGCTGCTCCGCTGCAGCCGCCTGCATCTCCTCCGGCGACATGTCCTTAACGTGCGTGGCCATGTACCACTGGAACCCGAACGGGTCCTCGATGCCCGCCATGCGATCGCCGTAGAACTGATTGGCAGGCTCGCGGACGCTCTTCGCCCCGGCCGAGATCGCCTTCCGATAAACGGCGTCGCAGTCCTCGGTGTAGAACATGAAGGTCAGCGGCGCGCCGCCATAGTGCTGCGGCCCGTGAATGCCGCGCTCGGGAAACTCATCGGCAAGCATCACGACCGAATCGCCGATCCGGATTTCAGCGTGGCCCAGACGTCCATCGGGCTGCGGCATGCGCATAATCTCCGTTGCACCGAACGCCTGTTTGTAAAACTCGATGGCCAGCGCCGCACCGCGGATGTGCAGATAGGGCTGAATGCTGTGGTAGCCGTCTGGAATTGCTTTGACTGGAGACATAAGTCCCTCCCTTGTTCAGAACCATTGTCGCTTTGCAAGGAGAGGCAGGATTGTAAAATTTTTACCGGGAAAGTCGTCGGAACGTCCGCCGCCAGCTGAGACCCTCGGGTAAACTCCAACTCATAGCGAATAATGACGAGCACAAAGCGCCCGCCAATCTCAAAGAGTGGCTCCTTGCGCCGGAGGCGCGCTTCGAGGACTTCCCCGAAATGATCCCCCCTCGCGGACGGATGCGGCCCCGAATCACCGGGGATCTATTCAGTGAATCGGAACATGATTCAAATGCTCCGTCGCCAGCGCCAGATACGCCGCCGGCGTGAGCCCGGAGAACCCCTGAAAATCGTGGATGAAATGGGCCTGGTCGTAATACCCGCCCTCCAGCGCCACCTGCACCCAGTCCACAGCCTGCTTTCGATGCACCCTTTGCAACACCCGCTGGAAGCGGCGCACCCGGCAAAAGGCCTTCGGCGTGAGCCCGATCTGATCGTGAAATAACTCGATGAAACGACGCTGGCTCAACCCGATCCGCTCCATCACTCCGGAAACAGTGGCGATCTGAGGAGCACGGCAAATGTGTTTTCTGGCAAACTCAATCGCGGGGTGCAGTTCGAGTGGCCGCACGAGCTGCGCCAGAAGACAGTGCTCGAGAATCCCAAACATCGCGTCCGCGGAAGGCGCCGCCAGCAACTGCTCACGAATCTCGCCTGCAGTCCCGCCCCATAAGCATTCGAGAGGTACGGATTGGTTCGCAACCTCGCTCGCCGGCAATCGGAAAAACGGGAAGGTCCCGCCGGGCTGAAACTGGATTCCCACCACGCGATCCTCCGTGATCGCATCGATGGCCACGCAATGCATCCTCGCCCCGGTTAGTCCCGCCAACCCGCAGGAGACAAATCGCCCGGAATCGTCCGCATCGTAGATGCGCATTACGTCGTCGCGCAGATTAAAGACGACCGACGCCTCCCCGTTCGGTAACAGGCGCTCGCGCCGATAGGGTTGGGGCCCCGGCGCGCCTGGGGCTGGCGCGCCGGGGGAGTCGGCGCCTCCATCCCAATACCAGAAGCATCGGATGAAAGCAGCCAGGGGTGGCGGCGGTACGTAGAGGCGGTGCATAATGCGCCGCCACCAGATTGCAGGAAATCCTTAACAGTGTGCAACCGCGGTCAAGGGTTTCGCGGGCCAGCCCCTGCGCCGCCGTCAGGAGGCCAGCATGGAAGTAGCAACAGGAGAAAATTCCCCGGGCTCGAGAATCCTGGGTAATTTTGGAACGACCCGGATCACCGCCCGATCATCCTGGTCCATCATCAGGGTTTGCGAGCAGTCTCCGCAGAGCCAGTAATGCTCCAGGTGCCGCACCCGCTTCCCGCCCGGTTCACTCGAGCTCCCGGACACGTCGAAAATGAAAATGCGGCCCTCCCGCAAATAATGCAGGGGCTTGCCACACTTTGAGTTTGCACAGTTATTCACCATCGGAGTCTCCCTTCAGCGGTTACCAACAATGGGGGCCCGGAACCGCACGCCGCTTTCAGGACAGGGAAAAGGGGAAAGGAAGTGCGGTCAGCCAGAGTTCCGCATCCCGTTACCTTTTCCAACCGCTGAACCTTCAACGTGCTCTCAGCAATGATTCAGTGCCACCCTTAGGCGGCGTGCGGCTCCAAAATGAGCGAGCAGGGGAAAGAAGGATGGACGACCGGCCCGGCGGAACATTCTGTCAGGCTGTATTTTCGAAAGATAAGCGATATTATCCACTGCTGTCAAGAACTGATGCGCAAAAGTAAGTTGCGGAATTGCCCATTGCCCTATTGGTGACCATTGAGCGGATAAATCGTTTATCCGCAAAGAATATTGAAGACTTATCCAGATTTAGTAATCTGGCGACGCGCAGACTTGTCCGATAATTCCGCGCCGACAACGCAAATTCTTCTGTGGAAAACATCCATCATCCCTGTTGGGGCAGCCTCAATCGGGCTCTTCAGAGCACAAGATGGGCTTTCTCCCCACAAGAAAATGACGACTTGCGGAGGATATCCGGTTTGCCGAGTTTTGGAAAATGGCGTTGAGGCAGGTTATGCCACTACGTGATGAGCGAGTGAAAGGTTCGTGCCTCTAGGAGCACTTTAGTTGCCCACGATGCTACCTTCGTTTCGCTGGGAGCTCGAGTCAGCGCATGCCTCTCCTGCGCATTTTGGAACCGCACGCCGCTTTCAGGACGGAAAAAGCGAGGAGGGGAAGAGTGCGGTCTGCCAGGAACCCGCATCCTTTGCCTTTTCTCCCGCTGAACGTCAGCGTGTTCCCAATATTTGTTCAGCGCCGCCGGAAGGCGGCGTGCGGTTCCAACTATGACGCAGAGGAAAGAAAGGAGCGAATCTACGGCCGGGCAAACAATCTGTCAGGCTTCTGATGACTGGATTATCGCGCGTCGCCGGAGAAGCGTCAACGGTCCAAAGCGCCAAAATGCGCCGCACAGTCCTCCGCCTTTCGCGGAAGTACCGTTTGCGGGGAAAAAGCCACTTATGCCTATTTATAGGATAAGCACTAAATGATGGTTAAATAATTAATAAGCAGGCAGTAATCGCTTTGTTCCAAAGTGGGTTTTAGTTCTTCGTCGGAGTTAGCGCCATCGGCTCCGTGAGGCTGAAGACCAGCATCGAGCCCTCGGGCAGATCGGCAGCCGCGGGATGCGTCATCAGCATGTGCGCCGTGACAACGCCCGCGCCCACCAGCGATCCAACGCCCGCGCCCACCGGACCGCCAAGTTCGCCTCCGGCGACTGCGCCTATGCCCGCGCCCGCTCCATACTCGATCGCATCCTTCGTATAGTGGCTGCTGGCCTGAATGCCGCCTTCGTCGTTGGTGCGGGTTCCGGGAGCCTTCGACTGCACCGCTTCTGCATAGAGGTGATATGCGGTTCCATCCGGCAACATCACGGTCTCTGGACGAAGACGAATGGTCGCGTGCGGCCCCAGATGATGTCCCTGGCTCACGGCTACCACGCGGCCGCGCATCTCCGCGCCGGCGGGAATGATGACGCGCCCTTCCTTATAGACATCCTTGGCCACGACCGCCCGAAACGATGTGCCGGGACGTGTTTCCGTCGTCGAGAGGCCGTCCGTCAGACGCACACGGATGTTCGTGCCGGCCGCCAGTTCGTTGGGATTCGAGGGCACGTAGCTGACAATGTCGTCATCCGGATTCCAGACGCGTTTGTGCAATGAGCCGCCGTTCGCCGGCGCCGAAGAGACCATCCCGTAGTCATTATTCGCAGGCTGCGCCGCGACCGCGGGCGTGGCCGGAATGGGAATGGCGGGCGACGGCTTGGCCACTGGAACCGGCGCGTCTTCGTCGGCCTTGATGGTCTCATCGGCCGGTGGATGAGCGACGCCCGAGTATTGATCCTGACTCGGGTTTGCACTCTGGCTCTGATCCGTCTGGCTCGGCGCGGACTGTGCGCGCGCCTTTGAGAGAAGCAGGCAGCCGCTGAGCGCGGCGAGCATAACCATTTGCCCTCTGATTTTCATAAGCAGTCTCTCCTTTTGCCGTTCATCCAGCCATAACGCGGCTGCCTGGCATGAACGTTAAACCCGTCTCACCCGTGATAGTCGCGCGTTGAAGGGGACTTCCGGAGCTCTTACAGAAAGTGGACCATCCCCTTCACGAGCGTATCCTGGGAGGATGCGCGGATGCTACCGTGGCGAGAGTTTTGCGAACCAGCGCGGGTACCCGTGATCGCAACGATTCATTCCGGCCTGCTTCTGCGCAGCCGACGGTTGCGCAACCACTTTGCCGCGCCCAGCCCAAAGAGCATCAGTCCGAAAGGCAGACACGACATGGCCACCATCAGCGAGAGCCATCCGGAGTTGGTGTGCGGACCCTGGCGGCCGATGCCGCCAAAAACCGTCGCGGCCAGAATCGCGGCCACGATGCCCGCAAACAACGTCCACACGCCGCTGCGGAGCAACGCGCGCGTGCCATCGTCGGCGGATTCGGGCCGCTCCGGTGTCGGCTCTCCCATCGCTCTAACGGAGCGCCGCCACCAGCATCACCCGCACAACGACGCCGGTGACCGAAACATAAAGCCACAGCGGAAAGGTGAATCGCGCCACCTTGCGATGGATCCCAAAACGCCGCGAAAGCGCAAGGTAAAACGTGATGAGCACTACCGGAAGCGCGACAATCGCGAGAAAAATGTGGCTGATCAGGATCGGCAGGTACGCGTAGTAGTAAACACGATTGTGCGCCGGATAGAGCGTATCGCCGTGCAGCGCGTGGTTGGCGATGTAGCAAACCAGAAAAAGGGAACTGAAAACGAACGCCGTCATCATGCTGGCGCGGTGTGCCGCAATGCGCCGCATTCGGATGAAATAGAAACCAATCAGCAGCGCGATGGCGCTCAACCCATTCAGCAGCGCATTCAGGTTGGGCAGGAAGGTGTAGCGCACCGCGGCTGCATCCGACGCCGGGTGCACATAGATCAGCCAGAAGAGAAACAGCGTGGCAACGATACTGACCCCGATGATCGCCGCCACCGGCGCGGACAGCGATCCTTTCGGAGTCGGACTCGATTTCGGACTGGTCGCTGCTGTAGGCATCTTTAGCTTTCCTATCCCCTACTCCCTATCCCCTACTCCCTACCTCGCGTTCAGCATCAGCGCCGTCAGCAGCAGCGGCAGATAGATCACGCTTACCTTCAGCAGATCGCGCGCGAACATGCGCGACTCGATTTCGCTGCGCGCCCGCACGATGCGTGCAAAGCGAATCGTGTAGCCGAGATAAATCAGCCCCAGCACCAGAGCCACGACGGCGTAAATTTTCCCGTCCATGTGCAGCCAAAACGGCAGCAGGCTCGCGGGAATCATCAGGACCGCATAGGTCAGCGCCTCGATCGCGGTCGACCATCCATCGGGCTGCGCCACCGGCAGCATGCGAATCCCCGCACGCCCATAGTCCTCCCGGTAGAGCCAGGCAATCGACATGAAATGCGGGAACTGCCAGACGAAGAGAATAGCGAACAGCGCCACACCCTGCCACTCGATCACTCCCCGCGCCGCAGTCCATCCCAGCAGAGGAGGCATGGCCCCGGGAAACGCTCCGATGAAGGTCGCCAGTGTGGTCACGCGCTTCAGCGGCGTATACACCGCAACGTAAAGAAACGCCGTCAGCAGCGTCAGGCCGCCGGTAATGAAATTCGTCTCGCGGGTCAGCCACAGGGTTCCCGCCATGATGGCAAGCAGCCCGATGGTTACACCGTGCGCGAACCCGATCCGCCCCGTCGCCATCGGCCGATTCGCAGTCCGGATCATCTTCGCGTCCGGCCGTCGTTCAATCGCCTGATTCAGCGCAGAAGCCCCCGACGAAACCACCGTAATACCGATCAGCGTGTCGAGCAATCCGGGCTGCAGGCTGCTGATCCCTGACCGCATCGAGCCCAGGTAGAAGCCCGCCCATCCGGTGAGCGTCACCATCAGAGTGACTCGAGGCTTGAACAGCTCCCGATAATCGGCCAGCAGCGACGCGGTCTCCCCCGCACGCGGCGCGTGCAAATGCGGGTGTGGGGCGACATCGGCTCCGAGCGGCTGCGGATCGCGGGAAACGATCGCCGGCTCCATACCGGATGAGGCCGACGTTACGGCCATACCGTTTCCGGGCCGCGGCCAGTGCGATGGTCTGAGGAGAAGGACATAAAGAGAGGGATTGCGAAGATCAGCGGGGACGATCCAGTCTTTATGATACCAGGGGCGGAGCCGGGTGACGGGCAGGTTGGAAACTTATGGGTTAAACGGCAACGAAAATCGGTGTTCGAGGCGTCAACAACCGCGCCGCTTTCTGGTCTTCAGCCCACATCCACGCGGTGATCGCTTCGCGAATATTCTCCAGTGCTTCCTTTTCATCGTGACCCTGCGAGACGCACCCGGGCAAGGCGGGGCATTCGGCCACGATCCAGCCGTCTTCTGCTTTCTCAAGGATGACGTGAAAGAGCATTTGCAACCTTTCTGCTCCAGACTACCATTCCGGAATCTGGCTTACAGCATGGGCGGCGTCACTTTCACCGGATACGGCTCTTCGATGATGCCCTCTTCGTGTACCGCGTATTCCTTCAGGACGACCGCGATCAGCACCGCCGTGGGAACCGCGACCATCGCACCGATGATGCCCGCCAGCGCCGATCCTATAAGCAGGGCGATGAGGATGGTCAATCCCGCCAGGTCCACCTGGGTGCGCATGATCTTCGGCGTCAGCCAGGTGTTTTCGATCTGCAGATAAGTGAAATAGAAGATGAGCACTCCCACCACGCGGCCCCAGGAGTCGAGCGCGGCGACCACCACCACCAGCGAAACGGAAACCAGCGCGCCCGCCACTGGCACAAGATTGAAGAGCCCCATGATCACGCCGAGGGCATAAGCGTAACGGACGTGCAGCAGGCGAAAGACGATGGCGCTCAAGAGCCCCAGAATGAGCATCAGCGTGCCCTGGCCAAGCAGCCAGCGGCCCATCCGCGCCGAGGCGCGCGCCAGCGTTTGATCGAGGCGCAAACGCCGTTCGACCGGAAACAGCGAGAGAAACCACGCGTAGGCCTCATCGCCTTCGAGGATGAAATACACGGTCAGCACAATGCCGGCCAGGATGCGCGCCATGGTCGCCGCCCAGTCGCTGGCAAAGCGCACCGCATAACTGGCTGCGTTCGAGGTCATGTCCTGGACTTTTTCCTGCAGGGCATCGATATTCATCTCGCGCAGCAGCGGCACCTGCTGAATGCGAACGAACAACTGCGGCCCCCGCTGCGGCAACTCGCGGATGAATTCGCGCAGATCCTTAAACGCCGGGCGAAGCGCGAAGGCGAAGAAAGCGGTCAGGCTTCCCGCCGTCAGCAAAACGATGATCAGCACAGCCGTGCCCCGGCTCGGGCACCATCGTCCGATGTGCAGCTTCATCACGCCCCGCACCAAGGGCATCAGAACCACGGCGAACAGCGCGCTGACATAAATCACCACCAGCACGTCGTGCAGCAGCCATGCAAAATAAAGCGCAATGCCCACACCAAAGGCGAACAGTACGATGTTGCGGGGGTCCATCGGTTTGGTCGCGGTCACGCGGTCACTCCCAATTTGCCTCGATCGCGGGATGCGGTGTGGGGGGCTTCGTGCTCATTTTTCAGGCCGCGCCTGAATTCTTCGATGTTCTGCATGATTCGTTCCACCACGCCATGCGGCGAAAGCTCGGTAGTGCCGATGGTGAGATGCGCCTGCCGGTACCACGGAAGACGCTGGCTCCAGCGCTCCCCGAGACGAGCGCGATCCGCGAGCACCGGCCGCGCCGGGCCATCGGCGTGACTGGCGCAGCGAGCGATCATGGTTTCGAGCGGAGCATCCAGAAAGACAATCAGCGTATTCGACAGCGATGCCAGAAGGTCCCGCGTCGCGGCTGCTTCAAGCGCGCCGCCGCCCACCGCCATCACGAGCTGGTCGCTGCTGGCGATCTCCGCGATGGCAGCCGCTTCGAGTTCACGAAACTCGGCCTCGCCCCGCTGCGCAAAAATCTCCGCGACCGTCATCCCGGCAGCCGCTTCCACACGGAAGTCCGAATCGACAAAACGCCAGCCGAGCCGCTCAGCCAGCAGCGCGCCGACAGTCGTCTTGCCCGCGCCCATAAAGCCGGTAAGAACAATTCTGGAAGGATTGGCCGGAATTCCCGCCGGCGACTGCGTCGGCTCGCTCATGCTGTTGCTGATTATATGAATGCGAAGCGAAGCGGGCTGCGCTATTTTCTGGCGGTTGGCGGTGGTTCGGGCTTATCCTGCCTCAGCGCCTGCTGAATGTTATCCCAAACCGCGGGGCTGGGATCGTGAATCGGCAACAGCAGCCGGGCCTGTGACGCGATGTATTCGAGATCGCGCACCAGAGCCGCGCAATTCTCGCAATTCCTGAGATGCTCGTGACCGGAGAGATCGGCCTGCGATTCGAACAACTCGGGAAGGGAATCCTGGAATTCAGCACAAGTCATGGTTTTATCGACGGCGCGCATGACAATCACGCGATCTGCTCCTTGCGCTGTCCGGTCCTGAGCAGATCCCGCAGCTTCATCCGCGCCTTGTGCAGCTGCGACTTGCTGTTCCCGATGGAGCAATCGAGCATCTCCGCTATCTCATTATGCTCATACCCTTCCACATCGTGCAGCACAAAAACCAGCCGGTATCCAGGTGGCAAATTCTCAATCGCGCGCTCCAGAGTCACCCGGTCAATCGATCCAGACAGCGTCAGATCCCGCGCCCCGATGTCTTTCCGCGGTCCATCGTCCTGGGAGGGCTCCAGCGTCTCCTCGAGCGACACCTGCGGGAGCCCCTTGCGGCGCAGGTGCATCAGCACCACATTCACCGCCAGCCGGTGCAGCCAGGTGGAGAAAGCCGAATCTCCCCGAAAGGTCCCGATCTTGCGAAAGAGCTGGAGGAACGCCTCCTGGGTCAGATCCTCGGCTTCGGCCACATTGCCCAGCATGCGCAGGCACAGGGAGTAGACGCGCCGCTTATGCATCGCATACAGCGTCTCAAAAGCGCGACCGTCGCCCTCCCGAGCCTTGTCGATCGCCTCCTGCTCCCCGGCGATCGGGGGGTTACGCCGCATGTGCTGGTTCGCCGGTCGTGGCTGTGTCGGGCCGGCCATCAGAACAAACCTTTCCTTGGTAATTGTTCCATGAGTGAGCACTCCAGTGGCTCTGCTGTTCGAAGTCTTCTGCGCAGTCAGGCTCATAGGCGATCTTTTCCGGGGGGAAAGCAATATGGGCTCTACGACGCATTAACCGGGGAAGGGGTTGCTCCGCCGGGGAAGTGAGGGCGGGCAAAAGGGCGCGAAATGCGACGCGGTGCGCGTTAGACGCACAGCAGGCCGCTGTGCGTCCCGACTAAAGAACAGAGGTCTAGCGGCCGAAAAATGCTGCGTTCTTTTCCGTGAAGCTCTGCCACTTCTCCGGCACATCGTCGGCGGCAAAGATGGCCGAAACCGGGCAAACCGGCACACAGGCGCCGCAGTCGATGCACTCAACCGGATCGATGAAGAGCTGGTCGGACTCGGCGTGCTTCGCCTCGTCTTTCTTAGGATGGATGCAGTCCACCGGACACGCATCGACGCAGGCTGAGTCCTTGGTGCCAATGCAGGGTTCCGCGATCACGTAAGCCATGAAAATTCCTCTTCGGGAGTAGAAATGTTTACACCAGTCGCGTGCGGAGATTCAGGAGGGGCGAAATGCGCACCGGCGACTACAGCATAATCCGGCGACCCGCAAGATGAAATCCTGCCTGAAGCTCAGCCCGAGTGTTGCGACAACGGACCATTCTAGCAGGGGTCGCGCACACTGAAACAAGCGCGCACTGCGGAAAATAACTTTGGGAATGTTGCGTCGCTCGCAGTGGCGTTTCAGCTCGAACGGCTCGCTCGCGCCGCAGCAAATTCCGCCGGAGTCGGGATGGGTTCAAGCCCCCTTCCCGCAAACATATTGGCAAAGAGCGCGATCATCTCGTCGTGCAGCCACCCGTTGCTGGCCAGGACTTCCCTGCTGTCGAGGCGGAATGGTGCACCGTCGAATCGTGTGATCGAACCGCCGGCTTCCTTCACCATCAGGGCGCCCGCAGCCGTGTCCCAGGGATTGAGGTAGAACTCCCAGAAGCCATCCATTCGCCCGCACGCCGTGTACGCTAGGTCCAGCGCCGCCGATCCGGCTCGACGCACGCCGTGCGAGCGCATGGTGAATTCCTGGTAGAAATGGATGTTCGGGCTGTCATGGCGCTTCCTGCTCGGAAAGCCGGTCGCCAGCAGCGCTTCGGCAAGATGCTTCGTCCCGGAAACGTGCACCCGGCGCCCATTGAGCCACGTCCCCTTTCCTTTTTCGGTCGAGAACAACTCGTTGCGCGTGGGATCGTAAATCACTCCGGCAATCAGCTCGCCATCCTCGTCGGCAGCCAGTCCGGGCGGGCGATGTTCAAGACCGAGTGAGACGCAGAATACCGGAAATCCATGCGCAAAGTTCGTTGTCCCATCAAGTGGATCGACATACCACCGGTATTCATTCGCAATCCGCTTCCGCGCCCCTTCCTCGCCGTAGATTCCATGATCAGGAAACGCAGCGCTCAGCCGCTCGGTGATCAGCCTCTCTGACTCGCGATCGGCCTCCGTCACCAGATCGACGTCGCCTTTGTATTCGGTCGCGACCCCTCGTTCGAAATAGCCGCGGATCAGAGCGCCCGCTTCGAGGGCGATCTCGACCGCCCGCGCGGCTATCTCCAGTTGCTTCGGGACTCGACCGCCGGGTGCGGTTCCCTTTGCGGACTCGCTCACTGAGCGTCCTCGGCAGGCCGTTCCACCGGTTGATCCTTGCGGACCCGGCGGCGCCCGCTGCGACCGTGCTCCGTAATGGTCCGGATCTGATGCTTGTAGATGAAGAGGTTCGGCTTGCCCTCGCGAGTGAGCCGGATCATGCGGTCGTCGAAGTACTCAATCCAGCCCGACACGGTCTCGCCGTCCCGCAGCTTCACATGGACCGGGATTTGCCGCTCGCTCAAAGAGCGCAAATAGAGCGCTTCCTGACCGGTTTCGCCAGGGGGTGGGGCCTTCTGCCGGCGGCGGGTAGGATGATCGGGCGGCATGGGTGCAATTGTATAGAAGCACTCCGCTGTCTGAAGATGCCCACGCCGGCGGACGCCTCCGGCTAATCGTCCTTTGCTAATCGTCCTTCGCTAATCGTCTTTTGCTAATCGACCTTCGCTAATCGTCTTCTGCTAAAGCCCGCTGCGGGGTTTCGCTCCTCCCCCTGCCCTATTCCCTGTCCATAATGAGCGAAAGGAACATCTGCAGCAGTGCCAGCACCAAGGCGCCGATCAGGGCCGCGATCCAGGTGTCGACCCAGAAGCCGGGAATTACATGACTGGCCAGCTTCAAAATAAATGCATTGATGACCAGGAAGAACAGTCCCAACGTAAGGATCCCAAGCGGCAGCGTGATGAGCTTCAACAAAAATCCGAGCGTGACGTTGAGCAGACCGATAATGATCACAGCGACCAGGGCCACGCCGATGCTCCTGACATGGAACCCAGGCACCATTTTGGCCGTAACTAACAGAGCCAGGGCATTCAGGATCCACCTCAACAGGAGTCGAGCCATATTGTTTTTTCTCGCTTTCTCAAAGGGATATGAACTCGGGACTGTTAACGCTATCAGGGATGCGGTTTTTTTTCGAGGCCGCGTTTCAGGGCCTGCGTTTTCGCTCTTAACGAATGTGTATATCACTTAGTATAGAGTCCCGCCTATGAGCCAGCCTTCCCCGCACTTGTCTTCTATGCTCCCTTCGCTGCCAAACCTGTTGTCTTTCCGCTCGCTTGCGCCTCGGCAGGCTAGATGCACCCTGGCGCTTCTGCTGGCCGCATTGCCGGCGTCCTCACAGTCTTCTGTTCCAACTGACCCCCCTCTTCCCGACGTGCCCACGCTCATGCAACAGGTGCGCGACCATCAGACGCAGATGGATGCCGTTCGCGAAAACTACACCTTCCACGAGACTGAAATTGACCAGACTCTGAACAAACGCGGCAGCGTCAAAAAGACCGAGTCCGCGGAGTTCGAAATCTTCTACGTCAACACCCATGAGGTTCGCCGCCAGACAAAAAAGGACGGCAAAGATCTGGATGCGGGGCAGCAGAAAAAAGAGCAGGATCGCGTGATGAAGGCTGTCGAGAAGGCGCAGCAGACGCCCCCCGGCCAGGCTCCCAATGGCGAAGTCGTCATCAGCGTCAGCCACATCCTCGCCGTGGTGAAGGTTTCCAGCCCCCGCCGCGAAATACTCGATGACCGCCCCACCATCTCCTTCGATTTCATCGGGGACCCTCATGCCAAAGCGCACGGCATTGCAGAAGAGGCCGCCCGCAAGATGTCCGGCACCGTTTGGATCGACGAGAAGGACCGCCAGGTGCGCCGCATGGTGGCCCGCCTCGACGACAATCTTCACGTCGGCTTCGGCATGCTTTCCCTCAGTAAGGGCAGCAACCTGATCTTCGATCAGAAACTGGTGAACAACGAGCTGTGGCTGCCTACCAATGCCGACGTCTCCGTGACAGCCCATGCCTTCGGCATCATCGGAGAACGCGCCAACATCCAGGTCACCGATAACGACTACAAAAAGTTTCACGCCGAGGCGCAGCAGCAACCCGGCGCAACCGTCGCGCCCGGCTCATCGACGCCGCATTGACACCCATTGGCTGCAGGCTGATCCCTGTAAGCTGGTGTTTTACCCATTCGCGTATGACCCAGCCGCAAGCCCACCAAATCCTCTGCCGCACTTTCCTCCCCGGCGACGAGGCCGCGTTCCTTCGCCTCAACGAGGATTGGATCAGGAAATATTTCGAGCTCGAACCCGGCGATCGCGAGGTTCTCAGCGAACCGAAGACGCACATCCTCGATCCTGGCGGTCAGATTTGCATAGCTGAGTCCAGCAGCAAGGTCATCGGCTGCTGCGCGCTCATCGTCATCGCGCCCGGTGAACTCGAACTGGCCAAGATGACCGTGTCAGAGAGCGCCCGCGGTTGTGGAGTCGGACGCCAGCTGCTGCAATTCGCCATCGATGAGGCTCGCCGCATGGGCGCCCATCGGCTGTATCTTGAGTCCAACACAAAAGCCGCGGCCGCGATTCACCTCTACGAGCAGCTCGGCTTCCGTCATCTCCGCGCGCCGGCGCATCAATCGAAATATGCCCGCGCCAATGTCTTTATGGAATTGCCGCTCGCCTCGCATTCGTAACATTCATCGTCACAAATGAAGAAGGCCGCCTGATTAGGCGGCCTGCATTCGCACCCAGCCAACTGGATTACTCAGGTTGAGGAGCGCTGGTCGGCGCCTGGTTCGGGCCTCCGTTCATCCTCTCCCGACGTCGTTCCTGCATTTTCGCCTGCATTTCCTCGAACTTCTGCTTCTGCTGATCGTTCAGCGCAGCTTCCAGCCGCGTGCGCGTGTCCTGTTGAATCGCCTGCGCCTTGCTGTGGCGATCTTCGCGCGCGAGCGATTGATCCTGCCACAACGCCTGCATTTTCTGCTGACGGTCGGTCAGAATCGGTTTGATCTGGCTCTGCTGATCGGCCGACAGATCGAGAGTTTTTGTCAGGTGCTCGAGCTGCTTGTTCGGATCCATCATTCCGCGGCCGTGGCCATGGCCCCATTGACCCTGTTGCTGCCCTCCAGGCGTATGGTCCTGATCCTGGGCCTGAGCCTGGGCGTAAAGTGCGGCGTTCGCGCCCAGCGCGAGCATTCCGCCGAGTGCAATTGCAAAGATTTTGTTTCTCATGGAATTCTTCAATTCCTCCTTGTTGCTTTCTCGAACCCACTCCCATGCGCCGTGTTGCGCGCGGGATTTTCATCCCTTTCACGGCAACAGACGAAGCTTTTTTGATTCAGGATGCAGATGGGACGAAATTTAATGCGTTACGGACGATGCGGCGTGGAGATCCACCGGCGGCATCGGAGCGGGCGCCGAGCGCAGGCCGCAACTCAGCAAGTCCGCTGCACGTTCATGCGGGTTCGGCAGATAGGCGTACGCGAACACCGCCTGATATTCGGTCTCTCCCGGGTAATTGCACCGCGCACAACTGGGCCGGTAGGCTATCGCGGGATCGTCGCGCATTGGCACGACCCAATCCGCAGACCCCTTCGCGGGTACGGTCAGATACTCCGCGTGTTCCGGCGGGGTCGCTGGCCGGTAAGCGAACATCGGCCCGTTCTCCTCGAGCGCATCGACCAGCGCGCCGCCTCGTCCGGCCGACGCTCGCCACATCCACCGAAAGCCCACCTTTGCGTACCAGTGCGCGCTCGAGGGCACGGGCTGCTCCAGGCGAATTTCCTTCCCGGTATTATTTGCGATGTGAAAGGAGAATCCCGGTCCCGCGCCCGCGCCGACTTCTGCCATGTAATGAGCATTCAGCTTTACCCCGGCACAGGGGGGCACATAGGGTCCGGGCCGGCGCATCAGGTCGGCAGCCACTGACCCCGCGCTCCATGAGAGCAGCAGCAGAGGCAGCGGAGCAATGCGCAGAAGACGCGTCATAGTTGAGTGAATATGCACGTTGGGTGATTATGGCGAAGTCACTCGCCGATAGCAATCTGCAAAAAACCAGGCTGCAAAAGCCGGTGCGCGAAGCGAACCCCTGGCATCGACAACCGGGCGTTTCGCGGCTCTAACTGCGGCCCAGCGCGTCCAGGTCGATCTTTTCGTATTCCCTGTGTTCGATGCCTTCCCGAATCTGCCGGGGTGTCCGCCCCAGCTTCGTCATTTTGTAGGCGTAAGCCTCTTCCGCCGCGCAGGTCGCGCAGATCGCGCCGTGGGTTCCCTCGAAACAGCTGTGCAGACTGGTGTGCCCCAGCGCCCGGTCGCAGCGGCAATAGCAGGGGAGCTGGTACAGAACTCCCGGAATCTGCGCCGCTTGTTTATAAACCTCAACCTGCCATTTCTCGCGGAAAAAGGCTCCCGTCAACTGGTCGCCTGAGAGGATAGGAGGCAGCGCCTGCCCCTTTGAGGGCGCCTCAGGGTGATAGGCCGGGACCTCCTGCTGAGGATCGGACCACTGGGCGTGCACCGCGTTTTCCGGTGTCATCCTTGACGGAACGGCGTAAAGAGCAACGATAAGAATTCCAAGTGCGAGGCTGAAGGCGAGTCGCTTCACGGAAACTTCTCCAAATTTCCATCTTAATTGCGGAACTTCACCAGCGGTGGGCGGTAAGATCAGGAAAGTCGATTCCGCGAGGAGACTGTCGCCCCCAAAAAAGGAAAAAAAAAACGGCACGAACGTTGGTTTGTCCGTGCCGGGAGGCCAGTGACGCAACTTATAAACTTTTTCGCCAGCCGGGAATTCTCAGTCGCCGGTCTGGCCAAACCCTCTCTTGCTAAGATGCCTGTTGTCAGCAACCGGAACGAAAAATTCCATCCCCGGGGCAAGATCTGTTGTTCTTAATCTCCAAAATAGTGTAACCCCGATGCCCCAAACGCACAAGACGAATACACAATTTAATATTTCTTCAGAGGCCAACGGTCCCGGTTTGGACCCGTCTGCGCCGATCCATCCCGCGCAAAAATCGCAGAAACCAACCAGCCAGGCCCCATTTGGACGCGGCCTTCGTGCCTTCGTTACCGGCGCGATTTTCGCCGGCTCTGCGCTTCTCGGTGGCCTCGCTGTGGTTCTCTGGAACCGAAGGACCCTCTCGGGCCTCCGGCAGCCGGGCCACCCCCGGGAAAAATCACCTGCTCATCCAGACGGAGAAGAGGAATAAAAGTTGCGCTTCCGTTTCTCAGCCGCAATCGCGGCTCACTCGGCGCATTCGGCCCGGGTCCGTGAATTGTCCTTTGCTTCAGGGAATGCTGTCGATCGCCGCGGCGAGATCGAAATCCCGCTCGGTTAAGCCGCCCGCATCATGGCTTACCAGCGCCAGGCGAACCCTGTTGTATCGGATGTCGATGTCCGGGTGGTGTCCTGCGCCCTCAGCCAATTCTGCTACGTTGTTCACAAAATGCATGGCCTCGACGAAGTTGTCGAATTCGCAATGGCGTACTAGCATGCCGCCTTCGAGGTTCCACAAAGGATAGGATCTCAGCCTTGAAGCAACGATTCGCTCTCCCAGCAAAGGCATGCCGTTTCTCCGCGCAACGGATTCGAGGCACTCCGTCAGACTTTCAGATCTTCGATCGCCCCAGCAAATGATAGCGGAGAGAAGCGCGGATGGCGGACCATCTCGGTCCGCAAGTCCTCCCACAGACTATCCGGGAGCCCCGTGAAAACTTCGACGATATTCGGATCGAACTGGGTCCCTGCGCAACGTTGGACCTCGGTACGGGCCACGTCGTAAGAGCGCGCGCGGCGGTAGGGACGATCAGACGTGATGGCGTCTACGGTATCCGCAATGGCGAAAATGCGCGCACCCAGGGGAATCTCCTCGCCTTTCAGGTTCCGTGGATAGCCGTTGCCGTCGTAATGCTCCTGGTGGCTGTATACGATATCGGCAGCTTCTTCAAGGAACGGAATCTTGCGCAGAATCTGGTAGCCACGGGCACAATGCTCACGCATGATCTGCTGCTCTTCCGGATTCAGCTTGCCGGGTTTCAGCAGAATAGCGTCCGGAATGGCCATCTTTCCAATGTCATGAAGAAACGCCCCGCGGGCGATCACCCGCGTTTGCGCCATCTCCACGCCGCAGTGCCTGGCCAGCGCAATCGTATAGGCGGTCACCCGGCGAGAATGGCCTTCGGTCTCCGCATCCTTCAGGTCCAGCGCATCACCCAGCGCTTCGAGCGTAATGTCGTAGGACCGCTCGAGATCGGCCATGGCCTTGCGCAGCATCTCCGTGCGCGCAGAAACCAGTTGCTCCAGATTGTGCCGGTAAACCGAGTTCTGCTGCACCAGACGGCGATAATCGAGAGCCCGCCGCACCGTGATCAGCAGCTGCTCTTTCTCGAACGGCTTCAGCAGATAGTCATAAGCGCCCTTGCGCATCGCCGATATGGCTACCCCGACGTCGTGGATCGCCGTCACCATCACCATCGGCGTATCGGGCTGAATTTCCTTGATGCGTTCCAACAGGCCGATGCCATCCAGTCCGTTCATCACGATGTCGGAAAGGATCAGGTCGTAGGGCGGGTCCTGCGTAAGGTGTTCGATGGCCTCGAGGCCATTCGAGGCGAGAACCGGCGTATAGTGGGATTTTTCCAGCATGGTGGCTATCAGAGTGCGAACGTACGGTTCATCGTCCACAATCAGAATCCGCTCCGATGCCAACTTTCCCTCCCAGCAAATTGCCTGGCTGCTTCCTATAAGTCTTATCGGCCTGTGAAGAATTCCGCTCTATCGTACCCCGCCGGATTTGCCAAAATGCGACAATTCCCGGCGCCTTGAAGCCGAGTGGACCAATCCGGGCACCCCCCCTCCCACGTCCGCGACCACGCACTGACAGTCCATCGTCTCCGGCAGTCCCGAGAGCGGTATTTTGCGTCAAATTGCGCCGTCGACTCTCTCCCCCAAACGGTGCACTTCTGCATCCAGGGTTCGTGGTAACCTATTGCCGGACTCACTCCTCAGAACGGTTCAAAACATGTTGTTCGAACTGGATCGGCATCGCGCAAAAATGGCGGCCCGGGAAATGGCCCCGCAAAGCCTCGAACAGAGGCAGCGGGACATCTACGACAGCCATCGTCATCGCGTCTTTTCGGTTTCCTACTACATGACCGGCAGCGAACTGGAAGCCGAGGAAGTTCTGCGCGGCGCGTTCGTGCGCGCCTTTCGCCAGGCCGACGAGCCCGATCACGCCATCATCGATACGGCGCTCCTCGATCAGTTGCGCGAGCAACAGGTTCTGGAACAGGACGAGCCTCTCCCGCTTCCCACCACTGGTTATCTGCCTCCACGCAACAATATTCTGCGCACCGAGCTCGAGGAGGCGATCCGCTACCTGCCTTCGACCGAGCGCATTGTCTTCCTGCTGATGGATGTGGAAGGCTATCCGGCGAGCCGAGTCGCCGAGTTGCTCAACATGGGTAACTCCGAAGTGCTGCGCACGGCGCTTACCGCGCGCATGAGGCTGCGGCTCGAACTCGCCAGCATGCGCGAAAGCGGCCTGGAAGCTGCCTGACGTCGCTCCGTCCTCTAACCAGCGATCAATGCTTACTGTTCCCTGATTTCTCCGCTTCCCGCTTTGCCCGGCGGTTTTTCGCCCAATGCAGTTTGTTCACCTGCTGCCCACGCGCCACGGCCAGCGCGTCCGCGGGAACGTCCATAGTGATCACCGAACCCGCGCCGATGTAGGCCCCTTCCCCAATTACAACCGGTGCCACCAGCGCCGAGTCGCTGCCGATAAACACTCCGTCCCCGATGACCGTCTTATATTTGTTCACTCCGTCGTAGTTGCACGTAATCGTCCCCGCGCCGATGTTCACCCCGCTGCCGATTTCGGCGTCCCCCAGATACGTCAGGTGGTTCGCCTTCGATCCTTTTCCGAGGTTCGTCTTCTTCGCCTCGACAAAATTGCCGATATGGGCGCCTTCGCCGATGTGGCATCCGGGACGCAGGTGCGCCAGCGGTCCGATGCGCGCCCCTTTGTCGATCCGTGCCTCCGCAATCACGCACGACTGCAGGATGAGCACCTGATCCCCAAGCGTCGTATTTTCGAGCACGGAGTAGGAGCGGATGCGGCAGTCGCTCCCGACCCGCGTCTCTCCCAGCAGTTGCGCGAAGGGCTCGATCACACTATCCGGCCCCACCTCGACACCGGCATCGATCATCACTGTCTCCGGTTGCAGGATGGTGACGCCGGCGGCCATCAGACGGTGAGCGGTCGCGAGCCGCAATTTGTGATCGAGTTCCATCATTTCGGCGATGGTGTTCGCGCCCAGCACTTCAGCGGCATGGGTCGCCTCGATCGCTACGACTCTCTCTCCCGCATCGTCCAGAATGCGCGCCATATCAGTCAGATAAAGTTCCTTGTGCGAGTTGTCCGACCGCAGCTGTCCGATGTGGCTGAAGAGCGGCTCGCGGCGGAAGGCATAGATGCCTGAGTTGATCTCGCGCACAGCCTGCTGCTCCGGCTGAAGCGCTCTCTGCTCGACGATGGCGGTGACCTCGGGCGTATCGGAGGACCTGCGCAGAACACGTCCGTAGCCGAAAGGCTTGGTGGGCGCGGCGGTCAGCACCGTCATCGCTGCTCGTTCGCGCAAATGAAAATCGCGCAGCGCAAGGATCGTTTCGGAACGCAGCAGCGGCACATCTCCCGACAGCACGATGAGCTCGTCGTAGTCGCGCGTCGCCTGCTCGGCGATCTGGATGGCGTGCCCCGTTCCGCGCTGCTCTTCCTGCACGGCGAAGCGCACGCCGGTATCGCGCACCGCGGCCTCGACCGCCTCCGCCTGATGTCCAACGATGACCAGGATGTCGTTGGGCGGCACCACCTGCGCCGCAGCCGCAATCACGTGCTTCAGCAGCGGCAGGCCGCCGATCTCATGCAGCACCTTGGCGCGCTTCGATTTCAGTCGCGTGCCCTTGCCCGCGGCCATGATCACAATTCCCAGTCGCATGGATTTCGAAAACTCCTCCCGGGCGCGCACTCAGAATGGATAGCCCGTGGGCCGAACGCGTCAGCGCTCCAACATTTGCATTCTCTCAGACGCTAGTTTCGCAGCTCAGGGGTAGGTCTAAATCGCGTGCAGATAATCCTCCCGCCTCCGCTTCAGCGCCACTGTAAGAACCACCACCATCGCCACACCTAGGACCATCCCCATCTCCACGAAGGGCCGCGGATCAAAAAAATAGTGCCCGTTCGCCGACGCAGCCGTTACTCCCCAGCGTCCCATCAGATCCTGCTGATACGCGGCAAAGCGCGCCCAGGCTCCCGGCACCAGGAACATCAGGAAAAAACAACCGTGTAAGCCTGCCATGCGAGCGCCAGGTACCATGCTGGCTTCCACTTCCTTAGTAGTCCCACACCCATATAGAACTGTATTCCCAGCAGGATCAGCATCAGAACGTTCGCCACAGTCCCCCGCAGCACCATTCCAAAGAAAAACAACGGCACATGCATCGCGAATATGAACGGGAGATATAGGATGCTCAGGAGCATCAGACAGGCCCACACGACGATTACAATCCGCCATCCCGGCGTACCCCTGGGCTGGATCAATTCGTGCGGTTGCACCCCCTCGACTCCCGGTAGAGCCGATTCCGTTGCAACGCCCAGGGTAATTCCGTGCGAAAATGCCGAACGCACCGCCGCAAGATTGAAATACGCCAGCCACCACACGCCAATCAGCGAGAGAAGCCCGTAAAACATGCCCATCCCCAGAAACACTGCTTGGATGCTGACCGGGGAGGGTCCGGTGGCCGGAACCGGCAGCGGCATATTACGCATCAGGATCATCGTCCCGCACATAAGAGCTGAAAAACTGAACTCAACTCCGCCGATCGCGAGGATTGCGTACCGCGCCCACCTGCGCAACTGAAACAGGCCCACGACGGTCCATGCGCAGAACAGGAAAAAGCCGAGCAGCACAGCGGTTGTAGCGACCATCATGGCCTTGATCCCTGGAACCGCCGGAATTGCCGGATTGTGCATCAGAAGCTTGACCAGAATGCTTCCCACGCTGATGAAAATTCCGATCAGGGCCATCAGCCCCAATACAACCGCAGCCACAACCACCCCCGCCGGTCTGCGCATAGTGCCTTCTTTCCAATCCCCGTTCGTGTCCGCAGGATTTCGGCAACAGGATACGCCCTGAGCCAGGCCCTGAAAGGTGAATTCCGCAGCCCTTGCCGCCTTGCGTATACTTTTCAGTCAGCAATCCATTAGAGGACACGCATGCCCTGTCTTGAAATGAAAGCTGCGGCTCTGCCGCGCCCCCTCCCGGCTACCCGTCTGCGTGCGCTTTTGGAAAGGCCTGGCGCTGCCGTGCTCCGGCGCAATTTCGTTGCCGAAGCCTCGGGGTACGAGGATGCGCACCTGCGCAATCGCATCCGCATCGCCGCCGTTCTCGCCGTGAACCTCAGCGATCCTCCCAACCCAGTCGACGCGGAGACACCCGCCAATCCCGTGCCCGACAATAAGGAGGCCCCTCCACCCTCAAGAGACCCCGCCGATCCGCTGGCAGCGGGCTTCGCCAAGGGCCTTGAAATCTGGATGGCGGATGGCGATCGCGCCGTCAGTATCATCGCCGATGCCGACGAGATCCCCGGCGCCCTCGCCATGTTCGACGCCTATCTTCGCCTCACACGCTTTCCGCCCGCGTTCGAGCGTCTCGATCAGCGCCAGGTGGGTCTCCACTACTGGTTTCGCGAGGGCCTCTCCATCGCCATTGAGGGCAGACCCGCGGAGGCTCCTCCCCTCGAGGAGACTTTCTTCGACTGTCTTGGGCCTATCCCGGAGATCGACGACTTCCGCGAGCCTCGCTTCGTCGTGCGCCTTCCCGATGAAGGCCTCGCATTCTTTCACGATCTTCTCCGCTCCGCTTCGACCTGGCTCGACACAAATTCCTATCCAAACATCCTCGGATCGAGATGAATTCCGCGGCAGTTGCCGGTCTTTTAGCCGGGTTCCTGATGGCGCCCGGGCAGGCGGGCAATACGTCGGCCGGAGCACTCCCCGTTCCAGGCGGTGAACGCATCGAGAGCGGCACGGCACTATCCCCAGCGGGTGAGCCGATCGCCTGGCGCATCCGCCTGCTGCCGCTGGCATCGTTCCCCAACCTCCCCGCGCCTGTTGCCGCCGTGCTCAACGAGAAGCAGTGCATGATCCCGCAAAGCTTCGAGGCGAAGCAGCCGGAAAACGTCATCCACGGAGCTTTTAGCGCGCCCGGCAGCAGCGACTGGGCCGCGCTCTGCTCTGCCGCTGGCTCAACAACGCTTTATGTCTTCTTCGCCGGGCAGTTTGAATCGCCCATCGCCCTGCGCAGCCAGCCCGATTCCGCCTGGCTTGGAAGCGAGCCTGGCAGTACCGTTTCCGGATCGTCCTGGGGCATCGCCGTTCGTTCATCCGCCGAACTGCGAGCCACTCCGCAGCTCCGCCGCGCCGCCACCATCGATCACGACGCCATCGACGACGCCCGCCTCGAGCGCTCCGTAGTTATTCACTACTACAAGGGGGGACGGTGGATCAGCCTCAATGGTGACAACAGTGACTAGAGATGAGCCGGCCGGTTCTCACAAGCTGTTCCTCCGGCTATGTTTCTTCGGGTTTTCTTCCTGGCAGCCGCAACTAATCCGTGAGCTGTCTGTCTAAAGCATCGCAGCGTCTGTGGTTTCGGCTTTTCCCCCGGATCACCGGCCTCGCCGACTGAGCGAGTGTCCGCTTCGATCCGGAGCCGCGGCATTCCAGGCCTGAGATCAATCTCCCGATGACTGTCCGCCGGTTTCTCCGATTCTGTCTTTATGGTCGGAGGATTATTGCCGGGGTATTATGGAACGCATCGGAACGCCACCTCCGTCGAGTCGCTAAGACGGAGTAATGTTTCGCCGCAGGTGATTGCGGCGTATGGATTTTTCCTCTCGCCCTTACCAAGGATGGCCATGTTTTCTTCAATGATGTGCAGGGTCCGCCCCTTTGCAATTCTGTCCACCTCTCTCGTTCTCTTGGGCGCAACACTCCCGGCGCAGACCGGCCAGTCCTTCGTGCCCAACCGCATTGTCAGCCCCATCGATGAGAACGCCCGGACCGCGCTCCACGGATACGTCCACCCGCTCGCCAATGCCGCCAACGATCGCGGCGCCGCGCCGGACTCCATGCCGCTGCCGCGGATGCACCTCGTTCTGAGCCGCAGCGCCAGCCAGGAAGCGGCCCTGAAGCAGTTCATCTCCGACGTCCATACTCCGGGGACCGCGAGTTATCACAAGTGGCTTACTCCCGCCCAATTCGGCCAGCAGTTCGGCCCCTCCGATCAGGACATCGCAACCGTTGAAGCGTGGCTTTCCGCGCATGGTTTCGAGGTCGTCGGCGTTGAGCCCGGCAAGCAGGTCATTGAGTTCAACGGCAACGTCGCGCAGCTGCGCGGCGCCTTTCACGCCCAGATTCACAATTACCAGGTGAACGGGGAGACCCACTACGCTACTGCCAGCGATCCCGACATTCCCGCAGCGCTCGCGTCCGTCGTCGCCGGATTTCCCGCTCTCAACGACTTCCCGCTCCACAGGCACATGGCGCGTGTTCTTGGCACCGCTTCCTACGATCCGAAGACCAACAAAGCCATCCCGAACTGGACGTACGGAAACAGCAGCGGCGTCAGCTTTGTCTTTGCTCCCGGGGATTTCGCCACTCAGTATGACCTGCCGAATGCCTCTCTGAACTCGAAGTTCTCAGGCACTACGCTCGACGGAACCGGCCAGACGATTGCCATCGTCAACGACGCCAACGTCAACGTCGACCTCGTTAATCAGTTCCGCACCGTGTTCGGCCTTCCCACCAATCCCCCCACCGTCATCGTCGATGGCAATGACCCCGGCGTCGACGGGATCAACAATCCCGATGGCCCCAACTACGATTCCGTCGAGGCCTACCTCGATGTTGAGTGGGCCGGAGCCGTCGCCCCCGGGGCTTCCGTCGATCTTGTGATCGCTGCCGACACCGCGCTCGAAGGCGGCCTCTTTCTTGCCGCCGAACACGCCGTCTACAGCAATATAGCCCCGGTCATGAGCGTCAGCTTCGGAGCCTGCGAAGCCTCGATTGGCTCCACAAACCTGTTCTTCTCCGGCCTCTGGGAGCAGGCCGCCGCTCAGGGGATTACCGTTTCCGTCTCGACCGGCGACAGCAGCGCTGCGGGTTGCGACTCCGATCAAAGCGAGTACGCTGTCAACGGGGCCCAGGTCAGCGGTTTCGCCTCCACCCCGTACAACATCGCCGTCGGCGGCACCGACTTCTACTACAGCGACTACGCCAGCAGTTCGGCGCTCAACACCCAACTCGGCACCTATTGGAGCACAACGGCCTCCCAGACGCCGAAGACCTCGATCCTCGGGTACATCCCCGAACAACCCTGGAACGATAGCCAGTTCGGCCTCAACGCTGTGAATCTCTACAGCCTAATTGGTATTACGAGCATCGCCGGCGGCAGCGGCGGAGCCAGCAGTGCAGCGGTTTGCGCCTCCGGCTACAGCTCCACAACCGGAGCCTGCACCGGCGCCATCACGGGCTATGCGAAACCTTCCTGGCAGACGGGCGCCGGCGTTCCTGCCGACAATGTCCGCGACCTGCCCGATGTCTCCCTGTTCGCCGCCGACGGGCTTAACTATAGCTACTATCCGATTTGCGCTTCGGACGGCGACTGCCAGACTCCGACCGGTACCAATTTGTATCAGATCACCGGTGTGGGCGGGACCTCGGCCTCGGCTCCCGCCTTTGCAGGCATTATGGCTCTGGTGAACCAGAAGTATGGTCCGCAGGGCCAGGCCGATCACGTGCTGTACCCGCTCAAAACCCAGTTCCCCGCCTCTTTCCACGACATCACCGTCGGCACGAATTCCGTTCCCTGCAATACCAACACTCTTAACCTGGGCGGCTCCACCTTTGCGCCGGTTGACTGCATCGCGGCGAAGACTCCCATCACCATCCAGGATCCCAACTACGGCGTTTCTGTTGTCGAAGGCCAGATCGGCACCGGTACCACCCCTGAATACAACGCCGCCGCCGGATATAACCTTGCCACCGGCCTCGGCTCGGTCGACGCCGCGCAGCTGGTCGCGAATTGGGGCAGCGTCAAGTTCGCCACAACGACAACAACGCTGACTTTGCCGACGAATGGCGCCACGATCACGCCGGGAACAGCTATCACCATCAGCGGGACCGTCACGGGCACTGGTACCCCGACCGGGACCGTCGCCCTGATCACCAACAGCCCCACGCCTCTGCAGCAGGGCCAGGCCGTTTTCACCCTTACCAATGGTGCATTTTCAGGCACGGTGAATTCACTGCCCGGCGGCACCTACCAGATCTGGGTGGAATACAGCGGCGACGGTACCAACGCTGCCAGCCCTTCCACGCCGGTCACCGTTACCGTTGCGAAGCAGCAGAGCACCACGAGCTTTAACATTCTCGACAACACGGGAGCACTTGTCATCTCCAGCGGTGTGTCGGGCGCATCGGTTTCCTATGGGCAGCAGTTGATACTGGCCGCCCAGGTCCAGCCAACCGGTATTTCCGCTAGTTCCACGACGCTTCCCACCGGCACGGTCACCTTCTCCGACAGCGGAAGCACACTGAACACCGCCACGGTGAACGCGGAGGACGACGCCGAATTCAACGCTCCATTCGCGGTGGGCAGCCATTCCGTCACGGCCACCTATTCCGGCGACGCGAGCTTCACGGGATCATCAGGGTCGACCATCGCCTTCACTGTAAGCAAGGACACGCCGTTCCTCGGCGCGTACACCAGCTATGTCACTTCGTCGAATACATTCCCCTCTGGCCAGGCCGACGTTTTCACTATCGTTGTGCTAAACAGCGCCAATGTCGCCGCCGTTGGTAGCGGCTACACCACCGCCACCGGCTACCCCTACGCGGTTCCAGTCGCTGCTCCTACGGGCACCGTCACGATTGGCGGCATCTCCGGGGTTACCAGCGCAACTCTCGCGCCAGGTGTCGATCCCAATACCGGAGCTCCTGCCGGCATTGCGACCATCACCATCCCGGCCACCGCCGCCACCGGCACGCCTACCGTCACCATCAGCTATGCGGGTGACGCCAACTACGCTTCGGCCACCTCCTCAGGAACCATTCCATTCTCGAGCGCGACTGGAACCGCAACAACCATTACCGCTTCTGTAAGCGGAAGCATCTCCCCCACGACCACCGTTACGTTGTCCGGAAAAGTCACTGGAAGCGTGGGCGGCGCGGCTCCGACCGGAGCGGTCGAGATTTATGCGGGCGGCTACATCCTCACCGAGGTGGCGCTGGTCCCGCCCACGACCGCGAAGAACCTGGCGCCTGAAAAGCAGCTGCGGCGCTTCAACCTGTTTGCCACGGGCGGAGGCGCGGCTCTGGCCTGCGTCCTGCTCCTCTCCATCCCGGCTCGCCGGCGCGCATGGCGGCACTTCCTCACCCTGCTTCTGTTCGGCTGCATCATCGGGTTCGGTATCGGCTGCGGCAGCTCGGGCGGCAGCGGTAGTGGCGGCGGAGGGGGTGGAGGAGGAGGCGGTGGTGGTGGCGGAAGCGCTCTGTCCTCCACGTTCTCAGTGACTTTAAACAGCCAGGCCCTGCTGCAGGGCTCCAACACCATTACGGTCCAATACCTGCCTGCCAGCGGCAGCACCTATGCGCCGTCGTCCTACACGTTCAGCACTGCGCTGAATAACCCTCTGTCTGACTTTTCTCTAACCTCGGCCAGCTCAGTCGTCGGCGTGACGCCCGGCTCCAGTGGGACCACCACCGTCTTCGTAACGCCAACAAACGGATTTACCGGTACTGTGAACCTTGCGTGCAGCGTTGTCGGGTCGCCCGCCGGCGTTACCTGCTCGCTGAGTCAAAGCACCGCCTCGCTCAGCTCCAGTTCCTCCAACCTGTCCGTCCCGGTCACATTGACCGCCAGCGCAACCGGTGCAGCCGCTGCCGGCAACTACTCGGTTGCAGTCAACGGAACGGCCAGCAGTCAAATCCACACCCTGGGCGTCACAGCGGCTGTCCAGTAAGAAAACCAGCGGCTAACCCATCCTGTTGCGTCAGCAGTCCGGCGCGACAGGGTGGGTTCGGCTCCCGCCCAATCTGCCGCCGCCGCGCATAGAAAACCCCTCCCGCCCCGCGCGACTCTGTATACTTCTCTGCATCCCGTCAATAAATAGTTGAAAAACGCGCAGCTTCAGCCGCGCCACAGGTTTTCTATTCCTCAGGAGGATTCGCACGATCCATGGACCGCGCGCGCACCCTCGAAACCCATCCGGAGCGGGCGGAAGCTCGCGTCGAAACCCTCTCGCGTCCGGAGCTTGTGCCAAGGCAAATCCAGGCTTTTCCTCGCCCTGAAGCTGCACCTCTGCGCTGGGCTTATGTTCTGTGGACCCTCGGCATCCTTGCCCTCTTCTGCCTGCACTTCCCGCATTTACTCGCCGACTTTCCCAATGGCTCCCCGTGGATGGACTATTCGAAATACACCGACGAAGGCTGGTACGCCAACGCCGCCATCCGTTACTACCTCTCCGGCCATTGGTACCTGCATGGCGATTTCAACCCCGCCGTAGCGCTTCCGGTATGGCCGGTGCTGCTCGCAGTTCTCTTTCACTTCACTGGAGTCAGCCTCGTCGCCGCGCGCAGCCTCGGCCTCGCTGTCTTCGGGCTCAACCTGCTCCTTGCGTATGCAGCGGTCCGGACTCAGGCCGAACGCTGGGCCGCCCTGCTCGCCGTCACGCTTCTTGTCTCCAGCCCATTTCTCTATGCCTTCAGCCGGCTCGCGATCCTCGAACCCACGCTGATCTGCTTCCTGCTGCTCTCGTGGCATCTTGCCTTGAGACTTCCGCGAGCAGCGCCGCGCGCAAAACAGTTTGTGCTCGCCGCCATCGGCGTTCTGTTCTGCCTCATGGTCCTCACCAAGACCACCGCCATCTTCATCATCCCTTCGACGCTGTATCTCGTCGCGCGCGCCTATGATTTTCGAGGGGCATGCTGGCGCGCCCTCGCCATCGCCGCCACAGCCGGCGCCCTTCCCTGGTGCGTTTGGTATTTTCTGCTGGTCCGTCCACATTACAGAGTCGATTACCAATACCTCTTCGAAGCCAACCACTGGCCGCAGCCCACGACCTTCGGCGGCTGGCTCGCCGCCTTCTGGTACGCCCTCCACGGCGCGCTCTGGATCTCACCCACCCTCTGCGTCACCGCCGTCGCCCTGCTCCTGCTGGCTTTCATCCCACACCAATCCAGGACAGAATCCGAAGCTGCATTTGAAGAAGTATCCAAAACCCCGCCCGGTCTCTGGCGCAGCCCACTGACCGTGGCCTCGCTGCTGGCCGCCGCCGGGTACGTCTTTTTTACCGGCTGGCACAACAGCCCCCAGCCCCGCTACTACGAAACCGTCTTCTATCCCCTCAGCTTCGTCCTCGCCCTCGGTGCCGCAGACCTCCTGCGGCGGAGGCGCCCTCTGCCGCTTCGCGTCTGCGGCGCGGCCGCGCTCGCCATCATCACCACCGTGGCCATCACGGGTGTCTTCCGCATCGCCAGCTATGTTCGACATCCTGAATACACGTTCCTCAACGCCGCCCGGGGCCTCACCCGTTATATCGATCACCACCCAGGCACCCATCGCCTGCTGCTCTCCATCAGCGGCGACGACATCCAGTTCATCACGGGCTTGCCCGCCATCTGCGACGACTACGGCACCTGGGATCTCCCCTACCGCATTCACGCCTATCAGCCGGGCTGGTACGCGACCTGGAACGAGATCGACCCCGGCACGCTCCTCGACCTTTCCACCCAGTACTCGCTCGAACGCGTCGCCGACTTCCCCGCCTTCGATGATCCCGATCGCAATCTGCTGATCCTGTATCGCATGAACCCCCTGCCGGCGACGGAGCAGAAATACTCAGCGCGGGAAGAGGACGCCGGCAACGCCGGAAAATAGTCCCCGCAGACGACCTCTCTCCGGCCCTGGAGCGTAACTCTGCGCATACCGGCTGACCGTTTTTTGCCCCCCATTTTTTACTCCTGCGTTTTTTTCTTGACATACCCGAAAAATAGGCCCAATATGTTGATGGCTTAACGGCTATCGGCCAGGATGTAGTAGGGGGTTGGTATTTCCGGGAACTTCTGGGAGAAGAGTTCCCACGGAGGCAACCTCAAGGCAGCCCTCCCCGTTATATCCGGCTCTCCGCGGAGGCTTCGTTCCGAGCGAAGCCTCTCTTTTCTTGTGCGCGCCGCGAGGCGAGCACCGCAGCGCAATCGTTCGCCTTTTGCTCGCCTTTTGCTCGCCTT
>Ga0182016_10000070_pt1 | contig 103034 bp, 93 predicted proteins | sample 712S2MmetaG_FD_120491 | JGI IMG/M metagenome (GOLD analysis project Ga0182016, IMG submission 120491) | Permafrost microbial communities from Stordalen Mire, Sweden - 712S2M metaG | ecosystem: Environmental > Terrestrial > Soil > Wetlands > Permafrost | place: Sweden: Stordalen | collected... | reverse complement strand
GGAACCTGGCCGTCATTCTGGCGAAATAGGGGTGGGAGAGAAGTTCAGAAGCGAGAAGTCCAGAAGTCAGAATCTGGCAGCGCGAGTTCTCCTTCCGGTTCTATCTTCTACCTTCTATCTTCTACCTTCTACCACCGCGACTTCAGATGTCCGGGAACAGATCCGGTAACGATTTCCAGTACGTAATGCCGCATGGTTCACCCGCGGTCAGCTCGCGCACGCCTAGTTTTCCCTCCCCATCCATCACTACCTGGTACATCGGAAGATCGGCCGGACGCACCACATACAGGCCGGCTTGCAGCTTCCAGGAATCCACGTAGGTCCACGCCACGTACGGATTGGGCCCGGTCGCCCGAACCCGGAACTGCCAGGTGGAAGGCTCGTAATTGGCGTAGCTGAAGCAATGGCCCAGGCAGGCGCGGTCGATCAGGTGCGTGACCCCGTCGACGCTCAGGCTGGGATCGTCCATCCCCAGAATCACCCGCCGCCCGGCCGGCAGAGTATCGACCAGGTTCCGGATGCTATCCTCCAGCCGGTTGAGTGCGAACTCGTCGTGGAACAGGAACACAAAGAAGACCGCCGCCAGCAAGCCCTGGGCAACGCGCATCCCTTTGCGCGGCGGCCCGGCGTTCAGCATGGCGCAGACGCACACCCCCGCGCCCAGCGACAGCCGCTCGGGGATAAACTGCAGCCGATGCAGGTAGCCGGGTAACAGCACCCCGCCTGGCGCCAGCCATACCGCCGCGGCCGAGATCAGAACCAGTTCGAAAGCCAGCCCGCCCACCAGGGGTCGCAGGCCCGAAGCGCGGATCAGTGTGACCGCCTCGAAAATCCAGAGACCCAGCAGGATCAGGAACAGGGGCGTGTACTTGAAGTCGAACACCGCCACCTGATCGGCCCCGGTGACCAGTTTGAATTGCGCCATCGTCCAATCGCACGGCAGCGCGGCGAGAACCGCAAAGTGGAGCGCCACCATCGCCCCCAGCGCGCCGGCAAGCACACGCTTGGGGTGGCGCGGCCACATCGCGAGGGTCAGCCAGCGATAGCCCAGCAGCCCGACGGCCCACGCCAGCGGCAAAGCGTGTGCCAGATAGGCCGCCACCAACAGACCCGCGGCTCCCGCCAGCGCCTTGGCCCGGCAACTCCAGCCCAGCGCCAGGGCCCAAAGGCACAGCCCCATGCTCAGGTAGAAGTTGAAGAACCCAAAGTGGTAGACGGCGCCGTAGGCCAGCATCGCCACCACCGGCAGCGTGTTCCAGGCACGGCGCCGGGAGAGAACCGAGATGAAAGCGAACGCCCCCCACACGAACGTCAATACCGCCAGCGAAACCGCCAGGTGCTGCGCGGCCCCGGCGCCCGCCAGCCGGTCGAAGCCGCTCAGCATCCAGTCGAACAGGACGTTGGTGGAGGGATGCGCCACCTCGAGCCCGGCCGGCCGCGTGCGCCCGATCCACTCCGCCAGCCAGCAGTTGTAGATGTGGCTGGCCAGGTCGCCGGCCTCGATACGCGGCTGCCAATAACAGGGAACCAGCAGCAGGAGGGAAGCTACGCCGTACCACCATGGGCGCTCCTCGATCCGGGCTGGCGCTTTCGGCTGGCTCTGGCGGGGGATGGTCGGCATGGCGCGCATGCTTCCATTCTCAACGATTCGGGCCCATCACCCGCCCTCCAGGCGCAGCGCGCGGAATTCCGGCACCAGTTCAAACTGGGTGGCGACGGCGGCGATGTTCTCGCCCGTCTGGCGAATGTGCGCTTCGGCCAGCGGGGCTCCGCTTTCGGCCGCCATGCGCAGGTAGCCCAGGCGCAGCGGGTCGATCCTCATGATGCGGCAGCAGGTGGCGTCCACCGCCACCGGATCGCGGCCGGCCACCAGCACCCCAACCGGCCTGGCTTTCCCCTGGATCGGGCCGTTGCCCTCCATCCCCACCACCCCGTCCACCATGGCAAACTGGCGTCCGTAAACCGAGTGCAAATCGGCCACCGATTCATCGATGCCGGCCCAGTGCAGTACGTTCTTGGGCCAGCCGTACACTCCTCCGGGCACGGTCCCGAACAGGTTCTTCATCGAAAGCGTGGCGCCCACCCAATGGTGCGTCTTCATTTTCGCCAGCGAAACCACCAGATCGGCCCCCAGCACCGTGTGAGGAAGATAGAGCCGCTTCAGCCTGGAAAACGGGCGCGGCAGGGGAACCGCGGAAACGTCGTCCAGATTGAGGTCGACAAACAGGTCTTCGAAGTGCGGCACCAGCCGGAAATAGCCGGCCGCCTCGGCCAGGTCGAGAGTGTTGCGCCGGTGTCCGGGCCCTTCGGCGATGCGCACGCTGGCCGCTCCCAGGGCGCGAAACCCTTCGAGCGCGGCGTGTACCACCAGCGGGCTGGTATTGATGGCGCTTTCCGGCTCGTACTCCACCAGGTTGGGCTTGATCACCACGTGGCGCCCGCTCACTTCGAGCCGTTGGAGGGCGAGCACCCGCCGCACGGTATCGTATAGCGTCTGGTCGTAGGCCGGCGCGCGCACGATGGATACCGAAGCGGCGCGCGGCGCGGACGGGCGGGCGCAACCGGCGGCCATCGTAGCCGCGCCGGCGGCGCCGGCGATCCATTTCCGGCGGGTGACGGCGTGCGTCATCGTCTGCCTCCAGCGGCGGGATTGCCCAGAAGCAGCGAATACCCCGCCGGCCCCGCCGATAGCAGCAGGTCCAGCGCGATTTCGGGCACCATGCGGTAGACGACCTCCTCGGGCGGCCGATATCGCTCGAGCGGCGCGCCCTGCGCGGTCAGGCCCAGCCGCAGCCAGTTGATGGCGTCGGCCGAGCGGGATTCGTCCAGAAATCCGCGCGCCAACCCGATCGATCGCTCCAGCGCCGCCTTCGGCTCGCCCGCGAGCGCCGCCAGAGCCCTCCCCGTGCTTTCCGGGTATTCCTTGGTGGCGTAGCCGACGGCGTGCGTCGAGCCGTGATTCCATCCTCCCGACGAGCAGCGCCGATTCATCAGGAAGCGCCGCCCCTCCGCCGCGCGCAGGCGGGCGTTGCGGCGTTCCGGTTCCCTTTCGAGAGCCAGAATCGCCAGCGCCGTCGGTTCCACCCAGGCCGCCGAACCCTCCATCCAGGGCCAACCGGCGAACCGCGCATCCGGATTCGGCGCCTCTCCCAGCAACCAGCTCCGCAGCCGCACGACCGCTCCGCTTTCGGCGCCGGTGACGTCGACGAGCCAGCCGACCGCCCTGTCGTGCGCCGCGGCCCCGAATTCTTCCCGCGGCACCAGCGCCACCAGCGCCGTCACCCAGGTGCTATCCTCCACCCCCGGGCGCGGCCGCCAGCCTCCGTCGGCGCCCTCGAGACCCCTCAGCCACGCGATCGCTTTTCGCGCCCGCGCCTTTTCGCCGGCGGCCAGCATGGCCAGCGCCGCGTACGCCGTCGGCTCGGTCCACGAAGACCCGCGCCGATACGGCCAACCGCCGTCGGCGTTCTGTTTGTCGGCTAAAGCGTCGAAAGACATGGGAAAAAAAGACGGGAGCCGGAAGTCCGAAACCGGAAGACGCAGCCACGGCCGGGGTGCCTTTCGACCCCCGGCTTCCCGGCTTCCGGCCCGCCGCCTTCCTCCACCGAGGGACTTACCGCGTGCGGCGTGTCCGCCGGCGCCGCAGAAACAGATACATGGCTCCGCCGGCCACCAACCAGATCATTCCTTGCATCGCTGTCGAGCTGTCCATTGTCGTTTGTCTCCTTCTCTTGACTAGTTTGTGAAATCGTCCCAATCGAATTTGTCGCGGTCGCTACACCGTTGCCGGTTTAATGCATCGAATTCATCAACGGGAACAGGTTCTTGAAGATCTGCAGGAGCCCGGGTCCGGCCGCCACGATCAACATCGACGGCAGGATGAAGAAGAAAATCGGAAAAACCAGCTTGACGCCGACCTTGCCGGCGCGTTCTTCGGCCTCCTGGCGGCGCCGCGTGCGCATGAAGTCCGAGTGCGTACGCAGGGATTCTCCCATGCTGGTGCCGAATCGGTCGTTCTGAATCAGAATCGCCACCAGCTTGCGCACCTCGTCTTCGCCGGTGCGCTCGGCGAAGTTCTTGAGCGCGTCGGCGCGCCGTTTGCCGGCCCGCATCTCGAGCGTAATCAGACTCATGTCTTCGGCCAGTTCCGGGTGGGTGACCTGCAGTTCCTTGGCCACGTGCTGGATCGCCTGGTCGAGCCCCAGACCGGCCTCGATCGAAACCACCAGCAGGTCCAGCCCGTCCGGCAGCGACAGGCGAATGATTTCCTGGCGCTTTTTCACCCGCTTTTCCAGCACGAAGCGCGGCACGATCCAGCCGGCGGCGCAGCCGGAAACCATCAGCATCACCTTCAGCATCGGATTGGCGGGCATGCGCGATTCCATAGCCAGCGCGCCCAGCAGCAGCACCAGGGTGGAAACGATGCGGATGCCGTAAAACACCGGCGCCGCCGTCTCCGACCGGAACCCGGCGCGGATCAGGTCGGCCTTCAGCGTTGCGACCTCGGCTTCCGACGAGGGAATCTTCGAGCCCAGACCGTGCAGAAAGGTGACCACCGTGCTCGGCGCCGGCTCCTCGGTGCTGGTCAGGCCGATCCGCTGCGCGTCGGAAATTACCGGCGCGCCCAACTGGCGCATGAATTTTCCGGGCTTATAGTAGATCCGGTATCCCACCCCGCTCAGCAGGGCCATCACCATCAGAAACAGGATGAGCGACAACAGTAAAGGATGTTCCATTTCAAACCTTGATGTTGATGATCCGCTTGATGCAGTAGTTGCCCAGGATCTGCGCCACCACCGCCCCGCCGATCAACCATTTCCCGTCGCTGTCGGCGGCCATGCCCTGCAGGTAACCCGGCGCCACGATCAGCAGCCCGAGCATGGTGGCGATCGGCAGCACCGTCAGAATGCTGGCCGTCATGCGGCCGTGCGCGCTGGCCGCCTTGACCTGCCCCTTCAGCCGGAAGCGCTCCCGGATCACGTAGGAAAGCCGCGACAGGATTTCGCTCAAATTGCCGCCCGTCTGTTTCTGCAGCAGCACCGAGGAGATGAAGAAACGGGCGTCCAGCAGCGGCACCCGCTGCCCGAAGTTGCGCAGCGCGATGTCGAGCGGCGCACCCAGGTTCTGTTCGTTGAACAGGGTGCGGAATTCCTGCCCCAGCGGATCCGCCATGTCCTCGCCGATCATTTCCAGACTGATGGTGAAGGCGTGGCCGGCGCGCATCGAGCGCGACAGGAAGTCCAACGCTTCCGGCATCTGCTCTTCCAGCTTGTCCAGCCGTACCTTGCGGCGGTGCCGGACGTACAGGTACGGCATCACCGCGAAGGTCGCCCCCAGCACGATGGCCGTGGTCGGGCCGTTCAACAGGAACGGAAGCAGCGCGCCCACCCCCAGTCCGGGAATCGCCGCCAGGCCCATCGCCGCCACGAGGCGCGTCGACGACCAGCTCATGCCCGCCTGCTGGATCTGCTCCTGCGCGTGGCGGCTGAACTGGAAGCGCTGCACCAGGCCCTTTACCCCGCTCGGTTTGTCGGGCTCGATTTCCCGCAGCAGGTTCGAAACCGTCACCACCGGTTCGCCGGCGGCGGTGTGCAGCATGTCCACCATCTGCTTCTTGCGCCGCCCTTCGACGAACTTCGACCCGGCGCTGACGGCCAGCATCACGAGCGCGAAGATGACGACGAAGGCGACCAGAACTCCAACCGGCATACTCGAGTCTCCGCTAATTCCGCTCCACTCACTCCGCTCAGTTGATCTCCACCACGGTCTGGAACATCTGCGTGGGCAGCAGGATGCCGCTGGCCTTCAGCCGGTCGTAGAACCGGGGCCGGATGCCGGTGGCGCGGAAACGCCCCGTGACCCTGCCGTTCTCGGCGATGCCCGTCTTCTCGAACAGGAAAATATCCTGCAGGGTGATGATGTCCTGTTCCATGCCGACCACCTCGGTGATATGGGTGATGCGCCGGGTGCCGTCGCTGAACCGCGACGCCTGCACGAACAGGTTCACGGCCGAGGAGATCTGCTGGCGCACCGAGCGAATCCCCATACTGGCGTTGGCCATCCCCACCATCACCTCCAAACGGCCCAGAGCGTCGCGCGGCGTGTTGGCGTGGACGGTGGTGAGCGACCCGTCGTGGCCGGTGTTCATGGCCTGCAGCATATCGAGCGCCTCTTCGGCGCGCACCTCGCCCACGATGATGCGGTCCGGCCGCATACGCAGGGCGTTGATCACCAGTTGCCGGATGTGAATCGCGCCCACTCCTTCCACGTTGGCCGGCCGGGTTTCCATACGCGCCACGTGGGTCTGCTGCAGCCGCAACTCGGCGGCGTCCTCGATGGTGACGATGCGCTCATCCTCGGGAATATAGCTCGAGAGCGCGTTCAGCAGGGTGGTTTTGCCCGAGCCGGTGCCGCCCGAGATAAGAATGTTCAGACGCGCCTTGACGCAGCCCTTGAGCAGCTCCAGCATGCCCTCGGTCAAGGCCAGCTTGCTCACCAGGTCCTCGCCCTTGAGCGCGTGGCGCCCGAAACGGCGGATCGAAAGCAGCGGGCCGTCCACCGCCACCGGCGGGATGGCCGCATTGACGCGCGAGCCGTCCGGCAGGCGCGCGTCCACCAGCGGCGAACTCTCGTCCACCCGCCGCCCCACCCGCGAAACCACCTTCTCGATGATCCGCAGCAGGTGCGCGTCGTCCTTGAATTCGACTGGCGTGCGGTACAGCTTGCCGCCCCGCTCCACGTACACCAGGTGCGGCGTGGTGACCAGAATGTCGCTCACGGTGGGATCCTGCAGCAGCGGCTCGAGCGGCCCCAGCCCGAAGACCTCGTCCAGAATCTCCTCGATGACGCGGTCCTTTTCGACCAGCGACAGGGGGGTTTTCTCTTCCTCCACCAGTTTGGCCACCGCGGCGCGGATCTCCGCCCGCACCCGCTCGCCGGCCATCGAGCTCAGCGCTTCCAGGTTGATCCGGTCCAGCAGCTTGCGGTGGAGGGTGAACTTCAGCTCCTGGTACTCCGGGGTGTAGCCTTCCTTGCTGAACAGGCGATTGACCCAGCCGGATTCCCGGCTGTCGCCGGGTCTCGCGGACGAATTCATGAGGGCAGGCATACGGTTTTAGTACTTCCTTCCTTTATCCAAAAAGCGCAAAGCGCTTTCTTTCGGTCTTCTCTTCTTCGATCGAGGCCAGCTTGAGCGCCAGCCGCGCGATCTGCTTGCCTAATTCGGAACTGCGATTGAGCATCCGGCCTTCGGCGTAGGTCTCGTACAGCTCCGGATAGTCGTTGATGACGGTGCCGAAAATGGGAATGCCCAGCATCTTTTCCAGTTCCTCGGGCGAGATGTCCAGGCGCTTGGGTGCGCGGTTGAGCAGCAGCCGCAGGCGCGATTTGCCGAAGCCGCCGTCGAGCAGGGTTTGCACCACCTGCTTGGCCTGGTGCAAGGCCGGCACTTCGAGCGTGGTCACCAGGCACACTTCGTCCAGTTCCTCCATCGCCGCCATGGCGATGCGCCCCAGTCCGCGGCCCAGATCGACCAGCGTCCAATCGTAATTGGGGCGGGCAAACGACAGCACCTGCCGGATCTGGTCGTCGCGCGGCTGCATTTTCGCCGCCAGGGCAAGCGGCGAGGAGACGATTTCGACTCCCGGAATCCCGTTCGAAACCAGCGCCCGCCAATAATGAATGTCCAGCCGGTGCAGGTTGTTGATGGCATCGAGGATCGAGTACACCGACTTGGTCTTGGTGATGAAGCCCACCAGGCCGGCGTCGAAATCCATATCGGCCAAAAGCACTTTCAGGTTCTGCCGGCCCAGTTCCTGGGCGAAGTGGCAAACCATGGTGGTGGCGCCGCAGCCGCCCTTGGCGGAGACGAATCCGACCGCCTTGCCGGCTCCCTTGGTGCCGCCGTCGCGCCGCCGGCTGCGCTCGTTCGAGCGCCGCTCGAGTGCCTTGCGCAGGGTGTCCTGCAGGGGCGGAAACAGATACTCGTTGATGCCGGCGCGCAGCGACGACAGGATGGCGTCGGCCTGCGCGGTGGTGTTCAAGGCCACGATCATGGGGTCGCCGGCGGCGGCGCGGATCGACGACACCAGTCCTTCGAGCGGTTCCTTCCATCCGCTGATGTCCACCAGCACCACATCCGGCCGCATCCGCTCCAGCCGGTCCAGGAAGTTGCTGACGTCGCCCACGTCCTGGTGCTCGACGATGATGCGGAAAGGCAATTGGGCCAGGCACGTCTGCGCCTGCTCCCATAAATCGCGGTTTTCAATCGCCAATCCGATCGTCAAAGGGTACATAGGGCGTCTCCGCGGGCGAAATTCACTTGCCGCTACCCCCGGTTGGGGCGCCCGCGGCCGGCGTCTGCCCCGGTTCGCCGGGTGGCGCCGCGGCGGGTGTGGCGGCCGGAGCCTGCTGGCCGGTCTTGGCCTTGTTCGCCGGCGTCACCAGTTGCTCATACGGTATCGAGTCCACCGGCGGGTGCACCGGCACCGGGCCGGTTTTGTCGATACCCGGTTGGTAAACATTGCTGTAAGACTTGCTCGGCGGCAGGAAAGGCTTCGGCCGTTCCAGGTCGGGCAGCGGCGCGCCCGCCGGAAGCGGCCGCACGATGGTGGGCGTCACCAGCACCATCAGCTCCTCGGCGGTCTTGTTCCGCGTCACGCTCTGGAACAGCTTGCCCAGCAGCGGAATGCTGCTCAACCCCGGAATCTTGCTCAGGTTTTCGGTGAAATTGTTGTCGAGCAGCCCGGCGATGACGAAGCTCTGCCCGTCTTCCAGTTCGACTTCGGTCTGAACGCGGCGCGTGGCAAACGCGGGGACGACGAAACCGGATAAGGTGATGGCGTTGTTGTAATCGAGCGAACTGACCTCGGGTTCCACCTGCAGGCGGATGGTGCCGCGCGGCGTGACGATCGGAAGGAAGCTGAGCTTGATACCGTATTCTTTGTACATGACGGTCACCGTGCCGATCGAAGAACTGCCCTGCACCACCGGCACCGGGAACTGCCCGCCGGACAGGAAGCTGGCCTTCTGCCCGCTGACCGTCAGCAGGTTGGGTTCGGCCAGGATCTCCAGCAGGTTCTTGGCTTCGAGCGCTTCGATCGCCACGCCCAGGTTCAGGTCCTTGCGGAACAGGAACACGTTCAGCGCATTGCTGAGGGTGTAGGTGCCGGTCTGGTCGATACCGATGCTGCTGTTTTGCCCGGTACCGATCTGGGTCGACTGATTGAAGGCGCCGGAGGCGAGCTGCATGCCCAGACTGGTGCTGGTGCTGCGGTCGACGTCGGCGAAGCGGACCTTGAGCAGCACCTGCGGCTCCTCGGCCGGAACTTTCACCCGCAGCAGGTTCACCACCTTCCCCAGCGTTTCGGCGATGCCCAGCACGCGGTCGGCCGACGCCACGTCCTTCACCGTGCCGCGCAGGAAAACCGTGTCGTTGTCGAAGGTCACGCCGATGTCGTCGTCGGGAAAATCGCGCGCGATCTGCGCCCGCACCGCTTCCAGCCGGAGCGGGTTCATGCGCACCAGCAGGTCGTAAACCAGCCGCGTGCCGCCCTCCTGCCAGACGATCAGGGAAGTCTCGCCGGGGGCTTTGCCATTGATCAGCACTTCCTTGGGGTTGATGGCGACGGCTTCGACCAGGTCCCCGTTGGCCACCGAGATCTTGGTGATCTTCAGCGGGCTGTCGATGATCAGCGACTTGCCCACCGTGGCCGTCAGCTTGCCGTCGATGGGAGGCGCCACGCGTTGCGGCGGCTCCTGGATGCGGCCGGCCGGTTCGGCCGCCGGCGCCGCCGCCACGGCCGCCAGCGCGATCCACGCCAGCCTCAGGCCCGTAAGTCCCAACGCTCTCATCTGTTTGCCTCCCCGCCGTTATCGAACCTGACGTCCTTCTTGGTGGCGCCGGAAATGATCTCCATGGTGAACGGTGCCGGCTTGCGCGGCGCCGGTGCCGCCTCGGCCACCGCCGGCGCACGCCGCGGCGCCGCCACCGCGCGCGGGCCGGTAATGTCTCCGCCGCGCGGGGCTGCGTCGCCTGCCGGCATGCGTATGTTGCCGCCGAACAGCCGCGCCACCGCCGTGCCCGGGGTTTTGGCCGCTTCCTTGTCGAGCGGGTTGCGCAATACCAGTTGAATCGTGGTCTGGTTGGAGGCCAGGCTGAGCTGCTCGGCCTGCTCCGGGGTAACCAGCAGGTTCACCACCTGCACGGGCTGCGGCTTGCCTTCGGCGTCCTTCTTGAAGTCCTGACCGGCCGACAGCACTTCGATGTTCTGCAGCATGGTCCGGGTCTGGGTACCCAGCCGCTGATCGGAATTGGGACTGGTGCCGGAGATCAGCACGTCCACCTTCATGCCGGCGATCACGAATCCGGCCACGCCCACCACCTCGTTGACGCGCACCGCCACGGCGCGCATGCCCACCGGAATCATGGCGGCCAGGCCGCCGCCGGCTCCCTTGGGCGCCAACCGCGTTTCGATGACCGGCTCGCGGGCATAGATCGGGGTCAGCACGCCGCGCTCGAGCACGTCTTCGGGGTGGGCGGTGGCTCCGGCCGGGACGTTGCCGGACCACTCCGCCAGCTTGACGTCGTCCTTGTGGATGACCGCTCCCATCTCCAGGTCGTGCGCCGCCTGTACGATCTGGGTGGTCGCACCGGCGGCCTTGCCCGGCGCCGGGCGGTTCACCATCAGCCGGTACAGCAGCAGGCTCGCACCGCTGGCCACTACGAATGCGAAGATCAGGACGCCAAGAAATCTTTTATTCATTTCGTCTTACCCCACCACTCCGCCCCAACCGGCGGACCGAAGCCCGTCCGGACATCGTTTCCAGAACCTAGGCGGCTGCGCCGGAATCTCCGGTTCCCGGCGACGCTCCCGAATCGAACCCTCCCGCGTGAATGACGGGCATGCCGGAAGACCGCCTCGGCTGGCATGCCCGCACGGCGATCTAACTGGCACTCATCGCGGCCGACGACAACTGCGTGCTGGCGCTGGTCCAGATTTTGTGCACACTGCCTCCGGCGCCGATGAACAGGGCCGCGGAAGCGAGAGCCACGAAAGCCAGCAGCAGGGTATACTCGATCAGATCCTGCCCCTGTTCGCCGTTCCAGAAGTTATCGAAGAACGCCATTATTGTTGTTCGCTCCTAGGCCGTTAGCCACTCTCGATTTCGTCTCCAAAACCCCGAGAGGCCGGAAAGTGCGCCCCTCGGCGACGCCACCGTAATATTTCCAGACCCTGTTGGGTTACGAGCGGGCATGCCGAAGGGTCGCGTTCGTCGACATGCCCGTCCGCATGGGCGATCTAGCTTGCGCTGGTCGCCGCAGCCGCCAGTTGTGCGTTGGCGCTGGTCCAGATTTTACTGACACTGCCACCGGCGCCGATGAAGAGGGCCGCGGAGGCGAGAGCCACGAATGCCAGCAGCAGGGTGTACTCGATGAGGTCCTGCCCCTGTTCGTCGTTCCAAAAGTTACGCAAGAACGTCATATTTTTGTTCGCTCCTAAGTCTTTGGTTGCTGTCGATGTATCGATCGATCGCTTGCCTTTGTTTTCGTGGCCTCGCGGCCACGGCCTGTTCCGCCGCGGTCGTCCGCCGCGGAAACTTGTTCACTCCGGCCGCTCGCAGCCGGACGGAAAATGATGGCTACTCCGTCGTCGTAGTCGACGCGCCAGTGCGCGGATTCCTTCAGCGCCCCGGCTAAAGGCGTGGCCGGAGGCAGCAGAATCGTGTCGACGCCGAAACGCGCCAGGGTCCGGTCCCAACCGACGGCCACGTTGAGCACGTCGAGCGCTTTTTTGAGGAAATCGGAACCGTAAAAATCGCTGCGCGCGTCCAGAAAGACTTTCTGCGACGGGTAGAGCCGGTAGATCAGATAGTCGCCCCACTGGTCGTGGGTGAAGATTCGCGCCGAGCGGTAGTGCCCCAACCGCTCCACCGCCTTGGCCGGAAAGCGCTGGGGGTCGAACTCGGCGCGGAACCTGGGCGGCGGATTGGGGGCCCACAACAAGGCCGCGACAAGGCCTACGCCTAGCACGCTCGCCAGGTGCCAGCGCGGGATGCGTTCGGTTTCGCCGGTGTCGTCCGCCAGCCGGTTGAAGCGTTCCGCCAGCCGCCGCAGCCATCCGGCCACGGCCAGAGCCGGTACGCGGCGGACGGCCGCCTCCACCACCGCGGCCACCGGCGGCGCGGCCACCACCACGAACAGCGGAATATTGCGTGCGGCCAGCAACGCGCCGTGCGCAAACGCCATCATCGCCACACCCTCGGCATACCTCTTCTTCGAGGCCGACCATATCGTCGCCACCACGCTCAGAGCCAGCAGTCCCTCGTAGAACAACGCCCACGAACTGTGGAAGCTCACCGACCGGAATTCGTCGATGGTGTCGTTCTGGAACGGGTCGCGCAGGTACTGGATCATGTGAACGTGCAGGTGATAGGTGTACGGGTTGACCAGGCTCGCCGCCAGCGCCGCCCCGGCCGAGGCGAAATACCACCCGGCCCGCCGCCAGGCGGAAAGCCGCTCGGCCCGGTCCGCGGTCAGCGCGCTCGCGATCAGCTCGCCGGCCCCGTACGCCCCGATCAGCACGATGCCCACGAAGAAACCGCCGTGCAGATTGGTCCACAGCACCGTCGCCACCGGCAGCCATACCAGGTAGGGAACTCCCCACAGGCGCCGCTTGCCGGCGCGGACGTTCTCGAGAGCGGCGTAGAACAGGGTCAGAAACAGCAGCGTGAACAGGTGCGGCCGCGCCAGCCAGTGAATCGAACTGGCGGCGGTGGCCGACATGGTGACGAAAACCGATACCAGCACGTTGGCCCGGCGCCGCGTCAACCGGTAGAGCAGCGCAAACGTCGCCGACAGCAGCAACATCGCTAACAGCGCCACCGCCGCCAGATTGCCCCAGCCGTAGAGCCAGGCGAAAAACACGTCCGACAGCCACTCCCACGCGTACCACGGGCTGCCCGCCTTCGAGTAGGAGAAGATGTCCTCGAACGGCACCGCGCGGTGTGCCAGAATCCATTGTCCCGTGCGGATGTGCCATCCCGTGTCGCCGTCCTCCAACAGGCGCAACAAGCCACCCAAGCGGCCGAACAGAAAGGCGATCGGCATGAGGAAGGCGATGTCCCCCAGCGAAGGCAGCAGGCGGAAGGCGAACTGAGGCCGGGCTGTTTCGGTTGTCATCACGCCATCCAGGAGCTGGCCACCGGCTCGAGAACCTCGATGCCCCGCAGACGATCGTGAAACGATCGGAATTCCATGTAATTCACCCGCAGTGCCACCAGCGGATATCCTTCCCCGGTATCGCTCGCCCGCGTCACCGTGCCCTGACAGTGCAGGCACTTCTGACCGAATCCATGATTCACCGGCAGTTCGACCTCAATCGTGAGGATTTGCCCCGCCGCCGGCGCCGGCAGCGAGCCGCCCTCGCCGCGCCAGGCCACCAGCATGCCGCTGCGGCTGATGTTCTCGGTGTACAGTGCGCCGCGCCCCCAAACAGCCGGCGACGTGACGTGGCATCGGAGCTGAATCTCGACTCGCGGACTCTCGCGCCGGTTGATATTCTTCATCGGGCCTGTGACTCACTCGAAACTGTAGCGCTCGAAACGTGCGGCATCAATATCCTAAATGGGCTATATCGCGGTATATTCCAAGGTTATTAACGACCCAATTGACGTGGTGGTAAGGGGATAATCCTACCAATAATAAGGGATAAAACCGATAACGATTACACCTCACCCATCCTGCCTTATTGGAAGGGTTATTGGACCGTTATTAACCAGATTAATCCCCCTGTTTACCCGCTTTATCTAGTCCATGATTTGCCACATAGTATGTTTGTTTTGTTTATGTTACAAAGAAAAATGGAAACCGTAAACATCGCCGCCGGCGGAGTCGAAATCAGTCATTAATTGGTCTATTTTTTTTCCGTAAATACTATTGACAACCGAAGTAAATAATCTGACAATTCAAGAGGACAGGGACAGGCGAATACGGAAAAATCCGATTCGTTGCCATGATAGGTTCCGATCTCTTCGGAACCCGATGTTTCATAGGTGGAGAATATGACGCGAATTCTTCTATACAGCGATGAGCCCATCCTCGCCAAAGGACTCGAATCGGTCCTGCGGCAGGCTGAGGGGTTCGAACTTCTTCCAACGTGCAACTCCGTGACCGGCTTGATGGAGCAGGTCGCCGAGGGCGCTCCCGACCTGGTGCTCATGGACTTGACGCCAGAAGTGACCTTTGCCGTGCTGAGCGACATGAAGCACGCCATGATGAGCAGCAAGATCGTGCTTTGGGTCAATAATATTTCAACCGAGCTGGCGTTTCAGGCCATGGGCCTGGGCGTTCGCGGGATTTTGCGGAAAACGCTGCCCACCGATTTGCAGGTAAAGTGTCTGCAAAAGGTGCAGGCCGGTGAATTATGGTTTGAAAAGGCCCTCACCGACAGCTTCCTGTGCGCCCGCCGCGTGGCCCTGACGCAGCGCGAAGGGCAACTGGTGAGCTTGCTTTCGCAAGGCCTCAAGAATAAGGAAATCGCCACCACCCTCATGATTTCCGAAGGTACCGTGAAGGTTTATCTTTCGCGCCTTTTCCAGAAAGTAGGCGTGAAAGACCGCTTTGAATTGGCCTTATTCGGGCTGAAAAATCTCACTACCGGTCAACTGCCGGTGGCTGAAAAAGGACACCGCGCCGGCGCCTCCCCGATGCCCGGCCTCCGCTCGCTGGTCCTCGAAAAACCCATGGATCGCGCCGAAGCGCCCACCCGTTTCCCCACGCCGGTTCGCCCCATGGTTTCCCGACACTACTAAAAGACAGAATCCGCCGCACCGCGGTGCGCGCGCCAATTGTCGGATGGCGCGCCGCCGCGGTCTTCAAAAGAAGCCGTCAGCGGTCAGCTTTCAGCGATCAGCTTTTTGGGCTGCCATGCGAGCGGTTTTGGCTGAACGCTGAGAGCTGAATGCTGAACGCTGAGACCTGGACGCTGAAAGCTTATCGCTTGTAGCCGATCGTCCTCAGAAAGGCCCGGCGCCGGTCGGCGTCTTCCGGAGTTTCGACCGCTTTGGGAGGCGCGCCGTCGATGACGCCCAGAATCCCGCGGCCCAGCCCGCTTTCGGCTACGATGACCTCGAGCGGATTCGCCGTGGCGCAAAAAATGCCGCACACTTCCGGCACATCCTTGATTCGGCTCAGCACGTTGATGGGGTACGCGTCGCGCATCGTCACCACGAACGTGTGCCCGGCCGCGATGGCCGAAGCGTGACGCGCGGCCAGTTCCCGCATCGCCGGGTCGTTGCCGTCCACCCGCGTCAGGCACGGCCCGGAAGCCTCGTTGAAGGCCACCCCAAACTTGCTTTGCGGCGCGGTCGTCACCATGGCCTCGTAGACGTCTTCCACCGTCTTAATGAAATGGCTCTGCCCGAGGATCAGGTTCACGCCCTCGGGAATTTCGAGCGGCACCAGTTTTAATTCCATAAGCTTTCAGCGGTCAGCTCAGCTTTCAGCCAAAACCGCTCGCACCGCGGCCCCAAGAAGCTGACCGCTCACGGCTGATCGCTCCCTCACGCCTTTCCTATCCCCCAACCCTTGCGGTACGCCGGCTTCAGGTACTTGTTGGCATCGGCATTGTTGGTGAAGCGCATCCTGGCGGCGTCCCATTCGAGCTTACCTTCCACCCGCAGCGCGATCACCCCGAGCAGCATCCATTCCACGAAGGGCGAGGCGATGCTGAAATTAGAGCAGGACGCCTCGCCCCCCTTGGCGGCGCGAATCCAATCGCGGTAATGGCCGGGCGAGCGCGTCAGCAGCGGCTCCGGGAAGCGATAGTCGGCCATCTTCTCGACCGGAATCAGACGCGTATCTTCGCCGTAGGTGCCGGTGGTGATCATGCCCTTCTCGCCTACGAACAGGCTGCCGTCGGGCGTGGGCATCCGCGCCGGCGGATCTTGGGCGCGCATTTTCTGCCATTCCGTCCAGTCGAAAACGTGGCCGTTGTATCCGGTGGGCTCGGGGGGGATCGGCTTGCCGTTGGCGTCTTTGGGAGGCGTCCGATGCGGCGGATCGCCCAGAATCTCGCCCTCCGGCACGCCCGCAATCTTGGGCGTCTCCTTCAAACCGTCATACCAGTAGATCTTCACCGGCGGCATGGCGCCCCGCGCCGGAAAATCGTAGCGGATGACGGATTTGGTCGGGTACATGAACGGACTCGTGCCCTCTTTGCTCACGCATTCCACCGCCGTCGGGGCGCTTAGGCGCAGCGCCAGGTTGGCGGCGCCCAGAATGTGGCACGCCATGTCGCCCAGCGCGCCGCAGCCGAAATCGTAAAAGCCGCGCCAGTTGAACGGCTGATAGAAATAACCGTCGAATTCATTCGGATAGCCGCTGCCGCCCGAAGTGTAGGGCCGCGTTTCGGCGGCGCCCAGCCAGAGGTCCCAATCGAGCGTGGCCGGAACCGGTTCGGCGGGCGGAATCGCGGTGAGTCCCTGCGGCCAAATCGGCCGGTCGGTCCAGGCGTGCACCTCGGTCACCGCGCCGATCTCGCCGCCCCAGAGCATCTCCGCCAGTTGCCGCGTCCCCTCGCACGAATAACCCTGGTTGCCCATTTGCGTGGCGACCTTGTATTTGGCCGCCGTCTCCGCCAGCGAACGCGCCTCCCATACGGTGCGCGTCAGCGGCTTCTGCACATAGACGTGCTTGCCCCGCTCCATGGCCCAGGTAGCCGCGATGGCGTGCATGTGATCGGGAATGGTGACGATGACCGCGTCGATGTTCTTGTCTTCCTTGTCGAGCATCTTGCGGAAATCTTTATATTTGACGGCCTTCTCGAAATCTCGAAAAGTCTTCGCGGCCTGCCGGTCGTCCACGTCGCACAACGCCACGATGTTTTCCGTCGCGCAGGCGCGAATGTCGCTGGCAGCCTTGCCCCCGGCGCCGATCGACGCGATATTCAGCTTCTCCAGCGGAGACTTGTATCCCAGCATGCGCAGCGATGCCGTGCTGCCGAACCCTCCCGCCGGAACGGCTCCCGCCAGAAGCGAGCCGAAAAAAAAGTGCCGCCGGCTAAACGTGGTTTCCTTCATCGCCGTCTCCTCCCGTCAAACCCGATTCAAAGTTGCACGCTCGCAAATCAGTATAAGACATATCGCGTGCGCGTGGGCGGAATGGGGATGCTGGGGAAGCCGAAGGAACCGATGCTCGACCGCGAGTGGCGGCCACGGCCCGAAGACAGGCTTTCAGCGATCGCCCGGACCGAGCCGATTGCCGCGCGCCAATCGCTGAAAGCCCTCGCTTATGCCACCGCGCTGGCTTGGCCAGCGCTCGCCACCAACTCTTTCTGCTTTGCCGGTCTGCCGCGCCGCTTCACTTCGGCCGGTTCCGCATCGGATTGCTGACTTAACCAGGCTGGCGGCCGCCCGCGGCGCGGACCGCGGGACCGTGCCAGCCGCTCCAGGCTGATGATTGCCTCTTCGATTTGCGTGCGCTCTGCTTTGAGCTGCTCGAGGATGTGTGCCACGTCCATCATAGCCGTTCGACCCTCCCGGTGGCCGAGTGGAGTTGCCACCCTGCCAATGACTACTTCCTTTGTCCTGATTATACACCTCTAATTCCAGAGTAATAAACAATAGTTTTGCCGAGAATGAATAAATTCCCCTAAATAAACCGATACAGTACTAACTCAATTTTCGTACTTCTGCGCACTCTCCGGGGTAGAAGTATCTGCCCTTGCCTGGCGCCGCCAGTAGGCGTAGAACGGCAAGCCTAGGGCAATCAGGCCAACCCCCGCCAGGGACTCCATCGGCGCGCTATATAAGGTGGAAACGATGAAAGCCAGCGCTACCAACACAAATACCGCCGGCACCGCCGGGTAGCCCAAGGTCCGATACGGCCGCGGCAAGTCCGGCTGTTTGCGCCGCAGCACGATCACGCTGGCGGTGGACATTCCATATACCAGCCAACTGGGGAAAATCACCAGTGTGAAAAGGTGCCGGTACCCTCCGGTCAGTACTAGAACCGCCGCCCACGCGCTCAGAAACAGGATCGACGCTCCCGGCGTCCGGTAGTGTTCGTTGACTTTGGCGAAGGAGTGAAAAAACAAACCGTCGCGAGCCGCCGCGTAGGGTACCCGCGCGCCGCTCAGAATAGAACCGTTGAGGGCGGCGAAAATGCTGATCATGGCCGCCAGCGAAACCGCCTGGGCTCCGCGCGCGCCCCCGATGCGCTGCATCATTTCCCCCGCCACGCGCGCATGGGCGCCCACCTCGGCCGCGCTCAGCACCCGGAAATAGGCGGCGTTGGCCAGAATATAAATGGCAATTACGGCCAGCGTGCCGCCGATCAGCGCGCGCGGCAAATTGCGCTGCGGATTCTTGATTTCCGACGCCACCATGGTCACGTTGTTCCATCCGTCGTAGGCCCACAAAGCAGCCACCAGCGCCACCGAAAAACCCGCCCAATGGGCCACCGGGGCGCCGCCCGGCCCCGCAGCCGCGTGCGCCGTCCCGAAGGCGAATCCCACCACGATGATGGCGGCAATCAGCGCGACTTTCACTACCGTAATCGCGGTTTGCACCTCGCCGCCCAATTTCACCCCGTAGTAATTCAGCCAGGCCAGCGCCAGAATTAGCCCGATGGCAAACAATTGGCCGTAGCGAATTTCCAGGCCGCTACTCCCGGGCGCGCGCCACACCACGCCATCGAGAGCGGGAAAGAAGGCCGTCAGATAGATCGCGAATCCGGTCGCCAGCGTGGCAATCGATCCGCTCTTCGCCACCCACATCTGCGTCCAGCTATACAAAAACCCCCACAGCGGACCGTAGGCTTCCCGCAGATAGGCGTACTCGCCGCCGGCTTCGGGCAAAGCCGCCGCCAGCTCCGCGTAGCTCAACGATCCCGCCAGCGTGAGCAGGCCGCCGAATACCCATACCGCGAAAACCAGCCCCGGAGAGCCCACCGCCGCCACCATATCGTGCGGCACCAGGAAGATGCCGCTGCCGATCACCGTGCCCACCACAATCGAGCTGGCGGCCCACGTGCCCAAGTCCCGCTTCAGTTCCGTGCGCCCGCTGGTTCGGTCGCTCATTTGTTTTCGCCTTTCGGGTTGGTTTGAAATTGGGCCGCGGCCCATCCGCCGGAGAAGGTCACCACCGTACCGATCAGCACATACCAGGTCCAGGCCACTGGCGTAAGCCAGTGAACCGCCAGTACCGCGGCCAGGCCCGCCAGCATCCCGGCAATGGCCGCCGCCTCGCGCGGCGCTTTGGTAAGGATTCCCAGCAGAAAAACTCCCAATAGCGCGCCAAACGGAATGGAAGCGATGGTCAAGCCGGCTTCCAGCACGGAGCGCGAATGGCGCGAGGCAATGCCGATTCCCAGCAGCACCGCCGCCCAGGCAACGGTTGCCCTGCGCGCCTGCTTCAAACCGGCGCCGTGCATGAAATCCACCACCCAGGTGGAGGCCATCGCATTCAGCGCCGCGCTCAGGTTGGCCATGGCGGCCGCCAGAATCGCCGCCACCGAAAGCCCCGCCAGGCCCGGCGGCAGCTCGTGCCACAGAAAGGCGGGGTACATCCGGTCCATCTGCGCCGGAGCGGCGATGCCCGAATCGCCGTAATACACCCACAGCAGCACGCCGATCACCAGAAACAGGGTGAATTGGAACGCGATCACGACCCAACTGGTCAGCAACGCCGTCCGGCTCTGCGATTCGTCGCGCGCGCTCAGCAGCCGCTGCACCATCAATTGATCGGTGCCGTGGCTGGCCGTGGTCAGAAAACAACCCCCCGCCACTCCCGACCAGAATGTATAAGTGCGCGAAAAGAATTCCATCGTGGGCGCGAAGTGGAAATCGAAAATGGCGAATTTGTGCGCCGCCCCGGCCAGCGCCGCCACGTGCGTCCACCCTCCCGGAATCTTCCCCAGAATAACGAAGAAACTCACCACCGCGCCCACTACGTAAAGCGTCATCTGCACTACATCGGTCCAGATCACCGCCGTCATCCCGCCTTCAAACGTGTAAAACACGGTGAGCAGCATGATCAGCACGATCGACCATACCTCGCCCGTCCCGAGCATGATCGAGATCACCAGCGAAACCGCGAACACCCGCACTCCCTCGGCCAGCGCCCGCGTCACCAGGAAAATGCCGGCGGTGAAGCGGCGCACGCGCTCGCCGAACCGGCGCCGCATCAATTCGTAAGCCGTGAACATCTCGCCGCGAAAATATTGCGGCAGAAAAAGCGCGGAAATCACCAGCCGCGCCAGCAGGTAACCCACCACGATCTGCAAGAATCCCAGGTTCCCACGGAAGGCCAGCGCCGGCGTTCCGATGACGGTGAGCGTGCTGGTCTCCGCCGAAACGATGGATAGGGCGATGGCCCACCAGGGCGCCGTCCGCCCGCCCAGAAAATAATCGCGCAGGCTCTTTTGTCCGGAGCGAAAACGCGCCCCGAACCAGGTGATGCCCACCAGGTAAATCGCCACTACCGCCAGGTCTATATAGCGCAACTCGCCTATTGCCACAGGCTTCCAGCATAGTCGATCTGATATGATTTTGATTTCAGAGCGTCAAATGGGGCGTTCCAGGCGCCGACATGGGGAGGCATTTGTGTATCGATTGGGAATTCGGTGCGCGGCTGCGTTGGCGGCGGCCTGTTTATTCGGCGCGGTAGCGGCTCCGCAAGGCGCGGCCAAGCAAAAACAGCCCAAGGATCAGGGTGAATTCGATATTTATAACGAAGTCATCAAGGATGTTTCCACCAACAATTTCACCAAGGCGCTGACCGATCTCGACACCTGGAAGCAGAAGTACCCGGCCTCGGACTACACCGACGACCGGGAGGTGCTTTACGTCCAGGCCTATAACGGCGCGAAACAGCCGGCGAAGGCTCTCGATACGGCGGCACCGCTGGTCGCCCGCGATCTGGACGCCGCCTTTACCGATCCCGTTTCGGGCCCGCAGCAGGTGGTCAAAGTGCTGTTCACCGCCTCGCTGGCCGTGCAGCAGGTGCCCAACCCGACGCCCGAGGAACTCGCCACCGGCGCCAAAGCCGCCCAGTGGCTGCTCGATTACAACCGCAAACCCTCCAACGTCGGCGACGACGATTGGGCCAAGGCGCGCGCGCAACTGCAGACCGTGGCCAAAGCGGCCCTGACGGCGGTGGCGCTGAAACCCGGTACGGCGGCCATGGAAAAGCGCGATTACGCCGGCGCCGAAGCCGCCTTCGCCCAGGCTCTGCAAAAATATCCCGATAGCGGGCAGGTGGCCTACGAACTGGGCGCCAGCGAAGTGGCGCAGCAGGCGGCCAACCCCGCCAAGGTCCCCGCCGGCATCTATGAAATTGCCCGCGCCGTGGCGCTCGATCCCGCCAAAGGCGGCCTGGCCGATGCCGCCGCCCGCTCCCAGGTGGACGCCTACCTGAAGAAGATCTACTCGAGCTTTCACGGCAGCGACGAAGGCCTGGACGCGCTCAAACAGCAAGCGCTCGCCAGCCCGACGCCTCCACCCGATTTCACCCTCAAATCCCAAGCCCAGCTCGCCACCGATCAGCAGGCGCAGTTCGCCAAGGACCATCCCGAACTGGCGTTATGGCAAGGCATCAAGGCGCAGCTCACCGGCGACAACGGCGCCCAGTATTTCGATACGCAGCTCAAAGACGCCGCCGTGCCGAAGCTGAAAGGCGTGCTGGTAAGTGCCAAGCCGGCGTGCAAAGCCAAGGAACTTCTGGTGGCCGTCCCGATGCCGGACGCAACCCCGCCCTATACCGCCGAAATCGCCCTGAAGCTCGACGCCCCGCTAACCGGTAAACCCCCGGCCAACGCCGAATTCTCCTGGCAAGGCGTGCCCTCCGCCTTCACCAAGACCCCGTTCCTGCTGACCATGGCCGTGGAGAAAGCCAAGCTCGCCGATCTGACCACCGAGCCCTGCGCCGCGGCGCCCGCGCGAAAACCGGCCAACATGAAGCAGTAGCCGCGAAGACGGCTTTCTCCGAGTGGTCCGCCCGGTAGCAGTGCCGCTTCTCCGAACGCGCCACCGTGACCTATGTGCCGCCCCGGCGCGCCAGCCGCGAGGCCCAGAATCCGAACGCCGGATAAGTCAGATAGCCCAGCCCGATTTCGGAGTAGTACGCCCAAACCCGCATCTTCATCGGCCCATAAGCGAACATGGGGTAGTCCATCACCAGGTTCACCGCCAGCCACAGCAGGCCGACAAGCAGGGCTTCGTGGACGGAGAGCGCGCGGCGGCGAAAGTAGAGTTGGAACAGCGCGCCGGCCGTGACCAGGACGATGAGCGTCATTAAAGTCTCGAACAGCGGGGCGTTGGTTCTCTTCAGTGGGAAGACGAAAAAAGAGATGACGAAGGGTATGAGCCAGCTCGCGAATCCAAGCAGGGCGGCCCGTTTCCACGCAATCATGGTTACCTCCAATGAGAGTATAGAATACGCCGCAAAAGGTCCGCTTGACCGATTTTGCGGACTTAGCGCAATCGCCGCCAGCTTTTCCAGCCTCAACAACACGACTGGCAACCGCATACGAATTACGGAAGGCCCTCGTGCCCCGGAGACCGCCAGAATCGCGTGAAAGTCTGCGTCGAGCGTCACAACTACTGCATTTCTTCCCAGCGAGAATGCGAGGATCTCCTCGTCGGCGGCTTTGCTCATCCCGATCTCACCCACGTGCATACAGTCGTGTCCGAGACTGCGCAGAAGGGCAGCCGCATCGTGGGGAACGCCCTGATCCAAAACCAAGCGCATGGCGGACCGGTCAGGCGGCGTTACTTTCCGTCGCGCTGTCCTCGAGGCTCGCAGCGGCAAATGCCAGCGCCTGCCTGACGTCTTCCGGTTCCAACTCGGGATAGTTCCGGAAAAGGTCGTCCCGGTTCGGGTAGATCGCCACGGCTTCCACGACCCGACGCACCGTCAGCCTCATACCACGGATGCACGGCTGACCATTCATCTGGTTCGGGTTCCACGTTATCCGATCGAAGAGCTGCATCCCTTCCATTTTGATACATTCGGGCACCAGGTGCCTGCTGCGCAAAGAGATCGCCCAACTGGAGCAACAGGCGGCCGCCGCGCAGGAGACTTTGGACAAGACCATCGCGGAGCTTTCCTTCGACGTAGCGCTCTAATGGATGTCAAGTTTTTGCAGCATGGCGGCGGCTTTTTCGGCGGCCGGGGACTCTCCGCGGGCGCGCACGGATTCGAGCACGCGGATGGCGTCGGGCACCCGTATGGCCAGCAGATACGCATCCGCCAGACGGATGGCGGTGTCCACTTTAGCGGGCTCCGCGGCAACGGCTTGCTCGTAGAACATTGCCGCGCCCCTGTAGTCCATCACGCGGTAGCGCAGGTCGCCATCGCGCCGCGCCATCAGGTAAGTCAGAGTGCGCCGGGCGGTGGATGCCAGCTCCGTCCCGGGCGCGCTTTTCAGTACGCGGATGACGAGATCGATGGCCGCGTCCCAATCCTCGCGCCGCTCGCTCTGCCGCGCGGCCTCCATCGCGCGGGCGACCGTAGCGGCATCGGTCGGCGGCGGCGAGCCCTCGGGCGGGTGAAAGTTGAAGCTCCCGGTGGCGGTGGACATCCACCAGGGCGCCTGCTCCGACCCGGTTTCATCCAGGACGCGAGAGCGCGCGCGATTGAACGCTTCCTCGATGGTAAGGCCGGGTTGGGCAATGGCGTCGGCCAGGGCGCTCGAAAAGGCGCTGTTTTCCAGGCGGAGGTTGTCCGTCGCCACCTGGCCGGGACCGGCTGTCGAAGCCATCCAGATTTCCGGCGGCAGGTTGCGCGGCATGGCCAGGCCTGGGCTGAGCCCTCGCTGCGCCGCCACAATATACATGCGGCTGGCATCCAGAATGACGATGCCGCGCGCTGCCCGGCTACGGAGCCGGCCCAGCATTTCCGAAAGAGGAACGGCTTTCGCCTGAAAGTTGCCGGCGCCGGAATCGACTCCCAGCAGGTAGTTTTCGTCATTGACCGCGACGGCGTAGCCGGCGAAGAAGACCAGCGCGGTATCGGCGGGTTGGAGGCGGTTCACGAATTCAGTCTCGGCCGCGAGCATTTCCGCCTGGCTCGCATTCTCACGCAGAATGGTGGCGAAGCCGGCGTCCCGTAACGCCCGCTCCACCAGCCGCGCATCGGCCGCGGGACTCTTGAGCGGGCCGGGGGAGTAGGCCTGGTTGCCGATGACCAAGGCGACGTTGCCGGCCGTTGCGGGAACGGCCGCGGCCAGAGCCAGCAAGACGGCTAACAGGAAAGATCTAGTGGGACAGGCCTCCCGGCCTGTCCTGTACAGGCTGAAGCCTGCGCTACCAACGACAGGCCAGGAGGCCTGTCCCACTAGTCGAGTCATCGGAAGGTCACCTGGCGGGCGGGTTCGCCCAGGGTGGGGTCGGCGTCGCAGGCCGCGCTCACGAGCCGTCCGTTGTCATAGCGATAGCGGATGCTGGAGGGTCCGCCGGGCGCGTCGATCGCCTCGCTAGCCAGGCGGCCATCCTCATAATGCAGCGTGCGCCGATAGATCCTCCGGCGGCGACCGTCAACGTCGCGGTAGGCGCGAATGGCCGCCAGCTTCGGGCCGTCCCAGTCGAACTCCAGCTCGGTATGGTTCACCGCATTGCCTTTCGGTCCGGCAATCTCGACGGCGCGGGCGAGCCGTCCCGCATCGTCGTACTCAATCGAAAAATAGTGCAGGCCATTCCAGGCAAACGGGTCGAAGAACGAATTCCCCGAAACCGTGACGGCGGGATTGCGGCCGGTGACGCGGCGCATGGCCACCGGGTCGACCAAGGGGTTATTGCGCAGCAGCACCGGAGTTCGCCGGTACGCTTCGTCCGGGTCGCCGGGGATCTTGGGGACGGCTTCGCCGCCGGCCGCAACGAAAAAGACCTGCGGGGTCGGATTCTGGTACTGGAAGACGATGGTCTCGCGCCCCGAGATAGACTGCAAGCGGTCGCCTTGCCAGGCGAATGTCACGCGTTTGCCTCCGGCGCGATCGATGTGGTCGATTTTGGCCTGGAAGGCGAGGCTGATGGGGCAATAGGCGATGCCAGGCGGCAGACGCTTGCCGGAAAACCAGTTGCGATCGCCGGATTCGGGCTCGTTTGCGGCGGGCGCGGTTAAAGCCGGCGTGGTTGCCGCCAACCAGGCGCGGATTTCGGCGCGTTCCCGCGGGCCGGTGTCGAGCGTGTTCGAGGCGTCCAGGTATTGCTGGAAAAATCCTCGCGCGTCGCGCGCATCGCGGACGACCAGCGAGGCGCGCCCGCCGTAGGAAAGCAGGGCGGTAGCGTCGTTTTGGGCGCGCAATCCGGCGATCGCGAGCGAGCGCACGCGGTAGTAACTGCCTTCGGCCCAAGCCTTTGCCGCTTGCGACTCCAGGTCGCGGAGGCGGCCGGCGCGCTCGGTAAACAGGTCCTCGCGGAGGGCGGCGCCGGCTTGGCGTTGCGGGCCGGTAGCGCGCAGATCGTAGCGGTCGAGGGTGGCCAGCGCGTGGTTGAATTCCCCCGCCGCGGCCAGCAATTTTGTTTTTTCAAGCAGCAGGGGAAGGGAATCGGGGTCGATCGCCTCGGCGCCCAGCAGGCTTTTCTGGGCGTTGCCGAACTGGTTCGCCTGGCGAAATCGGGCGGCGGCTTCCAGGGCTTGGGCAAGCTGGGCGGAATCGAGCGGCTGGGGGCTGCCCTGGCGCGCTTCCGCCGCCTGGCGTGAGTACTTTTCCCAGGCAATCGCCACTTGCCCGGCGAGGGCCCGGTCGGACGGCTGGCGCGCGCTCGCCTGTTGCAGTTCGCGCCAACCTGGCTGGTAGGCGCGCTCTGCGAGAAACGTCTCGCCAGCGCGGCGATGCAGGTCCAGGCTGCCGCGCAAGGCTTCGGTGCGAAGGCTGGCGAGATCGGGATAGGCGTCTTCGAAGCGCTCGAAATCGCGGTCCGCCAGCAAAAAGGCGTCCCATTCCCGGCCGGCGGCGAAGGCCCGCAGAATCATGGCATTGCGTTCGGTCGAGGCTTGAATTTCCTGCAATTGGCGGAACAAAGCCAGCGGCGCGGGGCGGTCGGGATAGAGCCGGGCGACGAGCGCGCCGAACCCCAGAGCCTGCCGCAGAGCGTCGAGACCGGCCACGCCACTCTGAAAGCGGTCGAACTGTTGCCGCATGGCCCGGTCCACGAATCCGGCCAGAGAGGTGATGGCGGGGTCGGACGGAAAAGCGCGAGCCGCCGCGCCGATCCATTCGATTTGAGTTGCACCGCCCAGGCGGTCGATCCATCGCTGGTCGGCCGAGCGGCGGGCGAGTTCGGCAACGCCGCCGGGCAGGAAGGCAACGAAATCGGCGAATGCGACCGGGATGGGCTGGGCGTCCGGCGATTTTCGATATACCAAGCGAGCCTGTTGCCAAGCCGCGGGAAGACTGGCAGTAACCACGGGCTTCCAGCCATAGGGCAACAGGTATTGGGGCTCGCCATCCACTTCGGCCGCAACCGCTCCAGTGGCATCTTTCCAGAGGGTGATATCGAGCGCGGTGGCGGGAAGCGCGGCAATCGGCGAAAACAATTTCGGCTCCAATCCCAAAAGCAACGCCCGATCGCTGCCGTTAATAGCGACCGTAGCCGCCTGGCGGAATTCGAGCCCCTGCGCGCCGCGCGTGACCAGAATTCCAGCTTGCATGGCCGTAGCGAAGAAGAGGAAAGCGCCCCAGTGCACAAGAATGCACAACCGGGGCCATCGGCAACCGCCGGGGACCGGTGAGCGAACGAAGGTGTGATTGCACGTAAGCCGCAGCAATTACAGTTGCTTGGGCGCCATCAAGACCCCTTTTCCCGAGATGGAAACGGCGGTTTGTGCGATGCACAAAAATGCACAAAACCGGAACGGGTTTGGGCGCCTGGTGCCTCCCATACCAAGGTTAGCAGACAGGATTCGGGCCTCCCGCGTGGGGCAGTTGTAGATTGTTGAAGACAACTGGTGGGGTCGTCGTTGAAGGGCATGCTGGTGGGCCTCCTAAGCGGGTGGTTTGCGCGGAGGGTGCAATCAACCAAATGGGGAATTGTGGTGGGCTCGGCGCTGGGGCTGTTGTTCGCGTTCCTGGTGGCGGCGATGCCTACGGAGAAGCACCATTATCTGGAGATCATGTTTCCAGGTTTTGTGGTGGGCGCCATGGTCGGCTTTCTGACGCAGAGATTGGGAACGCCGGGACGGCAGGCTAAGGGGGCATAATTGGCTGGCCGGCTTGACAGGCGGCAGCCTGACAGCTTTGCACCGCGACCGATTACCGGAACCCGGCCGTTCCGCCGCGGCTCGGCAACGCCAACCATACCACCCAGATTATCCAGCACACCGCGCTGGCCGCGATTGCCGTCCACACGCCCCAGGGCATGAATCGCATGGTGACGATATGCCTTCCGGCCGGCACGGGCATTCCGCGGAAGGTCACGTCCGTCGTATAGATCGGCCGCGGCTTTCCATCTACCCAGGCTTCCCACCCCGGATAACCCGTTTCCGAAGTAACCAAATAGGCCGGCCGGCCGGCGGTGACATCGAGCGTCAACCGGTCCAGCCCGTATTCGCGCACTACCACCGCACCCGCGGCATCTTCCACGGACAAGGAACCCGCGCCTTCTACAATCGCTTCGCTCGCCGGGTCGAACTCCGCGCTCTTGAGCTGCGCCACCGCGTCCGCCATCCCCGCGGCCGGCCGCACCCGGCCCACCAGAAAGAACCGCGGGAGCACGGCCCGGTTCGCGTACACATAGTGCCCAGCCAGCAGCATCTCTTCCCGGAACGGGCCGCCCGCCAGTTTCTCTTCCGGAATCGGCTCTCGCGAAAGCAGGTATCGAACATTCATGAGGCCCAACACCGGCGAGCGCGGATCTCCCACCTGGTAATACGCGCCCCACCGTTCGCCCTTGGTAAATGACAACCGCGCCTGCATGGTGCGATACACCGCCATCACATCCTCGCCATTGGCCGTATAGAGGCGCGTGGTGGGCGCCGAGCTCGCCCATTCGTCGGAATCGTGATAGGTGTCGATGCGCGACGGCGGTTGCGTACGGCCCGTCATCCGTTGCAGCCGCGCGAGCAGTTCCGGGTTTCCATCGAAGGCCGCTCGCGATACTCCCGGCTCATCCGCCAGCTTCACGGCGTTCATCCGGCGCCCGGAGCTCACCGCGATCAGGTCCACCGCGGCTGCTACGCCCAGGACCCAAGCGGCTTTGTTGTTACCTGCCACGCGATGAAGCGCTAACCCCGCCAGCACCGCCAGCGAAACCATCAACACCGGCCCGGCCAGCTCCGGATGCAGCCCGATTCTCACCCTCACCGGGAGCGCACCCAGCACCGCGCGCCCCACGGGCGTGGTATCGCCCAACATCGCCAGCGCTCCGGCCGCCGCCAGTGCCGAAAACACCCGGCACAGCGGCTCGCGCACGGCCAGAACCAGCCCCAGCACGGCGAACGCCAACCCCAACATTCCTGCGTACAGATACATGAAGGTGACATCGGCCGGCTGCCGGTACAGCTCCGCGTCGAAGACGTGATAGCGATTGGGCAGCAGTAGCGAGATCAGGGCCCTCCACGGTACCCCGCCGCCGGTCCTGAGCCAGTCTGTTCGGAATTGCGCCACGCTCAGGTTGGTAAGCTGGTAAGTGGGCCACCATTGCGCTGCGCTAAGCGCGGCGCCGCCCAACACCGCGCCCGCGATTGCCCCGATCAGACTCCATCGCGCTCCCGCGAAAACCTTCAGCAGCAATCCCAACCCGAAACATGCAGCCACAGCGACGGCGGCCAGCGGCGCCAGGCCCGCGAGCACCATCAGCGCGATCGCCGCCGCGAGCAGCAGCGAGTAAGTCGTAGAACGCAGGCGAATCGCCTGCGCCACCGAAAACAATCGCACCACGCACCACAGCGCGACCGGCAGCCAGGCCGCTACCATCACCGCGCCCATATGCTCGGCGTGCGCCGCGAAGAACCCGCACAGCTCGTAAGTGGTGGCGCCGAAATACGCCGCCGCGCGCGACACCCCCAAGGCACGCAGCAGCGCCCACGTCCCGAGCCCCGCCAGCGCCAGGTGTAGGGCCACGTTCCAACACAGCCAGTCCAGCAGCGTGTCGCGGCCGAAGATCAGCCCCAGCGCGGCCACCGCGGGCATGCTGGGATACAGCGTGGCGGCCTGAATGTTGGCCAGCTCCGGACGCCCGCAGTAAGTGAACGGGTCCCATAGCGGCAAGTGCCCCTCCGCCAGGGAATCCGCGTACAGGTAAGCGTGCGGCAGGTGCAGGTTGCGCAGGTCCCACGGAATGGCGTATCCCGGAACGAAGAGGGCGTAGCGAAAAAAGATCAGCGCCTGCGCCACCATAAGAGCCGCCGGCAGCCAGGCTCTTCTCATGCGGCGTGCTCCAAAGCACCGTGGCGCACGCACTCATGCGTGCCGCGTCGAGTCTCTACTCGACGCTTGTGCCTTCGGTGCCAGCGGGCGTCGACAAGAGTGTCGACGCGGCACGCACGAGTGCGTGCGCCACGGTTAAGGGCTCCGGTCCGGCTCTTCATCGTCCAGACGACCCAAATCCGCCCGCACCCCGCTGCGATTCGGCGGGCTGCTCCTCTACCCACTCCACCGCCTCGTAGCGCGCCACCACCATCTGCGCGACGCGATCCCCGGCATGAATCGTGTACGCCTCGCGCCCGAGGTTGATCAGCGGCACCCGCAGCTCACCGCGGTAGCCCGGGTCGATCGTTCCCGGCGCGTTGGGCATGGCGATCGCGTGTTTCAGCGCCAGCCCGCTCCTCGGCCGCACTTGCGCCTCCCAGCCCGGAGGCAGTTCGATGGTCAACCCCGTCGCCACCGCGCGCGGCACGCCTGGCTCGAGCGTGACCTCTTCCACCGATGTCAGGTCCATTCCGGCGTCTTCCTGGGGCCCGTGCACGTAACGCGGTAATACCGCCGCGGGATGAATCCGATGGATTCGCAAGCGCATTCCGCTATGATAGCGTCTTGAACTCACCGAAACGCGTCATCACCGTGGCGCCCATGCCACCCGAAAAGTGCGCCTACGCGCTGGCCCGCTACAGCCGCTCGCCCGATTCCATGCGCGAATCCATCGCCTGGGTGCGCTCGCACGATTCACAGAAGTTCCTGGAGAGCTTCTACTTCCAGTACGGCCACGCTTCCATCGCCGATTTGGGCCACGCCGTAGTCTGCTTCGAGGGGATCTCCGAAATCGCCGCCACCGAAATCGAAGCCGAACCTCTGTGGGACGGCCAGGCGAAATCTTCGCGCTACCAGGATTTCTCCAGCTCCGGCTTCGTCACTCCTCCCGAGCTCGCCGGCGATTCCGACGCTTATCAGGCCGCCGGCCACGCCCTGCTTCACGCCTACAAACAGGTGAACGAACGCGCCTTTGCCTGCCTTGCCGAGCGCTTCCCTTGCCCCGCCGACATGAAGCCCGAAGCGTGGCGCCGCAACATCGCCGCCCGCGCCTTCGATGTGGCCCGATACTTGCTTTTTTGGGGCGTTCCCACCAATGTCGGCCAAGTCACCAGCATTCGCACTCTGGAAAAGCAGATCCGCCGCTTGCGCGCCTCGGAATACGCTGAATTGCAATCGCTAGGCGAAGAGCTGGCCGCCGCCTGCGGAGCCGCTCCCGATTGCGCCTGGGACCCCGGCGTCCAATCCGAGCCTCTGGCCCCGACCCTGGCGCACCACGCCGAGCCCGATACCCACGCCGCCCAGGCTCGCCGCGACCTCACTCTCTGGGCCGCCGAGAATCTGCCGCCGGCCGTTTCTGGCGATTCCCCGCGCGTCGACCTGGTCAAGCCCGCCGACACTCCGGCCGATATCGTCGCCACTCTTCTGTATCCCGTCACAGCGCGTCCATTCCGTGAACTCTACGACCTGGCTGCATCCTGGAGCGCCGCCCGCCGGGCCGAAGTCATCGACCTGGCTCTCGGCTCGCGTACCCGCCGAGACGAAATCCTGGGTGCCTTTCGCGGCGGCCTCTACGCCTACGATTTCGTGATCGACATCGGCGCTTACCGCGACCTGCAGCGCCATCGCCGCTGCCAGAAATTCCGCCAGCCCTACACTGGTGCGCTTGGCCACGAAACCCCCGCCCTGATCGCCGACGCCGGCGCCGCCGAAATCTACCATTCCGCCATGGATGCGGCCTTTGAAGCCATGCGCGCCCTGCCCAGTCCCGGCGCCCACTACCTGCTGCCCTTCGGCGCGCGCGGCCGTTTCCTCTTCAAGATGGATTTCGCCGAAGCCGAATACATCTCCCGCCTCCGCAGCGGCGTGAAAGGCCACTTCAGCTACCGCCAGATCGCCTGGGACATGAAGTGCGCGATGGAAAAACTAGAGCCGGAACTGGGACGGCTGATCGATGCGACGCCGCCGTGGGTCGAGGACCCGCTGAAACGGTAGTTTTCTGTGGGGCAGGTTGTTCAACCTGCGGACCGATTGTCAATCGGTCCAGCCGGGCACAGCCCGGCGGCGCGTGGCAAACGCAGCGCACACCGTCGAAGGACGATGCGTAGCGATCGATCCGGGCACACTAAGACCGAGTATTCTGAAACAAGCGGGGCTGAAATGAGATACGCGGTTTTGTTCGAAAAGACCGACACCGGTTACAGTGCGCACGTGCCGGATCTGCCCGGGTGCGTTGCCGCCGGATCTACGCTCGAGGAAACCACCGACCTGATTCGCGGAGCCATTCGGATGCATCTGGCCGGTATTGGCGAGGACGGAGAGGCAATACCGGAGCCGAGAACCATCGCGGAGTACATTGTCGCCGCGTAATCCCCAAGGCTACCGATGACCGAACCGGCAAATCCGCCAGACCTTGCGACCCTCTACCGCCGCGCTTTCGCGGAGTTCGGCACGTTGGCGTTGTGGAACCTGCGCTCATTCGAGGCCCCCACACCGGAGGACGCCCTTGTGGTTGCCCGCGCTCTGCGTATCGAAGGTAACCTGGCGGCGCGGCGTTTGGCCGAACAGATCGAGCAGGCCTGCCACGCCGCTATCTAAGATTCAAACCGACATTCTCAAGCTTCTCGCGTCCCACCGCGATCCGGAAAGCTACGTTGCGGGTAGCACGCCGCTAAACCGGGGTGCGCTGCGGTACTCCGGCGACATCGACGTTTTTCATGACCGCGAGGAACTGGTGGCGCGGGCGGCCGCGGAGGACGGCGCGCTTCTTCAAGAGCATGGGTACATCCTCGAATGGCAGCGGCGCGAGCCCGCGATTTACACGGTTCTGGTGGAGCGTTCCGGCGAGGCAACCAAGCTGGAATGGGTGGTTGACAGCGACTACCGGTTCTTCCCAACGATGCGGGATGAGATGTTCGGCTACGCCCTGCACCCGGTTGACCTGGCCATCAACAAGGCGATGGCCGCGGCCGGCCGCCGCGAGGTGCGCGACCTTGTCGACCTGGTGACGATTCACGAAACCATTCTGCCGTTGGGCGCGGTGGTCTGGGCTGCGGTCGACAAAGCCCCCGGCTTCACTCCCGAGGGTCTGATTGCGGAGATTCGGCGAAACTCCTCCTATTCACCCGTCGAATGGAGGGCTCTGCTGGCGAGTGAGCCGCTTGATCCAAAGGCGATTATGGGCCAGCTCCGCCAGGCCCTTGAGGAGGCCGAGGCGTTTGTTACGAAGATGCCTACCGACAAAGCGGGACTTCTGTTCCTGAGAGACGGTGCCGTTGTGCAACCAGACCCCAACCGGCTAGAGGACTATCCGACCCACGCCGGGCAACGCCGAGGCCAGTGGCCGACCAGCGCCGAAATCTCAGCGGCGATGTTTGAGTATTACAGGAAGCCTCCAATACCATAGGCCGACAGCGCGGGGTTGTGATTAGGATCCCTGCGCTCTCTCGGCCCAGGCCGCGTCAAATCGCTCTCGCGTGACGAAGGACGCCTGGGTGCCCACGCTCAGCGTGGAGAGGGCCGCGTACACGTTGGCGCGCGCGATGGCCTCGGATTCGTCGGTGCCGCCGGCCAGGAAGCAGGCGAAGCTGCCGATGAAGGCGTCGCCGGCTCCGGTGGTGTCGACAGGTTCGACCGGATAGGCCGCAATATGTTCGAAGCGGTCTGGGCCCACCCTGAGAGCGCCATTGCTGCCCAGCGTGACGATGACGTTCGGAACGCCCGATTCCACCAGGCAAAAGGCGCTGGCGCGGGCTTCCTCCAGGCTGCCTACCGGCAGGCCGCAGAGCGTTTCGGCCTCGGTTTCATTGGGGATGAGGTAATCGGCGTTGGCGATTTCGGCAAAATCGAGAATCTGAGCGGGTGCGGGATTGAGCAGGGTGCGAATGCCGTGCCGACGCGCCAATCGCAAGGTGTAATAGACGGTCTCGATGGGAACTTCGAGCTGCAGCACGACGCAATCGGCCTGGCGCAGCAGTTCTTCAGCCGCATCGATATCGGCGGGCGACAGGCAATCGTTGGCGCCTTTCACCACCAGAATGCGGTTCTGGCCGGAGCTGTCGACGAAGATCGGCGCCACGCCGGTGGCCACGCCGGGCGTGATCGATACGTGAGCGGTGTCGATGCCGCGGGAGCGGAAGTTCTCGATGGTAGCGGGGCCGAACAGATCGTCGCCCACGCGCGCGACTACCGAAACACGGGCGCCGCATAGGCGGGCGGCCACGGCCTGGTTTGCGCCTTTGCCGCCAAACCCGAGGTGGAACTTGCGCCCGAAGATGGTTTCCCCAGGGCGGGGGAAGCCGTCGGTGAAAGTGGTGAGATCGACGTTGGCGCTGCCGACGACGACGATGTGCGGCGAAGAGTTCATAAAGCGGCTACCATCATTGTAGTCATGAGCGGCGAGAGACGCACCGGGTACGACCCCACGCTTCGCTTTTCCTCGCGCGTTGGGGACTACGAGCGTTTTCGGCCGGGGTATCCGCAAGAGCTGGTTGGCTTGCTGGGGCGCGAGTGCGGCCTGGGACCGGGGGAGCGCGTAGCCGATATCGGTTGCGGCACCGGCCTGCTGGCGCGAGTGTTTCTGGAATTCGGCTGCGAAGTGACGGGGGTGGAACCGAACCGGGAAATGCGCCAAGCCGGAGAACGGATTCTGGCGGGCGAGCCGCGTTTCGAAATGACGGACGGGCGCGCGGAAGCGACCGGCCTGGCCACGGCCGGCTTCGATTTCATTACCGCCGGACAGGCGTTTCACTGGTTCGACCCGCCCGCCGCGCGGGCCGAATTCCATCGCATTCTGCGCCCCGAGGGATGGTTGGTACTGGTGTGGAACGAGCGGCAGCGGGCGCCGGGTTTCATGACGGAATACGAAGCGCTGGTGCGCCAGTTTGCCAACGATTCGAGCCGCATCGACGAGGCCGATATCGGCCGCGTCTTCGGGGGTCCGTTCCGCCAGGCGCGCCTGGACAACCGCCAGTCGCTCGATGGCGACGGATTGATCGGCCGCCTCACTTCTTCCAGCTATGCGCCGCTGCCCGGCGCGGCGAACTATCAGGCTATGGTGGACGGGCTGCGAGAGCTGTTCGCGCGGTACCAGCAGCATGGCCGCGTAACGATGCTCTACGATACCCACGTCTACTACGGGCACGTGGTGGAAGGCGGAACGAGAGGGGAAAGCTAGCGGCTCGGGGTGGGCGTCGAGACTGTTATCTTCGGGTTCGGCCACTTTTCGAACATGGCGCGAATCGTCGCCATGAGCAGAAAGAGCTTGTCTCCGTGATCGGGGAACCGGATGAATCCATAGGACTGATAAAACTGAATCGCCTCGGCATTCTCCGCCTCCACAACAACGGCAAGCGAGCCGACTTCGGAAGTGCTGGCGAAACAGCGTCTCAATGCGTCCAGCAGGAGTTCTTCACCGAAGCCCTTCCTTTGGTATCGTTCATCGACAGCCAGACGGCCAATGAGCGTCGCGGGCAAGTTCGGGTACCGCGGTAGCTTGCGGGCCAATTCATGGGGCAACTCGCCCGGATCGATCATGTAGGAGGACAGCGTATAGTAGCCGATAACGCCAGGCCCTTCCGCCATGACGAATACCGCGGCTGCATATTTGTCTCTGTCCTGTCTGGCTCGCGACCGGAAATACCGATCGAGCGACTCGACACCGCAAGCGAAGGACTCGCGGTCGTGGCGCCTCACATCGAAGGCCGTGATGGAGCGTTCGAAAATAGGATCGGGCAAAAGATAGCCGTTCAGCCGTGCTTCTGTTTATATCGATGGGCGGCCCGGCGCAGTTTATCGTTCGGAGCCGGCGGGTTCAAAAGGGCGTTGACGAATACCTCACGGTCTTTTGCACTCAAAAGCAGAACCTCGTGCTCATGAATGGTTCGCATGGCCGCCGCCTGAGCGGAGCTTATGACAAAATCCGTGAGGCTACGTCCCTCAAGCTCAGCCGCATGCTGGAGGATCTCCTTCTGAGCTGGCGTAATACGAGCTTCCAATCGCTCCGCTTTTCCAACCCACGGGGCCGGCCGTGCAGTTGCGACCGTTATAGCCATCTTCCAGATCCTCCCAGTAAGAAGTGTACGTCCGTCTGCCGTACGATGTCAAGCCGGAACGCCGCCGGTAGCCGCCGGCACCGCGGGGAAAACGGGCGGCTACCGCTCCAGCGCCCAGCGGGCGTGTTCGGCCACGAGCGGGTCGTCGTGCGCGGCCAGCTTTTCGAGCGGCCGGCGGAATGCTTCCCGCCGCGCATTGCCCATGGCCACGGCCACGTTGCGGAGGAAACCGCGGTAGCGGGCGCGGGTCACCGGCGTGCCGCGGAACATGTGGCGGAATTCGGACTCGCCGATGGCCGCCAGCCTTTCGAGCGGCGGGGCAAAATGGCGGCCGGCAAACGCTGGGTCGGTCGAAACGGGAGCCCTGCGGTTCCATGGGCAAACGTCCTGGCAGATGTCACAGCCGAATATGTGGGGGCCCACGCCGGCGCGTTGCTGGTCGGGAATCGCGCCGGCTAACTCGATGGTCAGGTAGGAGATGCACAGGCGCGAATCCACCTCCCAGCGTCCGGCTTGGGGAACGGGCACGATGGCCGCCGTGGGGCAGGCATCGATACAGCGCCGGCAGGTGCCGCAGCGGTCGGGCGGCGGCCGATCGGGCGCAATTTCGATCGACACCAGCAACTCCCCCAGAAAAAACCACGACCCGGCGCCCTGATGAATCAGGCAGGTGTTCTTGCCGATCCAGCCCAGCCCAGCCAGGCGGGCGTAGGAGCGCTCCAGCAGGGGCGCGGTATCGACGCAGATTTTGGAGCGTATCGGCTTCCCGGCTGCGGCTTCCACACGCGCACGCAGCCGCTCGAGTCCGGCCCGCATCGAGACGTGATAATCGTCGCCCCAGGCGTAACGCGAAATCCAGCCGCGCTCGATATCGCTGAAACCTGTCGAAAGCGGCTGTGGGGTGTTGTAGAGCTTGCCGACACACACAATAGAGCGAGCCTCCGGCAACAGGTTGCGGGGATCGTCGCGGACGGCGGCGCGGCGGTCGGTGAGGTAGCGCATCTGGCCAGCCATGCCGCGCGCGACCCAATCGTGGTAGCGGGACAACTCCGGCAAAGGCAGAGCCTCGGCCACGCCGGCCAGCTCGAATCCGCATTCCCGCGCCAGCGCGCGGACTTCCCCGGCCGTCAAATCCGGAGCCCCACGGAACGCATCAACTCGATGGCGTTGCTTTTGCGCACCACGCCCGGCCGCATCACGTAGTCGAAGTGAATGCGCCCATCGGCGATGGAATCCTCGAAGTGTACGTTGGCCGCGGCTTGGTGCAGTTCGTCGGCAATCTCCGCCAGCGCGAGATCGTGGGTGGTGACCAGGCCGATGGCGCCGCGCGCCACCAGTTCGCGGGCCAGTGCCGCGGCTCCAATCCGCCGGTCGTGGGAGTTGGTGCCATTCAAGAGCTCGTCGATCAGGAACAACGCGGCCGGGCGTCTGCCGGTGAGGTCCAGAATCTGGCGCAAGCGCAGAATCTCGGCGTAGAAGCGCGAAACGCCGCCCTGGAGGGAATCGGAAATCGAGATCGAGGCCCCCACCGACAGCGCGGAGAGCCGCAGCCGGGCCGCCCGCACCGGCGCGCCCGCCTGGGCCAGTACCACGTTGATTCCCAGCGTGCGCAGCAAGGTACTCTTGCCGGACATGTTGGAGCCGCTGACCACCACGAGCCGCAGCGGACCGCCAATCGAAATGTCGTTGCGTACCACCCGCCGCTCGTCCAGCAACGGATGGCCGATGGCTTGGGCCTCCAACCGCGGACCGTCTTCGACGAACTCCGGGAACGGGTCGGCCGGGTGCTCGAAGGAGTGGCTGGCGAGCGAGCTCAGCGCTTCGATCTCTCCAATGGCGTTCAGCCATCGCCGCACGGTTCGCCCCGAGTGGCGGCGCCAGTCTTCGACGCGCAGCGCCAGGTGCGGCGTCCAGAGCAGGAATAACTCGGCCAAACGCACGAAGACGTTATCGCGCGAATCCAGAAGCTCCATGAGGCGAGCCAGTTTGGCCAGGCGGGCGGAGGGCGCCGAGCCTTCCGAATCGAGCGAGGCCCGCAATTCGGCGAGCAGCGGCGAGACAAACCGGGCGGACTCCAGCAGACGGAGCACGGCCGCGAGCAAGCTCAGCTCATGAGCAGCCTCCTCCACCGCCGCCGCCACTCGGCCCACGGCCGCGCGATTGCGAAACAGAAACCAGCCGTTGGCGAGCAGAACGAAGAGAAACAGATCGCGGGCGAGCGTCTCCCAGAGCGGACGCATCGGGAACAGACCGAACTGGTGCAGCAGCAGGGCAGCCGCGGCAAGGCCGCCGGGAATCCCCAGAACGGTTGCGATCCAGAGCGCCACACGAAATGCCAGGCTTGAAAGCTCGGCGGGCCGTTCTCCCCATTCCGCCAGCGCCGCCGGTTTCACGCCGCCGCGGCCTTCCTCCGCCAGTACCGCCAGTTGTTCGCGCAAATCCAGGCGGGGGCGTAGTTCCTCGACGGCTTGCTGCCGCCGCCCGACGGTGGCCGGATCGGCCGGCGCCAGCAGCCATCTGGCTAGCGTGTCCTCACCAATGTGGGTGCGCGCGGTGGAGAGCAGCTCGAACAGCGAGCCTTTGCCGAACAGGTCCAGATCGTGGGCGTAGGCATGGGTTGGGTCGAGGTACCCGATACCGGTTTCGCCGGTGCCGGCCCAGACGCCATCGAGGCGGGCCAGGGCCCGCGTGAAGTAACGCTCCGCGCGGCGGCGATTTTCGAGCGCCCGCGAAAGCCGGTCGTGCGCCACCAGCAGGGCCACGAACGCGGCAACCGGAACCAGCACCCAAACGATGGAAAACGCACCGCTCGAAAGCGACTGCCAGACAACCACGGCCGCAGCGACGGCCAACCCCAGCCGGGCATAGCCCAGACGCACCATGGTCGCATCGCGCCCGGCGATTTCCGCCTTGCGCCGCGCCAGCAACTCGCTATAAACGGTTCGAGGGTCTTGGGTCATCGGGATTCGCGGATCGGGCATTGTTCCGCACGCCGGCGGGCGGCTGGAACGCGGACGGCGGCGCATTGGGAGTAAATGGTTATGTTTCAATTCTATATCGTTGATAGACGGGTTCGCTCGGAAAACCACGCCGAGGTTCGTTGGGCATTCTTGTGCATCTTTGTGCAACTTTCAACCTTGTGCAGGCCCTCTTCCCAAATCTACCGATTCTCGATATGATTTAATCAGATTGGAGAGGACACTCATGGCAAACTATGCACATCCGGAAGTCTTGGTAGATACCGAATGGGTGGCGCAACACGGCAACGATGCCAAGGTGCGCCTGGTGGAGGTGGACGTGGACACCAAAGCCTACAACGAGGGGCACATACCGGGAGCGGTGGCTTGGGCATGGAACACGCAATTGGCCGACCCGGTACGGCGCGACATTCTTTCCCAGGAACAGTTCGAGGAGCTGCTTTCGGCTTCCGGCGTCGCCCCCGACGGCACGTTAATCATCTATGGCGACAACAACAACTGGTTCGCCGCGTGGGCTCTTTGGCAGGCTAAGATCTACGGGCACGCGGATGTGCGGCTGGTGAACGGAGGCCGCAAGAAATGGCTGTCGGAGGGACGGGAATTGACGACGGAGGTTCCCACGCCGAAGCGCACGCAGTACCGGGCGAAGCCGGCGGATCTCTCGCTGCGGGCTTACTTGCCGCAAGTGCAAAAGGCGTCGGCGGAGGCCGGCGCGGTGCTGGTGGATGTGCGCAGTCCGGCGGAATTTTCGGGCGAGATTCTGGCACCTCCGGGACTGCCGGAAACCTGCCAGCGGGGCGGGCACATTCCGGGCGCGCGCAACGTGCCATGGGGCAAAGCCGCCAATGACGACGGTACCTTCAAAGCGGCTGAGGAGCTGCGTTCGCTGTACGGCGGCGAAGGTGTGGACGGTTCCAAGCCGGTCATCGCCTATTGCCGCATTGGGGAGCGCTCCAGCCATACCTGGTTCGTATTGAAATACCTGCTAGGCTTCGACAAAGTGACCAACTACGACGGTTCCTGGACCGAATGGGGCAACCTGGTGGGAGCTCCGGTGGAGCGTGGCGGGATAGCGGCGGCGGCCAGGGGTTGAATATGCGCGCGGAGGGTTTTAGCGAGCGCAGCCTGGAGGTTTCGGGCTGGCCGATGAATATCACCAGTTACAAGCTGGGGCAGGAGTGGCACGCCAAGGCGGACAACGTTTCTCCGGGAGCGGCCTTGGCGCGCACCACCGGCGCTAGCCGCGAGGAGGCCGAAACCAAAGCGATTGAGCGCGCCGGGGCTTTACTGGCGCGCACGCAGCGCCGCTAGCGGACAAGCGGCCGCGTGTAGTCGGTCCTCCTGTCTTGCCAGCTCGCTTCCGCTTGATGGACGACGGGAAACGGCCGTCCCGTGCCACGGCTCAACGGGCGTAAGCGATCTTTGCCGCCCGCAGATCGCGTTCGGCCCGAAACCAGTGTTCCCAGTCGCGGCCGTTTCTTCGGCCCGATGCTTCCCAATAAGAATAAGCCAGCACGGAAATCTCGTGATGGCTCGGTGCGATGGTGCGCACCGGGCGGGTGTGAATCTCCTCCACCGTAAAAGCGGGGTAGCGGCCGTGGCTGCCGACGGTCTTGTTACAAGTGTAAGTCATCGAATCTTTGTGTATATCAGAAAAGGGGCCGGCTGGATAGTACCAATGACAGAATTTGTTACGATAAACGTACTGCCCCATCGGCGGGGGGGTTTTGGATTATAATGAAAAAGCTCTCGCCTGGTGTCGTGGTTCCCTTTTTATGTTCCTGAGCGTGAAAGCGATGGAAGTGCGAAAGGTACGTTTTGACGAGACCTTTTCGCCGGGGCAGATCGATTTTTCGGGTGAGGACCTGGAGCAGGGATCTCCGTTGCGAGCGACCGGAGTAGCCGAGTTGTTGCCGCATACGGATGGCGAAGTGCGGATCGGGGGGCGGTACACGGTGGAAATGACGGCCGAGTGCGACCGCTGCCTGGGACGCGCCCGCTTTCCCCTGGAAGGCGCCTTCGATCTGTTCTATCGGCCCGCCGCGTTCATCGGACGGGAGGAGGAAGTGGCGATTGACGAGGGCGAAGCGGAGATGGGCTTCTACGAAGGCGACGGCCTGGAACTGGAAGACATCCTGCGGGAACAGGTGCTGCTGGCCCTGCCGATGCAGCGGGTATGCAGCCAAAGCTGTAAAGGTATTTGCCCGGTTTGCGGAAAAAACCGGAACGAGACCGCGTGCGATTGCCAGCTCGAGAGCAGGGACGGCCGCTGGGAAGCGTTCCGCAAGTTAGAATTGTGAAGGAAGAGAAATGCCGAATCCCAAACGCCGACACTCCCAGAGGCGGACGAGTACCCGCCGCGCGCACGATGCGCTGAAGGCCTCCGGTCTATCGGAATGCCCGAACTGCCACGAGCCCAAGCTGCCGCACCGCGTGTGCCCTCATTGCGGGCAATATAAGGGCCGGGAAGTAGTCGAAGTCGAGCAGGAGTAGCCTGTTTTTAACATGCTGACCATTGCCTTGGATGCAATGGGCGGAGACCACGCTCCCGTTGTGGAAGTCGAGGGCGCGGTACTAGCCGCCCGGCAGTATGGCGTCAAGGTTATCCTGGTGGGTCTGGCGGATCGGGTTCGCGCGGAGCTTGAGAAATACGACGACTACCGCGACCTGCCGATCGAGGTGGTGCACGCCAGCGAGCGCATCACCATGGACGACCCGACCACCGCCGTTCGCACCAAGCAGGATAGCTCTCTGCGGGTGGCCTCGCGGCTGGTGCGCGACGGGAAGGCGGAGGGACTGGTGTCGGCCGGCAACACTGGCGCGGCGATGGCTACGGCCAAAATCGTGCAAGGCGTGGTGCCGGGTGTGACCCGGCCGGCGCTGGCGGGCGTGTTTCCCACCGTGAAAGGCCCCGAGTACCCGGTGGTGGTGCTGGATGTGGGCGCCAATGTGGATTGCTCGGCGCGCATGCTGGCCCAGTTCGCGGTGATGGGGGAGATTTATTCCCGCGTGGTGCTGCGGCGGGACAGGCCGCGCGTCGGTATCCTTTCGATCGGCGAAGAGGACCACAAGGGCAACGACCTGACCCGCGCCGCCCGCGAGCTGATCAAGGAGTTGCAGATCGACTTCGTCGGCAACGTGGAAGGCGCGGATATCTACGGCGGCAACGTGGACGTGATCGTCTGCGACGGGTTCATCGGCAACGTGGCGCTGAAGGTGAGCGAGGGGCTGGTGACCATGGTTACGCAGATTTTGCGCGAGTCGCTGGAATCGAGCATTCAGACCAAGATCGGCGCGGCGCTGTCCAAGCCGGCGTTTAACCATTTCAAGCGGAGGCTGGATTACTCGGAAACCGGCGGCGCGCCGCTGCTGGGCGTGCGTGGCGTGTGCATCATCTGCCACGGCCGGTCGAATTCCAACGCCATCAAGAACGCGATTCGCGTGGCTGCGGAGTTTTCCAGGGGCAAAGTGAACCAGCGCATCGAGGACGAGCTGGTGGTAGCGGCGAAGTAAGGCGTCCGGGGGCGACTATGAAGCGGTTCGCGGCGTACCTGCCGGCTCTGACCTTTTTCCTGGCGGGCTTCTCCGCCCCGGCCCAACCTGTCGAACACGCGCACTGGGTGGCGGCGTTCGATCCCGCCACGGCTGCTCCGGGCGGCAAGGCTCTGGCACGCATCACCGCGCGCCTCGACCCGGGCTGGCACCTGTATTCGGCTGCCTCAGCGGCGGGTATTCCCGCCTCATTCCAGCTCACCGGTCCGGTGGTCGAAAGCACACGGCTGTTCCAATCGCAGCCCAAGCGGAGCTTCGACGCCAATTTCAACGCCGAAACCGAAACCTATGAAGGCGAAGCCGGTTTCGCGGTGGAAGTGAGCCTCCGCAAAGACGCGCCCGCCGGCCCGGCCGAGATCGCCGTGAACGGCCGTTTTCAGACCTGCAGCGATACCCAGTGCGTGCCGGGAAAATGGTCGGGCAAAGCGACGCTGATGGTGGCGCCAGGGGCGGCGGCCGCTGTGGCCATACCCGCGGGCTACAGCCAGGTAGTTGCCAGCGCGGCAAGCGCGGCGGGAAGCCAATCGCAAGGGCCATCGGGGAGCCAGCCGGAACAGGGCCTGGTGCTGTTCCTGCTAACCGCGTTCGGGTTTGGGCTGGCCGCGATTTTTACGCCCTGCGTATTCCCGATGATCCCCATCACCATGTCGTACTTCCTGAACCGCCCGGCGGGAGGCCGGCAGGATGGCATCGCACAAGCGGTGGTGTTCTGCCTGGGAATCGTCGTCCTATTTAGCGGAATGGGTCTGGTAACGACGGCGATACTGGGGCCGGTGGGCGTGAAGCACCTGGCTTCGAGTCCTTGGGTGAACGGTTTTATCACGGCGTTATTCGTGGCGTTCGGACTGAGCTTGCTGGGCGCTTTCGAAATCACCATTCCGTCGGGCATCCTGACGCGGCTGAATGCGTCTTCGGGGCAGGGCGGTTACGCCGGTGCCCTGCTGATGGGGTTGACCTTTTCGCTGTCTTCGTTTGCGTGTGTGGGGCCGTTTGTGGGATCGCTGCTGGCAGCGTCCGTCTCGGGCGGCGGCGTGCGTCCACTGGCCGGCATGGCGTTGTTTGCGAGCGGGCTGGCGCTGCCGTTTTTCCTGTTGGCGCTGTTTCCGGGCTACCTGAAGAGGCTGCCGCGGAGCGGCGGGTGGCTGGCGCGGGTGAAAGTCACCATGGGATTTCTGATTCTGGCGGCGAGCCTGTATTATCTGGCTAAGGTCGACCAGACGCTCGGCTGGGGCTGGCTTACCCGCGAGCGTTTCCTGGCCGCCTGGATGGTGCTGTTCGCCATGGCCGGCCTGTACCTGCTGGGGTTCGTGCGCCTGGAAGGAATCAAACCGGACGAGACGCTGGGGCTGGGGCGCCTGCTGACGGGCATGGCCCTGGCGATCTTCGCCCTCAGCCTGGCGCCGGGCATGACGGGCGGCAAGCTGGGCGAGTTGGATGCTTACGTGCCAGCGGCGGAAGGCGGCGCGGGTTCGGGATCGGCAAGCGCGAGCCTGGACTGGATCACCGACGACTACGCCGGAGCTTTGGCGCGCGCGCGCAGCCAAGGCAAGCTGCTGTTCATCGATTTCACCGGCATCGGCTGCACCAACTGCCACTGGATGCGCGCCAACATGCTTTCCCGCCCGGAGATCGAAGCCGCGCTGGGGAACTTCGTGCTGGTGGAGCTCTACACCGACCGTTCCGATGCCGTCTCTGAACGCAACGAAAAGCTTCTGGAGGACAAGTTTCACACCTCGGCGGAGCCTTTCTACGCTATCATGGACGCCGGCGAACGCCCCATCGCCACCTTCGATCGCCTGACCCGCGACCCGGCCGAATACCTGGCATTTTTGCGCCAGGGCAGCCAGGCCCCGCCGCCCCCGGCCAATGCCGTCGATATAGGCACTCCCCGCACGGCGCTCGATGGCGCCCCAATCGATACCGCCGGCAAAGTGGTGGTGCTGGATTTCTGGGCCACCTACTGCGAGCCCTGCGTGCGCGAGATTCCGGGATTGAACAAGCTGTACCGGGAGCTGAGCCCGCGCGGGGTGGCGATCGTGGGCGTGGACATCGATCAGGAGGATGCCGAACTGGTGAAGCCCTTCCTGGCCAAGCACCCGATGGATTACCCGGTCGCGCTAGGCACTCCCAGCCTGGGCACCAGGTACGGAGTGGAGGGCTTTCCCGCGACGCTGATTTTCGACCGGTCGGGGAAGCTGGTCAAGCGGTTCGCGCAGTTTACCGGGGAAGCGGAGATGCGGGCGGCGATTGAGGGCCTGCTGTAACGGCCGGAGGCCGCTATTCGCCACAGGGGGCGGCGCGGCCGATGGCGGGGCGGCTGGCGCTGTCCCATAGCGGCGTTACTTTCCCGTTGGAGCAGACGGCCGAAGCGGAGACCTGGCTATCGGCGGAGACGATGTGCAGGGCGGCACCGTGGCTATCGCCGACGCCGCGGCTCATGCCGACATCGATCAGGAACAGGCGGCCGTAGAGCTGAAACATTTCGCCAGCTTTGCGTTCGGTGCCGTCGGAAAGAGGTACATCGGAGGGCTGGTGGCCCTGGACCAGGTGCCGGGCGCCGAGGGCGGCGAGGTTGGCGGCGAGAAGCTCCGATGCCGAATGGCGCGGTAGATCGGCGTCCACCCACGGCCGGGTGGCCGCGCCTTTCAAAGTGAGGCGCGCTTCCAGCAGCGAATCGGCGCCGATCAGTTGGGTGGTGGCAAAACCGTCCCGGCCAACACCCGACACGATATCGCTCGAAAGCCGCGGGATGGTGCGGCCGGCGGTGTTGCCGGCATGGCAGAAGAACCATTCGCCGAGCCTGGCGGCCATGGGCAAGTCGCACAGAAACCGGCCAATGTCGCCGCGGCAGGCAGCGGTGTCGGCGGGATTCAACCCCGCGGTATTCAGTTCGTTGGCGAATTCGGCGGACTTTTCGGCGTCCGGCTGGGCCAGGAACTCGGCTTCGTGATTGCCCATGAGCGCGACGACGCGTCCACCGGCGGCAGCCGCGGCCGGCCCCAGAGCGCGCACCAGGCGAAGGACATCGACGGAGCGGGGGCCTTTATCGATCATGTCGCCGGTGATCACCAGCACGGCGTTTCCACCGCTCCAGGCGGCGGCCGCGGTGGGTTTGGCGGCAATCAGACCGGCCGTCCGGAGCAACTGTACCAGACGCTCGTAGTCGCCGTGGATATCGCCGATGGCCCAGATTTGCGGAGCGCCGTCGATGGTGACGACGGCGGGATGCTGCCGCCAATCGCGCGCGACGTTGCCGGCGGCCGGCAGCAGCGAAACCGCGAGAAGACCGATTGGCGCAAATCGGAACATGGACTTACTGTACCGGACGGGAAGCGGGGGCGGCAAGATCGTGGGCGTTAGAACAGGCCTGCGCTTCGCTCGTGCGTGTCGGCCGCTGGCGCAGTACTATGCAGGTTCATTTTACAGCCGACCCGGTCCGGCGAAGACTGTTCGGTTATATCATCGACCAGTTTGTCGGGGATCGGGATCGACGGCAACGCCCGCGCCGCCCCGATCCGGTAGTGTTAAGAACCTGAAAACGAAGTGGACGTTCACCACCGGAGGCGACGTTTCGGCCGGGTCGCCGTCGTCAATGGCGTGGCCTATTTTCCCGACTGGGGCGGGAATATCTGGGCGGTGAACGCCAACAGTGGGACGAAAATCTGGTCGAATCAGATTTCCGCTTACGGATTGGCCGCGGGTACTGTCTCCCGGACCAGCCCGGCCGTCGTGAACGGCATCGTGTACATCGGTACACAGTACGTCGCACCAGCCACCGGCAAAGCACAGCCCCCCACCGGGTGGCTGCTGGCGATCAACGCGGCGACGGGCAAATTGCTCTGGAAGATGCAGCCGACTACGTCGAATGCCTTCCCGGTCATCACGGCTTCGCCGGTGGTAGCGGCAGGCATTGTGTTCGTGGGTATGACCTCAAACGAGGAATTCGCGGCGGCTAACCCCAGCTACACGTGCTGCTCGGCACGCGGTAGCGTGGTAGCGGTAGATGCCATCTTCGGCCTGAAACTATGGGAAACGTTTACCGTTCCAACCGGCAATAGCGGCGGCGCCGTTTGGGGCAGCAACCCGGTTGTGGATCTGGAACGCGGAACGATATTTGTTGGAGCCGGAAACAATTACAGTGTTCCCCCGGGCTACGCCGCTTGCATAGGGGCTCATGGACCAACATCACTTGCCAATCCCCGGACGACCATGCGGACTCGATCTTAGCGCTCGATATGTTTGACGTAGTCGTACCCGGCACGGGGCCGGTGGTTACCAGAGCCGACCTGGAAGCGTTCAAGAGCAAAATCGACAGCTTGGTTTCGCGCGCCACCGCACTGGTGAAGGAAGGTGTCCCCGAGGATCGGCTGATGGGTCAGCTCAAGACGGACGATCTCGGCTGGCGGCTTAACATCACCGGCGACCGGCTCGACCGCTTCTACGCAGAGTTATCTGGAACGAAGTAGCCGCCGGGCACGCCGGGGGGACGGCCTGGCATTGCAGGCGCTTCGGGAAAGGTGCGCGGCATTCGCTAAGAGCGGTTGCTTAACCGATTTGGGGATTTCGCAGCTTAGGCGCGGCAACCGCTCCCTCGCGGTCGCGGCTCGGTTACGGCACCGCATGTTTGCAGTCACTTACCGAGCCGCGACCGCGAGGGAGCGGTCGACGGGAACTAACTCCTCCAGATCGGTTAAGCGCCCAGACCTGGCCGCCCGATCTTCGCGTATACCGCTGGGGGTATACTTGTTAAGGTCCTTCCGGTAATTTCCTATGGCACACACTACGGAAGAGAAGAAGCGGCTGTTAAACCGCATCCGGCGCATCATGGGGCAAGTGGCGGCGATCGAGAGAGGGCTCGACGAAGAAGCCGATTGCTCCGAGATTCTGCACAATATTTCGGCCTGCCGGGGAGCGATGGACGCGTTGATGGCGGAGGTGATCGAAGGTCACATTCGATTCCACATTCTGGCGGCGGATGGAAGCACCACCGCGGAGCAGACGCGGGCGGCCGACGACCTGGTCAGCGCGCTGCGCGCCTATCTCAAGTGAACCAACGGCATGAGTGAAAACCAGGACCAACTGAAAGCCGCCGCCGCGGAATCGGCCGCCGCGCGGGTGACGGACGGAATGATCGTAGGGCTCGGATCGGGGTCGACCGCGGCGCTGGCCGTGAGTGCCCTCGGCAGGCGAGTCGGCGGCGGATTGCACATTACCGGCATTCCGACATCGGAAGCCACCGCCGCGCAGGCGAAGGCTTTAGGCATCCCGCTAACCACGCTGGCCGAGGTGTCGAGCATCGACATGACTATCGATGGCGCCGACGAAGTGGAGCAGGGCAGTCTCGACCTGATCAAGGGACTGGGCGGCGCGCTGCTGCGGGAAAAACTGGTGGCGACGGCGACCAAGGCCCTGGTCATCGTGGCCGATTCCAGCAAGCTGGTGACGCACCTGGGCGCCCGCGATCCGATTCCGGTGGAGGTGGTCCCGTTCGGGTGGGAGAGCACGGCCGCGCGGCTGGCGGGGCTGGGAGCGGCCCCGACGTTACGCCGCAACACCATGCGCGAAGTTTTCGTGACCGATGGCGGCCACTATATTCTGGATTGCCGATTTGGGTCGATCGCATCCGCCGAAGTCCTGGCAAGCGAGTTGGACCACGTGGTGGGGGTGGTGGAGCACGGGCTTTTTATCGGCATGACGTCGGAGGTTCACCTGGCCGGCGCGGACGGAGTACGAGTGATGAAACGGCGGTTTGAACGACGATGACAGACGTTACCGAAACCTTGCCCGCGATCGCGATCACCATGGGCGACCCCGCCGGCGTCGGCCCGGAGATTGTCGTGAAGGCGCTGGCCGACCGCGAGCTTGCCGCGCTGGCGCGCTGGCTTGTCGTGGGCGACCGGCGGGTTCTCGAGATGGCCGAGCGGATTGCGGGGACGAAACTGGAAGGCGCCGAACGGATCGACGTGGATGCGCTGGGGGATGTGGAGGATTTTCGCTTCGGCCGGCTGGATGCGCGGTGCGGCCAGGCCGCCGTGGCTTACGTTCGCGCGGCCACTGAGCTTTGCCTGGCCGGGAAGGCGGAAGCCATGGTTACGGCGCCCTTGAATAAGGAAGCGGTCGCGCTTTCCGGGATGGCTTTCTCCGGCCACACCGAGTACATTGCGCAATTGTGCGGCGGTTCGGAATCGCGCATGCTGCTGGCGAGCGAGCGGCTTGCGACCGTCCACGTAACCACTCACGTGCCTCTGCGCCAGGCTTGCGAGGCGACCGCCGCGCGCGTGGCCCGCACCATCGAGCTGGGTGACGACGCCATGAAACTGCTCGGCTTCGCGCGGCCGCGGATCGCCGTGTGCGGGCTGAATCCGCACGCCGGCGAACACGGCCTGTTCGGCACCGAGGACGAGCGGACGATCCTGCCGGCGATTCAAGCCGCGCGCGCGAAGGGCATCGACTGCAGCGGCCCGCACGCCCCCGACAGCATTTTTCTGCAGGCTTCGCGCGGCGCCTACGACCTGGTGGTCGCCATGTATCACGACCAGGGGCACATTCCCATGAAGCTCATCGATTTCGAAGGCACGGTGAATATTTCCCTGGGCATTCCCATTATTCGGACATCGGTGGATCATGGCACGGCATTCGACATCGCCGGCACCAACCGCGCCAACCCGCGCAGCATGAAGCAGGCCATGCGCATGGCCGCCCGCATGGCCGCGACCAGGCGGAGAATCAGATCGACCACTTGGCCTGCCGGAGCACCGCGTGCGCCGAGCCCTTCCTAGACTCATACCAAACGGTGGTGAATTGCCCGCTCGCCAGTTCCACCGTCGCCGGATACCCGAGGTCCTCGCCGGCGCCGTCATCGGAGATGACGATGGGCTTCGACCATGTCTCCCCATGATCGGAACTGATCCGTGCCTGGTTGCCAAATGGCGCACGGCGATATCCGTACGACATCAACACCCGTCCGTCCCGCAGCCGCAGCAGATGCGACGGCAGGCCCCAGACTCCGATTGCATGCGGCGCGCTCCAGTTCCTCCCGCCATCGGCCGATTCCGATTGCAGCGTTTCGCCCCGGTTCGCCCGGTTGTGATTGCGAATATGGACAATGATCCGGCCATTCGCCGCTTCGACGGCGTGCAATTCGTGATACTCCACTGCCGAATCGCCCGCTCGGGCGGGGATATCCGACAGCCAGCGCCAGGTCTGGCCATCGTCCACGGATTCGCATACCCCGACCTTCTGCCCGGGCTGCCACAGTTGTTTTCCGGCATAAAGCAGGCGTCCGCCGGACAGAGCGACCGGACCGTGGGGGCTGTTTAGAGGAACGCGGTACGGTGCCGACCAGGTCATTCCGCCATCGGTGGAGCGTAGCATCCACGTGTCCAGCAATGCCCGGCGCTGCTCCTGGGTGCCGCGGCGATTCACGGCCTGCCAGCGTGCAAGCTTCTCCGGCGCCCAATCGGAAGCGCGCTCCAACGCAGCTTCATATGCCAGCGAAGTGAAGGTGGTGACCAGTAGCGAGCCCGCTGGAGTTTCCAGTACGCCCGCGTCGCGGTCGTCGATAGGAGAGTTCAGCAGTACCTCGGGCCAGCTCCAGGTTTGGCCGCCGTCGCGCGACCGAATCAGTTCCACGCGGCCAAATGGGCACACGTGGCTCTCCCGGCCGCCGGAGTAGACGACCAGCAATTCTCCGTCCCGCCGCGCCGCCAGCGTCGCCCAGCCATGATAAAACTCGGGCTGCCGGCTGATGGTGGCGATCGATTCGACGTGTGGCCGTGGAGCGGTTCGCGCCGGGAGCGCGGCTGCCACAGCGCCCGCAAAAAGGAAATCTCTGCGTCCGATCATAGGCTCCCCCTGGAGGTCGGCTTGCTCTGAAGGGCCGTGCGGCGCCACGCACCATTATTCCGCGTTTCTTGTACCCGCGCGCCGCCGCGTGGCCCAGCCGGTTCCGCCTGCGACTTCTGATTTCTTCACGTCGCCTTACCGCTTGCGGCTTTCTTCCAGCCGGCGAACCATCCACCCCGGCCTTGCTCCCGCCGCTTCGTCGGACTACAGTAAACGCTATGCATCCCAATCGCAGGACTTTCCTGGCATCGGCTTTGACGGCCGCACCGTTGTTGGTTCCGCGCCGCGCCTGGGGCGCCAACGATCGCGTTGTCTACGGCCTGATCGGCGCCGGCGGGCGTGGCCGCTACCTCAACGGTAATTTCAAAAAGCTGGGCGCCGAGTGCGCCGCCATCGCCGAGGTGTACGAACCCAATCTGCAGACGGCGCTAAAGGATTCTCCCGGCGCCAAACCGTACCTGGATTACCACGACCTGCTTGCGCGCCCGGGCCTGGACGCGGTAGTGGTGGCGTCGCCCGACCATCAGCACGCCCCCATGCTTTATGCCGCGCTGGAGGCGAAAAAGGACGTCTACCTGGAAAAGCCGATGTCCCATTCGCTGGAACAAAGCAGGCAGATGATCGAAGCCGTGCGCAAGACCTCGCAAGTCGTCCAGGTGGGGATGCAGCGGCGTAGCGCGCCCGCGGTGTTGGCCGCCAAGAAGATTGTCGATAGCGGCGCGCTGGGCAGAATCTCGCTGGTCAAGCCCATGTGGAACTGGAACGTCTCGAAGCCGCTCGACAACCGAACCCTGCCCGGCACCCTGGATTGGAAGCGCTTCCTCGGTCCCGCGCCCGATCGCGACCTGGAGCCGATGCGTTTTCGTTCCTGGCGCTACTTCTGGGATTATTCGGGCGGGAATATGACGGACCAGGGAACGCACCTGATGGACGTGGTGCAGTGGTTCACGAATTCGGGCATGGCGCGTTCGGCAGTGTGCTACGGCCAACGGGCCAAGAACGCCGGCTCGGAAGTGCCGGACGTTTTCTGCGCGGTCTTCGAATACCCGGATCTGATGGCTACCTGGACTCTGAATTACTGTAACTCCTACGAAAACGACTGGTCGATTCAGTTCCAGGGCGACGAAGGCACCATGATCCTGAACAATGCCGGCTATCGCATCTGGAAAGAGCCGGTACCGAAGAACCCGGATCCGGTCGAGACCGTGGCCGCTCCCATTCCCATCGAAACGCACATTCAGAATTTTCTCGATTGCGTCAAGTCCCGCCGCGAGCCCAATGCGCCGGTGGAGGTGGGTGCCAGTGCCGTATCGGCCCCGCACCTGGCCAACGTGGCGTTCCATGCGGGCAGGCAGGCCCACTTGAGCGCCGATGGATTCAGCGCCAGCTCTTGAGGGCCGCCCGGCCGCTCACTTGGGCCGCGTTGCGTCCTTCATGGTGAGTCCGGTTTCGTAGACGAGCTGGCGCGGCTCGTAGCCATCGTCCTCGCGCTGCCGGGTCATTCCGGCGTTGTTCCAGCGGACGGAAAAATCCGGACGCCAGGCGCGCCGGCCCCAATAGTATCCGCGGAACGGATCGCGCGTGCGGTCCATCCAGTCCAGCAGCTTGTCGTGCAGCCGGTTTCTGGCGGCGGCGTGCTCCGGCGAGTCGATCAGGTTGGTCATCTCGGCCGGATCCTTCTCCAGATCGTAGAGCTCATCGCTGGTCATCAGATGAACCGACAATTTCAAACGGCCGTCGAAAACGCAGCGAATGGGCTGGAACCCGCCGAAGGCATCGTGATCCACTTCGTAGCGGCCGAACTCCATGAAGATCTCGTCGCGCGGTTTGCGCGCCGGATTCTCGAAGGTGGCCAGCATGCTCCCGCCCTCCAGGCTCCTGGGCAATTCGTGGCCGAAATATTCCATTAAAGTCCCGGTGACGTCGATGTGCGAAACCGGGTGAGGGCAGACGGAGTTTTCCGGCGCGTGGCCGGGCCATCGCACCAGAAAGGGGATGCGGGTGATCTCCTCGTACATGCACGGCCCCTTGCCGCCGTCCAGCCGGTGCGAATCGAGAAAGTCGCCGTGGTCGGCCGTGTAGACCACCAGCGCGTTGCGGCTCACGCGATCGATGGCGTCGAGTACGCGGCCGATCTCGCTATCGATGAAGCTCAGACAGCCGAAAAAGTCGGGCGCCGTGACTGGCTGCGGCGGGCGTCCCAATCTGCCATCCGCCCAGACGCGCTGCTCGGCGGGCTTGCCGGCCAGAGGGTCGGCCGCATTGGGACCGCTCGGGAAGACGAAATCCTTGTACATCTCCGAGAAAGGCCGGGGACACAGATACGGGCCATGCGGCTCGTCGTATGACACCACCAGGAGAAAATCCTCGGCCGAGTGTTTATTCAGGAAGTCGATGGCCCGGTTGGAACAGCGGTGGCCGAAAGTGAACTCGGCGGTCAGGCCGGGATCCCGGTTGGTGGCCGTCTGGCGCGAACGAACCCGGTTCTCCGGCGTGAGCTCGTACAAATAGTCTCGTTGATCGTACCAGTAGGCCGGGTCCCAGCCGGGAGCGGGCCGGCCCACACCGAAGTAGTCGGACCCGTCCAGATGCCACTTGCCGATATAGGCGCAGCGTACTCCTTTATCGTGCAGGCGCTGGCCGACGGTGTGGACGGTGGTCCCGAGCGGCAGGCTGTTGGCCCACGCTCCGTTGCTGTGGGGATACGTGCCGGTGAACAAGGCCGAGCGCGCCGGGGTGCACACCGGCTGGCAGGTATACGCGCGGTCGAACCGCGTGCCGCCCGCGGCCAGCCGGTCCAGATTCGGCGTCTGAAGTCCGGTGTGCCGATAGCAATTCAGCATATCGGCGCGGACCGAATCGTTCATGATGACGACGGCTTGCCTGGGCGCCCTGCCGGCTTGCCCGGCGGCCCGCGCCGCAACCGCCACGGCGCTGGCGCCGCCCAGCGATCTTACGAAGTTTCGTCGATGCACTCTCAGTAGCCTTCCGCCGCAACGACTTTTACGTGGAGCGGACTCTCAGTCTGCCACGCCGGGGCTCATCCCGGCGCTCTTGCTTGCGGCTACGCCGCTCCATGGGGCAGCCAATCCTGGCTGCAGGCGGCCCTTCCCATACTTATTTCTCGGACGCTCCGCTAGCGCGCCGCGCGATTGGCCCGCGCGATCCGAAACACCCAGGCGAACTCCCCGGTCCGCGCCGCCGGCAATTCGATCTTGAGGCCCTCCGCATCGCGGGACCATTTCAGGTTGCCGCCGTAGCCGAGCAATTGAACGGCGCCAATTTCCGAATCCAGCGCCTTCGATCCGCGGGCCAGCGATTGGATTTTGATTTTACCATCGGGCGGCCAGCCGAGCGCGATGGCATACAGCAGGCCGCCGCGCGTGGTGAACCGGATATCGCGGCCGGTGTAGGGCTTGGTGGCCGTGTCGTTGAACGAACCGCCGACAACTTTGGTGGGACCTTCGCCGGAGATCTTCCAGGGCCGCGTGCCGTAGATGGCTTCGCCGTTGATCGAAAGCCAACGGCCCATGGCGAGCAACACGTTTTGCGCCTGCTCGGGAATCGTGCCGTCGGATTTCGGACCGACATTGAGCAGCAGGGCGCCATTCTTGCTCACGATATCCACCAGTTCCTGCACCAGAGACTCCGGCGAACGGAAGGTATCGTTGTCGATGTATCCCCAGGATTTGACGCTCACCGAAGTATCGGTCTGCCAGAATCGCGGTAGGATCTGGTCCGACTGGCCGCGCTCGATGTCCAAAACAGCCGTGCCGGGCTGGAAAGCGTCGAACTTGTAATTGATGGCGGCGGTAGAGCCGCGGCGGCCCGCATCGTTGTAATAGAACGCCGCCAGACGCTGCAGATAAGGCTGAAACTCCGGCGTCTCGATCCACCAGTCGAACCATAGAATCTCGGGCTGATACTTGCCGACCATTTCCGCCGCTCTGGCCAGCCAGTCGTTCAGATACGCGGCATCCGGATGCCCGCCCCAGTGCATGTTGTTCTTGTCGGTGACGCCAACGTGCGCGGGGCCGTAGAATGCCGCGAATTGCGGGTCGCGCACATCCGAGTCGATCTCTCTCGCCACATTGAGAAAGAAGTAGTGCTCGGCCCGGTGGCTGGAGACGCCGAAGTGCAGGCCGGCGGCTCGGACCGACTGCGCCAGGTCGCCCACGACGTCCCGGTGGGGGCCCATTTTCGCGGCGGACCAGTCGCTCAGGTCCGAGTTGTACATGGCGAATCCATCATGGTGCTCCCCAACGGGAACCACGTACTTGGCGCCGGCCTTTTGGAACAGATCGGCCCACGCCTTGGGATCGAATTTTTCCGCCTTGAACCTGGGAATAAAGTCTTTGTAGCCGAATTTCGACTGCGGGCCGAAGGTAGCCAGGTGATGGGCGAACTCCGGCGTGCCCTGTTTGTACATGTTCCTCGGGTACCATTCGTTGCCGAAGGCGGGAACCGAGTAGACGCCCCAATGAAGGAAAATGCCGAACTTGGCATCCTGATACCAGGAGGGAACCTGGTATTGCTTGAGCGAGTCCCAGTTGGGGCGGAATGGCCCGGTCTGGCCGGCCGCGTCCACCTTGCGGAGGAGCGCGGCGCGCGTGGCGTCGAACTTATGGACGGCTTTCTGCCACGCCAGGTCGTCGGCGTTGGGAGTCTGCGCCGAAGCGGCGGCGGCGACAAGGCCCGAAAGGAAGAGCGCGTGAAATCGCATGAGGCACCGACAAGACTGTAACATCCGCCCAATAATAACGCAATAGTTATCGTTGAAGGGAAGCGCCGGCGGATCGCCCGAACGGGTGCCGCTCCACAATTCCCTTGCCCTCGCGCACCACGATCCACTGGTTGGCATTTACGTCCTTGAAACTTTCGACAGCGCCCTGGGGCCAGCGCACGGTTACGTCCGCCTTGACCGCCTTTCCGAGGCCAAAGTGGATCCGGAAGTCGCCCTGCGAAATGTGATACCCGCCGCTGCGCACCTCGTCGATCTGCTTGCGATGCCCGCTGGCGACGGTGATGCGCGCGCCCAGCGCGTCGCGGCCGGACGCGGTGACGGCCCGCACCAGCAGAGCGTTGCCGGCGGGGGCGAAGTTCTTCAGCAACGAAGGGGGCTCGAAAAGATTGACGACGACAATCTCCTCGGAGCCATCGTTGTCCAGGTCGCCCACGGCGACGCCGCGCGAGGCGTGCCTGGCGGTAATGCCCGGGCCGGCGGCGGAGGACATATCGAAGAACTGCCCGTCGCCGCGGTTCCAGAAGAACTGGCGGGGCTGATGAAACTCTTCCCCGAGGCCGTATTTTTCGATGAAGGGATAGACATGCCCGTCGGCGATGAACAGATCCTTCCAACCGTCGTTGTCGACGTCCACAAACGCAGCGCCCCATTTTACGTACTGGGTGTGAACCGCCAGTCCGGCGCGGGCGGTGACATCGCTGAACGTGCCATCGCCCATATTGCGATAGAGGGTGTTGGTATCGCTCGAGAAGTTGGTCTTGAAGATATCGAGGAAACCATCGCCGTCGTAATCGGCCGCGGTCGCGCCCATCCCCGCCTGTTCCCGCCCATCCTCATTGACGGCCAGGCCGGTGACGAGGCCGGTTTCCTCGAACGTCCCGTTGCGCTTGTTGTGGAAGTAGAGGCTTGGGGTGGAATCGCAGGTCACATAGAAGTCCGGCCAACCGTCGTTGTCGAAGTCGCCGGTCAGCACCGTGAAGCCGTAATACTCGCGCGGCGTTTCGACGCCGGCCTGTTTGGTTACATCGGTGAAATGGCCGTGGCCGTCGTTGTGGTACAGGGTCATGGTTTCGCCCTTGAGGCCGCGCGGGCCGCACGGTACTGGAACGCCTTTCCAGTTGCAGCCGCTGCGGTCGCGCGGACGGGGCGTTTGCTGCGCGTCGAAATCGATATAGTTGGCCACTACCAGGTCCAGCCACCCATCCCGGTCGTAGTCGATGAAGGCGCAGCCGGTGCTCCAGCGCGAGCCCGGACGGTCCAGGCCGCGCTCGCGGGTTTCGTCGCGGAAGGTTCCGTTCCCCATGTTGTGGAGAAATACGTTGTGACCCCACTGGCCCAGGAACAGGTCCACGTGGCCATCGTTGTCGACGTCGCCGGCGCATACGCCCTGGCCCCATCCGGTGTGCCCGATGCCGGCTTTTTCGGTGACGTCCTCGAAGCGCAGCCCGCCCAGATTGTGATAGAGGTGCGGCGTGAGGGGCGCGGAGCTGGGCTTCAGCCGATCGCCCTGTACCAGGAAGATGTCCGGCAGCCCGTCGTTGTCGTAGTCGAAGATGGCCACGCCGGTACCCGTGTTTTCGACCACGAAGGTCTGGTCCAGTTCGCCGGAGACGACCACGGCGTTCAGCCCGGCCTGGGCGGCGACGTCGCGGAAATCGATCGCCGGAGCTTTCATGCCGGGTGGCAGCGGGCGCACCGGCTGGTCGGTGGCCCCGGATGAGATCATTTGCGAAAGGGCTTGCCTCTCCAGCAGGCCGAGAGCAAGCACGAGTGAAGCTGCTGCCGCGACGGCGACCGCCGGGCGGCCCATCAGTGCGCCTTCTCGGAACCGGAGGCGGCGTGCCGTGCGCGGGCCTGCGCGATCAGCGAGAGAGCGCGCTCGATGTCGGGGTCGGCCGGCTTGGACGCCTGCGCCAGGCGGAGTTCCTTTTCCCCACCGTCGATATCGCCCATCTGGCAATCGATGAGACCCAGATTCTTGTGCAGATCCGCCTGCATCACACAGTCGCCGCAAACCCCGATGGCCTGTTTGAACTGGCGGATGGCTTCGGGCCAGTCGTGCGCCGCTCCTGCCGCAACGGCGTCGTTGCCGAGGGTGCCCGCCTGGTCGACGATGCGCCGTTTCTTTTGCACCTCGCTATACCGGGCCATCAGGAGCGCGGCCTCCCGCGGATCGGCCGGCTTCAGGGCGCGCGCCAGGCTGAAAAGCGCCTGGGTGTAATCGGGGTCGATGGCCAGCGCCTGCCTCCACGCCGCAACGGCCGCCTCGGTCTGCGACTCCCCTTCGCGGCTTTGCGCCAGCAAATGCCACGCCATGGCGTTGCGCGGCTGCAGCTTGACCAGGATTTCGAGCTCGGCGGCGGCCTGCCGGTAGTTGCCGTTTTGCTTCTCGATGACGGCTAGAAAATGGTGAGGGTCGGCCATCTGGGGAGCGGCCCGGCAAGCGAACTCGAATTCGGTTTGCGCCTCAGGATTGCGGCCAAGATCGAACAGCACCCGGCCACGGTTGAAGTGCGCGGCGGCCGATTGCGGCGCCAGCCGGACCGCTTCGCCGGTTTCCGAAAGGGCTCCGGGCAAATCGTAGGTGTCCGCCAGGGCAATCGCGAGATCCAGATGCGCCGCGGCGGATTCGGGCTGGAGCGCGACCACCCGGCGCAACAGCGCGACGCCCTCGGCGTTTTTGCCCAGCCGGGCTTTCACCTTGCCGGCCGCAGCCATGGTAGCCGGGTCTTCCGGCGCCAGCTTCATGGCCTGGTCGAGCTCCCCTTCGGCGTCTGAGAATTTCTGCTGCTGGGCCAGAATCAGCCCCAGGTTGAGGTGCCCCTGGGCGTAGGCCGGGTCGTCTTCAATGGCCTGCCGAAACAGCTTCTCGGCGCCCGGGTTGTCGCCCTTCATGGCCCTCACCACGCCCAGATTGCCGACTGCCCACACGAGCTGGGGATCGGCGGCAACCGCCGCTTCCAACCTCTTTTCGGCCGGCGCGATATTACCGGCAGCCAGGTCAAGCCGGCCCAGTTCCCCCTGCGCGGCCGCCATCTTCGGATCGAAACGGACCGCTCGCTCCAGCGCCTCGCGCGCGCCTTTGGCGTCGTTCGCCGCTTCCAGCGCCAGCGCCAGGTTGTACTCCGTGTGGGCATCGCCGGGATCGATTTCGAGCATCTGGCGGTAGACGTCGGCCGCGCGCCCGGGCTGCTGCGATTGCAGGAACTCGTTCGCCTCATTCCCCTTGGCCGCCAGTTGATTCACCTTGAATTCTTCCGACTTGCTCTGCTTGAATTTCTCCGCCACCCGGGCCGCCCGCGCGCTGTCTCCCAGCGTGCGCAGCACGGCCGCCAGTTGGAACTGCGCCGAGGAATCCGACGGTTTGATGGCGACCGCTTTCTCCAGATGCGCCAGGGCCTGTTTCGGCTTTTGATTCCGTGCCAGCACGCTCCCGAGCTGGTATTGCGCCTGGAAGTCGTTGGGGTTCTCCGACGCCGCGCGTTCGAGTTCGGCTTCCGCCTTCTCATACTCACCTAGCCCTTTGTAAACAGTGCCGAGCAGAACGTGGCCCTCCGCATCGGCCGGTTTCCGAAGGGCGTACTCCCGCGCCGGAGCCAGGGCGTCCTGAAATGCCGCGACAGTGGCCAGGGCCTTCACTCGCGCCAGCAACGCCACCGTGTCCCGCGGATCCAGACGAGTCACTTCGGTGTACTCGTCGGCAGCCTCCCGGAAGCGGGCCTCGTTGGCGTAAATGTTGCCTAGAGTGAAATGCGCTTCTTTCATACCGGGATGGCGTCTGATCAGTTCCAGCAAGATGCGGATGGCTTCTTTGGTGCCCGCATTCTTGGCGCCGACGATTCCGGCCGCTTCCTTCGCGCCCGCGTCCTGGTACGTGGTGGCGCCGAGCGAAAGCAGGATATCCGGGGATTCCGGCTGGAGCGCCAGCGCCTGGTTCCAATAGCGGATGGCGGAGTCGAAACGCCGCTCGGTTACCAGCACCTGCGCCAGGTGATCCAGCGCCGCGACCGAGTTGGGATCGAGCTGCAGCACTTGCCGAAACTCGCTCTCGGCTTCGGAACTCTCACCCAGGTCGGAAAGCACCAGGCCGAGCGAAGTGTGAGCCGCCACCATGCCCGGCTGGATCTTTAAGGCGAGCCGGAACTGCTCCTCGGCCGCCGGAAGTCGATTCAATCGTACCTGGGCCACGCCGAGGTCATAATGGGCTTCGGCCGATTGCGGTTCCAGGCGCACGGCTTCCTCAAAGGCGGTTACGGCGCATTTCAAGTCGCCCTTTTCGGCAAACCAGGCGCCGGTAGCATCGTAGACTTTTGCTGAAGGGTCATCGCGGATCGCCTTAACGGCCGACGCGGACGGGGCGCACTCGGGCGGAAACTGCCCGTAAGCGAAGGAGAACGGGGACAACGCGAGAACCAGCCCAAGAACGGGCAGATTCCACGGCCAGCCGCCTTCCCATACGCGTTCAGCCCTCATGGCCTTCGATACCAGTATAGGTCCCTCACGGCGTTAACGTAATCGATAACTGGCGAGCGGGCACGTCGGGCGGCTAAGTGCCGAAAGTCGGTGCAACTGCTCACTAATCGGCATTTGTCAACGTCTCGGCACCAGTTACGAGGGTGAAACTCCAACCGATTCAACCGGCTCGCACCATTCACGGGATGGCCGTTCGAATGCCTTTATCCGGTAGGAAAGAAGGAGCAGGGATGAAAAACGCAAGCCTCGTTCTCGGACTGACGGTGATGCTGGCCGCACCGGGAATTCTGCCGGCCGCGGAATTGAAGCCGGTAACGCTGCGCGCGTGGGGCGCATATCTGGAACTGGCCGATGCGCGCGTCAAGGCGCGTCTGGACGGTAGCCAACCTTTCTTATGGGCCGATGAGGAGCCCGGCCGGCTGCGGCAACTGCGGCAGGGGGAAATCCTGGTCACTCCTTTTGCCGCGAAGGCCAGCCAGGGCGTACCCGGCGGATTGATTCACGACTGGATGGGCAGCTCCTTTATCCCCGGCGCCAGGCTTGCCGACGTGCTGGCGGTATTTCACGACTATGCGCGCTACAAGGACTTCTATAAGCCGGTCGTGGCGGATTCGAAGACTATCGAGTGCGGTGGAACCGAGCAGAAATTCTCCATGCTATGGGAGCGCCACGTGCTATTCGTGACCGCGGCTCTGAACGGTGTGTACGAGGCGCGGGATTTCCCGGTTGGCAGTACGCGCTGGTACAGCGTGGCGACCACCACCGAAGTGCGGGAGGTAGTCGACTACGGCGAAAGGGGCGAGCGGCTGTTGCCGCCGGACCGTGGCAGCGGCTACATCTGGCGGCTGCGCAACATGGTGCGTCTGGAAGAGCGCGACGGCGGGGTCTACGTCGAACTGGAAGCGCTCGCCCTGACGCGGGATATTCCCTCTTCGCTGCGCTGGCTGGTGAGCCCGGTGATCGACCGCCTGTCGCGCAGTTCGGTCTTAGACACTTTGAGACAGACGCGCCAGGCGGTGGGTTTCGAAACCTCCAGCGCCGGCCGGGAGGCTTGCGGCTATCCGCGGCGCGGCGCCGAGGGGTCCGGCCTGTAGAGTTAGGAACCGTCATGCAGGCATCCCTGGTCCTCCCCTTTCGCGCCGCCGCGGCGAAGCCGCGCGCCGTAGCAGCCGTTGAAGCCGCCGCCCTGGTACGGAAGCCGGAATGGGTGGTGTTGGCGTTCTTGATTTACGCCGCCATCCTGGGGGCGGCGCTTCCGGTGGCGCCGGCCATCGGTCTCCGGGTTATCTTTTTGAACCTGGCGATTGTGAGCGGTTATGCCGCGCTCATCGCCCTGGACGGCCGTTATCGAGGTTTGGCGCTGAGCGTGACGCGCGACTGGGCGCCACTGGCCGTGGTCATACTGGCGTATCGCGAAATGGGGTGGTTTGCGCAACCGCACCTCGGTCACACGCTGGAGTCGCACTGGGTGGTCTGGGACCAAATGGTTCTGCGCGGCGGCGGCAAGGCTCTGATTGAGTCGATGGGGCAGGTACTGCCTTCGCTTCTGGAAATCGCCTACTCGCTGGTGTACGCGCTGGCGCCGTTTGCCGTGGCCATGCTTTACGTCTACCGCCGGCGCGAGCGGGTCGATCGGTTCCTGCTGGTTTTTGTGACGGGCGTGCTGCTATGTTACTTCCAGTTTCCGTTCTGGCCTTCCGAGCCGCCGCGGGTGGTCTTCTTCGGCCAGGATTTTCCGGCCTATGACACCATCTTCCGGCGGTTCAACTGGTGGATGCTGGGCGCATACGGCATCCACACCAGCGTGTTCCCGAGCGCGCACGTGGGCGGGGCGTTCGCCGCGGCCTTCGGCATCTGGCGGGCGATGCCGGAGAGGCGCTGGCTGCGCCGGTTCCTGCTGACCATGGCGGTGCTGATCGCGGCCGCCACGGTTTACGGCCGTTACCACTACCTGGCCGACGCCGCCGCCGGCCTGGCCATGGCGCTAGCCGCCGCGGGAATCGCATGGGCCGCGGAACGCTGGCCCATCAAAATGAGCTGAGCCCTTGTTGCGGGGCGGGCAATTTTGCCCGCAGCCGCCTTTTTAGGCGGCTCTTTCGAGGTGCAGCGAGTCTTCCCGGCGAGAGCCGGCTAAAAGCCGGCTGCAGCCAGGATTGGCCGCCCCACGATCCAGCAAACTATAGGTGCTCCGCGATTCCAGGCCCTGGGACGCTGGCGTCCGCCGTCATGTTGAAACTGTCGTAAGCCTGCGTGTGCGGCGCGCCCGCGTCACTCGCAAGTGGGTGTTCGGCTCCCGCGTCGGCATCGATGTCTCTCGGAGGGGAGATCGCGTTGTCAGCCTCGCTCGGGCAATTGTCGGCGGTCTCGGCGCAGGCGGTTTCGCAGCTCCCGGCGCACGGCGGCGCCGAAACCGGATTCGACCCCGGCAGCGGTGCGTAGGCGCGTGCCGGCAACGAAACCGCCACGGCGGCCAGCGCCACCAGAGCGCACGCGACGCTTAGCCGAAACCCCGAGCCGCCGTTGTTCATCGCCCCTCAGTTCCCGATGGCGATCAGCAGGGTTTGCGTGCCGGACGTCCCTCCCAGCGAAAAGCTGAATGGCACGGTGTCACTCGCGGCGACCTTTGGCACCACCACATCGAACTGATAGAGTCCCAGGTAGCCGAAGGTCAGTCCCGAGAATGTCACCGTGGCCGGCGTCCCGGCGAACGAGGCTTGGAAGTTTCCGCTTAGAGCATTGGACTGCGTCACAATCTGGCCCGCCGGACTATTCGGCGTTACCGTTCCAAAACCGACCCCATAAAACACGATGGTGTTGCCGGGTACGGCGCGCGCCGAAGCCAGCCCGGCGATCGCGCCGGGAGGGAGAACGTAAGTGAACCCATCCGGAAATAGCGCCGTGACGTATTGTCCGGCCGGCAGATTGAATACCGCCGGCGCAAGCAGACCCGGCTCGGTAACATTCACCGTGATCGGATAGGGTAAGCTCGCTCCGCCCGGCGTCGTGACCACTACCGGCTGCGTCCCTGGTAAGATGCCGGAGGGCACCTGGGCGTTCACCTGGGTGGGGCTGACATAGTCGATGAACGCCGGCTGGCCGCCGATGGTAACCGTGGTTCCACCCAAAGCGCTGGGCGCCGTATTGCCGTTGAAATCGGCGGTGCTCCAATTCTGGGAGGTCACGTTAGCCAGATTCGTGCCGTAGATCTCCATCCACGTTCCGGGCGCAAGCGCGGAGAACCCGCCGTAGGCGCTGGCGCTGATGACCCCCAGGGACGTGCGGATGACGGGCGTTTGGTCGAAGGTGCCGTACACCGTTCCGGTAATGACCGCTCCCGGCGTCAGCCCGACTTGTGAGACGCTGCACGTTGAAACCGCCGTTCCCGAACACGTCGGAGCGCTGTAATAGAAAACGAAATTGTCGGTGAGAAACGCGACCGTGGCGCCCGTGGCGTTCTCCGTCAGCGACACCTTGATCGAGCCCGAATTACCGGGCATCAGGCCGAAGGTGATGTAATTACTGCCCGCGCTGATGGGATTGGCAGTCCAGGGAGATATGCCGTTGCCTCCGTTAGTCAGCACCATATTGATCGTCCCGCCGCCGCCGACACCCGTGTAGGGCGCCGTCACCGTGCATACCGTGTTGGTGCCATTGTAAGCGCAATTGCCCCAGGTGACCCGGCTTTGACCCCAGCCGTTATTGCCGCCGCCCAGGCCCGTCAAAGTTACGGCCTGATTGCTGTTTGTGTAAGTGGCCGTTTGGGCCGAAGCCGGCGGCAACAACGCCGCGCAGAAAAGAAGCGTGTGAATCGCAACGAGTCTCATGATTGGTCTGTCCTTTACCTAATTGCTGGCGCGCGGCTGGATGGAGATAGTCGTGGAACTATCGCTCGCGCCCAGTATGGTCAGGACCACGGGAACATCGTCGCCGCTGGCGATGCCGCTGGGAACTGTAATATCGACCTGATACAACCCTGGATACCCGGGCGCAAGGCCCGAGTATATCACGTTGGCCGGAACCCCTCCGATGGTCACAACCGGCGTCGTGGGTGTCTCGTAGAGGACGCTGCCATCGAGGGGGGGAATGGCGCCGGTCGCCAGAGGCGTGCCGTTGGGGTTGCCGCCGGGAGTGGCCAAGCCCAGACCAGTGGCGTAAAGCTCCAGAGTATCGCCGATAGTGGCGGGCTGACCACACTCGGAAAGCGGACTGATGCTGCTGCTGCACGCGGGCAAACCGAGCGCGGCCGTGGTGGAGACCGGCAGCGCGATCCACGCGGAATTGGCGAACTGGGCGATTACGTTGAAGCGGGTGGTCACCTTGGGATCCTGGATGCGGTAGAAGCCGGGGTTCGCCGGTACCATCGTCAGCGGGTAGTTCGGGTAGAGAGCCGTTGGTGTGGTCAGTTGCACGTTCACGGTTCCGCTGGTCGGCAAGTTAGTCGGCAACACCAAGTCGATCTGCTGCGGCGAGGCGGAAGCAATCAGGTGGTACATCGGCGCCGCGGTGCCATTGAAAGTGACTTGGACTCCTTCGGGCGACGTGGAAGGGAACAGACCGGAAGTTTCATCCTTGGTGGCGCCGAGACTATTCGCAAAAACCGTCGCGATGGAACCGGGCGACGCGGTTCCCGGAGACAAGAACGAACCGTTATTGATCACGTAGGAGAGACCGGCCAAGGGAAGGGTTACGGTGGCGGAGGAGGTCACCCCACCCGTCGAAATCTCTATCGGCGCCGTCCCCTGGACGCCCGTGGGCACGGTGAAATTCACCTGGTAGATTCCGGCGTAGCCCTGCGCAACAACCGCGGAAGTGACCTTGGCTGCAACGCCGCCCACCGTCACCGTCGGCAGCGTCGCCACCGGGTTGCTGGCTGCCGGCACGCCTGTACCCGTGGGCGGGTTCGTGGGTCCCAAACCGACGGCGTAGGCATAGACAGTGTCGCCGGCGTGGGCCGGGGTAGTGAGGGTCGCGAGTGCGTTCGAAGCGGTCTCCAGGACTTTGGCCGGTCCCGAACCGCTGGAGTTCTGAGTGATGAAATAAGGCGAGACGGCGCTTAGGGTAATGTTCAACGGAGCCGATGTCACGCCTCCCACCGTAACCGTTATGGTCGTGGCCCCGGTGGCGGCTTCAAACGGCAGTTCCACCAGCATCTGGTTGGGCGTAGGGGAACCGATTACGTATGCCGCCTTGCCGCCGACGGTCACCGACACGCTGGCTGCATTCGTGCCGAAACCCGACCCGTAAACGATCGCTTGCAGCCCGGGACAAAGCTGGGTACCGTAGGAGGCTGCGTTCTGCACCCCGGTGACGGTCGGCGCGGCTGAGCCGCTGGCCACGGGAATGGTGACAGGACCCAAGGAACTCGCCGCCACACTGGACGAGCTCACCCCGTCGATCGAGATCACCAGAGGCACCGTGCCCTGGACGCCCGTGGGCATCGTGAAGTTCACCTGATAGATTCCGCTGATACCGCCCTTTGTGACACCGGCGAAAGAGACGGCGGCGGCGACACCTCCCACCGTGACCGTGGGCAGTGTCGCGGTCGGGGCAGTGGCTGGCGTTAAGCCTGTTGCGGTAGTGGATGTGGCGGGATTGGTGGGTCCCAGGCCAACGGCGTAGGCAACCAACGAGTCGCCGTCGTGGGCGGGCGCCGCGGCCGTTACCACACTCCCGGAGGTCGTCTCATAGAGTGATGCCAGTCCCGAGCCGGAGCCGCCGGCGGTGACGAAGTAAGGAGAAACGGCGCTTAGAGTGATCGGAAACGGAGTTGATGGCACGCCGCCGACCGTGACCGTAAGGGTCGTCGCCCCGGTTGGGGCCGCAAACGGCAGTATCACGCTGATTTGACTGGCCGTAACCACCCCCACGTACACCGGAAGTGTCCCCACGCTCGCCGATACGTCTGCTACATTCGTGCCGAAGTTCGAGCCGTAAACCACCGCCACCAATCCGGGACAAAGCTGCGTGCCGTAGGATTCCGCGTTTACCACGGCGGTAACCGTGGGCTGGGCGAAGGCGGCGGCGGAAAAAGCGAATAACGCAATGGTCTTTAGCATAGTTCAGATCCTTTGAAACAAGTTTTCCCGGCCGTTTACCAACGTGCGCGCCTCGCCGGAATGAGCCGTCTACCGAGCCGGAGGAATAGCGCCAGCGCGGGAATCGCCATCAGGGCGAACGTGCCGGGTTCCGGAGTCGCACCCGCGGATGGATTCGCGGAATAATAGTAGACTTCGCTGATCGTGGGGAACTCCTCAAAAGCAGTTCCGGTGAGCGTCACGGAAGCCACCGGAGTGGCGGATGTGAACCCGATGAAGGCCGTGCCGGTGAACGGGGGAGTCACCACGGATCCGGACGATCCGTCCGCCGCCAGAACAACCGTGTCGGTGCCGGCTCCCGTATAGTCACCGGCCAATACGTCCCAAAGTTGAAGGCCGAAGGCGGTCACTCCGCCGGCGGGCATGGTGATGGTGAGCTGTCCGTCGCTAATGCCGTAATCGGCGCTGGTCAGCGCAGGCCCCTGAATGCTCGACCCGGTGCCTCGATCGTAGTCGACCGTAATGTACGCCGGTCCTTCCGCGCCCAGGTAATAACCGCCGTTGCCGTTAGTGCCCACGAATTGGAAGCTGTCCACCGTAAGCCCGGAAGCTGTGTTGTAGTTGGCGCCGCTGCTGCCACTAATGATGCCGCCGAAACCGAAGCTGGCCGGGGTGGCGCCCACCGCGGTGGTGAAGCTGGCCAGGCTGGTGTAGAAAACCGGCCCCGCGCTCAAAGCGCACGACCCGGCCACCAGGCAGGGCAGCAGATGTAACAACCGTTTGATCATCCATTTATCTCCAAGGTCGAAGTGAATTGCGCGGCGGAGGAGTCTGCGCCAGCCGTACCGGGGTTAGCCAGGAGGACAAGAACCCCCTCACGCTGGATTGCCGCTAAACGTCCCCGCCCTCTGAACGCATCCGTCATCCTGCCAAGCTACGCGGGACCGAGGACGCAAACAAGAAGCGAGGGGTAGTGCTACCGTAGCAAACCCTCTATAAGTCCTGGTTCTTAAGGCAGTTGCATCGCGGGGAAAAAGTGGGTAGGCTTAAGTCCCAAGGGGCGGGCTCTGCCGAAAATGCCGGGGCGACCATATTTCGACAAACGGGCGAAGGCGGAGACGGTTGTCGAAATCCGGCGGAATGCGGTGCTGGCGGCGCTCGACAAGGTGGTTGCCAGCGAGGCGTTTGGCAAAGTGGAGCGGCCCGCCCGTTTCCTCCGGCACCTGGTGGAGACGGCTCTCGGTGGGGAAGGCCAGCTTCTAAAAGAAAGCGTGCTGGGAACGGAAGTTTTCCACCGTCCCGCGTCCTGGGATCCTCGCCTCGACCCGGTGGTCAGGCAGGAGGCGGCCCGGCTTCGCAAGCGCCTGGCCCGTTACTACGAAACCGATGGAGCCCAGGACCAGATCCGGATCGAGTTGCCCGTGGGCAGTTACGTGCCCGTGTTTCGATCGAGGCCGGTCGAAATCGCAAGCGCGCCGCCGGAAACGCCTCGACTGGAGCCTCCAGTCGCCGCGCCCGCCCCGGTTCGCCACCACCGGTGGCTGTACGCCGCGGCGGCTATCCTTTGTATCGCCGCTACCGCAGTCGCCTGGCGAGCCTTCTCTCTCCGCGAATCGCCGCCCTCCATCGCGGTTCTGCCTTTTGCCAACCTCACCGCCGATCTCGCCAATCAGTACTTCTCCGACGGCCTGACCGATGAAATCACCGATTCCCTGGCCCGCCTGAAAACCTTGCGCGTCATCGCCCGATCCTCCGCCTTTCAGGCCAAAGGGAAAGCGGCGGATATTCGCGAAGTGGGCCGTTTGCTCCACGTCGCCAATGTGCTGGAAGGAACCGTCGAGCGGTCCGGCGACCGCGTGAAAATCATCGCCCATCTGGAGCGTGTCTCGGATGGATCGCTGCTGTGGTCGAACACCTACGAACGGAGCGCGTCGGATCTGTTCGCGGTGCAGTCGGAACTGGCGGCCGGTATCGCCGGAAGCCTGCGGTTGGCGGCCGGCGTCCCAGCCCCCCAGCACGTCCCTAAACCGGAAGCCCACGACCTGGTGATGAAGGGCGCCTATGACGTGCAACAGATGACGACCGAATCCTTAATTCGAGCCGAGTCGGAGTACCGTCGCGCCATCGACCTCGACCCTCAGTATGCCAGGGCATACCTCGGATTAGGCAGCGTGAAATGGGACCAATTCGTAGCCAGGGGCGCCTCCTACCAGACGGAGGCCGAGCGGAAAAGCGCCGAGCAGTGGTACCGAAAGGCGCTCGAACTGGACCCGGAGTTGTCGCAGGCCCGCGCCCTCATGGCAACGATCGCTATGCAATACGATTGGGATTGGAACCGGGCCGAGAGCGAGCTTCGATTAGCGGTGGCCGGCCCGTCGAGCGCGGCGGCGGAGAGCTTTTACGCATTCTTCCTCATCTTTCGCGGGCGTTTCGCGGAAGCCGACCAGCACATCCGGCGCATGCTCGATTTGGATCCATACTCAACCGCGACCCTGAACAATCTCGCCGTGGACCGGAACCTGGAAGGGCGCTTCGCGGAAGCTCGTGAAATCATGCAGCGCCTGGCTGCCCAGTATCCAAACATGATCCAGCCCCAGCAGTTGATTGGCGCAACCTACATTGAGGAAGGCCATCCGGAGCTGGCTTTGCCCATCTTTCGACAACTGAAGGCGCGTTTCCCGCAAGCCTCGATATTCGAGGCCATGGCGAACGCCGCCGCCGGCCGGCGGGAGGAGGCGCTGGCGCTGCTTCGTCCGTACGAGGAAAAGTACTCGAATCCGGGCATCTCCATGCACTGGTTCGCGCTGGCGTACGCCCTGATGGGCGATGAAGGGAACGCGATGAAATGGATGGAGCGGTCGGCGGACCGGCACGAATGGCAGGCGCTGTCCATCGCCGTGAACCCCGTTTTTACCCCGCTGCGGAATTCCGCCGGATTTCGCGCGCTCGAGAACCGCATGGGGCTGGCGCGGTAGGCAACAGTCGTCAAAATGTCTATAAAACTATGGCTGGGACGCAGGGATTCGAACCCCGATACGCAGATCCAGAGTCTGCAGTCTTACCGTTAGACGACGTCCCAGTAGACAATTCGATTCTAACAGAGGAAGCTGTCCGAATCCAGGCCGCCCAGGGTACGGAAGCGGTACGGGTCGCGGCCGGCGACGTGTCGGTTCCTTCTCTCATCCGCCCGCGGCGTGGCTATGCGGCTACAATGTGGCGTCCGGCGCGACACCCTGGCCCTCTAAAGGTGTGCCATTAGGGACCTTGCGAATGTACTCCTGGTACTAACCCGCTGTTGCGGGGCCGATCCGGTCTGGTATGCTTTTTGAAGAGCGCTCCCGCGTCGCGCCCGCCTGGAATCTCTATGAAAATTAGATATCTAAGCATCCCCTGCGCCTTGTTGTGCAGCGCCATCGGTTACTCGCAGTCCACGACCAACAGTGTGACCCTGAACGCACAGCCTTCGGCGGCCGTCGGACAGCCCGCCGGGACAACCGTGACGGCGCCGGAATCGGCCAATCCCAACCTGATCGAAGGCAGGGAACTCTTCAATCCCGAAAATGTGGCGCTCGATACCAGCGTGACGCCCCCTTATCTTTACGTATCCGACAGCAATAATAATCGGGTTCTGGCGTGGAAGAACGCGACCGGCTTTACCAATGGCCAGCCGGCGGATTTAATCATCGGGCAGGTCGACCGGTTTTCTACCGGCGCCTACGGACCGGGAACCACCACTTCGCCGGGGTCGTCGGGGCTTAGCTTTCCCACCGGCCTGGCGGTTTACCAGGGAAACCTGTACGTGGCGGACACCAACAACAACCGCATCATTCGATTTCCCCACCCGTTCACACAGACCGGCCTGCCAATTGAGCCCGACATGGTGATCGGCCAACCCAGCGTCGGCACCAAGACCGCCAACAGTGGCGGCCAGGTTAGCGCGCAGGGAGTCGACTTCGCCGTCGGCGTTCCGGTTACCATCGCGTTTGACGCAAACGGCAACCTCTGGACCACCGATCCGGGGAACCGTCGCGTGCTCGAGTTTCCCCAAAGCGCCATCGCCGCCGGCACCAGCGGCCCCTCGGCCACGGTGGAACTTGGCCAGCCCAACCTGACCTCCACCTACAGCACCACGATCGGCGCGGGGACTACCAACGGCATGACCATCACCGACCAGTTCGCCGTTCCCCTGGCGCTCGGTTTCGACGGCAGCGGCAATCTCTTTGTGTCCGATTCGGACACCAGTACCCCGTCCAATTTCAGCCGTGTCCTGGTGTTCGTGCCCACCGGCGGCGTTTTCGGCACGGCGTCTTCCGCTACCCGCATCATGGGCGTGCTGCAGGCGTCGCAGCTTACCGGCCTGACCCAAAGCCAGGCCCAGACTCTTCAAGGGCAGACGGTGCTCGCTTACCCGGAGGGGCTTTTCTTCCTGGCTGATTCGAGTGTGGGCGTGGTGGATTCCGGCTATAACCGCATTCTGATCTTCCCGCCGTATTCGAAGTGGCCGGTCCAGGCGACCTCCTTCTCGCCGCAGGCCAGCTATGTAGTCGGGCAGAGCGGCTTCACCAGCTTCGGCGCCAATGGCACCACCTCGACGACGATCGTCACCCCACCGGCCACCAGTGGCTCGCTGTACCTGCCCGGCGGCGCGGTGTACTACCCCGCCAGCAACCAGTTGTTCGTTGCCGATACCTCCAATAACCGGGTATTGGCCTTCAGCCTGGTATCCGGCGCTACGTTTTCCAACGCCAGCGCCGTGCTGGGACAAGCTTCGCTGACCGCCTCGTCGATCAACCTGATCGAAGGCAAGGAATTCGATTTCCTCAGCTTCAGCACCAGCGGCACCGCCGCCGACACCGGCATCGCGCTCGACACTACCGGCAGCGTGCCTCACCTTTACGTGGCCGACACCTATAACAACCGCGTATTGGCTTTCTACGATGCGCGCAAGATCGCTCCCGGCGCTTACGCCACCCTTGTCATCGGTCAGAAGGACTTTAGCACGGGACTCTGCAACTACCCTACCGGCGATGGCGCGCAGCCCACCGCAACCAGCCTCTGCCAGCCGACCGACGTGCTGGTGGATTCGGCCGGCAATCTCTATGTGGCCGACCGTGGCAATGGCCGCGTGCTGCGCTTCCCCGCTCCCTTTGCCAATTACCCCACCCTGCCCACCCTGCCCGCGGCGGACCTGGTGCTGGGCCAATCCAGCTTCACCTTTTCCAACCAGGTGGCCAGCCAGAGCACCATGGGCGGCCCGTACGGCCTGGCTTTCAGCGGCGTCAACGGCTTGCTGGTTTCCGACCAGGAGTTCAACCGCGTACTCTACATTCCATTTACGGCCAACGGCACCTTCGCCGCCGGTACCGATAACGGAAAGGCAGCCATCAAGGTCTTCGGACAGCAGAGTTTCACCTCCATCACAGCTGGCAGCGGCACCACCCAGTTGAGCGCCCCGCACCACATCGCCGCCGACACCAGCGGCCAACTCTATGTGGCCGATACAAGTAACAACCGGGTGCAGATCTTTGGCGATCCGAACGCCGCTCCCACCACCGGCTCCAACCCCCTGCTTACGCTCACGGGCAACGGCATCGCTACTCCGGCCGGCATTTTTGTGAATTCCTCTACCGGCGAAATCTGGGTGGCTAACGGTGGAAACAATACCTGCATCCGCTTCCCGAAATATGAGACTTTGGCGCTCAACCCGGTGTCGAATGGCACGGTTTCCGCCAGCCAGGTAACCCTTGCCGTTCTGCAGGATCAATACGGCGACCTGTTTGTGGCCGATGCCACCAGCCGTGTTTCGGTTTACTACCAGGGCCTGACGGCTGTCAACGGCGCCAGTTTCCTGGCTTACAAGAACATCGCGCCCGGCATGCTTGCGTCTATCTTCCCCTCGGCCACCTCGACTCAGTTCGCACCGGCCTCGCCTTCGCTGAGCGCGCCAGCCGCCAGCCTGCCGTTAAGCACAACGCTGGGAAACCTCCAGGTGCTGTTTAACGGCGCCGCGGTTCCGCTATACTACGCTGGCGCCGGCCAGATCAACTTCCAGGTTCCCAACGCCGCGCCCACCTCCGGTACGGCCACGCTGGAAGTGGTGGACGCCACCACGCAACAGGTTTACGGCGCCGGCACGGTGACCATGTCGCCGCAGTCGCCCGGTATTTTCGAGTGTCCGGAAAGCACCGGCACGCTCCGTCAGGCTTGCGTCTTGAATTCGGACAATACCGTCAACTCCAGCGCAAACCCGGCCAAACGAGGGTCGATCATTTCGATCTACGCCACCGGCGAGGGCTTCATCGCCAACGCCCCTCCGGATGGGACGGGCGCCACCGGCGCCAGCGACACCGTGGCGGCGGGTTCCACCAGAGTCTTAATCAACGGTACCTTCGTGGATGAAGTGACCGCAAACAACCCGACCTGCTCGCTGCAGCCGGGCGACCCCACTGGCGGCCAATGGATCACCTACTCCGGGCTGGCTCCCGGATTGCCTGGAGTGTGGCAGGTCAACGTGCAAATCCCCATGTGCGTGGCGCCTTCCACTTCGACGCTTCTGTTCCTGTGGCAGAACAGCGTCCCCGACACCGACGCCAATTCGGGATACCACATGTTTATCGCGGTGAAATAAGCGGTCAGCTATCAGCTATCAGCGGTCAGCTTTCCGCTTCGGAGACTCCGGCGGTGAGGCGTCAGTGAAGGATTTTCGTGAACTGAAGGTTTGGCAAGCGCACCTGTTGACGCTGGCGGTCTATCGAGCGACCGCCACATTCCCGCGCGAAGAACTGTACGGGTTGACGAATCAACTCCGGCGCTCCTGTGCCTCGATCCCGGCCAATCTGGCCGAGGGTTGCGGACGGAGCGGCGATGCGGAGTTCGCCCGCTTTTGTTCTATCGCCATGGGATCGGCGAGCGAGTTGGAGTATCACCTGCTGCTAGCGCGCGACCTAAACTTGATCGAGGCTCAGGTCCACGAAGAGTTGAGCCAACAGGCCACCGAACTGAAACGTATGCTCGCCGGTCTGCTTCAAAAGCTGAGAGCTGAGAGCTGAAAGCTGAACGCTGACAGCTTTTCTAGTACACTCGAAGGCAATGGGATTGCTGTGGGTGTTGGTTTGGGCGGTCGTGGCGGGCGCCGGAGCATTTTCTCTTGGCGGGATTGCACTCTGGCGCCATGAGCCGGTCAATAGTATCTGGCTGATCGTGGCGGCGGCTTGCTGCTATGCCACGGCCTACCGGTTTTACGCGCGCTTCATTGCGGCCCGCGTCATGGCGCTCAACGACCGCCGGGCCACTCCGGCCGAGCGTCTGCGGAACGGGCACGATTTCGAGCCGACCGACAAGTGGATCGTCTTCGGCCACCACTTCGCCGCCATTGCGGGTCCCGGCCCGCTGGTGGGACCGGTGCTGGCGGCGCAGTTCGGCTACCTGCCAGGGACGCTGTGGATTATCATCGGCGCCGTATTGGGCGGAGCGGTGCAGGATTTCCTGATTCTATTCGCGTCCATGCGGCGGGACGGCAAATCGTTGGGCCAGATGGCGCGCGAGGAGATCGGCACGGTGGGCGGCTTCACTGCCCTGGCGACGGTGCTGCTGATCATGATGATCCTGCTGGCGGTGGTGGCGCTGGTGGTGGTCAACGCCCTGAAGGGAAGCGCCTGGGCGACGTTTACCATCGCGGCCACCATGCCCATCGCGGTGATCATGGGCCTGTATCTGCGCTACTGGCGGCCGGGCAAGGTGCTGGAGTGTTCCGCGGTGGGCTTCGTGCTGGTGCTGGCGGCGATTGTTGCCGGCCAGTGGGTGGCGGAATCGCCAGCGTTGGCGCCGCTGTTCACCCTGGGCGCGATGGCCCTGGCGATTGCCATTATCGTTTACGGATTTCTGGCCAGCGCGCTGCCGGTCTGGCTGCTGCTGGCGCCTCGCGATTATCTGAGCACGTTCGTGAAGCTGGGCGTGGTGGTGATGCTGGCGGTGGGCATTCTGTTCGTCCGGCCGGACCTGAAATTGCCCGCACTCACCCGCTTCGTGGATGGCACCGGGCCGATTTTCGCCGGCAAAGTGTTCCCTTTTTGCTTCATCACCATCGCCTGCGGCGCCATCTCCGGATTCCACTCGCTGATCTCCTCGGGCACCACTCCGAAAATGATCTCCAAGGAAAGCCACGCCAGCTCGGTGGGCTACGGCTCCATGCTGCTCGAAAGCTTCGTGGCCATCATGGCCATGATTGCGGCGTGCGTGTTGCAGCCGGGCGTATATTTCGCCGTCAACGCGCCGGCCGGCATCGTAGGCGCCGCGCCGGCGGCGGCGGTGGCCACCATCACCTCGTGGGGATTCCCGGTGACCGCGGCGCAGATGGCGTCGCTGGCAAAGGACGTTGGCGAACGGACTCTGTTTTCCCGTACCGGGGGCGCGCCTTCGCTGGCCCTCGGCATGGCGCACATTTTTGCCACTACCGGCGGGGGCCGCGCCCTGGTCGGCTTCTGGTATCACTTCGCCATCATGTTCGAGGCGCTGTTTATCCTGACGATTATCGACGCCGGCACGCGGGTGGGCCGATTCATGCTGCAAGACCTGTTGGGGCATGTGGCCAGGCCGCTGGGCCGCACGAGCTGGATGCCGGGAGTGATCGGAGCGAGCGCGGTCGTGGTATCCGGCTGGGGCTATTTTCTGATTGAGGGAGTGCGGGATCCGCTCGGCGGCATCAATTCGTTGTGGCCCCTGTTCGGCATCGCCAACCAGTTGCTGGCCGCCATCGCACTGTGCGTGGGCACCACCGTGCTGCTGAAGATGCACGGCATGAAATATCTTTGGATTACCGCGGCGCCGCTCGCCTGGCTGGTGACGGTGACTTTCGCGGCGGCGTGGCAGAAGATTTTTTCGCCGCTGCCGGCCATCGGTTTTCTGGCGCAGGCCGACAAACTGGAAGCGGCCATGCGTCTGCATCCTTCGGCCGCCACCGGCACGCTGATTTTCAACGCGCGCCTGGACGCTGTATTCTGCGGTGTTTTGCTGGTGCTGGTTGCGACCATCCTGGCCGATTCGTTGCGGGTATGGGCCGGCATTCTACGCGGCACGCGCCAGGACCCCGTGGCGGAATCCCCGTTCGTGATTTCACAACTGCAAATGGAGGAATCGTGAGGCTGGGAAGGCTGCTCTTGCAGCTTCTGCGAGAGCTGGCGGACGAGAACGCATACGCGCGGCACCTGAAGGCCCGCGCCGTTCCGCATTCGCCCGAGGAGTGGCGGCGGTTCAGCAACACTCGGCTGGCCGCCAAGTACGCCCGGGCAAAATGCTGCTGAGGCCGTCTGCCTACGATTCCGACTCGAAGGAAAGCACCATCTCCGTCTCCCCTTCTTCGCGCAGCTTCTCGATCAGCGATGCGCCGTACTCGTAGCCTTTCTCGAACGCCTGCAGGTTGAGCTTTTGAGAAGCCGGGGGCACCGAATCAGCCACGGCCTGGCGCAGCGCTTCGGTGGCGATGAGGCTGGTGACGGCGCCGAAAAAACCCACCATCACGATGTTCAGCACCATCTTGCGGCCCAGCTCTTCGGCCAGGCGCGTTGCCGGCACTCCGAAAGCGCGCGTTCCGGCGGGCATGTGATCGACTCGCACCAGTTCCTGTTCGGTGATCAGGATGCCGCCCGGTTTCAACTCGGGAATGAAGCGCGCCCCGGCTTCCTGTGACATCACGATCAGAATGTCGGGCCGGGTGATGTAGGGGTAAAGGATGGGCTCGGAGGACAGAATCACCTGGGCGCTGGAGGAACCGCCGCGGGCTTCCGGACCGAAGCTCTGGGTCATGGTGGCGTAGCCGCCCTCGAAGATGGCGCGGGCCTTGCCAATTACGGCAGCCGCCAGAATCACTCCCTGGCCGCCAAATCCGGCGATACGAATTTCGGTTAGCATTGCTCGCACATCACCTCGGGTTCAGCGTAGCGGTCGCCCAGGGTTTCGGTCATCTGCGAATTCAGCATCTCGAAGTAGCTGGGGCGGTCGCGGTCGACGAATTTCCCGACTACGATTTCGCCGCTCTTGGTGAGGTCGCATTCGGCGGTCGGGGCGCCATGGCGAATCTTGCTGGCCTGCTTGTAATACTTCATGGTGTCCAGGCCGTCGCCCATTTTGTTGCGGCGCTGGTAGAGGGTGGGACAGGGCGAAATCACTTCGATGAAGCAGAATCCCTTCTTGCGCAGGACCTCTTCCATGGAGCGCGATAGCTGCTTGACGTGGAAGGTGGTCCAGCGCGCCACGTAAGATGCGCCCGCCGCTTCGGCCAGCGCCACCAGGTTGAAAGCCGGCTCGAACACGCCGTAAGGGTTCGTGGCGCTGATTACCTTGCTGGGGGTGGTGGGAGCGGTTTGTCCGCCCGTCATGGCGTAGGTGAGGTTATTGACGCAGATGACCTTCAAATCCATGTTGCGGCGCGCGGCGTGAATGAAGTGATTGCCGCCGATGGCGAACAGGTCGCCGTCGCCGGAATACACCACCACCTGCAGCTCCGGATTGGCCAGCTTCAAGCCCGTGGCGAAGGGGATGGCGCGGCCGTGAGTGGTGTGGAACGAATCCAGGTTGGCATAGCCGGCCACCCGGCCCGTACAGCCGATGCCGCTGACGATAGCCACCTTGTCGAGATTGGCGTGGGAGTCGATCAGCGCGCGGGTAAAGCAATTCACCGTGGTGCCAATGCCGCAACCGGGGCACCAGATATGCGGCATGCGGTCCATGCGCAGGAAGGGCTCTACCGGATTCACCGCGTCTGCCGGGATGTTGCAGGGAATTTCGAGAGTCTGCTCGCTCATTCGGCCGCCTCCAGGATAGCCTTCAGAATCGCTTCCGGATTGTGAACCGTGCCGCCCGCGTGGGGCACCAGCCTCACTTTGCATCTGCCGGCCGCCGCCCGCTCCACCTCGTGAACCATCTGCCCCAGGTTGAGCTCCGGAACCACCATCGCCTTGACTTTCGGTGCCAGCGCGGCGATGTGCTTCTCCGGGAAAGGCCAGGCCGAGATGATGCGGAACTTGCCGGCGCGCACGCCTTTCTGCCGCGCCAGATCGATGGCGCGCTGGGCTACCCGCGAGGTAATCCCGTACGACACCACCACCACTTCGGCGTCTTCCAGATCCGCCGTTTCCGACAAGGCTCGTTCGCCCGTGAACGGCTGCAGCTTTTCCAGCAACCGGGTCACGCTGCTCCTCTGCGTATCCACATTCATGCTGGGGTAACCGCGCTCGTCGTGGGTCAGCCCGGTGACATGGAAACGGTAGCCGTCGCCGGCGCGCACCATGTCGGGCACCTTGTCCTCGCGCGGTTCGAAGAGGCGGAATTCCCCCGGCGGGAGGTGGGTGAAGCGGCGCGGGTAGACGTCGATCGCGGCGGCATCCGGAATGATGACTTTCTCCGTCATGTGCCCCACGCATTCGTCCAGCATCAGCATCACCGGAACGCGGAATTCTTCGGAAAGGTTAAACGCCGTGATGGCCAGGTCGAAGCACTCCTGCGGCGAGTTGGGGCAAAGGGCGATGATGCCGTAGTCGCCGTGGGAGCCCCAGCGGGCCTGCATCATGTCGGCCTGGGCCGGCAGGGTAGGAAGACCGGTGGAGGGTCCGCCGCGCTGCACGTCGACGAACACGCAGGGGGTTTCCGTCATGGCGGCGTAGCCGATATGTTCCATCATCAGCGAGAAACCCGGCCCGGATGTGACCGTGAAGGCTTTGGCGCCGCCCCAAACCGCGCCTTGGATGGTGATGGAAGCAGCCAGTTCATCTTCCATTTGAATGAATACGCCACCGACTGTTGGAATCCTCGACGCAAAGCGTTCAACAACTTCAGTGGACGGGGTGATGGGATAACCTGCGGCAAATCGCGCACCTGCTGCGAGTGTTCCCTCACAACAAGCGTGGTCACCGTCGAGAAAATGAACACCTGTAAGAACACCCTTAGGGTCAGCGTGCATAGCGCGCTCCGAAAATGGCGAAATCCGGGCAGTACATTCCACAGAGGTCGCAACCGCTGCATTTTTCTGCAGCCATCACATTCGGTGGGTGATAGCCCTTGGTATTAAAGGCGGAAGAAAGCGTCAGAACACGCGTGGGGCAAAACTCGACACAGAAGCCGCATCCCTTGCACCGTTCCACATTAATGGCAACGAAGCCCTTGGCCATGCAGTCCCTCCTCTAAGGACGCTGAAAGGGCTGCACGTGAGTGGCCAAAACAGGTAAATCGGGCCTGATAATTCGCATTATTTTTCGACAACCGCTCCCTGGCCAAGGGAGCGGTTTCCGGGCGCGAAATGGTCTACTAATAGGGATATGGAAACGATGGAATTTGCCATACAACCCGCCGACGTTCGCGAGGCCGCCGCCCGGATTGCCCCGCTCATCCGCCGCACCCCGGTGCTATTCGACGTGGTGGACGAACGGCGCGTCTTCTTCAAGTGCGAGAACCTGCAGCGCGGCGGGGCATTCAAGCTCCGCGGCGCCTCGAACCTGATTCTGTCGCTCGCGCCCGAGCAACTCCGCCGCGGCATCGTGACCTACTCGTCCGGCAACCACGCTCAGGCGGTAGCCATCGCCGCCGCGCACGTAGGTGCGCAGGCGACCATCGTGATGCCGGAAGACGCGCCGCGCATCAAGATCGAATCGACCCGCAAATACGGCGCCCGCATTGTGACGTACAACCGCTTCACCCAAAACCGGGAAGAGATCGCGGCCGGCATTCTGAACGAAACCGGCGGCACGCTGGCGCCACCCTTCGACCATCCGATGATTATGGCCGGACAGGGCACCGCCGCCTTGGAACTGCTGACCGACTCAGGCCCGCTGGACGCGCTGATCGCACCCGTCGGCGGCGGCGGCCTGCTGGCCGGCTGCGCCACGATCGCCAAGGCCATCGACCCGGCCATTCGGGTCTTCGGCGCCGAACCGGCCAACGCCAAGGACACGTTTCTGTCGCTCGCCGCCGGCCGGCGCGTCCGCGTCGAGCCCGACACCATCGCCGACGGCCTGCGCTCGCCGACGCCCGGCCAACTGACTTTCCCGGTGATTCAGCGCCTGGTGGAAGCCATACTTCTGGTGAGCGAAGAAGAGATCCGCGCGGCAGCCCGGCGCCTGCTGCTCGAATGGAAGCTGGTAGTAGAACCAAGCGGCGCCGTCTCCGCCGCCGCGGTTTTCTTTGGAAGACTGCCAGCGGAGATTGGCTCCGTGGGCGTGGTCCTCTCCGGCGGCAACGTGGATTTCGAAGAGATCATGAAGTATTAGCAGGAGCGTAAGCATTACGGTGCCGTAGCCGCCACGATCTTCAGGTTCACGGCTGGGCTGGCTACGCCGCCTACTGTGACCACCACCGGCTGGGCGCCGGCCGCGAGGCCCGCCGGAACGGTGAAGTTGATCTGCGTAACTCCAGCCAGGCCACTCGGAATCCCGACGAACAAAGGGGTGACGGCAACCCCGCCCACGGTGAGGGAAACCGGCTGGCGCGGGGCGGGCAGGTTTTCGGCCGCGGTGATTGCCGGCGGCGTGGCGCCGGTGGCGAGCGAAGGGGAGACGTCGCCATCGCCGGTGATGAACATCTCCACCGCGTCGCCTGGGGCGGCGGCATTGTACTGCTGGGTGGAAGCGTCGTAAAACACGTTGAAGATGCCCGGCGCGGCGACCGCGACCTGAACCGGAAAATACGCCACCAAGCCGGCATTATCGACCGCCAGGATGGCCGTACCGCGGCCGGTCTCATAGGGAATCTGCAAGTCGATTTGGTTCGGCGAAACGAAGTAGAGCGGCGCGCTCACCCCATTCACGGTGGCGGAAACTCCGGCCAGGGTGAGCGGCAAAGGCAAACTCGCGGCCGAGCCGGTCGACAACGCCAGTCCGGTTCCATAGACCGCCGCCTGCATCCCGGGCGCCAGGGTGGTGAGGCCCGAGGCGTTCGAGCCGACGCCGCCGATCGAAATCGCCGCGGGCGCCGCGCCTACCGCCAGCACTACCGGCACCTGGATGGACTGCGGCAGGCAGTTCGCCGCCTGAATATCCACGACCGCGTTGTAGACGCCAGGCGCGAGGCCGGTGGCCGAAGCCGTCAGCGCGATCTGGCCCGCGCCGGCTCCGCTCATGGCGCTCAAGGCCAGCCAGGTAGAAGTAAGATTCGCCGGTAACACCGAAGCGGTCCAGGCCGGTGCGCCAGAGCTGAAACTCAGGCCGATCGCCGCCGGTCCGCCCGAGGCCGGAATCGTCACCGCCGAAGGAGAAACCGAAAACGTGGCGGGCGCCGCCGCCGCGGCAGCGTAGGAAACGTTCAATGATGCCGCCACCGTTGTCCCTACCTCGCTGGTTCCGGAGACCGCAACGTTCTGGGTTTCGGGCGGCGAAATCCCCGCCACGCAAACATCCGCCTGAAGCTGGCCGAACGGCGCCAGCCGGGTGGTACCGAAGTATTGCTGAATCTGCCCGGACAGGTTGCTCACGCCCTCCGTGAAACCGTTCAATTCCACCAGGAATCCGCCGGTTTCCTGCAGTGTGAGGGTCTGCTCCCACTGGCAGCCCGAAGCCGCCCGCGGATTCTGCTGCACAATCGCCGGCGAGCTGGAGAGCAGCATGCCCGGCGACACGTTGGCGCCCTGCGCGCTCACGAACGGCACCGTCAGTACGTGGCTCCAGGCGTGGCCGCCGGCATCCGAGCCGGTAAAAGCAAACACCCGGTTCAACGGTACCGTCAGGCCGCTTGGGTCCAGTGAGGCGAAGATTTTTCCGTTGGCGGGAAGCTGGGTGGAAGTCCAATAAGAAAGATTCTGGCTCACTCCATTGATGGTGAACCCGGTCAGCGTGGTGGCCACCCCGTTGAGCTCCGTCAAGCCCACCGTGTAGCTCCATGTGAAGCCATCGAGCGGCACGGGATTGGGTGTGACGAACGGGACCACGAACGACTGGCCCGGCGTGGCGCCGATTACGAGCGCCACCTGGGTCGAGGCCTCGGCGCCGCCGTACACCGCATCGCCGCTATAGACCGCCGTAACCAACCCCGCCGCCGCTTCCAGAGCGGCGCCCGCTACCGAAAGGCCGATCTGGCCGGGCGACGACAGCGCAACCGTACCCAGGACGGCATCGTTGCTGACGAAGGTTACCGAGCCGGTGGGCGCCGGGCCCGAGCCGGTCACCGTGGCGGTCAACTGCACCGTATCGGTCGGCGCCGCCGTCGAGGGTGAAGCGGTTAACGTCATGGCCGGCGCCGGCCCCACGCTCCATTGGGTAACCAACTGGTTGGCGTCGACCGAACCCAGGCCGGTGGTGAGATCGTAACCGGCGCCGGCGGCGTAGCCCAAGCCGAGAGCCGTGCAGCCGGGGCTGCCCTGCAAGCACGGCAGATAGTTGTTTCCGGCGGTGACGTCATGAAAGACGCCGCTGGTGGATTGCGCCAGCCGGTACAAGTTCGGGTTCAAATTGCCCAACCCGGCTTGCGGCAACGAGCCGTTGGCCACCAGGTACTGATTTAACAGCGCCACCATGCCCGCAAATGCCTGCGTCGAAACCGAGGTGCCGCCCACCAGTTCGGTTGCGCCGCTGCTGACGATGAAGTAGGGATATCGGACCGGCGAGGCGGCCAGCGCAACGTCGGGAACGTCGCGCGCGCCATCGGCCGGCACTCCCGCTCCGGTCTGCCAGGCGGGCTTGGCGTAGTAAGCGCTGGGCGCGCCGCCGGTGGCGGAAAAGCCGTTCCGCGCCGCCGAATCGTTCCACGCAATCTCCGGGATATAGGACAGCGCCGAGCCGCCGTTGGCCGAGTTCGATCTCGCCCAGTACGAGCCTCCGGCGTCGTCCAATTCGGTTCCTCCCACCGCGGTGATCTCCGGAATGGTGGCCGGGAAGCTGCCGGTTGGCCCCTTGGACGCCTGCACGATGGGCGTGCTGCGGGCATCGCACTCGGCCGCGCCGGCGTCTCCCGAAGCGGCGATCCAACTGATGCCCTCGGCCGCCGCCTGCTGCGCCACCGCGCGCCATGCCGCCGTTTCGTAATATTCGCAAGCACTGTAGCTGAGGCTGAGAACGGGCGCCAGGTTCCGGTCCACGGCGTACTGCGCCGCCACGAAAACATCGCTGGCGTAGACGTAGACGATGGAGGCTTGGCGCGCCACCGCCCCGCTCCATTCAATGTCCAGATCGGCTTCGATCTGATCGGAATTCACGCCCGGGTCTGAGCCCACCAGCACCACTTGAGGAACATTGGCTGGCAGACCGTAAGCCGCCCGAAAGCTGGCGATGTCGCGCAATCCGATGCCGCTCTGGCCCGCGACGGCGATGCTTTGTCCGGCGCCGTTCCAGCCGGCGGCGTAGAGCGGGGTGAGGTTGTAGATGGTGGCGAAATCCCCGGGCGCCAGGTAATGCGCGCCGCCGGAGGTATAGTCCGGCGCGGCCATCCGCACCTGCGCCCGCGGGCGAAAATCGTTCAGACCGCGTACGGCCGTGACCACCGCCGCAAAGGCCGCGGGTATCGAGGGCGCGGTGGAATTGGCGTAGTGCGCTTCGCCGTTCACCAGGTAGCGATGAATCTCGGTTCCAAACGCGCGCCCGGCGGCGCCGGCGGTGCCGCTGAACGCGATCCAGCCGCCGCCGCGCCCCTCGTCTTCCACTTGCAAACCTTCCGATTCGAGCCACGCCCGCAACTTGTCCAGATCGTTCCGGCTCAGCCCGAAACGCTGGCCGAACTGCGCCGGCGTCAGCCAGCGGCGAAAGCCGGGGCCGGGCTGTTGCAATCGGGTGAGGAAGTCCTCGAGCCCGGGTGCGGGCGCAAGCAGAAGCGTGGCGTAGCCAATCGGCATGGCCCGATCGGCCGGGCCGCGGTCGAAGCGGGCCTGCGCCAGCGGATGCACGTTTCCCGGCAGGCTCACCCGCCTGGCCGGGTCGAGTGGAAGCAGGATGCGGTCGGCCGCTGCTTCGAGGCCAACCGGAAGGCACAATCCGGTCAGGGCCATTATCCACGCGTACAGTTTATGCCCGGCTTGCATTGTCCTACCAATATAACCGGGGGGCGGGGGGTGCTTAATCGATCTGGGGAAGCCCGTTCCCGGCAACCGCTCCCTCGCGGTCGCGGCTCGGTAGTGACTGAAAACACGCGGCGCCCGTAACCGAGCCGCGACCGCGAGGGAGCGGTTGCTGCACCTTTAATTGCGAAATCCCCCAATTCGGTTAAGCACCCCGTGGCGGGCGCCGGCACCTCCGCACCATGTTATATACGGTATTGGCGCACCGTGCCTGTCCGTCGGGCAACCTGCCAAAACGAAAGCGAGTGCATAGGGATGCCGAAATTTGCAGCGAATCTGTCCATGATGTTCAATGAGGTGCCATTCCTCGACCGTTTTGCGGCCGCCCGCGAAGCCGGGTTTGAGGCCGTCGAGTACCTCTTCCCTTACGATTACGAGCCGGAGGTGGTGGCCGGGAAACTGCGCGACAACCATCTGGAAAACGTCGTCTACAACATGCCCCCCGGCAACTGGTCCGCCGGCGAGCGCGGCATCGCCAGCATTCCCGGCCGCGAAGACGAGTTCCGCGCCGGCGTTGCCAAAGCGCTTGCCTACGCCCCCGCGCTGGGCGTTAAGCGGTTGCACGCCATGGCCGGCATACCTCCCGCCGGCGCCGATCCGGCGGCCTGCCGCGCCACCTTGATCGAGAACCTCAAGTTCGCCGCCGCCCAACTGGCGCCCCACAACATCACCCTGCTCCTCGAAGCCATCAATACCCGCGACATGCCCGGCTTTTTTGTCTCCACCCAGGCCGATTCCTTTGCCGTCTGGGCCGCCGTGGATGCTCCCAATCTCAAAATGCAGATGGACTGCTACCACATGCAGATCATGGAGGGCGATCTCGCCATCAAGTTGAAGCGCTACGCGCCGCAGTGCGGCCACATCCAGATTGCCGGAGTCCCCGAGCGCCACGAACCCGACACCGGCGAGGTCCGCTACGAGTATATTTTCCAGCTCCTCGACGACATCGGATACGATGGCTGGATCGGCTGCGAGTACCGCCCCGCCAAAGCCACTGTCGCCGGGCTGGGCTGGTTCCGGCCTTATGCCGCCGCCGCCGGCTCTTAGCCATAGCAAGCGATCCGGAAGATGACACGGCCCATTCTTATCTTGCTGGCGATTGGCAGTGCCATGACTCCCGGCGCGCTCGACGCCCAGCCTGTCTCCATCCAGGTGGACACCCAAACCAGGCTGGGCCCGCTACGCCCCATCTGGAGTTTCTTCGGCTACGACGAAGCTAACTACACTTACATGAAGGACGGCAGGAAGTTACTCTCCGAGCTGGCCGCTCTTAGCCCGGTCCCCGTCTATGTGCGTACTCACTTCCTGCTGGCCACCGGCGATGGCACTCCGGGGTTAAAGTGGAGCTCCACCAACGCCTACACCGAAGACGCCTCCGGCAATCCGCGCTACGACTGGACCATCGTCGACCGGATTTTCGATACTTACCTGGAGCGGAAAATGAAACCGCTGGTCGAGATCGGCTTCATGCCCGAAGCCTTGTCCAGCCAGCCGGAGCCCTATCGCACCAGCCGTCCGCCACAGAATCTCTGGACCGGAGTGGGCGCCGCGTATCCACCGAAAGACTATGGCAAATGGGCCGAGCTGATCTACCAGTGGGTGAAGCATTCGGTCGAACGCTATGGCCGGCAGCAGGTGGAAACGTGGTGGTGGGAAGTTTGGAACGAGCCCGACGGCGGCTATTGGAAAGGAACTCCCGAAGAGTACCAGAAGTTGTACGATTACACCGCCGACGCGCTGAAGCGCGCCCTGCCCACCGCGCGCATCGGCGGCCCTCACATCACCGGCCCGGCCGGCCCGAAGGCCGCCCAATTCCTGACCGCTTTTCTGGAACACGTGCTGCACGCCAAGAACTACGCCACAGGCAAGACCGGTTCGCCTCTCGACTATGTCGGCTTCCACGCCAAGGGAAGCCCGCAGTTCGTCGATGGCTCGGTGGTGATGGGCATCCGAAACCAGTTGCAAAGCCTCGACAAAGGCTTTGAGATCGTCTCCTCCTTCCCGGAGCTGAAAGACCGCCCGGTCATCATCGGCGAATCAGACCCCGAGGGCTGCGCCGCGTGTTCGGCGCGCTTCAATCCCCAAAACGGCTACCGCAACGGCATCATGTATGCCAGTTACATGGCTGCTGTCATGCCGCGGCACCTCGATCTGGCCGCCAAACACCAGGTCAATCTGACCGGGGCCGTCACCTGGGCCTTTGAGTTTGAAGACCAGCCTTATTTCGACGGGTTCCGCGACCTTGCCACCAACGGCATCGATAAACCGGTGCTCAACGTTTTTCGGATGCTCGGCAAGATGACCGGAGACCGCGTGGCCGTCCGGAACTCCACCGCCATTCCACTGGACCGGATCGTGGCCGATGGTGTTCGCAACCAACCCGACGTCTATACCTTCGCCAGCCGCGATACGCGCTCGGTCGCGGTGCTTGTCTCCAATTACCAGGATTCCGAAAAGCCCGGCCCGGCAGCGCAGATCGAGCTGATCATCGCCGGACTGCCGTCGGGCCCTCTCACCCTACATCATTACCGCGTGGATGACCGGTTTAGTAATTCCTACGAGCATTGGAAGACGATGGGCTCTCCCCAGGCGCCAACTCCCGCTCAGTATTCCGAACTGGAGCGCTCCGGTCAGTTGCAGACTGTGTCCGCGCCGTCATCTCTCACCGCCCGGGATGGGAAAGCCAAGGTGGGTTTCTCCCTCCCCCTCCACGGTGTCTCGCTGATCCAACTGACCTGGTAGGCGATAACTGTAATGCCGCGAGTCCGAGCCGCGACCGTGAGGGAGCGGTTGCCGGAAGCGTTAAGCACCCAGTCTCTCCGCCGCCCCCATCCCGCTGCGGTTAGAATAGGATTCGGTCTCGATATCGGCCATAAACAATGAAACGCTTCCTTCGCCTTCTACCTCCGCTGCTGCTGTTCCAGGTTTCGCCGGCATTCCTGGGAGCACAGGCGGTGATCAAGATCGACACCGACCGCGTGATCGGGGAGGTCGATCCCCATCTGTTCGGTAACTTCACCGAGCACCTCGGCCGCTGCATTTATGGCGGCATATTCGAAGAAGCGAGTCCCCTGGCGGACGAGAACGGCTTTCGTAAAGACGTATTGGAGGCCGTGCACGGACTGGGAGTCACCGTCTTGCGCTGGCCGGGCGGAAACTTCGCTTCGGGCTATAACTGGATGGATGGCATCGGCCCGCGCGACCAGCGTCCGGCGCGCCGCGACGATGCCTGGGGCGCGCTTGAATCGAATCGCTTCGGCACCGACGAGTTCCTCAAATACTGCCAGCGCGTGGGCGCCGAGCCCTATCTCTGCATCAATGCCGGCTTGGGATCGGTCGACGAGGCACGTAAATGGGTGGAGTACTGCAACGAACCGGGCGACACCTATCTGGCCCGGCAGCGGCGTAAGAATGGCCGCGACAAGCCATGGGGCGTCAAGTACTGGGGGCTGGGGAATGAAGTCGACGGCCCCTGGCAACTCGGGCACAAGAACGCCGCCGACTATGCCACCTTTGCCCTCGAAGCCGCCAAAGCCATGCGGCGCGCCGACGACTCGATCCAGTTGATCGCATCCGGCTCCTCCAACTTCGGACCCGATTCCGATTGGGTGGGCTGGAACCGCACCGTTCTCGATCGCCTGAAGTCGGAGATCGATTACATCTCGCTCCACACTTACATCGGAAACCGCGACAATAACTTCGAACAATTCCTGGCGGCGTCGCGCGATATCGAGGACCGCATCGCGGTGGTCAAAGGCCAGATCGAAGCCGCCCGCGTCGGCAATCCGAATGCGCGCCCTATTCATATCGCCTTCGACGAGTGGAATGTCTGGTACCGCACCATGGTTTCCGGCGAATTCGCGATCGGACGCACCGGCCTGGAGGAGAAATACAATTTCGAGGACGCCCTGGCCATGGGCATGTTCCTCAATTCTTTTATCCGCCATGCCGACGTGGTCAAGATGGCTAACCTGGCCCAGTTAGTGAACGTGATTGCGCCCATCTTCACCAATAAACAAGGACTGTTCCTGCAGACCATTTATTTCCCCTTGGCCGAGTACGGTACCGAGCGCGGTTTCGAGTCTCTCGACGTGTTGGTGCGGGCGCCGGAATATCGCCCCGACAGCGGCCGCGCGCTCAGTTATCTGGACGTCTCTTCGACTTACGATCCCAAAACCCGCCGTGTTTTCCTCAACGTCCTGAACCGCGGCGAAAAGCAGGACATCGCCGCCCAAATCAGCAGCGTATCCGGCGCCGTGACCGGCTCGGTGAACGTGTGGGAGCTGAATCATGCCGATTTGAAAGCCACTCACTCTTTCGGCAACGACAAAGTAGTGCGCCCCGTCACCAGGACATTCCAGCCCGCCGCCGGGGGTGGTGCCTTCGCCTACACTTTTCCGAAGCACTCGCTGACGGTGCTGACGCTGCAGTTGAATTAGCGGGAGCCGAATTCCCTACCAGCGCTGATGGGCCTGCCCGCGGATTTTGGCGTCGTACACGGCCTTGACGGCGGCCATGGTTTCCTTCGAAAGCGACGCAAGATCGGCTGCGCGGCAGTTCTGTTCCGCCTGGTCCGGGCGTTTGGCGCCGGGGATGGCGCAGGTGACGGCATCGAACATCAGAATCCAGCGCAGCGCGAATTGGGCCAAACTGGCGCCGGGCGGCACCAGCCGGCGCAACTCTTCCACCGCTTCCAGGCCGGTTTCGAAGTCAACGCCGGAAAACGTTTCGCCCACGTCGAAGGCTTCCCCGTGCCGGTTGAAATGGCGGTGATCGTCGGCGGCGAAGCTGGATTCCCGCGTCATCTTGCCGGTAAGCAGGCCGCTCGCCAGCGGCACCCGCGTCAGAATTCCAACCCGTTTGCGCGCGGCTTCGGCAAAGAACAACTCGGCCGGGCGCTGGCGGAAGCAGTTGAAGATGATCTGCACCGTCTGCAGGTTGGGATACTCGATGGCCTTGAGCGCTTCTTCCACGCGCTCCACACTGACGCCGTAGTAGCGGATCTTGCCGGCTTCCACCAGCCGGTCGAGCTCGCCGAAAACTTCGGGGCGGTAATATACGTCGGTGGGCGGGCAATGGAGCTGCAGCAGGTCCAGGCAATCGGTGGAAAGGTTGCGCAGGCTGTCTTCCACGAAGCCGGTCAGGTTCTGCCGGTTGTAACCGTCGGCTGTTTGCGCCGGCAGGCGCCGGCCGGCCTTGGTGGCCACCACGATCTGCTCTTTGCGGGAGCGTTTCAACTGCGCCACCAGCCGCTCGCTGCGGCCCATGCCGTAGACGTCCGCCGTGTCGATGAAATTCACGCCGCAATCGACGGCCTTCTCCAGAGCCGCCAGCGATTCCGAGTCGCTCACGTCGCCCCACGCCCCGCCGATGGCCCAGGCGCCAAAACTGATCTCCGAAACCTTCCATCCGGTTCGGCCCAGCACACGAGTATTCATAGTCTTCAGCTAAGATTTTAGCCACGGATAAACACGGATAAAGAACAAGAAAGGTCGTTCATCCGTGTTTATCCGTGGCTAATCTTTGTTTCTTCAGCTACGCCCCCGCCAAGCCGTGGCAATCGCCGCAGATGTTGACGGCGACTCCCATCTCGCGGAGTGCAGCGGCCTTCACCGCCAGCGCGCGGTTGGCGCTCTCCGAGTCGGCGCCGTAGGCCACCTGGATATGGTTGGCCTTGTGCTTGGCCATCAGTTGGTCGCGCGAAACACCGTAGAGAACCGCGTGCATGATGGGCCACTGCTCGGTCGTCATCCGCCAGCGGCGCTCGGTCTCTTCGGCGGGAAGCTCGACCGACTTGGCGCGGCCGAGGTCCGCGTGCAGTTTGCCGCCTTCGAGGTAGATCCGGCTCCAGACGATCTCTCCCGGCTTGGAGACGCCTTTGATGGTGCCTCCGCCCAACCGGAAATACATGGGCGGCTGGCGCTCGCTCACCGCGCCGGCGTACCCACCCACCAGGTGTTGCGGCGGCACCGAACCGGAAATCTGAAATGCCCACACGAACTCGCCGCCGTAAGCTTCGCCGTAGCGGACGTCGTGGAGAGTGGTTTCGGGATCGTACCTGAGCCGCGTCCACACCCGGTTGGTCACCAGCGCATCCAGGCCGGCGCATTCATCCACTTCGTTGAAGTGGGGCAGCGCCCGCCCTTCGTACAGCACGCGGCCGTTGCCGGCGGCCTTCACCGGCGGCCGGTCGACATTGTTCAGCAGACCCTCGGCCAGGTCCGAAGCCGGCGCCAGATCCTTCAGTCCCTGCTGGTACTGAATGCCGACCACATCGCAGCCGAAATCGTCGGCAATGCGCAGAACGGCGATGTACATGCGGCACTGGTCGAGAATCTGGGCGTCGGTCAGCTCCGTCTCCGGATCGGCGCCCACGTGGAACTTCATCCCTTTCGCGTCGAGCCAGGAGCGCACCGCGCGGGCTTCGTCCTCGGGGACTTCGCGCATGGCGGCATAGAGGGTGGACTGGCTGAGCCGCTCCTTGAAAACTCCCAGCGGCATCAGGTTTTCGTCGGGAACGATGGCATTGTACATGCCCATGCAGCCCTCGTCGAAGATGCCCATGATGGCGCGATCCCGGAGCAGTCCGGCGGCCAACTCGGCCCCCGCGGCGGCAGCCGCGGCCGGCAGCCGCAACGACTCGAGCGCATGTACGTGGCTCAGGTCGTGCTCCACTTTTTGGCCGCCCAGCCACTGTCGCAGACCCTTGCGAAACGGTTCGTCCGCGAAATCCTGGCTCCAGAGCGAGTCGTAGGGCACGCCCGCCTTGGTGAGGCAGGCGTTCAGATTCAACATCCCCACCAGCCCCGGCCACTCGCCGCTCCAGTTGGCGACCGTGAGGATGGGCCCGCGGTGGCCCACCAGCCCGGCCAGCACGTGGTGGCTATACTGCCACACCGCTTCGCACACGATCAGCGGCGCATCGGGGGGAAGCGAACGGAAAACCTGGTTGCCGTGCTTCTGGCTATCGATAAACCCATGCCCCAGACCAGGTTCGTAGGCGTGGCCCCGCACCACCGTGCCGCCCTCGCGGCGCACCGCGTCCATCACCGCCGCTTCCGCTTTTTCCTGTGCCGCCCAGCACATGCGATTGGCCGACAGACGCAAGTCGCCGCTCGCGATCAAATAGATGGTTTCCGCCACGGACCGCTATCCTCTCTTCTCCATGCCTGGCCGGAACTTGACGCAGTAAACCACGCCGATTCCGATCAACAGCGCGCCCCACCATATGCCGGCGTGCAGCTCATTCAGCACTACCGCGTGCACCGGCGGTGAGTATACGTCCCAGATGCCTGCGCCCAGGATCAGAACGCCGTAAACCAACAGCAGCAAACCGATGAAAAACCAGATGGGAATCATCTTTGCGTGTTCCGCCATCGTGACCTCTCGCCAACAGTCTGAATAGATGCGTTACTCTATCAACCGGCGCGCTCGATGTCAATCGTTCCGGGGGGCACTTTAACGTTTAAGAACTAGGATCCAGGTGGTACTCGCTCAGTTCGGCAGGCGCCGCCAAATGACCGCGCCGCCGGTGCGCGCGACCTCGCGATAATGCGCCAGCCAACCGGCCAGATCGGCGTAGCCGCCGATGGCGAGGCGCGGATTATACGGGCCCAGGCCGTCCACCACGAAGGTCGGCGTGGAAAGGGCAAGCGCGGCCCGGCGTTTGGCGGCTTGGGCGGTTTCAACCGGCATCGAACTGGTCAAATGGCGATCGGCCGGCACGCCGTTCAGCGGTTGCGAATCCAGGTACATAGTGGCCGCGCCGAGGCCGGTGTAAACGTATAGCTCGGGCCGGTATCCCCATACGAAAAGGGTGTCGCCGGGGCGCGCCCGCTGGCGGACCAGTTGGGCGGCGGCGCGGCTGTCGCGGTCCATAGCCGAATCGCGCCAGGTGGAATCGCCGATGGCTCTGGCATAGCTGGGGCCGAAGCGGACCATGGGGATGGCCAACAGGAGCAGAACCGCGATTCGGAGCTTCGGTCCGCACAGCACCCAACCGCGCGCGGCCAAGAGAGCCACCGGCGCCAGCACCAGAAAGTAATAGCGTGGAAAAAAGCGAAGACCGGCACACACTCCGGCCATGGCGATCAGGAGCCAGCCTAGCCACTGCATGGCGCCCCTGGCTGAAGCAACCGAGCCGCGACCGTCAGGGAGCGGTGCCTGGGGACTTTCGCCACGCCACATCAGCCACCCCACCACCGCCGCCAGCACCGCCCCGGCATGAAACCCGGCCCAATCGAGCGTGCGCACCAACCCGTTGACCAGCGGGTTGCCAGGCAACGGGGCTGCGGCGTAAAGCCGTCCCCAGCGCCAAACCTGCTCCCAGCAGGCAGCCAGTGCGCCCATGCCCGCCAACCCCAGCACCATCGCGGCCCCAACCGCGCAGAAACCGGCCGCGAGCCACGCCGCCCCCGCCGGGTTCCACAGCAGGCAGACGGCGGCCACCAGCGCTCCCTTGGGGTTGATCCAGAAGGCCACGCCGGCCGCCACGCCGCTCGCAAAACCCTTGTTGCGAACCGCCAGCCAGACCGCGGCCAGGTGCGGCGCCAGCATCAACTGGTCGCTGGCCACGGGAATCGCCGAGGAGGGAAGATCGAAGACCAGGAAGAACCCGAGCAGCGCCGCGGCCGCAAGACCCTCGCGCTCGCTCCACAGCTCGCGCGCCAGCCGGTACGCCAGCCAGCAACAGAGCAGACCGTAGGCCGCATCGAACAGGCGCAGCGGCCCGCCCGCCCGAGCGCCAGTCAGCAGGTACACCGCCGCCAGCAGAGGCGGTTTGTCGAACCATAGCTCGCGGTATAGCGTGTGCCCGTCCAACCATTGCCCGGCCGCCGCCAGAGGATAGGCATCGCCCTCCCACAAGATGCCAATGTGACAGAGCCGCGAAGCCGCCAGCGCCGCGGCCAGCAGAAAAAACAAAGTCGTCTTGCGCAAGCTTTCTCCGACTATAGCAATTGCCCGGTTCGGATTGCAGTTGTGGAGCGGGTTGCGCTCGGCGCCGCGGGGACGGTGGGCCGGGACGCTTGCGCTCGGACCGGGTATGTCGCGCGGCGTCGGCGAACAGAGAATCGCGTCACAAAAGGGAGTCTCCCAATCGAACGAAAGCGGGCGCCGAGACGAATCGCCGAACTCTCCCGAGGCTGCGGAACCGGGAGAAATACGGCTGTCAGGCGGCAGCGGCTGAGGACTTGCCGAGACAGCAATGTTTGTATTTCCTGCCGCTGCCACAGGGGCAGGGCTCGTTACGGCCGATTTTGGGTTCGGGACGGCGGTAGGTTTCGGGCTTTTGTGCAGAATTGTGCATCTGGGAGACGGGTTCGTTGGGCACGGTTGTGCAATTTTGTGCATCGGCGGGCGATTGCTGGGCAGAGGCGGCTTCGGCGGCCTCCTCCATGGCGGCGACCATGTCGTCCAGGTTGGCGGGTTCTTCCTTTTCGAACTTGGGCGGGGTGGAGACTTTGTCGATGATGAAGATGGCGGCGCGGAGGCGGGTGGAGGGGGAGGATTTTGGATCGGTGAGGACGGCGCGGAGGGTTTCGAAGGCGAGATCGGCCAGTTCGACGGCGCGGTCGCGGTAGAGGAGGGCACGGTCGTAGCGGGTGATGGCTAATGCCTCGCGGAAATCGGGGGAATTGCGGCGCCAGTGGGAGATGGTATTGCGATGGATGCCGGCTTGGGCGGCGGCGTCGGTCAGAGAGGCGCCATTGGACAGGGCGTCGATGACCTTGAGTTGTGGGGGATTCAGAATAAACATAAGGATGCTTGCGATTCCACGATAGCGGCGGAGCGGGGAAAAACGAGGGGTGGCAAAGGCACGAATTGGCGGTAAGGGGCTGGGAGGGAAGGGGTAAGAAATATTTTGAAAGTATGTGACTCACTCCGGCGCGCCGGCGCGCGCCCACCGGGACGAATGAAAAGGGGCACCGGTGGCACGGGCGCCCCTTGACGAGTTTGGCAACATGGAAATAGAAAGCCCAACGAAATCCATCCATAGTAGCGTCTATGGGCGGCTCCGCCTGGCAGCCAACTCTCTTATGCGGCGCGGGCAAGGAATCTCGGACGCCGCGAACGAGTATGTATAATAGCGCGATAGGCAACCACGCGGCGATGAGGAGGGAATATGTGCGATCAGGATCATTTTGAACAGGACCGGCAGGAGTACGAGGGTCGCGGTCTGGTGACACGGAAGCAATTCGGCGTCCTGTTGGGAGCGGGCGTCGCCATGATGCTGCCGCGAGCCGCCAACGCGGTTACGGTGACCGAATCGGACGTGAACGTAACCACGCCGGACGGCACCGCGGACTGCTACTTCGCGCATCCGGCGAGCGGCACGGCTCCGGGCGTGCTGATGTGGCCGGACATCTTCGGGCTGCGGCCGGCGTTCCGCAATATGGGGAAACGGCTGGCCGAATCGGGCTATTCGGTGCTGGTGGTGAATCCTTTCTACCGGGTGAAGAAAGCTCCGACCGCGGCAGCCGGCGGCGCCACTCCAATCCAGGAGTTGATGCCGCTGGCGCGAGGTCTGAACGAGACCACGCACATGACGGATGCGAAAGCGTTCGTCGGGTGGCTGGACGGGCAATCGTCCGTTGCGAGAAATCGGAAGATCGGCACACAGGGCTATTGCATGGGCGGCCCGATTGCGTTTCGCACCGCGGCCGCGGTGCCGGATCGCGTCGGAGCAGTTGCCTCATTCCATGGCGGCGGACTGGTGACCGATCAGCCAAACAGCCCGCACCTTCAGGCCGCCAAGAGCAAGGCGCAGTTCCTGATAGCGATAGCGGCCAATGACGACGCGCGGGCGCCCAACGACAAGACCGTCCTGAAAGAGACGTTCGAGAAGGCGAACCTGCCCGCGGAAATCGAGGTGTACGCCGGCGCCGCGCATGGCTGGTGCCCTCCGGATTCGCAGGTCTACAACGAGCCACAGGCAGAGAAGGCATGGAGCCGGCTGCTCGTGCTGTACGAAAAAGCTCTGGGGTGAATACCGACTCATCCGAGCTTGTGCCGCGACGGTTTCCGCAGTCCCCGCCGGGTGAAGTTGGGGACGGACGGAGCGTTTTCTAAGAGCTTCGTATCGCTGAAAACGTTCCGTCCCCACGTTCCCCCGGCCGCCGGATCGGGGTCGTCCTCACGAATCCATCTCAGTGCGGCGAGACCGGCCTCCGAATCACCGGTCTATTCAGGAAGCTGCGTTCTTCTCGACGTAACGCTCGATGAAGGTCGAAGCAAATTCAAGGAAAATTTTGTAGATCCTGAAGCCGAAGTTTGCTATTCGGTCAGCTTCAATATGCGTATCAGCACCCGGTGCAATCCCCCAGACATGGTGACATACGAGCGTGTCAACGGCGTCATCCGCGACCTGGAAGCGAGCCCGACGAATGTCGTCCGCTACTGTCATCAGGTGGGGCGCGTCGCCTCTTCGCCGAGCGCGGTCACTCAGAGCTGCCTGAATCTTCTCCCTGTCGTAGTGAAAGGTAACCTTGTCCCGGACCAGCTTAACGTACTTCTTGAAATCGCCCCGGAGCGCGCCTCCGTCTGCGAAGGACAGCAGTTGGGCGAAGCGGTCAGACGTTCCGCCGGGGCAATCGTCAATTAGCCCCAGCAGACTCTGATAGCCACGGATCTCGGCCACGATTTTGAGAGCTTCATGGAGATGTGCCATCTGCAGGCGCACGAAGTACATCGTGGCGCCACGCCGGATGCAGGCGGTCTTTTCGCACTTGTCCTCAAGGCAGGCTCCAAGGGCTTGGTTGGCCGTCGTGAGGTCGTTGCAGGCCATCATCAGGCGCAGCACAATCAGACCTACCCCGCCCTGACGATCGAGTTTTCGGATGTTGACGAGCAGAGTCCGGGTACGTGCCATTCCTTTATCGTAGGTCGGAACCTTAGCTGGGAGGAACCGGGAACGGTCCCCCCCCGGCCAGATTGTTGGATGGATTTCTCCCCAACGGCTCCCAGCGATTCCTCCCCTGAACGCCGCTCCCTTCGCGTCCGGGTGGCCGGCCCCCTATCCAACCCGGAATCGTATGCGATCGCGTTCCACGATCCAAAGCTCACCTTCCGGAACTCGGTTAGCCAGGATCAATGCGATTCCATGCACGAGAGCGAGGACAGCGTGTTTGTCCTGCCTCTTCGGGCGGAGAATGACGATCCCGTGGTACTCTGCCGGCGGGTACGCGCGGATGTTGGCGAAATCGAGGTCCAGTGTGATCAGGACTCGCCCTTCGGCTCGGGACCTGGAGGCTATCGCGCAATCGTCCGCTCCCGTCAGGAGTTCATCGGCAACGGTGTCGGCTTCGAACCCTCCATCGCGTAGGATCTCTGCGCACTCGCTCGGCAAGTTCTCGTCAATCTTCAGCTTCAAACCGTATGTTCCAAAGGAAGGTCCGCCGTGCCCTCGCGCGCAAGTTCGGCGGCATAGGCGAGAGCGGCCTGAATGTCCAGTTCCCGAATGGAGGGGTAGCTGGCAACGATTTCTTCGTGGGGTACGCCCGCGGCAAGATTGTCGAGAATCACGGAAACCATCACGCGCGTGCCACGGATACATGCTTTTCCGTGGCAGACCGCCGGGTTAATCGTGATGTGCTCCTGCCAGTCGGCCATGTCCTCATTCTACCTCGCGGTGCGTTGCCACCTCTATAAGGCAAGCAGCCGACGCCTCGTTAACCGATTTGGGGATTTCGCGGTATAGCCGCGGCAACCGCTCCCTCACGGTCGCGGCTCGGTTACGAGTGCCGCGAGGGAGCGGTTGCCCGGAACGGCGGTGTGTCGTCCCGCTCTTCTTTGCTACACTAAAAAGGCCATCCCCCGTTAGTCATCATGAGATTCGGAGTCATTGTTTTTCCCGGCAGCAACTGCGACCACGACGCGTTTTACGCGGTGGGTCAAAACCTTGGGCAGCCGGTTGAATATATCTGGCACGATGAGTCGTCGCTCGGCAATCTGGACGCAGTCATTCTGCCGGGCGGTTTTGCTTACGGCGATTACCTGCGCTGCGGCGCCATCGCCAAGTTTTCGCCGGTGATGAACGCGGTGAAGAAGTTCGCGGCCGCGGGCGGGCTGGTGCTGGGCGTGTGCAACGGATTCCAGATTCTGGTGGAAGCTGGGCTGCTGCCGGGCGCGCTGGTGCGCAATCGCGGGTTGAAATTCATCTGCCGGCCGGTGACGCTGCGGGTGGAGACGGCCAATTCGCCGTTCACCTGCGCGGCCGAGCGCGGCCGGCGTCTCCGGCTGCCCATCGCGCACGGGGAAGGCCGCTACTACGCCGACGAGCGTACGCTGGACGAACTGGAAGCCGAAGACCGGGTTGCTTTCCGCTACCTGGACAACCCCAACGGCTCGTTGCGCGATATCGCCGGCGTGCTCAACCGCGAGCGCAACGTGATGGGGATGATGCCGCACCCGGAGCGCGCCACCGAGCCGCTGATGGGGTCTTCCGACGGCCTCGCCGTATTCCAATCGATGCTGCGCGCGGGACAGGCGGTGGCGGCGTGACGATCACCGCGGATCTGATCGTCCAGCACCAGCTCACGGCCGCCGAGTACGAAAAAATCGTCGCCATTCTGGGGCGCGAGCCCAGCTACACCGAACTCGGCATCTTCAGTGTGATGTGGAGCGAGCATTGCTCCTACAAGAGCTCGCGGCTGCACCTGAAGAAGCTGCCGACGCGCGGCAAGCTGGTGGTGCAGGGACCGGGCGAAAATGCCGGCATTATCGATATCGGCTCGGGATACGTGATCGCCTTCAAGATCGAATCCCACAATCACCCCAGCTTCATCGAGCCGTTCCAGGGCGCGGCCACCGGGGTGGGCGGCATTCTGCGCGACATATTCACCATGGGCGCGCGGCCCATCGCGGTGCTGGATTCGCTGCGTTTCGGACGCCTCGATTCGCCCTCGACCGGGGCACGCAACCGCAGAATCCTGGGCGGGGTGGTGGCGGGAATCGCGCATTACGGCAATTGTTTCGGTGTTCCCACGGTGGGCGGCGAATGCATTTTCGAGCCTTGCTACGACGGCAATCCGCTGGTGAACGTATTTGCGCTGGGGGTGTGCCGTAAAGAGGACGTGTTTTACGCCAAGGCGGCGGGGGTGGGCAATCCGGTAATTTACGTGGGCGCGCGCACGGGCCGCGACGGCATCCACGGCGCCTCCATGGCCAGCGCGGAATTCACCGAGGAATCGAAGCAGAAACGGCCTAACGTGCAAGTGGGCGATCCGTTTCTCGAGAAGCTGCTGCTGGAAGCCTGTCTCGAAGCCATGCGGACCGGCGCCATCGTGGGCATTCAGGACATGGGCGCGGCGGGTTTGACGTGCTCGACGTGCGAGATGGGCAGCCGCGGCGAGGTGGGCATCGAGATCGAGCTGGACCGCGTGCCGCAGCGCGAAACCGGCATGACGCCGTACGAAATCATGCTTTCGGAGAGCCAGGAGCGGATGCTGCTGGTGGCCGAGAGCGGCCGCGAAGACGAAGTCTACCGGGTGTTCCGCAAGTGGGGATTGGAAGCGGTCGAGATTGGCACCGTCACCGGCGATGGCAAGCTGCGAGTGAGGGAGCACGGAGCCACGGTGGCCGAGATTCCCAACCGCGAGCTGGCCGACGAAGCGCCGCTCTACGACCGCCCGCACACCGCTCCGCCCGAGGTCACGCGGCGGCCGGAGCTGCCGACCGAGCCTAACGTGCAGAAATCTCTGCCGGCGCTCCTGGCGGCGCCCGACCTTTGTTCCAAGCTTTGGATCTGGCAGCAGTACGATTACCAGGTGCGCACCAATACGATTGCCGGGCCGGAGCGAGCGGATGCGGCCATCGTTCGCATCAAAGAGACCGGCCGTTCGGTGGCGATTTCGCTCGATGGCAATGGCCGTTACACCTACCTTTCCCCGCGCGAAGGCGCCCGCCTCGCGGTGGCCGAGAGCTGCCGCAACCTGTCCACCGTGGGCGCGCTGCCGGTGGCCGCCACCAATTGCCTGAATTTCGGCAATCCGGAACGGCCCGAAATCATGGCCCAGCTTGTGGAAGCGATAGAAGGAATTGCCGAGGCGTGCCAGTTCTTCGAGACGCCGATTACCGGCGGCAATGTCAGCCTGTACAACGAAACTTTGGGCGAGGGCATTTATCCCACCCCGGTACTCGGGATCGTGGGACTGATGCCGACCGCGCAGCCGCTTGGGATTGCCTTCCGCAATCCCGGCCGCGTCGTGGTGCTGCTGGGCGGACCGGGCGTGTGCGACGAGGTGCGCTTCGGCAGCTCGCAATTTGTAAAGGAGATCGCCGGCGATTTGTGGGGCCTGCCGCCGGCGCTCGACATGGAGCTGGAAAAGCGGGTGCAGGCGGCGATGCGGGAGGTCGCCGCGGCGGGACTGGCCGAATCGGCGCACGACATCAGCGATGGCGGCCTGGCGGTGGCGCTGGCGGAGTGCTGCCTCGGGCCGGAGGGTGTCGGCGCGCAGGTGGATCTCGATAGCGACCTGCGACCGGAGATGCTGGCGTTTCACGAAGCTCCTTCGCGGATTCTGCTCTCCACGGCGCAACCGGCGGCGGTGGCGACGATTGCGTCGGCACACGGAGTGCCCGCGCCGGTGGTGGGCGTCACCATGGAATCGGAGCTCGAAATCCGGCAGCGCGGGATGACGCTGGGCTGCTGGGACCTGGCCGAACTTCAAGCGGCGCACGCCGGCGGACTCGGCAAATATGTGGGCTAAGATGCTCGATAAGTTTCACGACGAATGCGGGGTAGTGGCCATCTACGGCCATCCGGAAGCTTCCAAGATGGCCTATCTGGGGCTGTACGCGCTGCAGCACCGCGGCCAGGAAAGCGCCGGCATCTGCACTGCCCACAACGGGCAGATATTCACCCATAAGTCGATGGGGCACGTAGCCGATATCTTCACCAGCCCGGTGCTGAAATCGCTGCCGGGCGAAGCGGCCATCGGCCACACCCGCTATTCCACCGCCGGCGATACGGTGCTGCTGAACGCGCAGCCGTTTTCGGTGGTGTGCAACAAGGGCAAAATTGCGGTGGCCCACAACGGCAACATCACCAACGCGGGCGAGTTGCGGACGGAGTTGGGGCGGCGCGGGTCCATTTTTCAGGCGTCCAGCGATACCGAAGTGATTCTGCACCTGATGGCGCACTCCTCCGAGCGCACGATGACCGGCGCCCTGCGGGATGCGCTGCTCCAACTGGAAGGGGCGTTTTCGCTGGTATTTCTTGCCGAGAACCGGGTGATTGTGGCCCGCGATCCGCATGGTTTCCGGCCCCTCGCGGTGGGCGAAATGGAAGTTTCCGGCCACCGCAATTGCTACGTCTTCGCCTCCGAGACGTGCGCGTTCGACCTGATCGGCGCGGTCTATCTGCACGAAGTCGAACCGGGCGAAATGGTGAGCGTCGGTCCGGAGGGTCTGACGCGGGAACGTTGGGCGCCGGAGCAGCCGCGGGCGCAGTGCGTCTTCGAGCACGTGTATTTCGCCCGCCCGGATTCGATCGTATTCGGCCGCGCCGTGGCCGAATCGCGCGAGCAGCTCGGCCGGCTGCTGGCGCGCGAATGGCCCGCCGATGCCGACCTGGTCGTACCGGTGCCCGATTCCGGCGTGGCCGCGGCCATCGGCTACGCCTCGGAAAGCGGGTTGCCGTATCGCCAGGCGCTCATCCGCAACCACTACATCGGGCGAACCTTCATCGAACCTTCCCAGGCGATCCGCGATTTCGGGGTCAAGCTCAAGCTCAATCCGGTACGGCATCTGCTCCAGGGCAAGCGCGTGGTGCTGGTGGACGATTCCATCGTGCGCGGCACAACCAGCCGCAAGATCGTGCGCATGGTGCGCCAGGCCGGTGCCCGCGAAGTACACCTGCGCATCTCCTGCCCGCCCACCATTTCGCCCTGCTTCTACGGCGTCGATACGCCCAACCGCGGCGAGCTGATCGCCTCCAACCACACTCCCGAGGAAATCCGTCGCTTCGTGGAAGCCGACAGCCTGGGCTATCTCTCCCTAGCCTCCCTGCGCCGGGCCGTGGCCGACGAGCGCCACGAGTATTGCTACGCCTGTTACACCGGCGATTATCCCACCGAACTGGTGAACATCGAAGAGCTGATCGGCGCGCGCGAAAAGCGGTAGGGTTGGCGCGCCTAGCCTGCAAAGCGCCTACGGCCACCGGCCAGGTACAGCCGCGAAGCACATTGACGTCGGACAGATCTGATAGAATGTCGGACAGGCACATATGAAAGACCAGCGGATTACGGTGCGGTTTTCCCCTGAGATGCGCAGTCGCCTTAAGGCCGCTGCGCGGCGTGGTGGAACGCGCGAGTCCGATCTGGTTCGCGGCGCGGTGGAGTTCCAACTCGCAGCCGAGGAGGCTTCCCTTACCGCGTACGAACATGCGAAAAAGGCTGGATTGATTGGGGCGGTGAAGGGAACAATCCGGGACCTCAGCACGAACCCAAAGTACTTTGAGGGATTCGGTGGCTCTTGACCGGCCAGGTGCTGGTCGATACCGGCCCGATCGTGGCCATACTGCTCGAATCCGACGAACACCATGAGGCGTGTGTCGGGCAACTTCATCGCATCAGGGGGCCTTTGCTGACTTGTTGGCCCGTGATTACCGAGGCGGCATGGCTGTTGCGCGCATACCCCCAGGCGATCCGGAAACTCCTATCTTCCTTCCATCGCCAACCGTTTGAGCTTGTTCCCCTGGGCGAGACGGATCTTCCCGGCATTACGGCGATACTCGCCAAGTATGAAAGCTTGGGAATACAGTTTGCCGACGCATCGTTGGCGCACCTGGCAAACCGTGACGGGATTGAAACGATGTTCACCCTGGACCGGCGCGACTTTGGCGTACTCCGTCTGGCCCATGGGAAAAAGCTACGCCTGATTCCATGAAACGGCCGCGCCATCTTTCCACGGAGGGAAAATTCCAGGGCAGCAGGAGTACCAAGCGCCGCGCCATCAAATATAATGAGATGTTTCAGAGAGAAAGACCACTTTCCCTAATTTAGAGGAGCACTCATGCCTGCGAAGCGTATCGGCATTCTTACCGGCGGCGGCGACGTTCCCGGCCTGAATTCGGTCATCAAATCGGTGGTATACCGGTCGGTCGCGATCGGATACGAAGTCGTCGGAATCCGCCGCGGATGGGAGGGCCTGACGCACGTCAATCTGCAGGATCCCGCCAGCCGCGCGCGCTATATTCTGCCGCTCAACACGGAGAACACGCGCACCATCGACCGCACCGGCGGCACGTATCTGCACAGTTCGCGGACCAATCCGTCCAAAATGGGGAAGTTGCCCCCGGTTCTGGAAGGGCAGACTTTCGAGGTCAAGCAAAGCACCAAGAAAGGCGTCACCAGCAAGGTTTTCGACGTGACGCCGGCGGTGCTTGCCAATATCGAGGTGCTGGGGCTGGACTACCTGGTGGCCATCGGCGGCGACGACACGCTAAGCTACGCGGCCGAGCTCGATCGCCGCGGCGTGCAGGTCATGGCCGTACCGAAGACCATGGACAACGACGTGCGGAATACCGAGTATTGCATCGGCTTTTCCACCGCCATCACCCGCGCCATGGACGCCATCGAGCGCCAGCGCACCACGGTCGGCTCGCACGAGCGCATCGGCCTGTTCCGCGTCTTCGGACGCGATGCCGGCTATACGGCGCTCTACACCGCCTACGTCACCAGCGTGCGCTGCTGCATCCCGGAATATAAGGTGAGCCTGCCGCACCTGATCGACCTGCTGGTCACCGACAAGCGCAATAATCCCAGCAATTACGCGCTCTGCATTTTGTCGGAGGGCGCGGAGTGGGAAGGCTACCAGGTGAAAGAATACGGCGAGGCGGATGCTTTCGGGCACCGCAAAAAGATGAGCGTGGCCGAGGACCTGAGCAACGAGATCAAGACCAAGACCGGCGACGAGACCATCGTCAGCGACTTGACCTACGACCTTCGCTCGGGCAGCGCCGATTTCGTCGACCGCATGGTGGGCTCGACCTTTGCCGGTATGGCCATGGACGCCATTGAAGACGGCAAACACGGCCTGATGACCGCCATCAACGAAGGGCGCTACGCGCTGGTCGCCATTCCCGACCCGAAGCTGGGGCCGCGCCGGGTGGAGATCGCGACCATGTACAACACCGACCGCTACCGGCCCACCTACGATCGCAAGCTGGGCCTGCCGATTTTTCTGACGAGAAGCTAGCTTCCTAGCTGTCAACGGTCAGCGTTCAGCTTTCAGCCGGCGGTTGCTGCGCCATGAAATCGGTGGTCCGAGTCCGAGCCGCGACCGTAAGGGAGCGGTTGCCGAACCGAGAGAATCGCCAGCTGTTTTAGCTGACTGCTGACCGCTGATTGCTGAAAGCTTATGGACCTGAGCCTTCTATTTCGACGCAAGCGGCAAGCGCCGCCGGCGCTCACCGGTGAGCTGCGGGAGCGCATTCGCGCTTCCTTCGACGAAGCCTCCGCCGACGAAGAAAACTTTCCCTCCACCATCGATCCGCGCATCTACCACGTCAAGCTGATCCACCAGCACCTGGCGCCGCTGGCGGGCAAGCGGGTGCTGGACGTGGGCTGCGGCAAGGGCCGCTTTGCGCGAGTGCTGCGCGAGTTGGAGCCGGAGGCCGAGTTCTGGGGCCTGGATCTTTCCGAGGAAATGCTGCGCTACGTGCCGGCCGGAATCCACACGCGCGCCGGTTCCATGACCGAACTACCGTTCGAGGACGGTTTTTTCGATGCGGCCTACGCCACCGAATCGCTCGAACACGCGGTGGAAATCGAGCGAGCCGTGGCGGAGATCTGCCGGGTGGTGAAACCCGGCGGGCGGATCGCGATCATCGATAAAAACGCCGAGCATTGGGGGCGCCTGAAGACGCCGGAATGGGAGCGCTGGTTTCGCCCCGCGGAGTTGGAGCGACTGCTGCGGCAGCATTGCCGCCAGGCGGCCAGCCGCCCGGTTTCGTATTGGGAAGACGTGGCTCCCGACGGCCTGTTCGTGGCCTGGCTGGCAGTGAAGTAGACCGCGCTCCCCAGTCCGGGCGTGATACGGGGAAGTGGACTGGATCGAAGGGTCAAGCGCCCCGCGGAGTGTCCGACCGGCAGTCATGTAAAATACAGTCATGCGCAACGAGTTCACCGCAATCGTCGAGCCCGATGGACCTTGGTTCGTGGCATATTGCGCCGAGGTGCCGGGCGCGAACGGACAAGGAAAAACACAAGAGGAATGCCTGGCGAACCTGCGCGAGGCGATTGCGCTGATCCTGGAACACAGGCGCGAAGAATCTCTGCGTGCCTTACCTCCCGACGCGAGGCAGGAACCCGTGATTGTTGGATGAGGCGCGAGGGGCTTCTCCGACATCTTCGCCGCCACGGTTGTGTACTCCGCCGCGAGGGCGAAGAGCATACTCTTTGGGAGAATCCACAAACCGGTCATGTGGAAGCGGTTCCCCGGCACGCCGAAATCGCCAACCTGCTCGCGAAGAAGATTTGCCGCCGTCTGTCGATTCCGGATCCTCCCGGCTAAAATCATCCTTGGGCGTTACACGTCAAGTGACGGCCTGCATTATCGGCGACAAGCTGACTTATCGTTCCTGATCCAAGCCCGCTGCCGGCTTGCCGGCGAGTTCGGGGTTTGTCGATACTGTCGTACCTAATGCAAGCATCGGGTTGGCAAGGCACTTTCCAGGCTCACCCAGTCCCTTCGGAATCGACAAGCCCAGGTCGAGCACGCCGCCGTCGGCGGAGACGTGTCCAGTGCGTCCGCCGGCTGCGGTCCCTTGCGCCTCATAGAGTGCTTTCATCTGAGCGGCGTTTCTCCACGGCGCGCCTTACCGCGGACCGTAGGCGTTGTAAAGCAGGATCGCAAAGCAGACCACCGCCAGACCTCCGTGAGCGGTGGCCAGACTCTTTGAGTGGATTCCCCTTGAGCGC
>Ga0182016_10000069_pt1 | contig 103362 bp, 91 predicted proteins | sample 712S2MmetaG_FD_120491 | JGI IMG/M metagenome (GOLD analysis project Ga0182016, IMG submission 120491) | Permafrost microbial communities from Stordalen Mire, Sweden - 712S2M metaG | ecosystem: Environmental > Terrestrial > Soil > Wetlands > Permafrost | place: Sweden: Stordalen | collected... | reverse complement strand
TCAGGCTGCCAAGGCCAAAGCTAGGGGGTATCGCTCCTCCCGCAACATCGCCACCATCATTTACCTCATCGCAGGCAAACTTGATCTGTCATGTCAACCCACTTGAAATAGCGAAGAACCATCGATCTCAACAGCGGCTACAAACAGCAAGACATTGTGATGAACTCGCCCGTGACGGTGACCGGGAATTTCGCGCCTCTCATAGCCGCCCAGCCCGCATTTTCCTCCATCGTCGTACCGGCAGGTGGCTCGAACACCGTCATGTTTACCATCCCCAATGGGGGTGGCGGCCAGTCGCAGTCGGCTCTGCCCGGCGGGCCGACGCCGAACATCCAGCGATTGATTGGGCATTTAGTGAAGCGGCGGCAGCCGCGCGACGATCCGTATGTGTCCGCGGACTGCTACACCAATGGCGAGGGATACTTAAGCGCCTCAGTCGCCCAGGCGATCCAGTATGAATCGTATACGGCTTTCTGGGCCACGTTCTCGGCAGCATCCAGCAGCCCAAGCGGCGGCCCTTTCGATGTGACATGTAGCTGCGAGTATTATGGCTGCTCGATAGACATCGAGCCTGTTGAGACTGGCCCCCCTGCCAATCCGGTGGTTATCACCGGGGTTTCCCCGCCGTCGTGGGTAGCGGGCTCGACCGTGAACTTCGCAGTAACAGGTTCAGGTTTCGGGAGCAGTCCGACGCTGAACATACAGTGGCCGAATCCCGAGGGAAGCTCCTACAGCACGACCTGCTCGGGAAGCGCCTGCGACGGGGAGATCGACGGCACTGCCACGGTACCGCCCGACGCTGTTGGACAGGCGATAGCGACCGTTTCGGCCTCATACGCGGGGCAAGGCCTCTTGGGTGGGAGCGGCGAGCTTGGAAGTCCCGGGTATGAGTTTGACGTGGTGGCGGTGCCAACGCTCACGCTTCAGCGACAATGTCTGGTGCAGGTACTGGCGACGGGCTCGCCCTCTGGCGGAGTCTTCTCCGTGTCTATTACACCCTCCGGCGGCGGTAGTCCCCTCGGCCTATACCCGGCGGGCAACACTACCCAAGGAAACAATACGACGATCGACACAATCAACTTCGTCGATCCGCCGAATCCGGACCCCAAAATGGCGCCCTCTCCCGGCGCCCTGGCCCAAGTCCAGGTAACCTACACCGCCTTTGGCGCCTCAGCGTCCAAGCAGTTTAGCGTCCCAACTTTCGGCATGTCTTGTTACCACAATGCCCTGGAAACCGACTATGGAGCCTCTTGTACGGGCACCTACGAAGCCTATGGCACGATCTGGGGACCAGGTTATTCGCTTGCGCCACTGCCGAACCTATCCGCAAATTACTGTGCCGGATTCCTGGGCGAGATCACGGTCGAGGGTTCGGGCATCGCCCGTGACGGTACGCTGATCCAGTACAACCCCCCAACAGGGATTTATACAGTAGTGACGCAGATAACTGGAGCCACCGGGCCCGTCATAGCGGGGCAAACAGTGGCCCGAGATCCCAATATCATTCCGAGGAGCGGCACTTGGACGGTGCAGCTTGACGGGGGAGGGAACCTGCTGGCGACCGATGTTGGCGGGGACATCAAGGGATATCGGCTCGATCTTTTCAACGGCACCGGGACGGCGGCGTGCGCCTCCTTCACGAACCCCATCTTGGTCGGCGCCTGTTCGCCGGGGAACTCGACATGTCCAGGGAGCACTATCCAGCAATGAAACAATCAATCGCACAAACCACTCTTCTCTTTGTCGCCGCTCTCGCCTCGGGACCGTTATGCCGGGCTCAGCAGGCCAGGATAGCCCTGCTGAAAGGGGAAGACCTTCTCCTTACCGACATGGATGGCACGACTGCAATTGTACTTCGGTCCGACCCTCGACCTAAGAGCATGCTCCGATGGCTGCCGGGCGGTCGCCAACTCTCGTACGTGGTAAGGGATCCTGGTGGCGCCAAAGCAAGGCTTGTCGTGGTAGATCTGGCAGGCGAGGTGGTAAGGGAGGTTGCCATCCGGCCGCCGAATCCGTCCCTGGGCGGCTTTCGATTCGTGGAGGAATTGTCGTGGGTCTCGACGACCAAGGTGCGGGTTGGGGGCAGCTACAACCCGTACAACTGCGAGCGAGTCGACATAGACGCCGAGACTGGGCGGGAATCGAACTGGCAGATTGGTGAGTGCGGCTCGCTGGTTACGTCACCCGACGGCAAGCACTTCGCCGAGCTTGGGCTAAGCGGTCCACAGCCAGAGGCGGAGAAAGACAACACGGTGGAGATCGACTGCCGGGGCCCTCGCTGCCAGTTAGGCGGCGTCGCGTACCGCGGGGGCGGATTTCCAATCAAGGTGTTGGCGGGGCCGATGTGGTTGACGGATAGTTCCGCGGTGGGGGTAGTCGAGAAGCGCTTGGCATCGGGTGAAACCGCAGTAACGCTCCTCTCTGTCGGTGGGGTCGTACGCACGGTCCCTGTTCCCGAGGCCGTCGCCGATCATCCATCTCTCGTGGCGCTGGGCTCGGCGGTGGTGGTCGGCGAGGGGCCTGACCGGCTGCTTATCGACCGCGACGGAACTGCGCCAAGTCCCCCGGCTCCCGACGTGATAGAGCAAATCGAGAGGCTGCGGATGGTGATCGCGCATTCGACTTCCGTCTCGAACCAAACCCAGCAGCTAATGAAGAGATTGGGAGCCCGTGAGGCAGTCGCAGCGCAGGTCGAATGATGCACGGCGGATCCGAAATGGAAGCCTCGAATGCGGATCCGCTTCCTCCCCATCGAGGCGAAGCCCTTACGGGGATGCGATTCGTGGAGAGCTCAAGTGGCTCTCGGACTCGCGCCTCACACTTGCCGGCAGTTTGAACGGGAGCGCCTGACCAGATCGCTCACCGAGCCGCGCCCCTGCCCTACCGCGCTCATGCAAACGGCGATCAGCGCGACATGGCAGCGCGCCGCCCCGTTACCCACCCACGGGAGCAGCTTCGGCGATCTGCCGCTCGACTGCCTGGAACTTCTCGAAGTTCTTATTGAAGCGGGCGCTCAAATCGCGAGCGGCCAAGTCGTACGCCGCCTTATCGGCCCACATCCCGCGGGCATCCAGGAACTCTGCGGGAACTCCCGGGCACTCCGTCGGAACAGCCACTTTAAACACGGGATGTGTGACCGTGGGAACGTCGCGCAGCAGCGCGCCTGAGAGCGCGGCGTTCAGCATGGCGCGCGTGTATCGCAGCTTCATGCGCTCGCCCACGCCGTAGGCTCCACCCACCCAACCGGTATTCACCAGCCAGCAGGCCGACCCGTACCGCCGCAGCCGTTCGCCCAAGAGGGCGGCGTAGGCCGACGCGGGGCGGGGAAGGAACGGCGCCCCGAAGCAGGCGCTGAAGGTGGCCTGCGGGTCTTTGCTCAAGCCGCGTTCCGTGCCGGCCACCTTGGCGGTGTATCCGCTGAGGAAGTGATACATGGCCTGCTCGGGCGTCAGCCGGGAAATCGGCGGCAAAACGCCGAACGCATCGGCGGTGAGGAAGATCACGTTGGACGGAGTCTCGCCGACGCTGGGAATCAGGGCGTTCTCGATGTATTCCAACGGATATGCCGCGCGGGTATTCTCGGTGATCTCTTCGGAATCGAAATCCAGCGCGCGCGTGTCGGCGTCCATCTCCACGTTTTCGAGAACGGTGCCGAAGCGAATGGCGTTCCAGATCTGCGGCTCCTGGGCTTGCGAGAGGCGTATGCATTTGGCGTAGCAGCCGCCTTCAAAATTGAAAACGCCGCGATCGCTCCAGCCATGCTCGTCGTCGCCGATCAGCCGGCGAAGCGGATCGGCGGAGAGCGTCGTCTTGCCGGTGCCGGAGAGACCGAAGAACAAGGCCACATCGCCGGCTTCGCCCCGGTTCGCCGAGCAATGCATGGGAAATACGCCGCGTTCCGGCAGCAGGTAGTTCATGATCGTGAAGGCGGATTTCTTCATCTCGCCGGCATATTGCGTGCCGCAGATGAGGACCACCTTCTTCTTGAAATCGATCACGATGCAGGTTTCCGAATTGGTTCCGTCGGTGGCCGGATCGGCCTGCAGGTCCGGGGCGAAGAAAATCGTGAACTGCGGCCGGTGGTCTTCGGGATCGCTCACGCCGGGACGGATGAACAGCTGGAGGGCGAACAAGCTATGCCACGCATATTGACTGATCACGCGCAGCGGGAGGGCGTACTCCGGATCGGCCCCGACAAGGCAGTCCTGAACGAAGACGTCGCGTCCGTGCCAGAAGGTCTGCATGCGGGCATAAAGACGATCGAACTGAGCCTCGGACATGGGCTGGTTCACGCTGCCCCACTGAACGGTGGAGTCGGTGATCTCGTCTTTGACGATGAATTTGTCCTCGGGCGACCTCCCGGTGAACTGTCCGGTGCGGACCACCAGCGAGCCGCCGCTCGAGAGGTGTCCTTCGCGCCGTTCGATGGCTTGTTCCACCAGCCGTGCGGCGCTCAGGTTCCAATAGGCCGCGTTGATATGGCGAATCCCGTGGTCTTCGAGTACCGATTCGGCGGCGCGGATGGCGTTAGCTATATGGCTTGGCTGGCTTGGCATTATTACCCCAAACTGGGAGTCTACTTATCGTAATATGGTCTCATGAAACGGCTTCTCGGGGCAGTCGGGCTGGGGACGGTGTGGCTGTCGCAGTGCGTGTCAGCCCAGGTAATCGAACTCCAGGCCAACGGGATGACGTACCAGACGCTCACCAAGTCGGGTGTGACCGTGATGTTCAACCACCTGCCCGGGAATTTGCACCGGTACACGATCTTGCAAGTCGCGGTTTCCAATGGTTCGCAGGGGCCATACATCATCCGGCCAGAGGATTTCACCTTCGAGCGGGCGGGTGGAGAGAAGGTCCGCGCCGTTCCGGCGAGAACCGTGATCGACATGCTGCGGCAAAAGGGCAATGGCAACGACGCCATCAAGCTGGTCACCACGTATGAAAACGCCATTTACGGCAGTCCGCACCCGCAAGCTCTCAAGGGGTGGGAAGGGCGGCGGCAAGCGGCGATCGCGGCCGCGGGCAATAAGGTAACGACGTCTTTGCTTGCCAGTGCGCTGGCGCTGGTGCAGACGAAACTCGGGGTCGGCGACACTACCGACGGCGCGGTCTTCTTCCCCACCGACGGCAAGCCTTTGGGCGCGGGCCGGCTGGTGGTCCGCACCAACACCGATACGTTCGAATTCAATGCGGAAGCGAACTGAGGGAAAGCGTGCGTTACCGAGCCGCGCGCGTGAGCAAGCGGTTGCGGGCAGCGTAGAATCCAGTCTTGAAACAGCATCCCTCAATGAGCCGCGGCCGCCAGGGAGCGGTGCCTTTTTCTTCAGGCTGCGCCATGCTGTGACCGCTCCCTCACGGTCGCGGCTCGGTAGAGAACTTATTTCAGTGGGTAACCGCGCGTCAGCCGGAACGTCCGCGACCAACGCGTCTTGGTAAAGAAGTGCGCCACCACATCGACAATGTGGTCGATCCCGATATTCCCGTTGGTCAGATCGGCCGTCGGCGCGTCGTACGACCAGTAAATGACTACCGGCGTTCCCACGATGTTCTCGCGCGGTACGAACCCCCAATAGCGGCTGTCGGAGGAATCGTCGCGGTTGTCGCCCATGGCGAAAATCGCCCCCGGGGGCACCACCAGCTCGCCGTTCACTACGTGATTTTCGAGCATGTCGATCGCCGGCTGCTGCAGCGGCGAATTGGGCGGCCCGGGGAAGTTGTCGCGGTAGGAGTCGATCATGGTGGAGGAGTGAACCGCGTACGGCTCGTCCACGGGATGGCCGTTGAGCCACAATTGCTTGTTCACCAGCTTGATGCGGTCGCCGGGGACGCCGACGGCGCGCTTCACGTAGTCCTCTTTGATGTCCAGCGGATAGCGGAAAACGATGATATCGCCACGGCGAACGTCGCGATAAGGAAGGAAAGTGCGGGATACAGGCCCCGACGGGGCGTAAGTGAGTTTATCCACCAAAACGTGATCGCCAATCAGCAGCGTGCCGACCATGGATGCGCTGGGAATAACGAAAGCCTGCACCAGGCTGGTGGTGGCGAAGAGCAGCAGAACGATGGTGACGGTCCATTCCCCGATGAATCCGCGGTTCACCTCGCGCGACATTTCCTTGTAGCGAATCCACAGGGCGCGCATTCTACTTGTCTCGGTAGTTTCCACAGCAGCCATTGTAGCGAATGAACGGGATTGCTTTCGCAAAGCCCTTGACCTGGCGGCACGTAAATGCCGAGAATTACCGCAAGGGAGGGAACGTCCTTATGCCGCTGCGGAGACTGACTCTGGCGCTGCCCTTGGCCTGCATGATCGCGGCGGCTCAGGACCGGCTCACGTTCGAGGCGGCGTCGGTGAAGCCGGTCGAACCGGGCGGCGGGGGTGGCGGGGGCGCCGGGACGGCCGTGCGCAAAAAGGCGCCTGGGCTCGGTTCGCGAAGGTACGAAGCGCCCACCGGCGGACCCGGCACCACCGATCCCGGCCGCATTCACTAGCCCATGGTCACGGTGCGCTTCGTTCTGACAAAGGCGTATGGCGTGAACGATTATCAAATCGTAGGACCGGACTGGCTCGACCGCGACCGCTTCGACATCGACGCCACCATGCCCGCCGGTACCACGATGGCGCAATTCCGGACGATGCTGCAGAACCTCCTGGCCGACCGCTTCAAAATGGCGTCCCACAAGGAGACGCGCGAGTTCTCGGGCTTCTCTCTGGTTGTCGGCAAGGGCGGCCCGAAGCTCAGGGAATCGGCGGATTCGCCCGCTCCCGCGGACGATGGCGCTCCTGACCCTCCTCTGAAACCTGGGGCTGATGGCTATTTCCCGGCGCCCGAATCGATTTTGGCGGTCAATCTACCGGAGCCCATAACGCTGTTTTACTTTTTCCCAATCTACAAACTTCCGGCCCGCTCTGGATCTTTTCCGCAGCAGCTCAGCGTCGATCCGGTCTTGCTCCTCCTCGGAGACGTACTGAGGCTTGTTTTGGGCTTTTTCCTTGAGGGTCGAAATCACAGATGGTTCCACGGGAATCCGCGTATTGGGCGGCAGGGCTTCCAGTAGTTGTATCAGTTTCCGGGCCGTCATTCCGCGGGCTCCTTTCTTCCGCTTCGTCCTTCCCATTGTCGCCGTGTCCTGCCGGCGTGGGCGAGCGCGGGCGTTTCGTCGATCCCGACGCGCAACCAAGGCCAATCCGATAGCAGCCAACGCATTCACGTGTTTACATCATACGCCGTCCATCTCAAGCAGCTGCTGGAAGAGAAATTCCGCAGGCAGGCGGCCGCGCGCCGGGTTCCCTCCGAAGAACTGGTGCAGAAGGTGGCGAAGTGGGCACACCTCCGCCGGCGCTGCTTCCATAGAGGAGACTCCGGAGCGCGACGTCTGGCGAAGAGGCTTATAATCGTCAGTTCGGGTCGAACTAAATGAAGCATCAGATCTGAATCTGACGGTTCGAAAGTCTGATCGTCGCGCGTGTGGCGGCAAGATGAACCAAAAGAGCGATGACGAATACCGGACCTTCTTCTCCGACGCCACGGGTTTTTCGCGTCCTTACGACTGGCAAATTCGCGTCGCGGTAGAAGGCCTCCCGGACGTATTGCCAATTCCAACCGGCCTTGGCAAAACGGAGGGGGCCGTGCTCGCTTGGGCGTGGCGTCGGTTATCGGCGGCTTGCGGCGACGAACCCCTTCATCTCGTTTACTGCCTTCCGATGCGGACATTGGTGACCCAAACGGTGAAGCGGTTGCGTGAGTGCTTCAATGCGATTGCAGACAAGCGCGACATTCCTCGGATTCCTGTCTATCAGCTCATGGGTGGTGTGATCGATGACGACTGGGCAAGCGGTCCGGACCGCCCCTGGGTGCTCGTCGGAACCCAGGATCAACTCCTCTCTCGGGCACTAAATCGTGGCTATGCGATGAGCCGCTTCGAGTGGCCCGCGCATTTCGGATTACTGAACCAGGACTGCCACTGGGTCGTAGATGAAGTGCAGCTCATGGGACCAGGGCTGTGGACCACTTCTCAGCTCGACTGGATGAGGCGCAAAAGGTTCAAGTCCCTGAAGCCCTGTCGAACCACTTGGATGAGCGCGACGGTTGGCGAAGGTTTCCTCGCAACGACCGATCGGATGAAGGACGGCTTCGACACGGTCCAGCCGTTCGACCCTGGGCTCGATGGGGATGAGAGCGAGGAACTGCGACGCAGACGTTCCGCTGTCCGGCGCCTCGAATGGTTTAAGCCATCGGCGGGCAAGCGCGCCCCCTCCATCTGCGAGCAGATCAGTGCAAAAGTCCTCAAGGAACGTCGCGATGGAACCCTTTCCCTGATCGTCTGCAATACGGTGAAGGACGCGCAGGATGTGTTCAGGCTGCTACCGGATCAACCGCCGAAGATATTATTAACCTCGCGGTTTCGTCGCGATGATCGGCGTGGGTACGAGCAGCAACTCCTCGATTTCGAAGCGCGCCGGAGCAAGTCGGAGTCCGGACATATCGAAGGTGACCCTGGACTCGTCTGCGTGAGTACCCAGGTCGTCGAAGCGGGCCTCGATATCTCGGCCCATCGGCTGTGGTCCCAGCTTGCACCGTGGCCATCAACGATCCAGCGCCTCGGTCGACTAAATCGCGACGGGCGCGACAGCGATGCCGTCGCGTACTTTTGGCAACCGGCAAAGGGAAAGGAGCAGAAACGCGACGGTGACGTCGGGCCTTATTCCAAGAGAGATCTCGATTCCGCAAAGGATCTGATCGACAAACTTTGTCCGCTCGCGGCGGTCAATTCGTCCAGCCTGGCGCTTAAGAAACTGGAAGAGTCCCATCCTGATTTGGTGAAAGGTGCACTGCGACCAAAGCCTGCACCGCTGCCACGGGCGCTTGACGTTCACGGGCTGTTCTCAACCGAACGCGACCTGCACGGTGGTTACACCGACGTCAGTGCCTTTGTGAGAGACGCCGATCCCGACGCAGACCTAATCGTCTTCTGGCGCGGGTGGCACGGAGCCCGTCCACCGCGAACCGAGTTCCTCAGCGGTCCGCCGTTCGATCCCGATGTTGAGGGCTGCCGCGTCGTACTCCCTTCGTTGCAGAATCTGCTTGCAAGCCGGCGCGCCAAAGCGTGGCTTTGGAACGATGAGGACGATCGGTGGGAAATATGTGCAAATCGGGACCTTCGTCCAGGAATGACGGTGATGCTTCACCGCGACGCCGGCGGGTACGACCGCCGTTTGGGCTGGACAGGGAACAGCAAGGATACACTGGCCGACGTTGCCCACGCAGGGCCAGGAAGAGCCCTCGCGGACGACGAGCGGAGTGAATGCGAATACTATGTCCCCGTACCCGACCATCTCACAGACGCAAGGCGAATAGCGGAGCAAATCTGCGAATCGCTTGGCTTAGACGGAAATGTGCGGACATCTGTAGTCGAGGCAGCCGCCCATCACGACATCGGTAAAGTGCATCCTAACTGGCAGTCGAGATTGCCGTCCGTCGCCTGTGTGCAAGGTGGACCATGGGCGAAGTGCCCTCGCGTTGTCGGTCTCGATGTCAAATCGGTCAATCCGTCCTATACCGAACAAGTGGTCCGCCTCCGTAACAATGCATTCGCTCTACCGCCAATAGCCAACACGGGCGGTACACGGCTGAGGTGGGTCGTGGACCGTAAGCTGACTAGGAAGGAACTGGATACACTAAACGCTTTGCCCCAAGTCAGATGGGCTGGCCACGTGCCCTTCCGGCCAGGCATGAGGCACGAAGCTGCTTCTGCGCTTGCGATGTGGGCTCGTTACCGCTCGAAGCCCGCGTCCTTTCCCGCGCTCGCAGTGTATCTGAGCGCTGCACACCATGGAAAGGTGCGGACTGTTTTGCGCTCGACCACGCAAGGCGGCGGGGATGTGTTTGGAGTCCCCACTCAACCCGATTCCCTCACCATTGGCGGTCAGGTGTGGCCTCTCGACTTCTCCATCGCTGCAGATGGAGCAGGGGGCGAATGGACCGACGGTGGCTTCGTGCTGACTGACCATGGTTGGACGGGGCTGGTTTCGGATCTCCTGGGTCCGTGGCGCGACCATGAAGAAGATCCGTGCGATGTGGGCGCGGTCCCCGAGAACGAACCGAGGCGCCTGGGTCCGTTTGCCCTTGCTTGGCTCGAAGCGCTCGTCCGAGTGGCTGACTGGCGCGCGAGCGCGAACCCATCGAAAACAATTTCGCTGCCGGAGGAATCTCGTGACAAATGAACGAGCAGCTCTCCCGGTAGTACCGGTTCCAGGACTTCGGTTGGACAGCCTGGGCAACTATCTCGCATCTCTTGGACTCCTTCGAGCACTGGCGCGCTCTCGCTGGCCAAATGCTCGCGCCGCGTGGCGGCTAGGTGTGCTGCACATAGTCGGAGGACCGCCGTCAATAGGTGATACTGTCAACGCCCTTTGGGATATTGCTGCAAAGCAAGCCTGGGCACCATACGATCGCGCGTGGAAGGACATTCAAACGCAGGGAACCAAGAAGAAGTCCCCACGTCTGCTCGCCATTTGGCGGACCAAAGCTGCGGAGAGCGATCTGGAACTGTTCGACGCCCATGCGGTACCTGCCACGACGGTGAGTTTCAACCCTCTGCTCGGCAATGGGGGCAGTTCCGGCAACCGTGACTTCTCGGACGGGCGGAAGCGGGCAATCGAAGCGTTTCGTACGGAGCGAACCGACGCGGGAGAAAAGCGTGCCGATTTAGAGCGGCTGCTGCTTGGCGATCCAGTCGCTTGGATGATCGAAAAGCTCAATGCCGCTTGCTGGTTCAGCGACGCCAACAAGCTCTACAACAGTGGACAGCGTCCGTATCGGGAAGGGGCGATTTCGCCATGGGCGATGGTGCTTGCCTGTGAAGGATTGATCTTCTTTGCGGGCAGTTCATCGCGACGGCTTGGCTCGCGCGCCCGAGCGGTTGGCGCATTTCCGTTCGTCAGTCGGGCTGCTGCTCCGCGCGGAGCTGGTGAGGCTGGCCGTGACCGGTCGGAGGTCTGGGCGCCGATTTGGGAACGCCCGATGACGTTGCCTGAAGTCGTTACCTTATTCTCGCGGGGGCGGGCGGAAGCCGGAGGGCGTGGCGTACTAACCCCGAGTGCCTTCGCTACCGCAATCGTGCGCCGAGGCGTTGACGCGGGCATCACGGAGTTTCGTCGGTTCATTCTGGGGCGGACCACCAGTGCGAACACGTTTGAACCTCGGTTTGAAGGGGCGTTCCACGTTAATGAACCCGGAGCGGCGTCTCAGCCCGGCCGCGCCGGATCCATTGTCATGCAACGCCTGCTGGCCCTGGCAGAACAGCTCGTCGGCAGCCGAAATCCGTTGGCAGACCGCAAAACTGGGAAGCGATGGCGCTTTGTGGGATTGAGGGGCGGCATTGAAGCGGGTATGCTTCGTGTGGCAGCAGCGCCACGAGATGCGGAAGCCGCCGGCGCTATGCTCGATTCCGTTGTTTTGGCCCTGGATCGCATTGACAGGAACAGGGTATTCCGTGACCGAAATGTCGTGTGGGAGCCGCTGCCTTTGAACTGGCTGCCCACACTTATTGGCGCTGAAGGACCGAGCACCGAAGCGCGCTTGGCGTTGGCCGTTGCCTCCTCCTTTCCCTCTGACCGCCCGTTTGCGCTTTACCGATTCGGAATCGCGCTGCATGGCCACCGGTTCATTCACCCTTCGGCAACTCCGAAACGATGGGTTTGGCGGTCGCTATCACCGCTCTCGCGTATGTTATCGGACGTCTTGTATCGGCGCACGCTCGATTGGGAAACAGGACGTGTGTCGTCGGAGCCAGTCCGGCTGGGAGTGCCAGCTCCGGCTAGCGATGTGGATCGCTGGCTCCGTGGCTTCCTCGATGAGGACCTGATTGTAGGTTGGTTGTCGAGGTTCGCCCTATTTGACTGGCGCGTCGTTCCCCGAGGTGTGAGATCGCTGGCATGCCCGGGTATCATGGTGGACGCGGTGAACGGGACCCTGTGCCTTTTCGGGCTGCTTCAGCCATTGTTTGACCTGCGCAAAGTCTCTCCCCCGAATGGACCTGCCTCGGACCTCCTGCCTTATGAGAGCGGTGCGCGGACACCTGCGGCCGCCAGGAGATTATTAGGACTTCTGCGCGCCGACGACGTCGTAGCGACCGTCCGGTTAGCTGCTACCCGCTATTCGGTGGCGGGCGTCCCGCTCGTTCGTCATGATGTTCCGTGGAATTCCGCGGACGTTGATCGCCTCACGGCCTCGCTTTTGTTCCCAGTCTTTGATCGTGATCGCTCGGTGCTTGCGACCCGTTGGCTGCGGCCCCAGCGCAAACAAGGAGGATTAGCTTAAAATGCCTGACACAAAGCCAACTACGAAGACGCTGACCCCGGCGGACGTACTAAAGGGCGGATCGCCTTGCGTGCTTACGGCGGTGCTTGCGCCGGTGGCCGGTTTGGATCGCTTCCAGCCAGCCGGGTTTCCCGAGGTCGGACATGTCATCTATAAGGCCCCGCGGAAGAACGGAGCGGTTGAGCATGTCTGTATCGTGGACAGCCCGGCCAGCATGGCTAACCATCTTGAATCGGTTTGCATGCGAGGTGCCCACGATTACGACCTCGCCGCCGATCTGCACGGAATGCCGTATCTGCGGTGCGTGACCGATCCCCAATCCCCCGATGGAGACCAGCCCAACCGCAGGGAAGTAGTGGTAACAAGCTTGACAGAAGGGCACCGCATTGCATCTACATATTTCCTCGACGGCAAGCGCATTAACGAAGGAGGCGAGCCGGCGAACGAGCAGTTCAAGGAGGAACTTGCGGACGAGTGCGGAATTGTCCTTCGAACTGGAAACCGAGCTCATCCTCCGGTGGAGAAATGGTGGCAGGTATTCACGACAATTTTCAAGTACGATCCGAACGCGCTCGTGCACGGCGTCCTCTTCCCCAAATGGAATGTCAAGATCTCGCGCGTGCTTACGGCGCATCTGGAAGCGTTTGGAGCGGGCCGCGTCGACAGATCGGGCGTGAAGTTCGACAGACTCCAAAAGACCACTTCCGGCCAGCCAATCTTCGCTGTCGACGATTCGACGGCGCGAGAAATTTGCGCGACTTTCATACTCGACGTTGCGCTACTGAGGTCGTTCGGCCGAGCGGACGGTGAGCAGAAACTGGGGCTGACTGGTGACCAGAAAGAGTTTCTCGCCGCTCTTGCTCTTTGGAAAATTAACCAACTGCTTTCAGCTCCTTTTCGGTTCCGATCCGGCTGCCATCTCGAACTCGTGAGCCTCAAGCAAGGTGAGTCGGCCGTCGAGCTTGATGTGAGTATGGAGTCGGCGATCGAGAAGGCGAAGTTCCGGAGCGGCAAAGACCCGGTCGCCCCCGTGGTGACCGACATCTTCTGGCCGCGCGAGGAGCTGTACCAGGAGCCGCCGGAGAAGGAGTCCGCGGCCAAGGACGCGGCGGACGAGGAGGACGAAGAGGAGACCGAGGGCGAGTAAGCCATGCGGTTGATCCTTCGCCAGTCGTTCCCGCTAGGCCGCTTCCACGCGACTCCGTGGCGCGTCAATCCGTTCGACGATCCGTTCGGCGAATGGCCACCGAGTCCCTGGCGCCTGGTGCGCGCTGTTGTGGCACGCTGGTATCAATGGAGCCGGGAGTCCGCCGAAAGCCCCGATCTCTCGCAACTGGATGCGCTGGCTCGCGCTTTATGTGAGTCCTCGTACTCGTTCTATCTGCCTGCCCACGCCATGAGAGGCAGCCCGCTTCGCCAATATCATCCTGTCGAGTTTGGCTGGGTACCGCCAGCGAAGAAGGACAAGCCGATTCCTCGAATGAAAGCATACGGAACGAGCCTCGTTCAGGATAACTACTGGTCTGTGCCAACTGGCGATGACGGCACGATCTGGTGGTTCCTCGATGGCGACGCGTGGACACCACAGCTTATTGAAGTGCTCGATCGGTGTATTGAAAGACTGATCTATTTCGGGAGGGCAGAGACATTCACGACCGTGAGGCGCGACGCCTCTTCAGCCCTGCGGCCAAACTGTGAGCCTCGTGATCGGCCCTGTTCGCAAGCATCGGTACGGGTATTATGCCCGCAACGCGACGCGAGCCGCGCGGACGTGGAGAGGATAACGGACGATCCTCAAAGCGCCGGCCGAACGATTCCGCCCGGAGCGAAGCTGATGTATGCCGACGTCCCACCTCGCGTTCCCGTCCGTGAACAGTCCGCCATCTTCGTTCCGCGAACCGATTGTCACTTGATCCAACTCGCGGTCGGATGGAGCGTTGCGCCGGAGCCGCGTGCCATCGTCCGCCTCACCGCGCGTTACCGGTCGGCAGTTATCCGGGAACTGCTTGATATCAAGACGGAAGGCCAATACCACAGTTGGAGGACGGCTCCCAAATCCGTCCGTTCTGCCATAGCAGACATGTTGGGCAAGGATGCGAATGGTGTGCCGTTCAAGCAGCACAGTCACACTGAGTTCCTTTCCTGGTGGCACGACGGTGCGCCGACCCGCCTTCTGGTTTGGCGTGGGTCACGCCCGTTTGGTGCCGACGAACAACGGGCGGTCTTGCGGGCAGCAGTACGCGAGTTGTCGTGGGCCGCTATGGGTCCGGATGCCGACGCCTGGAAGATCCGGCTCATCCCTCTGGACGCGGCCGTGCCGGCGCCTCCAGGATTTGATGGGACATCTGCGACTACCTGGGAGTCATTGACACCCTACGTTCCGCCACGTCATCATCTCCGAGGCGGCAAGCCACGTGAGGCCGAGTCGTTTACCGTCCAGATTCGACGCGAACTCACGTTGCGTGGCGTACCCGGAGGTGAGCAAGTCGAAGTTGGCGAACCGATCGCCGCGACTTGGGTTGCTGTGCATGTTCCGCTCCGTAAAGCGGCGGGACCGACGCTCGGCGACCGCCGCGGCTACTGGCTGCGCCTCACGTTTCCCCAACCTATTGTGGGACCACTGAGGCTTGGAAACTCCAGTAGCTTTGGGCTCGGCCTATTCAAACCTGTAACCTGATGGGTGCCATGGTGCTGAGCATAACCTTTGCGGTACTCGGGCGGGCGACAGGGCCCCCGAAGCGTGTCGGCAGTGTCCCAGATGAGATTAACCTTGTCGTTGAAGTGATTGATGGGCCGGTTCTTTTCCAGAGCTGACGGTGAGTTTCCATGTTAAGCGCCCGACGGTCCGCATTGCAGGCCAGACTCGCCAAAGCACACACAATCGAAAAAACGAGTCGCGGAGAATTTTCGACTCTATTTGCTTTCCCCTCACCGCCGCATCCCGTCCGGCGCGGCAACTCTACCGGCGCCCATGCTACAGCTGATGGCGAAGAACCCCATATGCCGATCCCCCGACACCCTTCAAACCGAATCGGAAAAAACGCAAAACGAACCCATCGTTTGTTGCCCATGTCGAACAAAGCAAAACCCCGCTTCGCGGGCCGAAACCCGAAACGAAGCCAACGAAGCCACCAACGAATCCGGATTCGAGCCGCTATGCGCCCCCGGAAGCTCTCCGATATCCCCGGTGACGAAAGGCGAAGCCGGACCCAGGTTGTGGCAAAGGTGACCCTCGAAGAGGGAGAATCGTTGTTGCGCGTTGGGCGTACCAGGTGACCAGCTTGGGCCGGCAAGCCCGGCGTGAGAGGCACCTTTAAGCGATGGCGAAGATCACGAAAATCGGTGTAAGCGGCTTCAAGTCGATCGAGGACTTGCAGCCCCTCGAACTGCGGCCAGTGAACCTGCTGATCGGTCCGAACGGCGCCGGCAAATCGAACCTGATTTCCTTCCTGAATCTGCTCAAGGCGATCGCGGACGGGACGCTCCAGGGCTACGTGGGTCGCGCAGGCGGCGCGGAGACGCTCCTGCACTACGGCGCCAAAGTGACGCCCGCCATGTGGGCGTCGATCGAGTTCACGGGCAAGACCGGAGAAGGCAATTACTTTTTCTGGCTTACCGCGACCGCAACGGACTCGTTGGTATTCACACAAGAGCGGGTGATGTACGGAGGAGCGCAGCCCTACCAGTTGGGGTCAGGCTACCGGGAAAGCCTGCTCATGGAAGGCGAGAATCAGTTCCTGGAAATTCGGGAATTGCTCGCCGGCATCCAGATATTCCATTTCCACGATACGTCGGAAACAGCGCTCATCCGCAAGCACGGGTACGTGGAGGACGACCGCTTTCTGCGGAAAGACGCCGGCAATCTCGCCGCCTTTCTGCACGGCTTGAAACGGCGCCAGGGCGCGTACTACCGGCGGATCGTCGAAGCGATCCGCCAAGTGGCCCCGTTCTTTGACGACTTCGCACTCGTGCCTAGGGCCGAGACGGAAGGCAAATCGATACTCTTGAACTGGAAGGACCGCGATTCCGAACACCTCCTCGGTCCCCACCAGCTTTCCGACGGCACCCTGCGGGCGATGGCGCTCATCACGCTACTCCTTCAGCCCGACGAGGAACTGCCACCGCTCATCGTGCTGGACGAGCCGGAAATAGGGATGCATCCGTATGCGATCGAGGTCCTCGCCTCCCTCATCCGCGGGGCTTCCGTGCATCGCCCGCTGATCGTGGCAACGCAATCGGTGTCCCTGATCGACTACTTCGAGCCGGAAGACATCGTCGTGGTCAGCCGGAGTGATGGCCAGAGCCGTTTCGAGCGGCAGAACTCCCAGTCGCTGGCGGCGTGGCTGAAAGAATATGCCATCGGCGAGCTGTGGGAGAAGAACATGATCGGAGGAACGCCCTCCCGATGACCCGGTTGTACGTGGTTTCGGAGGGACTGACCGAGACAAGCTTCGTTCGTGACATCCTGGCGCCGCATGTGGAACAGCGCCGGCCCGCCAGATTGGCTGTCCACGCACCCAATCTGCGGGGGAAGTGCGCCTACGCCGAGGTGAAAAAGCTCATCCTGGCGCTCCTCGGCAATCCGGCCACCGAGGTGTTCGTCACGACGATGATCGACCTCTACAAGCTGCCAGGTGACTTTCCCGGCTACGCTGAGTGCAGTGGCCATGAAGACGCGCGTAAACGGGTCGAGGAGATGGAGAGATTCCTCTCCAAGGATGTGCCGGATCGGAGGTTTGTTCCCCATCTACAACTCCACGAGTTCGAGGCCCTGATCCTGACGGATGCGCCTAACCTGGCTAAATACTACCCGAACCGCAAGGACGAACTCGGGAAGCTGGCACGGACCGTGGAAAGGGATTTCAGGTCTCCTGAGGAAGTGAACCGGATTGCGCCGCCGTCCTGGCGAATCAGAACGGCCGTGCCTGAGTACCAGAAGGCGATCTTCGGGATCTCGGCGGTCGCGGACCTTGGTCTCGAAAGGATTCGGGGCCAGTGCAAGCACTTCGACGCCTGGCTTCAGCGGTTGGAACGTCTGTTGGACGCCTGATTCTGTTCTGCTTTGAAATGCTCCTCTATCCTTAGCTATCGTCAACCCCGAGACTGCCTCGTGCCGCGAACCTCCCTGGGAGCCCGCTTATCGCCCTCGTGCGCCTCTCCTCCGGTTGGAGCGACCGGCCAGGCAAGTGCCGAAGCGTCGTCCAGGCACTCAAGCCCCTCGCTCGCTCCGCGGCGGCACTTGAACCGCACCGCCACCGAAGAATGCGAAACGAACCCATTTCCGTCTTTCAGCCTAATGAGAAAACCCCGTTCTCTCTCAGAAATGAAGCCATCGCATGCCCCGTCGGGAAGCTCGCCGGCCCCCACGCCGGCAGCTCTGCCGGAGGAAACAAAGAAATTGCGAAACGAAGCCATTAACGCCGCCCAACCCCAGGGAAACAAGGCTGCCGTTCCGTCGGAAACGGACCCAGGAGAAGCCCGGAAGAACCCCACTCAGGTACCACGGACGATCGCCCGCTTATGCGCGTCCTCGAGCCGAAGAAAGTCTCGCAGGAAGTGGGATCGCATCAAAAAAAACGCCGGCGGAGAACTGAGGCGTATCACGCCGAGCGTTTCATGAAGTTGGATTCCGCCAGCCGCGACGAGTGCACTTCGCCGCCCAGTCCGAAGAATCGGCAGAAGCTCATGATCAGCGGCCGCCAGCGTTCCGCATCGATATGCGAGCCCGCCAGCAGCTCCTCCTCCACGTGCAGCTTCACGATGTGCACCTCGAAAACGTTGGCGTTCACGTTCTTGCCGAACGGCCGGTGATGATGCACCACGCCCTCCATCTGCACCGGGCATTCCAGAACGCGCGGCGGCTGGACCGATTCCGATGGCGCGGGCGTCAATCCGGAAATGCCGAACTTGTCCGGCTCCCAGCGATATCCCCACTCGCGCTTGCGCTCCGACACGGGATTCTTGCCGGTGGTGAGCGCCAGCCGGTCGACGTGCGACACCAGATTTTGCGACGGTAAATTGATCACGCACTCGCGCGTGCGAATCAGGTTGTCCGAGGTCTGGCCCATTTGTCCCAGCCCCAGCATGCAGGTCCACCCCAACCACCATGCCGACGACATGGGCGCAAGATTCGCCGAGCCATCGGGATTAGTGGTGCTGATCAGCACTACCGGCGTTCCGAAATACAAGATCGTGGGTTCAATCGTTCGATGCATGGAACCACGATATCCGGAACCGCTTGGGGCGCACTATCCTGTTCTTGCGTTCGAACTCGGCACGATTTTTCCGCCTCTGGTACAATCGCCAGCAGAGGGGGCATGCTTGTCTAGAACCAGTCAGGATTTACCCCGTACCCTGGGTGCACTTCGTCAAAGTTCCTTCCCGGAATCGCGCCTTGCCAGCCGAACCGTGAAGGACGAACTTCGCACCAATCTCATCTGCAAAATTCAACGCGGCGAGGAACTCTTCCCCGGCATTCTCGGGTTCGAAGACACCGTGGTGCCGCAGGTCATCAACGCGGTACTCTCCCGCCATAACTTCATTCTGCTGGGACTGCGCGGACAGGCCAAGACGCGGCTCGTCCGCATGCTGACCACCTTGCTCGACGAGACCACACCGTACCTCGAAGGCTGCGAGATCCACGACAATCCCTACCGGCCGATCTGCCGGCGTTGCCGCGATCTGGTGGCGGAAATGGGCGACGACGCGCCCATCGGTTGGCTCACGCGCGACCACCGCTACGTGGAGAAACTGGCGACACCGGATGTCACCATCGCCGACATGATCGGCGATATCGACCCGATCAAGGCGGCGCGCCGCGGGCAGGATATCTCCGACGAACTCACCGTCCACTACGGACTGCTTCCGCGCGCCAATCGCGGCATCTTCGCTATCAATGAACTGCCCGACCTCGCCGGTAAGATCCAGGTGGGACTGTTCAATATCATGCAGGAAGGCGACGTGCAGATTAAGGGATATCCGGTGCGCCTGCCGCTCGACCTGATGCTGGTGTTCACCGCCAACCCGGAGGACTATACGGCGCGCGGCAAGATCATCACGCCGCTCAAGGACCGCATCGGCAGCGAAATTCGGACGCATTATCCCGCCGCGGTGGAGCAGGGCATCGCCATCACCGCGCAGGAGGCGTGGCTCGACCGGCCTTCGCCCATCGAACTGCGCGTCCCCGATTACGTTCGCGAGGCCGTGGAACAGCTGGCCTTCGTGGCGCGCGACGATAAGCGCGTCGACAAACGCTCCGGCGTCTCCCAGCGCCTGCCCATCTCGGTGCTGGAAAACGTGTGCTCCAATGCCGAGCGGCGCGCGCTGAAAAACCACGAGGATGTCGCCGTGCCGCGCGTGCTGGATATCTACTCCGCGCTGCCGGCGATGACCGGCAAACTGGAGCTGGAATACGAAGGCGAGTTGAAGGGCGGCGACGCCGTGGCGCAGGAGTTGATCCGCGTGGCGGTGGGCAAGGTGTACAACCACTACTTCGAAGGGTCGAACATGGCGCAGATCGTGCAGTGGTTCGATCTGGGCGGTTCGCTCAAGCTCGATGAGGGCGTGGATGCGGCCACCATGGTGAAGCAGCTCGGCGGGATTCAGGGGCTGATGGAGAAGACGAAGGCGCTGGGGTTATCCTCGAACGAACCGGATGCGGTGCGCGCGTCAGCCGCGGAGTTCGTGCTCGAAGGCCTGCACGCTCATCGGCGGATCAGCCGCAGCGAAGAGCGCGGCTATGCGGCGGAAGAGAAGAAGCGCGAGGGCAACCGCGAAGAGGCGAAGCCGGAACGGCCGAATTTCCGGAGGCAGTACAACTGATGAGCGCAAGAATGATCTAGCCGCCGATAAACGCCGATGAACGCAGATGAAAACAAGAATTCTTATCGGCGTTCATCGGCGTTTATCGGCGGCTGAATTGGTTTTGTAGAGGGGTGCTGCTAATGAAAGCTGTTCGCTACTCTCGCTACACCGGTGAAGACCTCGGCATCGACGCCGAGGATCTTCTCAAAGCGCTGGCCGATTTCCTCTTGGGGAGCGGCTTCAACAATCCTTACATGTCTTTCAGCGAGCTCAACGAGCACACCCTCGAAGAGCTCAAGAACGCTATCCAGCGCGCGCTCGAACAAGGCAACATGTTCGATAACGATGCCCTCCAGGAAATGATGGAGCGCATGCAGAACATGAGTTCGGAGCAGATGGACCAACTGCTCGACCGGCTGGTGCAGAAGCTAATCGACGAAGGCCACCTCACCGTGGAAGAGCCTGCCGACCAGCAGGCTGCCGACGCGGGCGAAGGCCGCGATTCCAAAGCGCGCTTCGAAATCACCGACAAGTCGCTCGATTTTCTGGGCTTCAAAACGCTCAAGGACCTGCTGGGATCGCTCGGCAAATCGAGCTTCGGCCGCCACGATACGCGCGACCTCGCTACCGGCGTGGAGGCATCGGGATCGTCCAAAGCCTACGAGTTCGGCGATACCATGAATCTCGATATCGGCGAGACGCTCTTTTCCGCCGTTCGCCGCGAGGGCGCCAAAGTCCCGCTCAATCTCGAGTACAGCGATCTCCACGTTCACCAGTGCGAGTATCAGAGCTCCTGCGCCACGGTGTTGATGCTCGATTGCAGCCACAGCATGATTCTCTATGGCGAGGACCGCTTCACGCCCGCCAAGAGGGTCGCGCTGGCGCTGGCCCACCTGATTCGCACGCAATATCCCGGCGATAGCCTGCGCTGCGTGCTGTTCCACGATTCAGCCGAGGAACTGGCCATCAGCCAGTTGGCGCGCGTGCAGGTGGGGCCCTACTATACCAACACCCGCGACGGCCTGATCCTGGCGCAGAAGCTCCTCATGCAGGAACGTAAGGACATGCGCCAGATCGTGATGATTACCGACGGCAAGCCGAGCTGCCTGACGCTGGAAGACGGACGCGTCTACAAGAACGCCTTCGGACTCGATCCGCTGGTGATCAGCAAAACGCTGGAAGAGGTCAATCGGTGCAAGAAGAAGGGCATCCTGATCAACACCTTTATGCTCGCCAGCGATTACGGCCTGGTCAACTTCGTCCAGAAGGTGACCGAAATGTGCCGCGGGAAGGCGTACTTCACCACCCCTTACACTCTCGGCCAGTACCTGCTAATGGACTATATGAATCGCAAGACCAAAACGATTCATTGAGACCACGGCGGTACGATCCCGTTGATGCGCGCATATGCCACCAGTTGCCCCATGTGCTCGTTGGCATGGACGATGATGCGCAGGTACATGCCCTCGACGGTGGCATCTCTTCCCTCTACCTTGACACGGCGGGCGAGATCGGTCGATTTGACGCCGGCGTGAGCGGTCTTGACGGCGTCCAGCGAGCGCTTCAGCCAGTTCACCACGTCCGCTTTCGCAGTGACGGTCTTTTCCAGGTCCGGCGATGTCATGTCCGCCGGCATTTTCGGGCCCGTGACGCTCAGCAGGTAGAAGTTCGCCATGGCAAGGTGCATGAAAACCTCGCTGGTGGACCGCACACCCGGGCCGGGGCGCCACGCGTATGTGGCGGCAGGGATCGCTTCGGCCAGGGCGACGAGCTGTCGCGAAACATGGCCCCATTCCCCGTCGTATCCCTGCCAGAGTCCTTCCAGCGGATCTTGCTGAGCGGGTAGGACCGCCGCGCTGCAAACCAGAGCCAGCAATAGTGCTTTCATGAGGGTTTCCCTTCTCCTGGAGATTATCATGGAGCGTTGCGCCGTCATGGAGCTGTCATCCGGTTATAATCCCTGTTTGGCACCGAAAACCGCATTTCTTTTCCCCGGCCAGGGGTCGCAGTTTGCCGGTATGGGCAAGGCCCTGGCAGAGACCTTCCCGGCGGCACGCCGCGTCTTCGAGGAAGCCGACGAAACCCTCGGCTTCGCGCTCTCACGCCTCTGTTTTGAAGGCCCGGACGACCAGCTGAAACTCACCGAGAACACGCAGCCGGCGCTGCTCACCGTCTCCGTGGCGGCCTTCGCCGTCCTCCAGGAGAAAGGCTTGAGCCCCGATCTCGTGGCCGGCCACAGTCTGGGCGAATACTCGGCGCTGGTAGCGGCCGGTAGCCTGAAATTCGCCGACGCCGTGAAGCTGGTGCGCAATCGCGGCCGCTACATGCAGGAGGCTGTCCCGGCGGGAATCGGCGCCATGGCCGCGATCCTCAAGCTTCCCGAAGGCAAACTGGAAGCGGTGCTGCGACACGCCGCGCAAGGCGAGACCGTCAGCGCCGCCAACCTCAATACGCCTGAGCAGGTGGTGATAGCCGGGCACGCCGGCGCCGTGGGCCGCGCCATCGAGCTGGCCAAGGCGGCGGGCGCGCGCCGCGCCGTGCTGTTACCGGTGAGCGCGCCCTTCCATTGCGCCCTCATGAAGCGGGCGCAGGCGCGCTTGCGCGCCGACCTCGACGCGGCTGAATTCCGCGAGCTGACGTACCCACTCGTGAACAATTGGCAGGCCGCCGAGGTCCGGACCGGTGCGGAAGCGCGCGAGGGTCTCTACCAGCAGGTGCCGAATCCGGTTCGCTGGGTGGAATCCGTCCGATATTTGGCCGCCCAAGGGATTGTCCGCTGCGTGGAAGTGGGTGCCGGAGGAGTGCTGACCGGGTTGCTGAAGGGCATTGACCCGTCGTTAGCCGGGCTGCGTTTCGGAGAGCCGGGGGAACTGGCCGCGGTGGCAGGATAAGAAGGATAAGAAGACGTGCCAAAAGCCTAAGAATTACCCATAAGAATTCGGCAATTGTGTGAATCTCGGCGTAGAATAGGAAAAAGGCGGCAAAAGGCCTCGATCGTGGAAAACGGATCAGAACCCGTGAGGCGGTGTCCGAGGTGTTTCGGACGGGACGTGCGTCCTTCCCGAAAAAGCGGTTTCCTCGACTCCCTCATGGGAAAATTTCGCCGGACGCCGTTCCGCTGCCGCGGGTGCAATAACCGCTTCTTCGTTTATATTCCGGAACACCTGGAGGCCGCCGCCGAGAGCCCGGAAACCGATCCGGACGTGGCTAAACCCGCCGGACCTTAATGCCAGCCTCGCTGAAAAGCACTTCCGTCATCCCAAAATGTTGGTTGTAATACTCGCTGGAGTATAGCCCCATCCGTTCGGCCGAAACCACCACCTGCACGATTCCCGCCTGCACGATGGCGCGGGCGCAATCCATGCACGGCATGATCTCCACGTAGATGGTGCAGCCCTCGGTGGCGGTGCCGGCGCGCGCGGCATTGCAAATGGCGTTGCGTTCGGAATGTTCGATCCACAGGTATTTGGTGGGGCGAACCAGCCGCTCCGGGACATCGTCGCGGATGCCTCGCGGGAAGGAGTTATAGCCGGTAGTCCGGATTTCATGGTTTGGTCCCACTACCACACAGCCAATTTGTGTGTTCGGATCCTTACTGCGGCTCGCCACCACCTGGCAAATCTGCAGATAATATTGGTCCCAACCGGGTATATCTCGCATAGCTTTCCATAAATGTAACAGGTTCCCGGCGGGGTAATTGGTACTTTATGGCAGGAAGGACTTGCATTTCTTGCTGCTTTCAGGCAAGCTGAGAGGTTTTCCCGTTTCGATTCTCCCATGCTGGAACGCGTGCTGTACCACGACCACTGTTTTGACGGCGCGGCCTCTGCCGCGTACTTCAGTCGCTTTATCGCGGGGGCAGTTCACCCGGATGCGGAGTTCCGCTATACCGGGATGGCGCACAAAGCGTCTCAATTGTTCGACCCCGGGCTGTTCGATGGCGATGAAAATGCCATCGTAGATTTCAAATATTCGAGCGATCCGCGGCTTACCTGGTGGTTCGATCACCACCAGAGCGCCTTTCTAAGTGCCGAGGATGCCGAGCACTTTCGCCGCGATAGCAGCGGCCGTAAGCTGTACGACCCGGCTTACAAATCCTGCACGTCGTTCATCAGCACCGTGGCTTGTGAGCGCTGGGGCTTCCGCGCGCCCGACCTGGACGACCTGGTCAAATGGTCCCTGATAATCGACGGCGCGCAATATCCCGATGCCCGCACGGCCGTGGAGCTGGGCGCTCCGGCCATGAAGCTGACCCTGGTGATCGAAGCGGTGAAAGGCTCCGACATCGTGCACAAAGTGATCGGCTGGATGCAGCGGCGGCAGCTCGCGGAAATCATCGATGAGCCGGAGGTCCAGGCGCTTTATGCGCCTCTGTATAAGCGTCATCTGGAGATCAAGGACATCATCCAGGGGCGGGCTACCCAAGCGGACGGCGTGGTGTTCTTCGATCTCGCGGGCTACGACGTGGAAGGCTACAACAAGTTCATCCCCTACTACTTGTTTCCGGACTCCGTCTACACCGTGTCGGTAACTCCATCGAGCTTCCGCACCAAGATTTCCGTGGGCTCCAACCCATGGACCAAAGAGGAGCTCAAACATAATTTGGCGACGATCTGCGAGCGGTACGGCGGCGGCGGACATGCACGGGTGGGCGCGATTAGCTTGAGTCCCGGGGAACTCGACCGGGCGCGGGAAATCGCCGCGGAAATCGTGGCGGAATTGAAAACGTAGAGGCGAGCTCCGCTCGCTTGGACAAGCTGAAGCTTATCCCACAAAATCCCCGGTCTTTCCGATGTGGGGTAAGCTTTAGCTTAGCTTTAGCTTGCCCAGCCGAGCGACAGCTCGGCCTGCGATGTTCTTCAACCGAGCGGTTTCTCAGTAGCCGTTTTCGCGGAGCTTTTCCACGGTGATCGGCGTCCTGAGATCCAACTTCGCCAGCAGTTTCTCCACGTGCTTGGCCAACACATCGCACTCCAGATTGACGCGCGCGCCCGGGCGGTAGCCGTCGAGAGTCGTATTGCGGTAGGTGTGCGGAATGACGGTCACCGAGAGCACGTCCGATTCCAGTGCCGCGATGGTCAGACTGATGCCATCGATGGCGATCGACCCTTTGTAGACCAGAAACCGGTCGATCTCCGCCGGCACGCGAATGCGCAGCCACCAATTCTCATCGCCCAACGATTCGAGCGAGAGAAACTCGCCGGTGGCGTCGACGTGGCCTTGCACGATGTGGCCGCTCAAGCGCCCCGAAGGTGACAGTGGGCGCTCCAGATTGACGCGCGAACCGGGCCGCAGATCGCCCAGATTACTGCGGCGCAATGTCTCGGGAGCGAGGTCGGCCGAAAAGGAGTCGGGCCGCAACTCGACAGCGGTGAGGCACACGCCGTTCACGGCGATGCTCGCGCCCTCCGTCATGTCCGGCATTACCGTCACGCAGCGGACCTTCAGCCGGGCGCCCGCTGTGCGCGACTGCATGGCATCGACCGTGCCTGCTTCTTCAATGATCCCGGTGAACATCGATGTATCCCTCTACCGCGAACTCGTCGGGTGGAATGGAGTGGATCGTGACTTTGTGAATGCGAATCGCGTCGGCGCGCCGCCGCCTGCCGATGCCGCCTGCCAGGGGCAGCGCCTCCAGGCCGCCGAGAATCTTGGTGCCGTAGTAAAAGAAAATGCGATCCACGCAGCCCGATTCGAGCGCCGTCCAGTTCACCTTGCTGCCGGCCTCGATCATCAGCGAAAGGTATTGCTTGCGGCCCAGCCACTCGACGATGCCGCGCAGGTCGGCGCGTCCGCCCGGGCCGTCCAGCACCAGCACCTGGATGCCGCGATCGGCCAGAAGCCGGCGCCGCTCCGCGGAAGATGCGGAGGTGGTGACGATGATCAGATCGCCCTGCGCGCCGCGCACCATTTGCGAATCGAGAGGAATGCGCAGTTGCGAATCCAGCACGATGCGCAAAAGCGGCCGGCAACGGGGAAGACCGGACCGGTCGGTAAGCGCGGGATCGTCGGCCAGAACCGTGCCGATGCCCGTGAGAATCGCGTCGTGGTCGTGCCGGAGTTGTTGCACGTGGGCGCGTGCCCGCGTGCTGGTAATCCAGCCGCGATTGTCGTCGGGCGCGGAGATTTTGCCGTCCAGCGTGATGGCGGTCTTCAAAGTCACCAGCGGCCGCCCAAAGCGCATGTAGTGGAGGAACGGCTCGTTCAGCTTCTCCGCTTCCTCGGCAAACTCGGAGGCCATCTCGATTTCGATGCCGGCTTGCAGCAACTCGCGAAATCCCGTGCCGGCCACGCGCGGATTCGGGTCGGCGACGGGCGCTATCACGCGCGCCACGCCGGCGCGAATCAGGGCCGCGGTGCACGGCGGCGTGCGCCCCTGGTGCGAGCAGGGTTCCAGATTGACGTACAAGGTGGCGCCGCGCGCGCGTTCACCCGCCTGCGCCAGGGCGATAATCTCCGCGTGGTGCATGCCGGCGTAGGTGTGAAAACCGCGGCCCACTACTTCGCCATCGCGCACCAGCACCGCGCCCACCATCGGGTTGGGACTGGCCAGGGACCGTCCCTTGCGGGCCAGATCGAGCGCCTCGCGCATGAATTCGGGGTTCATTTTTCGAACAGCGATTGGATGAATTTTTCGGCGTCGAACGGCAGCAGGTCTTCCACTTTTTCGCCCACTCCCACGTAGCGGATGGGCAGATTGAGTTCGCGTGCGATGGCGACCACGATGCCGCCCTTCGCCGTGCCGTCCAATTTCGTCAATACGATGCCGGTGACGCCAGCGGTCTCGGTGAATTTCCGCGCCTGCTCCAGGCCATTCTGGCCGGTGGTGGCATCCAGCACCAGCAGCACTTCGTGGGGCGCGCCGGGGATCACCTTGCGCGCGGTGCGGCTCATCTTTTGCAGCTCGGCCATGAGATTGTCTTTGGTCTGCAAGCGGCCGGCGGTGTCCACCAGGACGTAATCGATTTTGCGGGCTTTGGCGGCCTGCACGGCATCGAAAAGCACCGCGCTGGGGTCGCTGCCGGGGCCTTGCCGCACTACTTGGATGCCGGTGCGCTGTCCCCAGACTTCGAGCTGGTCGATGGCGGCGGCGCGGAACGTGTCGGCGGCGCAGAGCAGGACGGAGCGCTGCTCGTTTTTGAAGCGCTGCCCCAGTTTTCCGACGGTTGTGGTCTTCCCCGAGCCGTTGACGCCGACCAACAGGACAACGGCTGGTGGTTCCGTCACGCGCACCGGCGCACGTTCGCTGGCCGCCAGGATTTCCAGGAGCTGTTCGCGGATGAGTCCCCTTAATTCGGCAGCGTCGGCCAGCTGGTGGCGCTCCACTCGCTGGCGGATGCGCTCCAGGATCTCCTCGGTGGTGCGCACGCCGATATCGGCCGCGAGGAGCGTGCCTTCCAGCTCGTCCAGCAGATCGGCGTCGATTACCTTTTTGCCCTGGATGGCGTCTTCGAGAGCATTGACCAGCCCGGCGCGCGTCTTCTGCACGCCGCTCTTCAATTTCTCCAGAAGGGAAGGCTCTTGCTCGACGGAGCCGAAAAGCGTCTGAATCATTTTCACCTCATTTTAGCAGCTTCGGTTTTCGGGGCTTCGTGGGACATGCTTCAGCTTGTCAAGCGAGCGGAGCTCGCCCTTATCCGGTTTCCACGCCGCCCAACAGATTTCTCCGGCTTCGCCGCGGCGTGCCTGCGGGCACGAAGCGAAGAAACTCTCCCGGCTGCGTCGACTGGCTTGTTCCGACGCGGATGAAGGGGCGAGCTTCGCTCGCCGTGGCAAGCTAAAGCATGCCCCACGTCTGATGAAGCAGCACATCCGCGTCGGCGCGGCCGAACACCAGGGGAGGCTTGATTTTGATCACGTTGTGCCGCGGACCGTCGGTGCTCAGAAGCACGCCGCCCTCTTTCATGCGGTCGACCAAAGCCGACGCCTCGGCGGCCGTAGCGTTCAGTTCGACGCCCAGAAACAGGCCGCAGCCGCGCACGTCGCCGATCAGCGGACTCCGTGTGGCCAGATCGCGCAGGCCGGCGAGCAAGTAATCGCCCGTCGCTCGGGCGTTCTCCTGCAGGCCCTCGTCGCGGATGACGTCGAGGACGGCCAGGGCGGTCGCGCAGGAGACCGGGTTGCCGCCGAAGGTATTGAAATATTCCATGCCATTGGCGAACGAGTCGGCAATCGCGCGCGTGGTGGCCACCGCTCCCATGGGATGGCCGTTGGCGATGGGTTTACCCATGGTGACGATATCCGGCAGCGCGCCTTGCGTCTCGAACATCCAGAAATGCGAGCCGGCGCGGCCGAACCCGGTCTGCACTTCGTCGGCGACGCACACGCCCCCGGCCGAGCGCACGGCGGCGAACGCATCCGCCAGATATCCCGGCGGGAAAAAGATCTGGCCGCCGCAGCCCGAGGCCGATTCGGCGAAGAACGCTGCCGGCGGGCTCCTTCGCGCGGCGTCGGCGACGTGGGCAGCGTAGCGCGAGGCGGCGTCGGGTCCGCGGTACGGTCCGCGATAGGTGTCGGGCAGCGGCATAATTTCCACGTGGGCTGGCTTGCCGCGGCCGCCCTTGCCGTTGAATTTGTACGGGCTGATATCCACCAGCGCGCTGGTGTTGCCGTGATAGGCGGCGTCCAGCACGAAGATTCCATCGCGGCCGGTGTGGGCGCGGGCGAGCCGCAGCGCCAGCTCGTTGGCCTCGCTGCCGCTGCACACCAGATAGACCACATTCAGTGACGGGGGCAGAAGCGCGGTCAGCCGCTCGATATATTCGGCGAGATGCTCGTGCAGATAGCGGGTGTTGGTGTTGAGCAGCGCCATCTGGCGGGAGGCAGCCTCATTGACCCTCGGATGGGCATGTCCCACGTGGGCGACGTTGTTGACGCAGTCCAGATAGCGGCGTCCGCCGGCATCGTAAAGGTGCTGCCGCCAGCCGCGAACGATGTGCAAAGGCTCGCTGTACGAGAGACTCAGCGACGGACCGAGCATCCGCCGGCGCGATTCCGCCAGCGAAGCGGAGGTGCGCGCGCCGGCCGCATACCCGCATACGCGGCGGAACACTTCGGTCGGCCAGCCGATAGGGAACGAAGCCAATTTCTCGAGGAGGGCCCACGCCGGCCGGTTGCTGATGTTCAAGTACTGGTTGCCTGGCGCGAGGCGTGCCTGGTTGGCGGCGTAGCAGACGCTGGCACACAGACGCGCCGCCGCCAGCGTGTAAACCGCGTCCGTCTCGGCTTCGCTCAGGGGGCGAACAGAATGATAGCCGGCCACCACCTCGGCCGCCGCCGCGATGGGATCCTGCTTGTCGAGCATGGCGTACGCCATGGCGATGGCCAGATCGCCCGCGATGGCTGAATGGACCGCGTCGCCGAGATCGAGCAGCGAGACCACGCGCGTACCGGCGGGATCCACCAGCACGTTGTAATCGTTGGCGTCGTTATAGATCGTGCCGGCCGGCAGGCTGTCCCAATCGAGCGCTTGCCAGGCGTCGATAAACGGCCGGAGGATGCGGCGGCGCTCTTCCGGCAACAGGTCGAGATAGCGCCATGCCATGGACGCGTGCCGCAAGTCCCAATAGAAGATTCGGTGCGCGGCGGCATGCTCGAAGCCGGCGAGCGCCCGATCCACGCGCGCCAGCGCTGCGCCTAACGAGCGCAACAACTCTACCGAATGGGGCTGGACGGTCGCCATGGGAACGCCATCCACCCAGGTGAGCAGGCGCACGAAATATGCCGCGCCATCCTCGCCCGGAACCGGCGTAATCTCCAGGCCGGAACGGGCCGCGACCAGACGCGGAAACGCGAGCCCGGTGGCGCTCGCGGCGAGCCGTTCGAGCAGCTTGTTCTGCAGATCGAGAACTTCCAGCGCCTCCTCGCGATTGGCGATCTTGAGCACGAACCGCGGCCCCACATCGTCCTTCAGCACGAAATTCCGATCGCGCTCGCTAGGCAGCGATTCGGCGGTGAGCGAGAGCCCGTACAGTTCGCGCGCCAGGCGCGCCGCGTCATCGGCGGTAAATTTGGGCGCCGCCGCCACGTTCATGGGAATACGATCTCCACCGCGGCGGAGCGCTCGCTCTCATTGGGCGGGACCGTCTTGTCGAACGCGCTGACGGCGTAACGGTAGGTCTTGCCGTGCTCTGCGGCGGCGTCCGAATAGCTTGGCACGGCGTTGACGTCGGCCAGCTTCTGCCAGGGGCCACTACCCTCGGAGCGGTAGATGCGGTATCCGGCGAGATCGGTATCGGTGTCCGCCTCCCACACCAGCGACACGGAATTGGCCGTGCGATCGGCGCGCAGCCCGCTGGGGACGGCCGGCGCGAAACGATCTTTCGGTATGTGAGTATCGACCGCCGAGATGTCGCTCTCCGCCATCTTCTGATTGCACGCGTCCACCAACGCCTGCACCGAGTAGCTGTACGGCTTGCTGTAGTCGATGCCGGTGTCGGTCCAATCGTGGCCCTTCACGGTGGCCGCTACGGTGTAATCTTTTTCGTCGCCCACGCGCCGCAGCACGCGAAACTGATCGCCCGTGCCCGTCCAGGTGACGCGCTCCCCGGCGGCGACGTCGTCGACGGCGAGCTTCGACGGAGTCTCCGGCGGGTTCACGACCGGCAAGTTCTCGAAGTTCGACCAGTCCGACTGCTTGCCGTTGGTACCGATGGAGCGCACGCCGATGGTCGCCTTTTTGCCGGTCCACGCCTGCGTGGGAATTATGAATGTCGCGAGGCCGTCCTTGGACTCGAATTGCGAGATCGGCTTGGCTTCATGGGCCCAATCGCCGGGAACGAAGGGATCGCCAGCCACGCCGATGCGGAAATCGACCTTCACTGATTTCTTGATGGGATTATTCTCGGTGGTAAAGGTCGGGATGGTGAAATGGGCGATGATCGTCGATCCGCGCTGCACTGCCGCCAGGTCGGAGATTCTCTGGGGGACGTTGGCCAGCGGTACCAGAGGCTGGCCGATGTATCCACACCCGGCGGTGAGGAGGAGAAGGAATAAAGTCAGGATCGCTTGGGCGGGCCTTTTTTGTGGGACATGCTTTAGCTTGTCCGGCGAGCGGAGCTCGCCGTTAGCCAACTTCGATGATGCCGCCCACCCAAGGTATGCCCTGAATGTCAAAACTCCAGGGCCGGGCTGTCGTCCGGCGGGGCAAGCTAAAGCATACCCCACGGCCGAGCCGCGACCGCGAGGGAGCGGTTGTTTAAAGCGGATTCCTCGCACCAGACCAGCGTAGCAGGGCGCGCTCACCACTCGGAATATGGAGTGCCTTCGAGACTGTTCTTGTCCGCTCCGCTGTGCACGTCCCAGATGCCGGGCTCGTCCTGGCTGACGCTTTGGGTGGCGTCTTCCAACACAGTCCGCCACTCTTTGGAGTAGTTGTTCATCGGATCGGTGGGGATGGCCCGCAGATAGCCGTCCGTGACCAGGTCCTGCAAGCTCTGCGGGCACTTGCCTTTGTCGTAGCAGTAATTGTCGAGCACGGTTCGGATGGTGAACAAGTTATTGCGCAGCACGCTCTCTTTGGTGCGGGTGATCGACCGTGTGAGCTGCGGGATAGCCATGGAGATGAGAATCACCATGATGGTGACCACTACCATGAGCTCGACGAAAGTGAAGCCGCGACGGCTTAGTTTCTTACCATTCCGCATAAGGTGTACCATCGGGGGCCTTGTCCTCCGTTTTGGTGTAGACGTCAAACACGCACTGGCCGCCAAAGCTCTTCGATTTGGGATCGTCCTGCGGACTGCGCATGCCCCACTCGTACTTTCCGGTGAACGGATCTTTGGGGATTGCCCGCAGGAATTTCATCTTGGTGCCATTGGGATCGTTCGCCAGGACTTTCCCTTCCACCAGCAAATCGAGCGAATCGGGGTAGCAATCGGAGCCCAGTTTGGGTGGGCCGAAATAGCCCTGATCGCAATTATCCTTGTAGCGGTCGATGGCTCTGCGCATTTCGTCCAGATCCCAGCGCAGATCCGCCTCGCGCTGGACGCGAATCTTGATGCGCGCCAGCGGCAGCATGAGCGTGGAGAGTACGGCCATGATGGTGAACGCCACCACCAGTTCGATGAGCGTCAGCCCGCGCTGATTTTTGCGCCTACCATTCCCCATAGGGCTTGCCATCGGCGTCCTTCTCGCGCGTCTTGCTATATACGTTGAAGACGTTATCGCCGCTCCAACTTTCCGCCTTGATGTCGTCCTGCATGCTCCGCAGGCCCCACTCCTTGGAACTGGTGAAAGGGTCGCGCGGGACGCTGCGCAGAAACTTCATCTTCTTGGCGTCAGGGGTTTGCGTCTTTACGCCGTCCACCAGCACGTCGAGCGATTCCGGATAACAGAAGGTACCCTGCTTGATGGCTCCGAACGTGCCCAAATCGCAAGCTTCCTTATACTTGTCGATGGCGTGGCGCATATCGCGCAGGGCATACTTGAGTTCCAGCTCGCGCTGCGTTCGCACCTTCACTTTGGCCAGCGGCACCGCCATGGTCGCCAGAATGAGCATGATGGAGAACGACACTACGAGTTCTATCAGTGTCAATCCTTTTTGGCTCGCCCTTCGCATCCGCTGATCCTATTTTATGTTGATGGTGAGCACCGGGCTGCCCGACCCCAGCATCTGGGTCTGCGCGTTGTTTAAGCTGATGTTCACGGCCGTCAGCCTGGCCGTACCGGGCGCCAACGCCTTTAACGTGAGGGTCAGCAACGTTCCGCTGCCAGCCACAGGTGCGCTGCCCGGCTTGCGGTTCACGCGAATACTGGCCAGCCCCGATTCGTTCTGCACATTCTTGATCACCAGCGGGTCTTCCCCATCGCCCGACCAGAACTTCCCGGCGGCCACGCTATCCAGGGTTAAAAGCTTGGGATCGTATTGGAACGTGAACGGAGCGGAGGTGACATCGTGAGCGTTCTCTACATTGACATCCACCTTGAATGTCTCGGCGACGCTCTTATTGATTTCGTCGTCCGTGAAGTGAATCTTCACCGGTCCCGAAGGATTTGCGGATGGTTTGACGGCGGTAGCCGGCGCGGTGGCCGGCGGAGTTGCTATTGCCGGTGCGCCCGTCTCGGGAGGAGCGGTAGCCGGCGGCATCAGTCCCGCAGGAGCGGCAACCGGGACCGGGGGAGGCGCTGTGGGCTCAGCCAACGGCGCCTGCGACGATGGCCGCGGGCTGGTGGGGACGGGCGCCGGGACAGGGACCGGTTGCCCAGCGGGAGCCACGGCGCCACCCTCGACGGCAGGAGCCGGAGCCGGCGCCGGCCGCAAGTTATCCTCTGCGGCCGGGGGTGAGTGCCGCACGGACACTGTCTGCTGCTGGCCGGAGAAGATGCCGCGCGCATTCTCGGGCGTGATATCGGGCCGCCGCACCACGTGGGGAACCATGGCGATCATGATTTCATCGCGCTCGCGGTCCACACTGTTGCCGCTGAAGAGTCTGCCCAGAATGGGAATGTTGGCCAGCCCTGGAACGCCGGTCTTGGTCTTGTTGTCCTGGGTGGAAAGCAATCCGCCGATCAGGTTCACTTCTCCTTCGTGCAGACGGATATCCTGCTCGATCTTGCGCTGTCCGATGACGGGCTGGTTGATTCCGCCCAGATTCACCTCTCCGGTAACGCTCGAAATATCCAGCGAAACGTGCAGCGAAACGTCGCCATTCTCATGCACGTGAGGCGTGATCTCCACGTTGACACCGACGTCCAGATAGGTGAACTGCGTATTCACCAGCGGGCTGATCCCCGAACCGGCAATGGCGCCGGTCGTGTTGGCGAAGCTGCCGCTGGCCGTCGGCTCCTTCTCGCCGATCTTCATGCTCGACTTGGCACCGTCTACGCCGCGGAGCTGGGGAGACTGCAGCACCTTGGTGCGCGTATCGCTCAAAGTGGCCTGGAATACCGCGCTGGGCAAAGTGGTGGACCAATCGTTGAAATTGGTCTGCCCGATGGCCGAAAGCGGAATGGCATAGCCGGTGGTAGCGCTGCTCGTTCCTGTGGTGCCCGTGTTGGTTGCGGCCGTGCTACCAGTGGAGGTGGTGCTGCTCGTCGTGGTTGTGGCCGCCTGCTGCACCTGAAGACTGGTGCGCGGCGTGAAATTGCCGTTCAGAGTTACGCCCGTGGAGAACGGTCCGGCGGCCAGGCTTCGCATATAAACCGAACTCGCCTCCAGCACAAAAACATCCACCACCACCTCGGATTTCGGTTTATCGAGATCGTGGATGAGCTTCTCGGCAAGCGCGATCTTATCCGACGACCCTTTGGCGATAATCGCCGACTGGCCTTCAAACGGGAACAGGCGCTGCAAATCGCACACCGTGCGGACGGCCGTCACGATGGCCGTGAGGTCTTGGGTCGCGATGATATTTCGCAGGTAGAAAATTCTGGTGACTTCATCTTCGTAGTCGCGCCGCTTGTTGGTGTTATCCATGGTCACGAAGATGGTGTTGTTGTTGATCGGCTTCCAGTAGGACTTGGTGAGCAGCGAAAGGTAATTGAGAGCGTCCTCCACCGTCGAGTTGGTGAAGGTGACGGTCTGCTTTTCCTTGGGACCGGAGGCGAGGTATTCCGGGTCGTACAGAACGTTGATCCCGGCGTTCAAGGCCAGCGTATCGAACAGGACCTTGGGCGTCTGGTTGATCATCTTGAAATCCTGTAACGTGGGCTTCAACGGCCGCAGTTCAGGAACGGGAAGCAGCCGGTTAATACGATCCTCAGTGTCCCTATTCGCCACCTCCGAGGGCGTTAGCCCCCGCACTTCCGGCGGCGCTTCGGCGCCGGTCTGCTCCACCCTTCGGCGCTCGCGTAGGATCATCTGCTGAGTGCGAATGATTTCCTGCTCCGCCAGGGTGGAAGAGGGATTCATGGCGAAAGCTTTCTGGAATTCCAGGAGCGCTTCGCCGAGCCGGCCCTCGGCGCGGGTCTTGGTGCCGTTAGTGACGTGCATGGACGAGGCTTCGAACCGGGCCTTCTGCGCGGCCATCTGGTAACTCAGATCGCCGGGATCTTCGGAGAGCGCCTTTTCGTAATCTTCCAGCGCGGCGTCCCATTCCTTCTTTTCCTCATGGGCGCGGCCTTCCGCCAGGTATTTGTCTCCCTTGCGGGTCTTGGCTTCCAGCGGAAGCATCGGGCCAATCATGACGGCCGTCATGAGCACCGCCAGGAAACGGTTGAAACGAAGCATGTTAGGTACTTTCCGAGGATTGCGGAGCGTGTGCATTACCATCCAATGGCATCGGTGACTGTTCGAGCTGCTAAACAGAATGACGCGAAAGGGCTGGGGAGCGTGGAATGGAAAATACCCGTCCGACCGCTATTTACGCTTGATTTCCTTGTCGATAATGGGGCGGATGGCGTCCAGAGCGAGGTCGCCCTCGTACCTCTTGCCGTCGATAAAGATCGTAGGCGTGCCGCTCACGCCGATCGCGTCGCCTTCCTTCTGTTCCTTGGCAAGGGATTGCCTGATCGCCGGGGAATCCCAATCCTCCTGGAAGCGCTTCACGTCGAGCCCGATCTTTTCCGCCATGGCGAGGATGTTCGGGCGCGAAAGGTGGGTCCGGTCGGCATACATGGCGTCGTGAAGCTGCCAGAATTTTCCCTGGCGCTGGGCAGCCAGCGCAGCTTCGGCGGCGAGCGCGGCCTGGGAGTGCATTTCCAGCGGGTATTGCTTGAAAACCAGCTTTACGTCGTTGGGATAGGCCTTGAGAACGGCGTTCAATTTGACGACCGCTACCGCGCAGTAGGGGCACTGGAAATCGGAAAACTCCACCACCGTGACGCGCGCATTCTGCGGTCCCAGCACCGGATCGCCGGCTACCGGTATGGTCACCGGGTCGTTGCGATGCATCAGGGGCGAAGCGTCGAGTGCGGCCATCGCGGCGGCTTCTTTCCCGCCTTTCTTGATAGACGCGACCACAATCGCCGCCAGCGACCTGCTATAGGAGCAGCCCGTGTCCTTCATCCGGCATTCGGCCATTTTCATGGCGCAGCCGCAGGGGCAGGCGTTGGTGCGGAGCACCTTCAGAGCCAGCGCTTTTTGCGCGGCGGTGAGCCCAGTGAAATCCACCGCCGGAAGGTCCTGAGTGGTTTGCCAATCCTGCGCGGCGAGCAGACTGGCGCCCAAGAGGCAGAGCAACAACCCCCTCACGGATGAAGAAGACATGCCTTCATTGTAACGGGGATTCTCCAGGGGGACTTGCAAAGATCCGGAATCCGCTTGCTCACGCGCGCGGCTCGGAAAGCGCGATCCACCGTTACAGGGCCGCGGCCGTGAGCGGTCCCGGTAGCGAATTCTGCAAGTTCCACTCCAGTGTATACTCACCTATGGAAAAGGAATCCTATTGCCAATGAAACGAATCCTGTTGAGTGCATTCTTGCTGGCCGGACTGGCTGGACTTGCCGCCGCCCAGGTGAAAATGGACGAGTTGAAAACCCCCAACTCCCAAAGTCCGAACGCCGATACCAAGGTCACCGTTAAGGGTAGCGAGATCCGGATCTTCTACCACGCCCCTTCTGTCCGCGGACGGAAGATTTTCGGCGGCGCCGGCGCGCTCCAGCCCGACGGCAGCATCTGGCGTCTGGGCGCCGACTATGCCACCATTCTGCACACCGACGCCGATCTGGATCTCGGTGGAGTATCGGTTCCCAAGGGCGATTACGCGCTTTACGCCGACCTCGACGAGGGCAAATGGAAGCTGATCGTCAACACGAAGCTGATGGCCGGCACGCGCCACATCTGGGGGATCAATCGGGATGGCAGTTCGACCGACGATCCGGCGACGGAAGTCGGCCGCGCGCCGATGATCATGGGGAAACCGGGTTCTGCGGTGGAAACCCTCAAAATCACGCTCTCGGAAACGGGCGGAAATAAAGGCAAACTGTTGGTGGAATTCGAAAACGTGACAGGTTCGGTGCCGTTTACGGTGAAGTAGACTCGGTCAAGAAATTATTGGCCACGGATGGACACGGATAGTGTAGTGTCCAGGAAATAGATGGACAGGCGCAATCTGAGTCTACTTCGCCCCAACCGGCGCCCAGGGTGTTGGTAACCTCAAAGACGGTACCCAGCACGCGCTCGGTCAGCGAATCCAACTGATCTTTATCGGCGTTCATTGGCGTTTATCGGTGGCTAGAATCGATGTCGCGTCCTAGCGCGAAAGCTCTCCAGAAGATTCCTTAGCCGCCGATGAACACCGATGAACGCCGATTTTGGCCGGCTATGCCGGATTCGACTTGTCCAGTCAAATCGTGGACACTAAAACTAGCGCCCGGAAGCGTGCAGAAGTTCCTTGAGATACTTCTCCCAAACGGGAGCGACGAAGAAGGTGTAGTGGCCGCGCGTCTGCTCGGAGACCGGCAGCAGTATGAATTTCCCGTTCTTCACTTTCTGAATTCCGCGTTGCGCCACGTCCAACTCGCCGGAGGTTCCGGAAGTCGTCCTGTGCGTTCACCAGGTTCAGAGGCACTTCGATCTTGCCCAAGTCAGCCGCCGGCTTATAATTCCGCGAAGCGTCGTACTGATACATAAGATCGTTGGCATCGGTCGTCCTGAAGATTCTTGAATGGCAGGGCACACATCCGCCGTCGGGACGCGGGGTGCGGTGGCCTACTGCCCTCGTTCGCCATACTCCTCCAGCAAGGCGGAGCATGCCGGAGTCGGCTGTTGCGGTGTTTTCCCTAACTGGCGGACGTTTACGGCCACTGGCAGCCACTTGTGCCGCCAAGTGGTAGTGGTGCACATTTCGAGGGCTCCGCAATGCGACAGTTCGCGGGCGGCTTTGGGATCGGAATTAGCCGCTTCCGGCCAGAATCGGCCGCGAATGGCGGCCGTGCACGCCGGTCTCCTCGATACTTCGGGTTGATTCGCCAAACCGCTCGCTGCCAATAGGGCACAAAAGATTATCCGGCTCACGACCCTATTGTCCGCGAAAATGACCGCTAGATCAGCACCCGCGGTCCGGAACGGGACTAAGTAAGAGGCGATCCCGTACTATACCGTTGCTAAACTGAAGAGAGCCAGCCGCATGAAGCAAGAGGCCTCTTTTTTCGACAACCGCGAGCCTGTTTTGATCTACATCGCCAAGAAACTGCGCGATGCCACCCGCCTGGAGTCCGTGCTGACCGAAGCCGGTGTGGATTACGGTGTGGAAGCAGACGAGTACCGCGGGGGCGTGGTTTTCAGCAGCACACGCATCGGGGCCTTTTTCTACGTGCTCCCCGAAACCGTGCAGGCCGCGCGGGAAACCATGGAACGCGCCGGCTTCAAGCCTCACGTCGAGCTCGTGCCCGAAAAGTGACCTTAGGCCTTAAAAGCATTTTCACCGCGGAGTCGCGGAGACGCTGAGGAAAACAAAAGCCAAAGTCAGCACGGAGGGCGCAGAGGTGGCAGAGGCCGCGGAGGGCTAAGGGCTGGCAACACAGGCCACTCTAGTGAGGCTCACAAGCACCGCTCCCTTGCGGTCACGGCTCAGAACGGGGTGAAAATACGGAGCCGCGACCGCGAGGGAGCGGTTTATTCAGACGCACTGCACCTACCGCCCGCCGTCGCCGTCATCGTGCTTGTCCTGAAAAAGGCGATGCGCAGTTTCCGGCGAGCCGATCATCTTGAGCAGCGTTTCGATATTCACCGTCACTTCGATGACCGTCGCCTCATGGGGTTCGAAAGTGGCGATCAACATCCGCGTGGACTTGCCCACCTCGCCGGTCAGAATGTAAGTCGATTCGCCGGCCAGCCGCGAACGCGTTACCACCATGGGGTGCAGCCGGCCCGCGCAGACTTCATTCATGAAGCGATCCAGGTCTGCCAGATCGTCCCCTCCGGGGGCCGGGGGCAAGTCCTCGAAAACCGCCAGTTTGACACCACTCGTGCCGGCGGGATGGGCTACTTTGACGACGAAATTGGCCAGGCCCATCAGCGGAATGTGGGTGCGTTTCACGCCATAGTGCGTCTCGACGGCGGAAACTACGCGGTCGAACTCATGGTCCGCGCTGTAAGCGGCGCCCGCCGCGGCCAGGAACAATGCCAGCAGTCGAGGACTCATTTCCCGTCCCTCCTCCAGCCGATGGAGCCTATTTCAAAATCGAATTTGGGAATGCCGAACTGCCCGCCGAGACTGGCCAGTTGCGCGGGATCGATGGTGCCCACCACGCTTACAATGGTAAGCTCCGTAGGCTCCGCGCAGAGCACTACGATGCCTCCCAAGTTGCCGTTGCCGCCGTCCTTAAAATAGACGTCGACATTCTCGCGGTCTTTTTTCGATCTGACCCCGACGATCCGCGACCATTGCGGCGCCTTCACCTGCGCGCGGATCTCTTCCAGGTCCGCCGGGTCGTATTGGCCTTCCCTGGAAAACTGGTAACTCCGCACCGTGATGCTCTGCAGACCGGCAAGGATCTTCTTGGCAGGAGCTTCGTCGCCGCTCTTATCGGAAAGGAACCTGCCGGCAAGTTTTAGCAGCGACGCGTCGAGAGTGACATCCACGGTTTCGTCGGCCTTGGCGGCCAGTTTCTCCAGGCTCGCGGGCATTTTGATGTCCTGCGCCCCTAGCGGTATCAGTGCGGTAAACAACAGAACGGCGGCGATTTTCATGATTCCTCCCGGTTTGTGAAGCATCTTACTCATAGGCAAGTACGCGTCCCGGCTGGACGGGAACGCAATTTCTTAAAGCCTGCTTCCCGGGTAAACTATATAGGAGCGTTTATGGACCTCGTGAGAGATCTGGGTACCGCACTGCAATCCGCCAGGGCACGCACCGATGAGTTGTTCGCATTGGTGAGGCCTGACGCGATCTACGATCGGCCCATCGCCGAACGCCATCGCATCATCTTCTATCTCGGTCACGTGGAGGCCTTCGACTGGAACCTGCTCCGCGGCTACCGGCCTGACGTTCGCCCGTTCCATCCCGAGTTCGACCGGCTGTTCGCCTTCGGCATCGACCCTCCGCCCGGCCAGTTGCCCGCCGACCAGCCGCGCGATTGGCCGGGCGTTCCCGAAGTGGAAGCCTATAACCAGCGCGTTCGCGCCCAATTCGATGCCGCGTTCGATGACCTGCCCGAGCAATTATGCCACGTGGCCATTGAACACCGCCTGATGCATGCCGAGACGCTGGCCTACATCCTGCACAATTTGCCGTACGAGAAGAAGCTGCCGCCGTGGGACAGCGCTCCCGCCGCCGGTTCGCACGAAGCGGTCCGGCCACGCATGGTCGACTTGAATGCCGGCAAAGTTCAATTGGGCCTGCCGGAAGGCCAGGGTTTTGGCTGGGACAACGAGTTTGAGGCGCATTGTGTCGACGTGCCCGCATTTTCCATCGGCAAATACAAAGTGACTAATGGCGAATACCTGGAGTTCGTCCGCGACGGCGCCGCGCCGCCTTTCTTCTGGCTCGACCGCGCCGGCGAATGGCGCTATAGCGGGATGTTTGCCGATATCGCCCTGCCGCTCGACGCTCCCGTCTATGTGACTCACGACCAGGCTGAGGCTTACGCCAACTGGCGCGGAATGCGTTTGCCATCGGAGGCGGAATTCCAACGCGCCGCGTCTTCCGGCAGCGTCTCTTCGAATGCCGATTTCCGCTACTGGGACCCCATCCCGGTGAATGCCGACGAGTTCCCCGGCGATGCCGGTCCGCAACAAACGATCGGCAACGGCTGGGAGTGGACCTCGACGATCTTCGGGCCATTTCCCGGGTTTGAGCCGATGCCGTTCTACACCAACTATTCCGAACCGTTCTTCGACGGAGCGCACTACGTGTTGAAGGGCGGGTCGCCGCGCACCGCCGCCTGCATGCTGCGTCCATCGTTCCGCAATTGGTTCCGGCCGGCGTATCCCTACATCTATGCCACCTTCCGCCTGGTGGCCTCATAATGCTCGCCCCCGCGATCGATAACGAGTTCGTGCGCGAGGTGCATGCCGGGCTGAGCGGCTTCGGGCAGAAGACCCTTCCGTGCCGCTATTTCTATGACGCCGTCGGCTCGGCGCTGTTCGAGGCCATCACTCACCTGGCGGAATACGGACTCACGCGCGCCGACGCCCGCATTCTGGAAGCGCATGCCGCCGAAATCACGGCCTCGATTCCCGGTCCGCTGGCGGTGGCGGAATTGGGCAGCGGCAGCGGCATCAAGACGCGGGCCGTGCTGGAGAGCCTGCATTCGCGGCCAGGGCTGACGTATTTCCCGATCGATGTTTCCGCGACGGCGCTGGCGCAATGTGCCCGTGAACTGGAGCCGCTGGCGCCGGTGGCGCCCATCGAGGATAGCTATTTCGAGGGCATGCGCAAAGTAGCTTCCCGCCGGCGCGCGGGCGAGAAACTCCTGGTGCTCTTCCTGGGAAGCACGATCGGTAATTTCGAACCTGACGCCGCCGTCGAATTCCTGGGCGCGCTGCGCTCCGCGATGTGCCCGGGCGACGGCTTGCTGCTAGGTACCGATCTCGTAAAGCCCGTGGACCGCCTCCTGGCCGCCTATGACGATGCCGCCGGCGTGACAGCCGCATTCAATCTCAACTTACTGGCGCGCATCAATCGCGAATTGGATGGCAATTTCAATCTGCGCCACTTCCATCACGAAGCGCGCTACCAGGCGGAAGCACAACGCGTCGAGATGCACCTGCGGTCGCGGGACCGGCAGACAGTGCAAATCGGCAAGGCGGCGCTGACTGTCGAATTCGCGGCAGGCGAGACGATTCTCACGGAAGTGTGCCACAAGTTCCGCCGCGAGCAGATAGCGGGCCTGGCGCGGTCGGCGGGGTTACACCTGGAGCGTCAGTGGGTGGATGAAGAGTGGGGCTTCGCGGAGAGCTTGCTGAGAGTTTGATTCTAGTTCACCGCAGAGACGCAGAGGCGTTGAGAAAACAAGAAAGGTCAAAGTCAGGACCGGAGATCGCGGAGGTGGCGGAGGACGCAGAGGGTTCGGCTGCCGCATTCAGGCGTCTGCGCAACAGCTGCCGTCCATACGGAAATCTTCACGACGGCGACGACTTTTTCGGGGTCGGGTCTACAAGAGCTTGCTGACGGTTTAGTTCACCGCAGACGCAGAGGAACGGGTTGGTGCGCACAGCGGGCGGAGGCCGCCAAAATCGTTTTTTCCGGGGCGAATCCGATAGGACTTTAGACCCGTCAACCCTGCGACTCAGCGTTCTCTGCCACCTCAGCGCTCTCCGGTTTTGGCTTTGCATTTTTTGTTTTCCTCAGCGCCTCTGCGTCTCAGCGGTGAATATTCTGTGGCAAATCTCCCTATTGACACCAATCGCAATTTGCAATATGCTAATCACATATTGCGATATGACGCTCGGTGAAAAGTTGCGCTACCTGCGGGAGGTGGAGGGTACCCTCCGCGGACTCAACCGCGAGCTCTCCCAGTTGGAGCTCGCGCGGCTGATTCAGAAGGAGCAGGCAAAATCCATCAGCCAAAGCTATCTCTCGCAGATCGAGAGCGGCGCGCGGCCGCACCTCACTAATTCTACGCGCATGTTGCTGGCGCGGTTCTTTAAAGTTCACCCCGGCTATCTGGTGGACGACCCCGAGGGCTTTCAGAACGAACTCATTTCCGATATCGGCGCTCTCGAAGACAAGCTGGATCTTTGGCTGGTGAGCGGCGCGGAACGTTTCAGCCGCGAACCGGAGCTGCATCACGCCCTGCTCACCATCGCGCGGCACGACGATTCGCGCATGTGCCTGGTGTTGCTGGCCAATATTTTGGATAACCCCGGGCTGGCGGAGCGCCTGCTGGAAGTACTCAAGCCGGCGCCCCCAGCCCGCAAATCGAAGAGGCGGTCATGACCTGGTCGGATTTTTATCTCATCTGTTTCTTCCTCGGCTTGGGCCTCAGCGCGTTGGCGATGCTGGCCAGCTCGGTGCATTTGCATATTCCGCATTTGCACTTGCACCACGGCATCCATCTGCCGCACGGCGGTTCGGGCGCGCGCGGCGAGACGCCCTGGTTCAATTTTGGAACCCTGTCCGCCTTCCTTGCCTGGTTCGGCGGCACAGGGTATGTGTTGGAGCATACCTACCACGTGTGGGCGGTCGTGGTCGTTTTCGTGGCCGCGCTCAGTGGGTTCGGAGCGGCCGCCGTGGTCTTCTGGTTTGTGGCCAAGGTGCTGATGGCCGATGAAGTCCCGCTCGACCCTGCCGATTACGACATGGTCGGGGTCCTGGGCAAAACCACCATTTCGATCCGCCCCGGCGGCACCGGCGAGCTGGTGTTTACACAAGGGGGCACGCGTCACGTGGCGGGCGCCCGCAGCGAGGATGGAGCCGCTATCCCCAAGGGAACCGAGGTGCTGGTCACCCGGTACGACAAGGGCATTGCCTATGTGCGTCCTTTTGCCGAGGCCCTGGGCGAGGATGAATCGCGAGTTTCGGAGGATGAGGCTAACTCTCATCCCCGGGAGAGACGTTCCACTTTATGAACCTCAATAACACTGTACTGATGTTCGTCGGCGGCGGTTTGCTGACGATCCTGTTCATCATGGCGGTTTTTGCCAAGCTGTACCGCAAGGCGGGACCGCACGAAGCGCTCATCGTATACGGCTTCGGCGGCACGCGGGTCATCAAGGGCCGCGGCACGGTAATTACTCCCATGGTGCAGTCCTGCCGTGGGTTGTCGCTCGAGCTGATGTCGTTTGACGTCGCGCCGAAACAGGACCTCTACACTCGCCAGGGTGTCGCGGTCACGGTAGAGGCCGTAGCGCAGATCAAAGTGAAGTCGGATCCCGAGTCGATCCTCACTGCCGCCGAGCAGTTTCTGACCAAGTCGCCAGACGAACGCGAAGGGCTCATCCGCCTGGTAATGGAGGGTCACCTGCGCGGCATTATCGGACAACTCACGGTGGAAGAAATCGTGAAGCAGCCCGAAATGGTGGGCGACCGTATGCGGTCCACCTGCGCCGACGACATGAACAAGATGGGGCTCGAAGTGATTTCGTTCACCATCAAGGAAGTCCGCGACAAAAACGAGTACATCACCAATATGGGCCGGCCCGACATAGCGCGCATCAAGCGCGATGCCGACGTAGCTACCGCGGAAGCCGACCGCGATACCGCCATCCGCCGCGCCGTAGCATCCCGCGAAGCCGCCGTCGCCAAAGCGCTGGCGGACCAGGAACGCGTGCTCGCCGAAACGCTCTCGCAAGCCAAGCAGGCGGAAGCGCAACGCGACCTCGAAGTGAAAAAGGCCGAATATCTGGAGCTGGTGAAGAAGCAGCAGGCGCAGGCCGACAAGGCTTACGAAATCCAGGGCAACATCATGCAGCAGAAGGTGCGCGCCGAGGAAGTCACCATTCACCAGATCGAGAAGGAACACGAGGTGCTGGTGCAGGACGCGGAAATTCAGCGCCGCGACCGCGAATTGCAGGCCACCATCGGCAAGCAGGCCGAGTACGAACGCAGGCGCATCGAAACCCTGGCGGAAGCCGAGAAGTCGCGACTCACCATGGAAGCGGAAGGACACGCCGCCGCCATCCGCGCGCAGGGCGAAGCCGAAGCCGAAATTATTTTCAAGAAGGGCGAAGCCGAAGCCAAGGCCATGAACGTGAAAGCCGAGGCCTACCAGGAATTCAACCAGGCGGCTATTGTCGACAAACTGATCAGCAGCATGCCCGAGATCGTGCGGGCCCTGGCCTCGCCGCTGGCCAACGTGGACAAGATCACTATCGTATCCACGGGCAATGGCGACTCCGCGGGAATGCACAAAATCACGGGTGATATTACCCAAATGGCGGCGCAGATTCCCGCGCTTTTCGAGACGCTCTCGGGCATGCCCCTGAGTGAACTCTTCGCGAAAGTACGGTTGATCGGCGACAAATCGCCCACGCCCGGGGATACGGCAAAGGGCACTAACACAGCACCGCGAGCATAAGCGAGCGGCCTTCGAAGGGAGAAACACATGGCACTTTTAGAACGAGTCTCGACCTTGATTCGCGCCAATCTCAACGACCTTGTCGATAAGGCCGAAGATCCGGAAAAAATGATCAAGCAAGTGATCCTGGACATGCAGAACCAGCTGCTCCAGGTCAAGACCCAGGTAGCTATCTCTATCGCCGACCAGCACGTTCTCGAGCGCAAGTTCAAAGAGAGCGGGGAAAGCGCCCAGCAATGGGTGCACCGCGCCGAGCTCGCCGTCGACAAGCAGGACGACGCGCTGGCGCGCGCGGCGGTGGAGCGATCCATGAGCTACCAGTCGATGACCGAGAGCTTCCGCCAACAGGTGGAAGATCAAAAGACGCAGGTCGAAAATCTCAAGACGGCGCTCCTCAAGCTGCAACAGAAGCTGGTGGAGGCCGAATCGAAGAGCGACATGCTGATCGCCCAACACCGCCGGTCGCGCGCCCTCGGCAAAGCTACCGACGCGAGCCGCACCATCGGCGACCAATCCAACGCGGCGGCCTTCGACCGCATGAAGCACAAGGTGATGCACACCGAGGCGGCCACGCAGGCGAAGTCCGAACTGCTGGCCGATAATGTCGACGATAAGTTCGCCGCCATGGAGAAGCAGGACGAGATCGAACGGCTGCTCAACGATATCAAGTCGAAGCGCAAAGCTGGGTAACCGTTGTCAGCCTGTCACGGCTCTCAAATCGATGCAGAAGCTCTTCCACTTCGATTGCGCGCAGGAGGTGTATCAGGCCGACGCCTGCGTGATCTCCTGCTTCGATTTCCGCTTCGATATGCAGCTTCGCAAGTTCCTGAAGCGGCGTGGAGCGGCGGTTTACGACCATGTCAAGATTCCCGGTTCGGTGAAAGCGGTGGTGGCGCCGGACCGGGAGTCCGACCGCGATTTCGTGCTCGCCATGCTGCGCACTTCCATTCGTTTGCATGGTCCACGCCGGCTGATACTTGTCGGCCATAATGACTGCGGCGCGTATCCGGGTGCGCCCCCGGAAGTTGTTACCGCGGACGTCGTTAAGGCTGCCGCCTATTTCGCGAGCGTCGAGCCCACGCTGCAGATTGAATCGTACTTCTGCGATTTCGACGGAGTCTACGGGCTGGGGACAAGCTGAAGCAGAGCTGAAGCATGTCCCACTAGATTTTCAGCGTCCCCACAATCTCGCTCACATCCGCCACCTTTTCGCGCCGCAGAAACTCCGCCAACTCCCCGGCAATCCGCACCGGCGATCGGGGATCCCAGAACGTCGCCGTCCCCACCTCTACAGCGCGCGCTCCAGCAATCAGGAATTCCGCCGCGTCCTCACCGCTGGCGATGCCGCCGAGCCCGACTACTGGTATCTTCACCGCCCGCGCGGCCTGATACACCATGCGGAGCGCGATCGGCTTGATGGCCGGCCCCGAGAGTCCGCCGAAGCCCGCGCCGATCCGCGACTGGCGCGTGTGCGCGTCGATGGCCAGCGCGACGAACGTGTTCACCAGGGAAATGGCGTCGGCGCCGTTCTCTTCGGCCGCCCGCGCCAGCGGCTCGATGGTGCTCACGTTGGGCGACAGCTTCACGATCAGCGGACGCCGCACCGCGCGCTTCACCGCCGCTACCACCTCGCCCAGCAGGGCCGGATCGCTCGAAAAGAAGATGCCGCCGTGCTTGGTATTGGGGCAGGAAACGTTCAACTCGTATCCTGCCAGGCCGGAGTGGTCTTCCAGTATGCGCGCCACTTCCACGTAGTCGGCCACCTGATAGCCGAACACGTTGGCGAAAACCGCCGTCGAAAATCGCGCCAGCGCGGGGAGCTTCTCCGCGGCGAACGCCCGCGCTCCGATGTTTTGCAGGCCGATGGAGTTGATCATGCCCGCTTCCGTTTCGTAGACCCGCGGCGCCGGATTGCCCTCGATGGGCTCGCGCGAGAGCCCCTTCACCACCAGGCCGCCAAGGGCGTTCAGGTCCACGAGCTTCTCGAATTCCACCCCGTACCCGAACGTCCCCGATGCCGCCAGCACGGGATTGCGCAAGGTAACGCCGCAAAGATTGGTCTCGAGAGAAGGCGCCAGGCCGCCGGTCATCAGGCGAGAGCCTCGCTCAGTACGCGCCCGATCGAGGAGGAAGGCTCCGCCAGTCCCAGAGCTCGCGCCAGCGTCGGCGCCAGGTCCACCGCCTCCACCGGAGCGTCGAAGACTCCCGCGCGGAATTGCGGCCCGTAAAAGAACAGCGGCACGTGGGTGTCGTAGTTGTAGAGCGAGCCGTAGGAAACGCCCCGTCCCGCGCCAAACTCCTCCACGTACTCCGGGCGGTAGCTCAGCATGGCGTCACCCGAACGTTTGGCGTGAAAACTGTTCTGGAAACGTTTTCGCCACGCGTCGTTCTCGGAGCAACCGCCTCCGGCGGTGTAATAACCCGCTACCGCGGGGTGCGCCAGCGCCGCATCGGCTGCCAGCCGCCGCACCGTTTCGGCGCCGCCGGAAGTGGCATTGCGATCGAGATACAGGAACGGGTAAAGATACTTCTCCAGATGCCGCCCGGTATCCCGCAGCGCGGTCTCCACCATCTGCGCCACCGAGTCCCCGCCTACCGCCATCCTCGCCCTGGCGTCCTTGGGCGGCTCGGGAGGAGCGCCATGCGCCGCGCACACCACCAGATTGAACCCGTTCTCGCCGACGGTCTTGGCAAGCTGATTCCCTAGATTCTCGATGCGCAGATCGAGGTTCAGCAGCATCTGATTCATGAGCGGCGAGTCGGCCCCGGTCTCATATCCCAATTGCGCCGAAGCGCCGTCGACCACGCACAGCAGATCCGTGGTATTCCCCAGCCCGTAGCGCTCGCGCACCAGCAGGTCGGCCGTCATTTCGAACTCCGCCGTCTGGCCGAAAGGCGAGCCTTTGTAGAGCGCCAGAAACTCCAGCGGATGATTGGCGTCGTAGTGCAGCTTCCGCAGCGGAGGCGCGTCGGCCGCGGCGTTCAGCGCCATCCAGTTGGCATCGCGCACGCTCTCTGAGCCTTTCGCCCGATTGTGCTCATCCAGCCAGTCCGGCTGCGTGCCCGAGCACGTGTATTGGCCACGCTCGTCCAGGAAATACAGGTGAGCCTCCCGCGTTCCCGCGAAGAGCGCGGCTTCCGCCCGCGCCATGGCCACTACCGCGACCCGCATTCCGGCACTCGCGGCCTGGGCGGCGAGCGTGGTGGCGAGGAGCGCCTCGTCGGAAGCTCGCACCACCGAATGCGCGGCGGAATCCCACCACGAATCGGCCACGATGCCATGCTGCGCCGGCCAGGCGCCGGTTGCCAGGTTGGCCAGCCCGCAAGAGGGAAAACTGCTGGACAGCTGCTGGCAGCCGGTAAACCAGGCGCCCTTCTCCGCCAACCGGCGAAATCCGCCCGCGCTCAACAGCGGCCATACCGTCTCCAGGGCGTCGGCGCGCAATTGCCCGACGGCCAACAGCACGGTTAGCTTTGGTTTGCTAACCGCCGGCCAAGCCCTTGCCGCGAAAGCGCCTAGAGCGATTGCGCCAAAGTTTCTGCGGCGAATATCCATAAAGGGAGTGTATCATTCGACGAAAGTAGTGTTATAGTGGCGTTTTAATCGAATCGATCTGTACCGGGAGTTCTGGATCTTTCCGTCTCGCGGGGCAGAGAGGGGATGATGACAGACGAGAAAAGCATCCTGGGGTTGGCTACGGTTCGCCGCAATCGCGGTATCACCCTGCAACAGATCTCGGAAACCACCAAGATAGGCGTCCGTTCGCTCGAAGCTATCGAAACCGGAAATTTTCGCGTGCTCCCCGGCGGCATCTACGCGACCAGCTACATTCGCCAGTACGCACGGGCCATCGATTACCCCGAAGACGATATTCTGGAAGTCTACCGCCGCCATCTGGCCCAGCCGGCGGCGTCGCGTCCTGCCCGCGATGGGAAGTACCCGGGCGGTCTCCGCCCCGATTACACGCCGGCCGGTTCGTAAGACTGCGTCGGCCGGCCAAAAACATTATTGGCCACGGATGGACACAGATGCACACGGATAAAACCAAGCATTTTCTTATCCGTGTGCATCTGTGTCCATCCGTGGCTAATTTGCCTTCTTAGCCGCCATCTTCGTGGCGAACTTCGCCACGTTGACGATCGCCCGCTCGTGAGTGCCTTCCCCGATCTTCTCCGTTTCGTCCCACGCTTCGACACGAAACTCCACCCGCCGCTCTCCGACCTTTGTCACTTCGGCGCGAAATGTCACCGTCGATCCCATCGGCGCGGCGGCCAAATGCGCCACATTCACGTGTGTGCCGACGGTGTCGTAACCGGGATCAAGCAGCGGGAAGACGGTATTCCGGCAGGTTCTTTCCATGAATCCGATCATGTGCGGCGTGGAAAGGACGCGCGCCCCTTCGTTCCCCAGAAAATTGATCGCCACCTCGCTGGTGACCAGCAGTTTCTCTTCGCTGCTTGTTCCGATCGGAATGTTCGCCATCGCCTCATCCCCGCGTTTGCGGGTTTCCGCCATATCCCTAGCGGGCTCTGGGGACAATATACCATTCACCCTAGGTATAATCGAATCGTGCGTCTGTTTTCTTCCCTCCTTTTGATCGTGTGTCTCGCCGGCTGTCAGCGCGGCGGGGCAAATGACACTGGCGCGGTGCGCCAGGCTGTGATCGATCGCCTTGCCAAGGGCGGCTATAACGTCTCCGGAATGGACATCCAGGTAGCCTCCGTGAAATTCGACGGCGACAAGGCCGATGCCACAATTTCATTGACCGCCAAGGGTCAGACCGGGGCGCCCCCCATGAACCTTCCGTACCACCTGGAGCGCCAAAGCGGCAAGTGGGTGGTCACGGGTCTTGCCAAGGGGGGTACTCATGGCGGCGCGGTGGATCCCAACGCGGCCACCAATCCGCATGGCGGCGCAATGCCTCCGGCCGCCGGCGGAGCCGACAACCCTCACGGCGGTATGCCTCCGGCGAGCGGCGCGATGCCGTCGCCGAAGGACTTGCCGCCCGCAAAGAAGAAATAATGGAATGAAGTGCGTTGCCATTCTGGGAGGCGGTCCGGCGGGTGCATTCGCCGCAGCTCAGCTGGCATCGGCCGGTCTCTCGGTCCAGCTTTTCGACGAAAAGCTGGCGTGGGAAAAACCCTGCGGTGGCGGCCTCACTTATAAGGCATACAGCCAATATCCCTTCCTTCTGGACAACCCCACCCCGAAGCGCGAAGTCCGCGAGACCATGCTCTCCGCGCCCAATGCCGGCGAAGTTACCCTCAAGCTCGACGAGCCGCTGCTCATCTATTCGCGGTTCGATCTCAACCGCCTTCTGCTCGAACGTGCCGAACGCGCCGGCGCGCAGATCGAGAAAGCCCGCGTGCTCTCCATGGAGCGTACCGCCTTCGGCTGGCAGCTGCGCACCAGCGGCGGGACGGCCACCGCCGATTTCTGCATCGTGGCCACCGGGGCCCGCAACCCTCTGCGCGACGTCGGCACGCAACTGCACGCTCAGGACACCATGTCCGCCCTCGGATACTACGTTCCCGGCACGCAGGCGCGCATCGATATTCAGTTCCTGCCGCACCTGGAAGGCTACATCTGGGTCTTCCCAAGGTGCGGCCATCTCTCGGTGGGGATTTGCGGCAAAGGTGAAGCTGCCGGATCGCTGCGCCGCCGCCTGGAACTTTACATGACGCAGCACGATATCTCCTGGAAAGACGCCACTTTCTACAGCCATCTGCTGCCCTCGCTGGACGCCTCTTCGTGGCGTGGCAATCGCGTCTCGGGCGATGGCTGGATGGCGGTGGGCGACGCCGCCGGCTTGGTCGATCCCATCACCGGCGAAGGCCTGTATTATGCAATCCGTTCGGGCGATCTCGCCGCCCGCACTATCCTTGAGGACGCCTGCGCCCCCGCTGGCCTGCCCGCCGCCTACCGCACTCTATTGCGCCGCGATTTTGCCGGCGATCTGGAATTCGGCTCGCGCCTCGCCAAACGCGTCTTTCTCGGCCGCTTCCTGCTCGGCTCGGTGCCCGCCCGCATGGTGCAATTCACTCGCCGCAGCCCGCGATTTGCCGCTATCGTTCAGGATCTCTTCTCCGGCAAGCAGCCCTACCTGGGCTTGAAGCGCCGCCTGCTTCGCAATCTGAACGGCAGCCTCTATGACATCGGCATGAGCCTCGGCTTCAGCCGCATGGTCCCGCGTAAAGGTCCCGCATGACCCACACACAATCCGAAGAACTCTTCCGCCGTGCGCAGGAGATCATCCCCGGCGGCGTCAACTCCCCGGTGCGCGCCTTCCGCAGTGTCGGTGGCAAGCCGGTGTTCATCGCCCGCGGCCAGGGGTCGCACATCTTCGATGTCGATGGCAACGAATACATCGATTACGTCGGCTCCTGGGGACCGCTGCTGCTCGGCCATCGCCATCCCGCGATCCTCGAGGCCCTCGAGCGCGCTCTCACCATCGGCACCAGCTTCGGCGCCCCCACGGCACAGGAAATCGAACTGGCGGAGGCCATCTGCGATGCCGTGCCCTCCATCGAAATGGTGCGGCTGGTCAATTCCGGCACCGAAGCGACCATGTCCGCCATCCGCGTGGCGCGCGGATTCACCGGCCGCGATCTCATCGTAAAGTTCGAAGGCTGCTATCACGGCCATGTCGATTCGCTGCTGGTGAAGGCCGGCTCGGGGCTCGCCACGCTCGGCATTGCCGACACCCAGGGCGTTCCGAAAGCGTTCTGCGATACCACCATCGCGTTGCCGTTCAACTCGACGGAAGCCGTGGAAGCGGCATTCCGCACGCATGGCGACCGCATCGCCGCCATCATCGTCGAGCCGGTGGTGGGGAATATGGGTTGCGTACCGCCGCTGCCTGGCTATCTGCAATTCCTCCGCGAGGTGACTCAGCGCTACGGCGCGCTCCTGATTCTGGACGAAGTGATGACCGGCTTCCGCGTGGCTTTCGGCGGCGCACAACAGCGCTTCAGCATCGTGCCCGACCTTACGACGCTCGGCAAAGTGATCGGCGGCGGCCTTCCGGTGGGCGCCTATGGCGGCCGCAAGGACATCATGAGCAAGGTGGCGCCGGTGGGCCCGGTCTACCAGGCAGGTACGCTCTCGGGCAATCCGCTGGCCGTGGCCGCGGGGCTCGCGATGCTGCGCTATCTCAAGGCGCACCCGGAAATTTATCGGCAGTTGGAAACCCGCGCTGCCGCGCTATGCGCCGATGTTCCCGCCGGCATCACCGTGAATCGTGTGGGCGCCATGTTCACTTTCTTTTTCCATCCGAGTCCGGTGACCGATTGGGAGTCCGCCAAAGTCAGCGACACCGCGCGCTTCGGCCGCTTCTTCCGCGCCATGCTCGACCGCGGCATTTATCTGGCGCCCTCGCAATTCGAGGCGGCATTTCTCTCCGCCGCGCACACCGATGAGGACATCGCCAAGACGGTGGCCGCCGCCAAAGAGTCCTTTCAAATCGCGATGGACTCTTCTGCGAGTTGAGGAAAGACATTATTGGGCCACGGATGGACACGGATTCACACGGATAAAACCAGGTTCTTTCTTATCCGTGTGAATCCGTGTCCATCCGTGGCCCAATTTGTTCTTGCGCTGGAGTGGCCTCGTCCCAGCCGCGATGCCGCGGGCTATAGTAAGCGGTAAGGAGAACACAGTGGATCGAGAGTCACGGCCGGCCGGGTTCAGCCGGCGAGCGTTTCTTGGCGGCGGTGCGGCAGCCGCACTGGCGGCGCCGGTCGCGGCGCGAGCCGCCGGAGCGAACGAGAAGATCGCGATCGGCATGATCGGCCTCGGGATTCGCGGAAGTCTCTTGCTGGAGCGGCTCTACTCCGGCAGTAAGGACACGGCCACGGTGTCGGCCATTTGCGACGCCTATACCGGCAACCTGGCGAAGGCGGCCGCGCGCATCGAGAGCCTGGATGGCGGAACGCCGAAGCGGTATGCCGACTACCGGGAGCTGCTGGGCGACAAGAGCGTCGACGCGGTGATCGTCGCGACGCCCGAGCATCTGCACGCCACCATGCTGATCGATGCGCTCGCGGCCGGCAAGCACGTGTACGTCGAGAAGCCGCTGGCACACACGATCGAAGAAGGCGAGAAGATTTTGCGGGCGGCCGCGAATTCCAAATCTGTGGTACAGGTGGGCACACAGAATCGCAGCAATTCGCTCTATGCGAAAGCCAAGGAGATGGTGGCGGCGGGGATGATCGGCGAGGTGCACTATACGCGCGCGTTCTGGTACCGCAATTCGCTGGACGATGCGCCGGCGTGGCGCTACGCGATTCCGGCCGACTCCAACGAGCAGAATACCGACTGGGCCCGTTTCCTGGGGGACGCTCCCAAGCGGCCGTTCAACAAGCCGCGATTTTTTCAGTGGCGCCTCTACTGGGATTATTCCGGCGGAATCTCGACCGACCTGCTGGTTCATCAGACCGATATCACGCAGTTCGTGCTCGGCAAAGCGGCGCCGGTATCCTGCATGGCGTCAGGCGCGATTCTGCGGTGGACCGAGGACGACCGCGAGGTGCCCGACACGCTCAGCGCGATTTTCGAATATGCCGGCGGATTCCATCTGAATTACAGCTGCTATTTCGGCAACGATCGTTTCGGATACGGCGAGCAGTTCATGGGGAACGAAGGGACGATCGAGGTGCTGAATCGGCAGTATCTGAACTTTTACCCCGAGAAGTTCGGCGGGAAAGCTCCCGAGCGGGTGGCGGCGCGGAAGGAACTCAGTATGGCGCTGCCGGGGAACGATTCCAAGGCGGTGGAGGCGCACATTCGCAACTTCCTGGAGGCGGTGAAGGGACGGGAGAAAGTGATCGCGCCCCTGGACGCGGGCCAGCGGGCGAATGTCTCGGGTCACCTGGCGACGCTATCGTTCCGGCGGAATCAGAAGGTGTTCTGGGATGAGACGGCGCGCGCGTGGCGCGGATGACGCCGCGCCGCGTCTGCGTAGCTTCCGAGACCTACGAGCAATCCCAGTGCGAAAACGGTCCAACTGAAGGGACGCTGTAAGCCGGCGCTCATGACGTTCCGGTAGTCCATCGCGAAGGTCAGAATAATCACGGCGGCGCCGCCCAATATGCCGATCCAATGCGCGAGTCCAATGCGGACCGGTTCCGCACGGGCCTCGCGCCGAAGGTGCCATACTCCGGCGACAATCATCGCCAGGGAAACCAGCGCCGGCGCCAGCACCGGTCCGACCCACGGCACGGGGATGAGGAACAGGATGTCCCAAGTGAAGAGGGACGCCGGCCAGCCGAGGAGCAGTTTCAGAAACAGATAAAAGGCGATGTCCCAAACTCCGAAGGCGACCACGAACGCGCCAGCCCACTCACCGGCGTTGCGCGCGACCGCCAGCGCGATGGCTGCCAGCATGACGAGGGTCGCGGCCTCGCGGCCGACTTCCGTCACGAGCGTGTGTGTCTGCTGAGTCCCGGCGGCTCGCAGCTGGTCGAGCGTAAGCAGGGGGAAGAGTTCGTCGGGCGGGCGGGTCGGATAAAAGCGCAGTCGGGCGGGCTCATGCAGAAGGCGTAGGTAGCTGACGACGGCGGCTTCCAGATACCCGAAGGCAGTGCCGAAAAGGAATAGAGCGAAAACGGTGCGCTTCCAGGGTATTCGGTGCATGACTTCAGACTAAAGGAATCGGCACGGGGATGTCAGGTCTCTCCCGTCTCGCGAAGCAGGCCGCTTCGGGCGAAGAGATCGCGATCGCCAAGATCGGCAAGCCGGTGGCGCGGTTGACGCGGTTATCGAACCGCAAGTCGGCCGCCCCGATCGGCGTGTTCGCCGGCAAAGTTCACATGGCGGAGGAATTTGACGCCATCCCCACGGAATTCGAGCCCTATTTGTGAGGCGCCCGATCTCGCTCGACCCGAACGTTCATCTGGGATTTGAACGACGACCGTGCGTTGACCCGAGGAATTCGGCCGGTCATGTCGTTAGCGCTTGGGAAATCGCCATCAAGCACCGAAGCGGGAAGCTGTTGTTCGACGTGCCGGTGGAGGCAGTGCTTTCCCGAATCCTGGATGGCACAGTTTGGCCGGTGTTGCCCGTGCTGCCAGCGCACATCCCCGAGTTGCTGGCCCTTCCGATGCATCGCCGCGACCCTCTTGACCGACTGCCGATTGCGCAAGCGCGCGCCGAAGGGATGGCCCTCGCCACGGCAGACTATCGACTGCGCAAATATCGCGCGCAGGCGGGAAGTAGCTATGCGCCCAACCGGGAGAACCGCCGTGGTTATTCGGCCGGCGCGGGTAAGCAGCGACGATCGGGGTCCGCGGCTGGACCTGTGGAATCGCGGAGCACGACCTCGGGGTCGATGACGACCTCGCCCTCCTTCATGGCATTTTCAGTCGAGAGCAGCGAACTGCAAATGATCTGGCCGATCCGATCCCGTGGAATGTGGACCGATGTCAAGGCCGGGTAACAGAACTGCGCCAACTCGACGTTATCGAACCCGGTTACCGAAACGTCCTCGGGGATGCGGAGTCCACGATCTCGCAGTTCGCGCATTGCGCCCACCGCAGTCAGGTCGTTCACACACACGATAGCAGTCAGGCGCGAATAGGCGTCCAGCAGCGTGCGCGTGGCTCGCCGGCCGCCCTCCAAGGAATCGGAGTCGGCGGCCGTCTGCACCTGAAGCCCGGGATACCGTTTTCGGGCCTCGATCACCACCTTCAACCGTTCGTCGATCGGCCCGAGCATGGAATGGTGCCCAACGAACCCCAACTCGCGATGGCCAAGGCTGTAGAGGTAGCTCACGAGTTTTTCCATCCCGCGTCTATAGTTCACGCGAATACAGGTTATATTCTTGCGCGGCTCGCCCACGTCGTAAAACACAACTGGAATACCGTTGCCGGTCAGTTCGTCGATCAACTTCGGGTCCATTTCGGAGACGATCACGGCGATTCCCCCGACGCGCCGCCCGATCATCAGCCGTACGCTGGCCACCAACTGTTCTGAGCGGTAGTCAGTGTTCGCCATGATGACTTCGTAGCCGGCGTGATGGGCGCCGGTTTCGACTGCCTTGTAGATATCCAGGAAGAACGGATTCCCAATGTTCGAAACGATCACCCCGATGCTGCGGCTCTTTCCGCCTGCGAGGCTGCGGGCGTGGAGATTGGGGTGATACTTGAGTTCCTCGATGGCTTTCATCACGCGCGTGCGCGTCGCAGTCTTCACGACGGAGACATTGTTCAGAACGCGGGAGACGGTCGCCGTGGAAACTCGTGCGCGTCTCGCAACCTGTTCGAGATTCATGGGGACCTTTGAATTGTATCAGGCAGTGCCCACCCTGCCGCCGCAGCTATCGCCAGCGAAGAGGCCATGCGTGTGGGAGAGCTTCACTGCAGTGGCCGCTCCGGCATCCGGACGAGTGGCGGCGGAGGCTCCTCTGCCGCCAGGCCCAAGGTTCCGGATGGCATCTTGCAACGCATGAAGTCGGTGACGCTGGGAGAAGCCTGGGCGCAGTTACGTACCGCCGGCTTCAATCACGAATACGAGGACGGCTGGCTTTCCATCCATCCGGAAAAGGTGCTGGTGGGCCGGGCGCTCACCGCGCAGTGGCTCCCTGGCCACCCGGATATCCAAAAAGTAATCGAAGAGCAGGGCAAAAAGGATGGCCGCATCGGAGGGGAGAATGCCTGGCCGGTCGACATGCTACAGCCGGGAGATGTCTACGTATGCGACCACTTCGGGTTGAAGCAGGACGGACCCTCGATCGGGGACAACGTGGGCAATGCGATTTACGCCCGCAGCCACAACGGAATCGTTTACGAGGGCGCCGTGCGCGACATCAACGGCTTGAAGGAACTGGAGGATTTCACGTCCTTCGTTCGTTATTACGATCCCTCGCACCATTTCGGCAGTCTGGCCAGCGGCGCGCGGCTGAATTCCACCATGATCGGCATCAACACGCCGATTCGCATCGGGAAGGCGACGGTGATGCCGGGCGACGTGGTGCTGGGCCGCGATGGCGGGGTGCTCTTCATCCCTCCGCAAGTGGCTGAGCAGGTGGTGCAGTATTCGGAGATTACGCACCTGCGCGATCTGTTCGGCCATCAGAGGCTGCGCGAAGGCAAATACACGGCGGGCCAGATTGACGCCGCCTGGTCCGCGCCCATCGAGGCGGATTTCAGCGTCTGGCTGCGGGAGAACATCGATAAACTGCCGGTGGGTAAAGAACAAGTCGAGGAAATTCTGAAGCGCCGGCAGAAGTGAGGACAGGCCCCCTGCCTGGGCAAGCTGAAGCATAGCTGAAGCATGCCCCACCGCTGAACGCAGAATGGCCTTTGTGGGACATGCTTCAGCTTGTCCTGTTGGCTGGCACGATCTCTGAAAACGCATACATTTTGCCGCGATTGGAGGTAAACTGGCATCGCCACTCTCGAAAATCATGAACTACCGTTTCCTTGTTCTTTCCACCGCACTCCTTGCGAGTTCGCTCGCCAACTCAGGCTTACGCGCCCAGTCCGGGGCCGCCCTCACCGTCGATCTGAAGCAGCCGAAAGCCGCGGTCAGCCCCATGCTATATGGCCTGATGACCGAAGAGATCAACTACTCGTACGACGGCGGATTATACGCGGAACTGGTCCGCAACCGGACCTTCCGTTCCGACTGGACGGGGATTCTCGACTGGTTCCTGGTCGAGAAGGGATACGCATCGGCGAAGGTGTCGGTGGATAGTGAGAGCGGGCCGTCCGCGGCGCTAACCCGCAGCGCGAAGCTCGATGTCACGAAGGCCGATGCCAACAGCCGGGCGGGACTCCTGAACGAGGGCTACTGGGGAATTGCCGTCCGGCCGACCACGCGCTACGCAGGGTCGTTCTACGCCAAGAGCAGCTCGCAAGCGCCGCTGCCGGTCCGCGTCGCACTCATCGCGGACCAATCCGGGCAGGTGCTGGCGAGCGCTTCCGTGTCTCTTACCGGCGCGGACTGGAAGCAGTACAAATTCGAGATGCGGTCCGGGCAGGTTACGCCTTCCGCCGAGAATCACCTGGAGGTGACAGTCGACCGCCCCGCAACGCTGTGGCTGCAACTGGTTTCGCTGTTCCCGCCCACTTACCATGACCGGCCGAATGGAAATCGCATCGACATCATGGAGAAGCTGGCGAAAATGCATCCCTCATTCCTGCGGTTTCCCGGAGGGAATTACCTGGAGGGAAGCAATATCGCCAGCTATTTCGACTGGAAGAAGACCATCGGTCCTCTGGTCGACCGGCCAACGCATCCCAGCACGTGGAGTTACCACTCCACTGACGGCATGGGTCTGCTGGAGTTTCTGGGGTGGTGCGAGGACCTGCGCATGCAGCCAGTCCTGGCGGTTTTCGCCGGCTACACCCTCGACGGAAAGGTAGTGAAGCCGGGTCCGGATCTCGATCCTTACGTGCAGGAGGCGCTGGACGAGATCGAGTACGCCACCGGAGGGCCGGATACCAAGTGGGGCGCGCTCCGCGTGCGCGACGGCCATCCTGCGCCATTCACGGTCCGCTACGTCGAAGTCGGCAACGAAGATAACTTCGACCGCGCCAAAACGTACGATGGGCGGTTCGCCCAGTTCTTCAAGGCGATCAAGGCAAAGTACCCGGATATCCAGGCGATCGCTACCATGCCTGTCACAGGCGTGACGCCCGACATCGTGGACGACCACTATTACAAGCGCATGGAGGGCATGTTTGAGGAGTCGAAGCACTACGATCGGGCCGACCGGAACGGGCCCAAGATTTTCGTAGGGGAATGGGCAACCCGGGAAGGAACCCCGACTCCGAATTTGGGCGCCGCGCTCGGCGACGCTGCCTTCATGACCGGTCTGGAACGGAATGGCGATCTCGTCGCGATGGCGTCATACGCTCCCCTGTTCGTCAATGTGAACCCCGGCGGAATGCAGTGGAGTTCCGACCTCATCGGCTACGATGCCTTGAACAGCTACGGCTCGCCGAGCTACTACGCGCAAGAGATGTTTGCATCGTGTGTCGGAGACCACAATGTGAACTCGTCGCTTACAGGCGCCGGCGAGAGATTCTTCTATTCGGCCACCGCTTCTCCGGGCAAGGTTTGCCTCAAGCTGGTCAACGCTACCTCCAGCGAGCAGCCGGTCACCATTACCTTGAGCGGTCTCGGCGCGGCGGGCCATACGGCTCGCGTCAGCACGCTGCGCGGAAATACCACCTGGGCGACCAATACGATCGAAGCCCCCAAGCGCATCGTGCCGGTGAGTTCCACACTTAATATCAGCGGCGAGCGCGTACCTTATGTGGCGCCGGCGTACTCGATTCAGGTGCTGGAAATCAATCTGAGGTGACGACGATGAAGAGACTCTGTCATGTCGTGACGATCGCGCTGGGGACGGCGATGTTGGCGCCGGCGCAGGTTAAGACTGATGTCCCTGCACCGGTGCCTGGCGCCAAGCCCGTGACGGTGGAGCATATCAAGATTCACGGCACGGCACTGGAGGGCAATCTGGAAGGCGACGCGGTGGACCGCGACGCGATTGTTTTCCTGCCGCCCAGCTACGCCGCCAGCAAGAGCCGCCGTTATCCCGTCGTTTATGCTCTGCACGGTTTTTCCATCGGCGCCGAGCAATGGTCCGGGGAAATCCATGTGCCGCAAACCATCGAGGGCGCCTTTGCGCAAGGCGCTCAGGACATGATTGTGGTGCTGCCCGATTCCAAGACCGTGCACAACGGGTCGATGTATTCCAGTTCCGCGACCACGGGCGACTTTGAGCGGTTCATTGCGCACGATGTGGTCGCCTATATCGACTCTCATTACCGCACCGTCGCCAACCGTACGAGCCGCGGACTGGCCGGGCATTCCATGGGCGGTTACGGCACGAGCCGCGTCGGAATGAAGCATCCGGACGTGTTTGGCAGCCTGTATATCATGAGCCCCTGTTGTCTGTCGGCCCGGGCCGCCGGGCCTGCTAACCCGGCCAACGAAAAGGCCCTGGAGGCGGTGAAGACGCCGGAGGATTCGGCCACTCTGCCCTTCGGACAGCGTGCTCAGTTGGCCTCCGCGGCGGCCTGGTCCCCGAATCCGAAGAAACCGCCGCTCTATCTCGATTTGCCCACGGAGAACGGAGCGGTCCGCCAGGATGTCATCGCCAAGTGGGCTGCCAACGCGCCCCTGGCGTTCGTCGACCAGTACATTGGCAATTTACGGCAGTATCGCGCCATTGCTATGGATGTAGGCGACCAGGACGGTCTGCGGATTGACGCCGGCAAGCTGCATGACATCCTGGATTCTTATGGCATCGCGAACACCTTCGAAATCTATCCCGGCACCCATACCAGCGCCGTTGCCGACCGCTTCCAGAATCATGTAATTCCGTTTTTCAGTAAGAATCTGTGTACGACAGCTAACTGCAAGTGAGTTGAGGAGCCCGGCCACCAGGAAGCAGGATGACGCTGGACCTGTCGCGAGACGCCACGTCTAGCGATCCAGCGCTGCGAAGCCTGATGACCGGGGCGCTTGCACCTCAGATATATCTGGCGGTGATGTTCTCGAGCAGTTCCTGATGTCCGGACCGCGGATGCGGAGCGATGCCCTCGGCCACCGCGCCGTCGGAAACCGTTTCCAACGTCATCTTGCCGTCGAGAATGGCACGGCCCGAATCGCTGTGCCATCCGGCATAGCGCTGTTTGACGATGTCCGCCAACTCGCCACGCTCGATCATTGCCGCCGCGTTGAGCAGGCCGCGCGCCACCGTGTCCACAGCTCCGATATGCCCGTAGAACAGATCGGCCGGATCGATGCTCTGCCGACGCACTTTGGCGTCGAAGTTATTGCCGCCGGTGGTGAATCCGCCGCCCAGCAGAATGCGGTACACCGCCATGGTGATCTCGCGAACGTCGTTGGGGAATTGGTCCGTGTCCCATCCGTTTTGCGGATCGCCGCGATTCATGTCGATCGAGCCGAAGGCGCCCAGCGCGACCGCGGTGGCGATCTCATGTTCGAAGCTATGTCCGGCCAGCGTGGCATGGTTCGCTTCGATGTTGAGCTTCACTTCCTTCTCGATTCCATTGGCGAGCAGGAACCCATAGACGGTTTCGACGTCGTGATCGTACTGATGCTTGGTGGGCTCGCACGGTTTGGGTTCGATCAGGATCGTGCCGGTGAATCCGATCTTGTGTTTGTGCTCGATCACCATCCGAAGGAAACGCCCGAGTTGCGCTTTCTCCTGCTTGATATCGGTATTGAGGAGCGAATCGTAACCCTCCCGGCCGCCCCACAAGACATAGTTCTGTCCGCCGAGCCGTTTCGTCAACTCGAGGCAGTGGCGCACCTGGGTTGCCGCAAAGCGGAAGACATCGGGATCCGGATTCGATGCGGCGCCCGCCATGTAACGGGGATGGCTGAACAGGTTCGCCGTGCCCCACAGCAACTTCACGCCGGTGGCGGCTATCTTGGCTGCCATCGAGTCGCCGATCCGCGCGAGGTTGTCCACGTGTTCGCGGATGGTATGCGCCTCGGCCATGACGTCCGTGTCGTGGAAGCAGAAATAAGGCAGGCCGAGGCGGGTGAAGAACTCAAAAGCTTCGTTCAGTTTGTGTTCCGCGTGCGCCTGGTCCATCGGGCGGCTATTCCAGGGACGTTTGAAAGTCCCGGGACCGAACATGTCGGCGCCCTCCGAACAGAACGTGTGCCAATAACAGACAGCCATTCGAAGATGGTCTTCCATCCGCTTGCCGAGGACGACACGGTCCTTATCGTAGTATCGGTAGGCGAGCGGGTTAACGGAATCGGCGCCCTCGAAGCGGATCGGGGGGATATCGGCGAAATACGACGTGGTCATTTGCTAGTCTCCTTGAATAACTCTTTCAACGGAAACCACCCTTCACCGCGGAAGCTCCGGCATCGATGCCTCAGAAACAGGTGTTCCATTGCGACGAAATTATGGTAGCGCTACCATGGCCGTCTTCGCAATGCCTGTCCAGCCGGTTTTTGCGTCCTCCCGCAAAACGGGCTATGGTGGGAGGGATGTCATCACGCAGTCAAATGGCCGTCTAGCGGATGTCCTCGCCACCGAGTTCCAAAATCACCATCGCCGATGTCGCGCGCCAAGCCGGCGTATCGCCGATGACTGTTTCGCGCGCGATCAACGATCCGGCGAGTGTAGCGGAAGTCCGGCGCCGCCGGGTGCTCCGGGCTATCGCGGCTCTCCACTATTCACCCAATCCCGCGGCTAGAGCTCTGGCCGGCGGCAAGCCGGTTCGCCTGGCGCTTTTCTATGACAATCCGAGCACAGCTTATTTGAGCACCTTCCTCCTCGGCAGCCTCGAAGCGGCCCAGCGGCAACATGCGCAATTAACGGTGATCAAGTGCCAGTCCGGCGCGGAGAAAAAGGCCGTTGCGGAGCTCTTGAGCGCCGGCGCGCAAGGAGTTTTGCTTCCCCCACCGCTCTGCGATTCCGCCAGGCTGCATACCTTGATTCGGTCCGCGGGCTTATTGAGTGTCTCGGTAGCCGGCGGAGCCCGTTTCGCCGAAACCCCTTCCTTTCGCATCGACGATTTCGCTGCCGCGGCCGCCATGACGCGCCACATCTTGGAACTCGGACATCGCAGGATCGGGTTCATCTGCGGAAATCCCGACCAGACGGCCAGCGCCGAACGCACCCGCGGCTACCGCTGGGCGCTCGCCGAAGCTGGAATAGAGGTGGACGAAGCGCTCATTGCGCAAGGTCTCTTCACCTACCGTTCGGGGCTGATTGCGTGTGAGGCGCTGCTGGAATTGCCGGATCCGCCGACCGCCGTCTTCGCCAGTAATGACGATATGGCGGCGGCCGCTGTGTCTGTCGCGCACCGGCGCCACCTGGATGTGCCCGCCGACTTCACCGTTTGCGGCTTTGACGACACGCATCTGGCTCGCTCCATCTGGCCGGAACTGACCACCGTTCGGCAGCCGATTTCAGACATGGCGCGTGCCGCCACGATGTTGCTGATCGACCTGGCCCGCGAGCGACGCCGCACTACAGCTCCTGAGTCGCGCGTGACTGAGTTCCCTTTCAGCCTGGTCCGCCGCGAGTCCGATGCTCCGCCGCGGCCGAAGCAGCGGCGCGACAAAGCACCGCGCTGATACGACGGTCTTCAGGAACGGCGACAGAGGCCGGGCTGTCGCCCGGCGGGGCCAGCTAAAGCATACCCCACGACTGTGGGATAAGCTTCAGCTTGTCCAGGCGAGCCAAGCTCGCCCCAGCCAGCGGTTCCTCACTGCTTCGCCGCAAACTCATAGATATTGATGCTATACCGCGGTAAGGTCAGCGATTCATGGCTAGTAATTCACGGCACGGGCCGGCACTCCCGGGCACCCTGCCTCATGGGTTCACAAGCGGTGAACCTGCATCTCAACAAGTCAGCGCCCTGGGGATCACACCTCCGGCGATCCCCAAGGCTCTGCTTCCACCTCCGATTTGAATTCGGTGGGTCTACGTCTTTTTAATGATCGTACTGGCGGGGGCGAATGGAACTAGGAAGGTGGCTAGGTAAACTACTAGCGCTGCCTGAGCCAAATCATTACCCATCTGCGCCAATCCCAATCTGTAGTTCGTTCATAGCCTGCGGACGACCCACACAATTAACACCACCACAATGATAGTTCCAACTAGTCCTAAGCCGAGCATTTCTTTACTCCTTTTTGAAAGAAATTAAAGCATCTTCACTGAACTTTCACCTCGAACCGCCGATAATGGCCAGTCCGATTGCCGGGCTCCGCGACCGGGGCAAAATAGGACGCCCATCGAACGGAATACGGCAGTTTTTGATGGTTCTTGAGCACAGTTGCCCTGATGCAGCCTTCGTCAGGGGATCTGTGCCAGGAGGGCTGGTGCCTCGACCATGCGGCCAAGTGGAAGCCATTGACGGTCGCACCGGCTGTTACCAGCGCCGCGATTGGCGATGCGCGCCGCCGCCGAGCCCGCCCAGATCGACGATCACGGCGATCAGCAGCCACAGCAGATTGATGCCCGCCGTCGGCATGCCGGTATTAAGCTCCCACGCGTATACCAGCGTGGTGAGCGGCAGGAACAGGAAGCCGAGTATCGGCAGGACCAGACCGCCATGGAATGCGCGCTGCAGGTAAGTCGAGTAGAACCACGTCAACAGCAGCGCAACGCGCGGAAACAGCAGAATTACGAGTATCAGGAAGCAAGGCATAATCAGTCTCCAACAGAGCAACACGGCCGCGCGCAGAGCCCCGACACCAGATATGCATGCCGGAAGCGTTCACTAAGGAGCGCGATGTTTTTCCCATGGGTCCGAAACAACGAGTCCTCCTTCAATCCTGTCGATTTCCCGGTGCAGCCACAGCTTGAGGGCCCCTTCAGCCTCGTTGGCATTGAGCGTGGCGAGAGTTCTGCTCTCCCCATCAAGCGGAATATGGTGACATGGGACATGTTCGCTTTTGTGCAACTCCGGGACATACCGGATGAGCATGCATTCAGCGCACGGATGAGCACACGACGGATCGCCGAAATTCAGACAGGTCAACGAGTCTTGGAAGGGAGATGTGGATTTGTATGGCGTACGAACGGAGCGGCCGTATCCGCCGTCTTCGATGAAGGCCAATTCGAATTTCAGCTTCTCCAGAAGTTCGCGGTTCTCGTTGGACATGAGTTCTTCTCCTAAGTGACGCTGGAACCAACCGGCCGGAAATGGAAGCTTGCAGACCGGACCGAATCAAACGCCGGAGTGCTCCAGATGCGAGATTCCCGCAATTGCTCTGGCCAACTCCTGAAATGTCAAAGCACGTCTCCAGGCCGCGCCCTTCAATGCCTTCCAGCAGGCCCGAAGCTAAGAAAAGCATTTCAGCGTCCTCGGCCGCACAGCACAATCCTTACCGTTTTCAGAAGAATTGCAGCGTCACAGCGGAAGGATTTATGTTTGGCGTAATAGAAGTCGTACTGCAACTTTTCGCAGGCATCTTCAACCGATGCTCCGTATCGGTACATAACCTGGGCCCACCCGGTAATTCCCGGTTTCAGGTAATGACGGAGGTTGTAAAAGGGAATCTCCTGGCCGAGCCGATCGACAAAGTAAGGCCGCTCCGGGCGGGGGCCCACAATGCTCATATCGCCGTTCAGCACATTGAGGGCTTGGGGCATTTCATCCAGCCGAAACATGCGCAGCAGCCGGCCGACTCTGGTCACCCGTTCATCGAACTCCGCCGTCCACATCGGCCCGGCCTCGAGTTCCGCGTCGTGACGCATGGAGCGGAACTTGTAAATGATGAAGGTCTTTCCATGCAAGCCCACGCGGACCTGCCGGAAGAGCACGGGCCCATCCGAATCGACCTTAATAGCGACGGCGACGACCAGAAGCAACGGTCCGGCGAACAGAATCAGCAGCAGGGCGAACGTCACGTCAAAGCACCGTTTGAGACAGACGCCTACCCGGGAGCGGTTGAATCCATGCGTGTAGACAAACCACTGGAAATTCAATGCTTCCACCCAGATCTTGCCGCTGACCTCTTCGTAGAAATCGACTGCGTCGCTCACCTGTAAGCCGCGAAGCCGGGAATCCAACAGACCGGCAGCCAGTCTCTCCCGGCTCTGCGCGTCCAACTCGGCTATGACGACTCGGGAGACCTGGTTCTTTACCACCAGCTCGTTGAGTTCAGCAAGATCCACCGCTACTCCCCGGTCCGTCGAATTGTCGGAGTGACTCACTACGTGCGCGTCGCGCTTCGAGTAACCCATGCACCGGCCCAGCGCCCGATGCAGCTTCGCCGGTAACTCCCCGGTCCCGATTATCAGAACTTGTTCCACAAACTTCCCGCGAGTGGCGAGATGCCTAAGGCCCGCCCGCAAGGTAACTGGGAACAGGCTGATCAGCAGAGCCGTCGCGAGGGCGACATCGACTGGCGGAGACAATCCCGGAATCACGCGGAAAAGCAGAGCGGATGCCACGAGGCCTAAGAAGACACACTCTAAGTGGTCGATATAGAATTCCGCTGAGTTCGAGTTAACAAGCGATCGGTCGACGTTATTGAGGTGAAAGAAGAGCGCACATGTGCCGATCAGCACGAGAGTTCCTAGGCTGTGGCCGCCCCAGGCGGTCTGCAGGAACGCGAGAGCCAGCAGCGTCAGTTCCGCGGCGAAGAAGACTCCACGGGGGCGTGCGACGCTAAGGGGCCAAACCCTCAAGTGGGCCCTGGCGCGGGATGAGCTAACGCCAACCCATGCAGCATTGTCAACAGTAGCCGTAGCCATAGAGAATGGGTGTACCCGTAATGAGAGCAGGCCTTAGCGCGCTGGCCCGCCGGTCCGCTTGGTTCATCGGGAGCGAACCCGGATCATGACCCACGGTAGCAGGCGCTTCGATCGCCGTATGGTCACAAGTGACCACTAGCCCCGCAATACCTGCTAATTAGAGGTTTCAATGGGAAAGTGCTCCTATTTTGGCCTCAATCTGCGCGAGCGACGACACGGAAAGCCGGAGCGTGATCCTTTTTGATCAGCCGGGAACCGGTTCCCTTGTTATCTTCAGCGTGGGTGTCAGCTTAGGCGAACGCGAATAGAGGCTGCGGCACTATCGAGGCGCAAATGAGGAGACGAGTAAGTTGGAAACGGGCGGTGGTCCTAACAATTCTCTTATCGGCGAGCCCGCTCGTGGTCCCGGCTGCGGACATCAAGGTACCTGCCGGCACAGCGCCTCCAGAGTCCGAATATCGTATGGGTGCCGAAGATGTGCTCGAGGTATTCGTTTGGAAAGAGCCCGAACTCTCGACCACGGTCACCATACGCCCGGACGGCAGGATTTCGCTGCCGCTGGCAAGCGAACTGGAGGCCAGCGGCAAGACCGCGGCCGAACTTCAGGCGGAAATCACGGTCAGATTGAGCAAATATGTGGTCCAGCCCGTGGTCAACGTCATGGTCAAGCAGGTCAACAGCCTCAAGATTTCGGTCCTGGGTGAAGTCCGCCGGCCGGACGTTTACAGGATCAAGAATCGGGTCACGGTGCTGGACGCCATTGCCATGGCCGGAGGCTTCACGGACCTCGCCCGGCCGAACAAAGTGATTGTACTAAGGAACACGGCAACCGGTCCGCAAAGAATTAAGGTCAACATCAAACAACTCGTCGACGACAATAGCATTGCGCCATTCTTTCTCCAGACGCTGGATACGGTTTATGTTGAGTAAGTGGACGGGTTCGATAGCGGTGGGACGCTGGCTGTTACTCGCGCCGGGTGTGTTCCTGGTGCTTAGTCTGGCGATTCCGGCGCAGGCGCAGGACCGGCTCAATGGATTCTATCTCACATCTCCGTTAGGTCTGAGTTCCGGATATGACAGCCGCTTTGTGACTGGCTCGCAGTCGCTCAGTGACACCGTATCTCTTGTTACATCGCCGACTTTTTCCTGGTTCGACAACACGCATACAACCATGTTTTCCGTGGATTACCAATCGGAGTTTGAAGTCTTCTCCCAATATGGAAACCTGGATGCGTGGAACCATGCGGCCAATATGCATTTCCGCCAGCAAATCACTTCCAGGTTGAGTGTGGACGCCGCCGATTCCTTTCTCTCCACGATGGACCCGACGCGCGTGTTGATCAACAGTCTTCTTCTGTTACCCCGCGGCCGCTATGTGGAAAATGCCTTTTATGCCCGATTGGCCTACCGCCTGGACCACCGCACCGTATTCAGCTTTCGTTTTGACAACGCCTACACAACCATGCAGCTGCCCGAAGCACTGGCGGGCCGGTTGAACCGCGTCGGTTTCGCGGGGACAGGTACTGTGGACCGAACGATCACTCGTCACCACGCACTTTCGGCAAGCTATGCGTATCTGTACGTCCGCCCCCTCCAGACGGGACCATCGGCAATCGGCACAGGCGTGCAGAATCTCGACCTGAGTTACGTCTATACCGTGAATCCCGGCTTGACGCTCCGCGCGTCTGGGGGTGTTACTCGGGCGAATCAATCCTCGTTTACCGGCGCAGCGGCAGTGGATAAGAAGTTCGGCGGCGTTTGGCTGTCGGGCGGGTACCAACGCTACCTGGCTTTCTTCGGAGGTCTGGCACCCATCGGTGCTCCCGCAGGGCCGCTCCCGTTCGAATCCGGTTTGGCGCCCGACTCGGTTTACCAGGTGGCATCGCTCAGGGTCTGGGGAAATCTGACCAACCGGCTCGGTCTGGAAGGCAACATCCAAAGGGCGCTGAACGGAGTAACGCCGGAAAACCAGGGCATCAAGAGCGTAGTAGCTCAGCTTCGTCTGAACTACAAGCTGAGCGATCGGCTGACATTCTTCACGCGGACGGAATTCTATGGCCAGAACATTAGCGAGTTCTCGACATTTCCGTTGTCGCGGCGGCGCTACTTCGCGGGTTTCGAGATTTCCCTGACGCGTCCGCCGGAAGTGGCCGATGATCCGCATCGGCATAAGCCGCTGCCCGCAGGTTCGTCTCAGTCCCAGGCCCAGCCAGGCGAGGGCCACGCTCCGGAGGAGCGCTAACCAATGGAACCGGATAAGGGTGGGAAGCGACATTCTCCGCTCGCGATGTTGAAAACGCTGAAGCGCCGCAAGTTCTATCTACTGGCTCCCATAGTGCTGGTCACGGCCGGGGCCGCGGTTTACACGGGAAGGTTGCCGGAGCGGTTTCGCGCTAAGGCGCTGGTGGCTTCGCGCGCGGCGATACCGGAACCTTACTTGGGCGGAAGGGTGGACGCAGTGGCCACGGTCGACGTTCAGGAGCACTTGCGAAGCGTCCGCGAGACGTTGTTCAGCCCACCGCTTCTTGAGGCGGTGATTCGCGAATTCAATCTCTACGATGTCAGCGGGAGCCGAGAGACGGAGCGCGCGATCAATGCGTTGAAGACGCGAATCCAGATTCAAGTTGACAGCCCAGATGCCTTCTATGTCGGCTTCGAGGGCGATGGAGCGCAGCAGGCGATGCGGGTGGCAAACCGCCTGGCGACATTGTTCGTAGAGCGAACGTCGGACCTTCACGTCGAACGCGTAGCGCAGGTGGACAGCCTGTTGGACGAAGAGGTGAATCGGCTGCGGGCGCAACTCGGGGAACAGGAAGAAGGATTAAAACGCTACCAGCAGAGCGTGGCACAGGAACTTCCGGATCGCCTGGCGGCCAATCTAAAGCTGCTCGAAAACCTGCAGCAGCAGTCACAAGGTAAATCCGACCAGATCGCGGAAGCGCAGGCGCGGCGCCTGGCGGTGGTCGACGAAATCGCGTCTTTGACGAACCAGGGGGCGCTGGAGCCGGCGCAGCGGCAGAAAACCTTCAACGAAACAACCCTCGACGACTTACGGCTCAAACTGACGCAACTCAAGACCAGGTACACCGTAGAGAATCCGGAGATCCAGAAAGCCGAGAAAGCAATACGGGACCTGGAGGCGCTCGGGACGTCCCCGGGAGCTCGCACCGAACCGTCACCACTCCACCTGCGCTATATCGCCCTCGAAGCCGAACTCACCTCGATCGATCAACGGGTGAAGAGCTACCAACAGGAGCGAGCCGCGCTGACGTCCCAGATGGCGGGTTATGAACAACGGATCGACTCTTCGCCCGGCCGTGAGACCACACTAGGCCAACGGACGAAGGATGCGGCGCTCACGCGCACGCAATACGAGACCATGCTCGTGAAGCAACAGGCGCAGAAACTGGACCAGAGGGTTGAAAAAAGCAGCAAGCAGACCGCATTCCAGGTGATGGAGCCGGCCGAGCTACCGTCGGTCCCCTACAGTCCACAGCGCCAGCGGATGATCTTGATGGGCTTCGCAGCAGGCCTTGGGCTTGGGTTGGCCGCGGTCATGCTCGTAGAGCAGATGGATACTTCCTTTGAGAGCATCGAAGAAGTCCGCGGATTTACCAACATCCCGGTGCTGTCGTCCATTCCCACGATAACCAACAAACTGGCTAAGGTCCGCCCGCATCGGCACCCGATCCGGCTGGAAACCCAAACGCTCAGGGGTAATGGGATATCGCCGGAAGAGCGGCGGCAGTTTCAAATGCACCGGCTCACGGTCCTCAGCGATCCGCAATCGATCGCTTCGCAACAGTACGGCATCCTGAAGTTGAAAGTGCAGCGCTGGAGGGAAGAAACCGAAGGCCGCGTTCTGGTTGTCACCAGTGCGGCCGGCGGAGAGGGGAAATCGCTGACGGCTTTGAATCTCAGCATAGCGCTCTCCTCATCGCTCCAAGGGCGTGTTCTGCTGGTGGATTGCGACTTAAGACGTCCCCAGGTGCATGAGCGGCTAGGACTCAAGGACCAACGAGGACTCAGCGACCTGTTGGCCCTGAACGACTGCGATGTCGATCCCTTCATCTCGAAGGTCGGCAACCTGTGGGTGATGCCGGGCGGGACTCACTTCAGCGACCCCGCCGGTCTTCTGACATCGCGGCGGATGCGGGAGATTCTGGCCCGTTTGCGGGAGGAATACCAGCTGATCGTGTTTGACAGTCCACCTATCGTGCCGATTGCCGACAGCTATCTGTTGTCCGGTTTAGCCGACGGTGTAATCCTGGTCATTCGCGCCCGGCAAACACGCAGGGAACTATTACAACTCGCGGTGGAGAGTTTCGGGGCTACCAACATATTGGGCGTTGTCCTAAACGATGTGGAATACGCAAACACTCCTTACGCTTATGCTTATCAGTACTATCAGCGGCACTATATGAGCCGTTGAGATCTGAGGTCACACTGTGGCGGAAATATTTTTCTGGGCTGCCTTTACATGTATCGTATACGTTTACGTCGGGTATCCGCTGCTGCTGATGCTCTGGCGGAAACTGCTCCGGCGGCCGGTGCGAAAACAATATCAGGAGTTGAGCGTCAGCCTTGTCATTGCCATGCACAACGAGAGGAAGAACGCCGAGGCCAAGATCCAAAATTGCTTCGATCTGGATTACCCCACGGACAAGCTACACGTCATTGTGTCACTCGACGCCCCGACCGATGGCACCGATGCCGCGGTTCTGAAGTACGCCGAGCAAGGTGTCGATGTCGTCTACTGCCCGGTACGCAGAGGCAAAGCGGAAGCCCTGAACTGCGGAGTGGCCGTCGCAAGAGGCGAGATCGTGATGTTCGCAGATGCCGAACAACGATTGGAGAGATCGGCCGTGCGCGAGTTAGTAGCGAATTTCGCGGACGAGTCGGTGGGAGCGGTTTCCGGAGCGCTGGTCCTGTTGGATGCGCAGGCCAAGGAAGCGTCCGATGGAGTGGGTCTCTACTGGCGTTACGAAAAGAAACTGCGCGCTATGGAGAGCGACATCCACTCCGTGCCGGGGGCGACGGGAGCGATCTACGCAATCCGCCGGGAGCTATTTACGCCGTTACCCACGGGGACCATTCTGGATGACGTAGTGGTTCCGATGAGGATCGTGCTGGGAGGTAAACGAGCTATTTTCGATCCGTCAGCGCGCGCATATGGCGCTGTGACGCAAACCCCGGACATGGAATACGAGAAAAAGAAACGCACCCTGACGGGCAATTATCAGCTGTTCGCGGAAATGCCCGAGTTGCTTGTACCGTGGCACAACCCGATTTTTGTGCAGTTGATGTCTCACAAGGTCGGGCGTCTCATCGTTCCGTATTGTCTCGCTGTACTGTTCATTTCCAACCTGTTCTTATTGGATGGTCTGTATCGTGTAGCGTTGGTTATTCAGGTCACCTGGTACATCATGGCCTGTGTTGGCTGGTTCGTATCGCAGCGCGGCGAAGTAAGCCGCGCATAACTCCGCGCCACTGTGCGGGAGTGAGGACATATGAAGCGAACACTTTTGAAAGTCATATTGATTCCGTATATCTTTGTGTTGATGAACTGGGCGCCGGTGGCAGGTCTTTATTACTTTGCGCGCGGCCGTTCCCTGGGCATCTGGGGCCCGGTCGCAGTTAGACACACTTAGGAAGCGATGCATAGCATGACGGGCGCGGCCACGATTACGGACCTGGAGAAGACGCCGGTAACACGGCCGGGGCGTCGATCCTCAGAGATCCGTATCGAAATCATAGACGGCCTGCAGGGTTTTCTGGATCTGGAACCTATTTGGAACCAAGTCGCGGAAGCCGCTGGACTAGACCACCCCTTTCTGGAATTCATATGGGTGCGAACGTGGTGGGAATCCTTTGGCGCTGGCAGCAGCCTGCATGTTCTCGTATTTCGGGCGGATGAGAGACCCATTGCCATCGCGCCGCTGATGTTGACGCCGATCCGGATGTGGGGTATCAAGGTACGGCGACTGGGGTTCCTCTACAATGCGCATGTTCCCTGTGCGGACTTCCTCATCGCAGAACGGCACGAAGAGGTCTACCGTGCCATTTGGGCTCACGTTTCACGGAATCGGTCCTGGGACCTTCTGCAACTCTGCCAACTTCCGGAGGGATGCGCAACCCTGGAGGAAATGGCCCGGTTGGCAGCGGAGGCCAGGTGCCGCACCGGAGTGTGGGCATCCGATTCTTCTCCGTACCTGCCGATCGGTCCATCCTGGGACGAGTACTTCGCCAGTCTGACGACGAAACACCGTTCGAATCTGCGAAATCGATTTAAGCGCCTTAAGGCAAGCGGCCCGGTAGAGATGGAAACCATTAGTTCAGGCGAGGCGCTGGCGGACGGATTGCAAGACGGCCTGCGACTGGAAGCAGCGGCCTGGAAGGGTGATGCTCAGACCGCTATCTCGTGCGATCCGGCCGTAGCCAGATTCTATTCGATCTTGGCAGAGCGCGCCGCCGAGCGCGGCTGGACTCGCCTGCACTTTCTGCGCGTTGGCGAAGCTCGGGTTGCCTTCGACTATAGCCTGTCCTACAAGAACAGAATCCATTTGCTGAAGGTCGGCTACGATCCGGCTTATGCGCCCTTCTCCCCTTCGAATCTGCTTCTCTGTCGGGTCTTACAGAACGCTTTTGAGCAGGGTGTGGCGGAGTACGACTTCCTGGGAGCAGACGCCGCCTGGAAGTTGTGCTGGACCAAACAACTCAAACGGTATTGCTGGCTATTGATTTTCTCCGGCACCTTCAAGGGACGTTGTCTACATCTCATCAAGTTCCAATTGATTCCACTACTCAAACGGCCCAGTTTGCGCTACATACGTGGCCTCGTGCGAAGGGGAGCGTAAGATGTACATCTCATCCTGGCCGGGCTTAACTCCGTACGAGCTTCTGCAACCCTACTCCGAGGGGAGCTTGCCTTACCCGCTGAACGATGCGAATCGACTATCTTTCTGCGTGGCCCGCAGCGGCATCTATCACTTATTCCGGGCCTTGGACTTCCAGAAGGGCGATATCGTCCTGGTCCCCGACTATCACAGCGGCAATGAAGTTTCTGCAATACAAGCGGCCGGAGCCACCATCGTCTTTTATCCGATCCTTCGCAACCTGGAACCGGACCTGGACGCACTCGCGCGTTTGGCGAAGCTGAATCCACGCGTCATTTACGTGATTCACTACCTGGGATGGCCGCAGCCCATGAAGGAGATCACGGCTTTGTGCCGCGAACGAGGCAGCATCCTGATCGAGGATTGCGCGCTTTCGCTCCTGAGCGAACCGAATGGCAATCCGCTCGGAGCGTCCGGGGACTATTCGGTGTTCTGCTTATATAAGACTCTGCCCGTGCCGAATGGCGGCCTGTTGGTGCAAAACCGCAACATCCTCCCCGGGCTCTCGGCCCTGAACATGCAGCCGTGCCCGCAAACTACCGCCATCGGGCGCAGTGTGGAACTGGCATTCGAAGCGCTCCGATCGCGCGCCGACCTCATGGGGAAGGTCCTATTCGGCATCAAGAGGATGATCGGTCGGTTACTGAGGGCGGCGGATGTAAGGCAGGTACCGATTGGCAACATCGGGTGGAACCTTGACGACGTGAACATTGCGATGTCCTCCATCTGTAATACGGTCATGAAGCGACTCGACTATGACCGCATCCGCCGGAGGCGCAGGGAGAACTTTCTCCTGCTGCGGCAAAAGCTGGAAGGGCGAGTCACGATGCTGCGCGAGGATCTAGACGAAGGCGTTTGCCCGCTATTCTTTCCGATCCTGGTGCGGGACAAACACGCAGCAGCCAAGGCCCTGTGGCAACGCGGAATCGGCGCGGTGGAGTTCTGGAACGAAGTCCGTCCACAGGCCGAACGGGACGGAGGTCCTGGAGCGCAATATCTCCGCGCACATGTACTGGAGTTGCCGATTCATCAGGACGTCGGGCCGTCCCAGGTGGAATACATTGCCGATCAGGTGCTGCGCCTGGAGCTGAAGATCGCATAAATGACAGCCACATGCACAAATACGCCGGCACACGAATCTCTCTCGACGGTAGAGAGAATTGCCAACGTGTCGGAATTCCTGGCGCTGCGGGACGAGTGGAGCGAACTCCTTCGAGCGAGCGACTCCGACTCTCTCTTCTTGACTTGGGAATGGCTCTATACCTGGTGGAGGCATTTGGCTGAGGATCGTCAACTATCGATTCTTCTTGTCCGGCGCAGTGGACAACTGATCGGGCTCGCGCCCTTCTGTTTGCGCCCTCCGAACTTGTCGCGCCTGCGTGTGCTCCCAGTTCTGGAGTTTCTGGGCAACGGATGCGTTGGCTCGGACTATCTGGATTTCATTGTCCGCAGGGGTTGCGAATCGGAAACCCGCCGGGCTTTTGCCTCACGTTTGGCGGATGAGCGCGTGGTGCTCGACTGGACACAGCTACGGCGGGGAACCTGCGCGGCCGCTGGAGTCGCCGCCGAACTCGGCGAGCGGAACTGGAGCGTCTCAGAGGCTGTGACCAATACATGCCCATTCATTCCTCTGGCGGGGATGACCTGGGAGGGCTACCTGGCGACCCTGGGGGCGGAACATCGTTATAACTTCAATCGCAAATGGAAGCGGCTGAATCGCGACTACACTGTGCAATTCGAGCAGGTCCACACGGAGGAACAATGCAGGGAATCGATGGACCTCGTCATGGAACTGCACAACATGCGCTGGCGCGGGCGCGGCGGCTCAGACGCTTTTAACACTCCCGGTCTGGCCGCATTTCATCGCGAATTCAGCCGGCTCGCGCTGGACCGCGGGTGGCTGCGTCTGTATGTGTTGCGGCTGAATCGGCAACCGGCAGCGTGCCTGTACGGCTTCTTATATGGCTCGACTTTCTATTTCTATCAGTCGGGTTTCGATTCGGCATATCAAAAGCAGAGTGTCGGCCTGGTATCGATGGGGCTGGGCATCCAGCATGCCATTGAAGTAGGAGCGGAGGAATACGATTTATTGCACGGCGACGAAGAGTACAAGTCTCACTGGAGCCGCGAGAGCCGGGAACTGAGCAGGTTGGAACTATTTCCGCCTGGAGCGATGGGACGTATCTGCCGAGGGTCGGTAGGTCTCGATCGGGCGGCGCGGCGGCTTGCCCGGCGCGTGATATCGAGAGTGTCCATATGATTCGGAGCTGGATCAAAACCAGAGCCGCGGGAGTTTTGAGCGGGACGGGGCTGGACAACATTGTCGGCTGGCTGGCGGGCTCGATGAGAGTGCCGGTCGTAATCGGCTACCACCGGGTGGTGGAAGACTTCGAGGCCAGTGCCGCCACCTCGATTCCCTCCATGCTGGTGAGCCGCCAAATGCTGGAACGGCATCTGGATTGGCTGGGCCGCCGCTTCCGATTCGTGTCCCTGGATGAATTGGGCGCGCGGCTCGATGGGAGCGATGGCTCTCAAGACCCCGTGGCGGCCATCACTTTCGACGACGGTTACCGCGATCTTTACGAGCAGGCGTTCCCGCTCCTCCAGAAAAAGGGCATTCCCGCGGCAGTATTCGTGGTGACCGACCTGGTGAGCACTACGGGCGTGCAGGCGCACGACAAGCTCTATCATCTGCTGGCGAGGCGGATGGCGGATAGCAGTTTAAAGCCGGGCGGTCTCGCCGGTTTGTTGCGGCGCATCGAGATTTCAGTGCCAGGTATGGACGTCAAGAGTCCGTATCGGGCTACTCGGACGCTGCTTGAAGCGCTCACCCAGGAAAGCATACGAAGAGTCATAGCGGCGCTCGAATCCGAAGTATCGATTTCGGATGAGACGTTCAAGCCCTTTTACTCCCTCACGTGGGACATGCTCGACCGGATGCAGCGAGCCGGTGTGACGATCGGCTCCCATACCAGGACGCACATCGTGATGACCAACGAGAGCGGCGAGCGGGTAGCGAACGAAGTGACCGGATCGCGGGAAGAGATCGAGAGAAGATTAGGGACCGGAGTGCGTCACTTCGCCTATCCCAGCGGGATGTTCGACACGGCCTCGGTGAACGCCGTGGCGGACGCCGGTTACCGGTTTGGCTATACGGTCTGCAGTCATCGGGACACCGGGCACCCCCGGTTGACGGTGCCGCGGACGTTCCTGTGGGAGAATTCCAGCCTGGATTTCCGCGGCGCCTTCTCGGGCCCGATTTTGAGTTGCCAGATCCGCCGCGCATTCGACGTGGTGAGTGGATGCCGGCAGCGCCACCGAGTCAGTCAGGAGAGCGCAAATGCCTAGCGACAGCACGGCGCCCCTGGGGACCTATTTCAACACGCCGGGAGTTTCCGAAATCCACCCCGCCAGCCAGACCGCAAGCGTGACCGGGGCGCCCGCCTCGTACTATCTGCTCCTCGCGTTTCTGTTTCTTCTCTACGCGAATCTGCCGTTTATTCTGCCTGCGTCGGAGGTGGTGCACCCGGCCAAAGTCGTGGCGGGGGCCGCACTCGTGATGTTGCTGGTGGAGACCATCTTCGGGCGAAGGACCCTCAGCTTGGCCTGGCCCGAAGGAGCTTGTCTGTTGGGCTTTTGCGGCGTTGCGGCGCTATCCTGTCTGACCGCGCTATGGCCGCGCCAGGCTGCCGAGTCCCTCTCCGATCTGGTAAAGATGGCTCTCGTCTATTTCTTCATTGCCAACTGCGCCAATACCGAGCGCCGGCTGCGGGGCGTGATGTGGACCATCGTCATCGGCGGGCTGATACCGGCGGCTGGCACTTTGAGGAACTACTTACAGGGCAACTTAGTCGACGGGCGGGCTTCCTGGCTCGGGATCTTTACCAATCCGAACGAAGTGGCGTACAGCCTGGTCATCCTCGTGCCGGTGGCGGCATTTCTGGCGGATGATCTGGGTCTGATGCCACGTCTGGGGCTGCTGGGGATTGCGATGGTCTACATAGCCGCCATCTTTGTTACCTTCTCGCGCGGTGGATTGGTGGCGCTGGCGGTAGTTATCGCACTCTTCGCCTGGCGGAAGCGAGGTGTCTGGGTCTGGGCGGTATTGCTTGCCTCGGTGGCCGCCGGCCTGGTGCTCGGAGGCAAGTATTGGTCGCGTGGGGAAGACTTCTCCGGCCTGAAGGGTGACGTGAGCTTTCGGCAGCGATTAGCCACCTCGGAGGCGGGCCTGAATATGTTTATCGATCACCCTCTGCTCGGCGTGGGACTAGGTTGCTCGGTGATCGCCTGGCCGCTTTATGCGCCTAACGACCTTTATTCCCGAGGCGCCTTAGTAACCCATAACACCGTCATTCAGCCACTGGGAGAGACCGGAATCTTCGGTTTCATCGCATTTGTTTCGTTTGTGGGATTCGGCATCTATCATGCCCGCAAAGTGGCCCTGGACTCTTCGAGGAGGAGCTTGGCCAATCTGGGTGCGGGCCTCGGAATCGCCGTCTGTGGATTTGTAGTCTGCGGTCTGTCCGGAGGTTACGTCTTGACCTGGTTTCCATACATTCTGGTCGGCATGGTGTCGTCCGCCAGGCTGATTCGGGGAGAGAGCTAATGGCCGCCGCACCTGCCAGCGCTTCCGTCGAAACAATCCGTGTCTCTCCGGCGCGGGACGCCGACTCGGTTTTCAAGCCGGCCTTGTTATTGATGTCCGGACGAACCGTGGCCTTCGCCGCGACCTTTTTTATTCCCTTGGTTCTGGCGCGCGTTTTCGACGCATCGCAGTTCGGTACGTATAAGCAACTCTTTCTGATCTGGGGCACCATTTATGCCGTCGCCCAAATGGGCATGGCGTCCAGCTTGTATTATTTCCTCCCGCGGCAGCCTCGCATGGCGGGTCCGTATGTCGCGAACTCCCTGCTATTCCTCGCGGCCACCGGGCTCGGTTGTCTGGGAGCCCTGGTAATTGCGGCGCCGAAACTAGGTCAATGGCTGAGCAACAAGGAACTCCCTCAATACTTGCCTTGGATTGGCTGCTATATCTGCCTGACGATGTTCGCCATGGCGCTCGAGATTGTACTGGTCTCACGCGGCCGGTACCTTTGGGCCGCGGCCTCGTATGGCATCTCAGACATAGCGCGGGCGGCCGCCTTCATCGTGCCGGCGTTGTTGTTCCGGCAACTGGAGTGGATCCTGAAAGGCGCCGTGATCGTGGCTTGCCTCCGGGCAGCCGTCACACTTTTCTATTTCGCCAGGGAATTCCGGGGCAGCTTTAGACCCGATTGGGCGTCGCTCAGAAGCCAATTGGGGTATGCTCTCCCCTTCGGCATGGCAGTTCTCGTCGAGATCGTGCAAACCAGTCTTCCTCAATATACCGTTTCTCATCTGTTCGACCCGGCCACATTTGCTATCTTCGCCGTGGGTTGTCTGCAAATACCGCTGGTCGATTTCGCGGCCTCGCCAACCAGCGACGTGATGATGGTCAAAATGCAGGAGCGCCTGGCCGAGGGTCGGATGCATGCCGTGCTGCAAATCTGGCATGACACTACATGGAAGCTGGCCTTGCTGTTCTTGCCCTTGGCTGCTTTTCTGATGGTGGACGCTCGGGAGTTCATCGTATTCCTGTTTACGCGGCGCTACATCGCGAGCGCGCCCATATTCATGGTGTGGTCCGCAATGATCTTGCTTACCACCTTACAAGTGGATGGCGTGATGCGAGTGTTCGCGCAGACCCGGTTCCTGTTGGTGCTGAACCTGATGCGGCTGGCCATCGTCGCGGGATTAATCCGGTGGTCTCTCGGCGAGTTTGGTCTGCTCGGCGCGGTGCTGGTGACAGTGCTGGCGACTGTGCTTTTCAAGGCGGCGGCACTGGTCCGGATGAAGAGACTCCTGGGGATCGGTGCGGTCGATCTTCTGCCGTGGCGCAGTCTTGGTGCCGTGCTGGCGGCGGCTGCGTGCGGGGCGCTGGTGGTCCTGGGAGTCAAGTCGCAAATCCATGTTTCCCCTCTGCCTTTGATCCTGGCCACGGGAGTGGCCTTTGCGGCCACGTACTGCGGGTTAGTTTGGCGTTTCGATTTGCTGAATGAGAGCGAGAGGACGGCCATTGCCGGGTGGGTGCGGAAAGCGCGCATCGCCATGGGCTTGGCTCTGGATTACGAAAGGGAATAGCGTACACGGACCATGTGCGGAATCGCCGGCATCGTTAGCTTGGAGGGCAAACCTGTTTTCGAGCAGGAAGTGCGGGATATGTGTATGTCGATTACCCACCGCGGCCCCGACGACGAGGGTTATTACTTCGGCGCGGGGGTGGGTTTGGGTATGCGCCGTTTGAGTATCATCGACCTCGCGTCCGGCCGCCAGCCGGTTCGCAATGAAGACGGAACTGTCTGGGTTGTATTCAACGGCGAAATCTACAACTTTCGGGAATTGCGCCGGGCGCTGGAGGGACTGGGGCACGTCTTCTATACGAACACCGACACCGAAACCATCGTCCACCTGTATGAGGAGTACGGAACGCGCGCGGTGAATCACCTGCGCGGCATGTTTGCTTTTGCGCTTTGGGACGAGCGAAGAAAGCGGTTGTTCATCGCCCGTGACAGGGTGGGGATCAAGCCGCTCTACTACGCCGAGACCGGCGGCAGGATTCTATTCGCTTCCGAGCTCAAGTCCATCCTGCAGCTGGCGGACGTGGACCGCAACTTGAGCTGGAGCGCGATGTCTCATCTATTCACGTTCCTGTCCACTCCGCCAACGGAAGCCATCATCGACGGCGTACACAAGCTCGAACCCGGGCATCTTCTGACGGCCACGCCGGGCCAGTCACCCGTGGTCGAACGCTATTGGGATCTCAAGTTCGAGCCTGACTCCGCCCGGAGAGAGGGCTATTTCGTCTATCGCCTGCAGGAACTTCTGGATGAATCGGTCCGCCTGCACATGGTGAGCGATGTCCCGGTGGGAGCATTCCTCAGCGGCGGAATCGACTCCAGCGCAATCGTGGCGACCGCGGCGGGGCTCAGTCCCGCACCGCTGAAGACTTTCTCTGTCGGTTTCAACGAGCCTGACTATGACGAGCGGGAACACGCCCGGGTGGTCGCCCGGAAATTCGGGACGGAGCATCGCGAACTGACTCTCGGACCGGACGGCCTGGAGCAATTGGAGGACATCGCGTGGCACCTCGACGAGCCTTTCGGCGACTCCTCCGCCATTCCCACCTACATGATTTCCAAGCTGGCGTCCAAAACCGTGAAGGTCGTACTGTCGGGCGACGGTGGGGACGAGCTCTTTGCGGGATACGACAAATACCTGGTGGAGGGCCGGGAGCGAGGCCACACGCAATTGCCGGCATTCGCCCGGAGAGCGCTGGGAAAGCTCAGCCGGACGATGCCCGATGGGATGCGCGGACGGAATTTCCTGCGTCATATGTCGTTGACCGGCGCCGAACGCTACCTCGATGCTTGTACTCTTTTCCGGCGCGACGACATGAAGAAGCTGTTCCGCCCCGATGTTTTCGAATTACTCGCGCCATATGAACCGTGGCGTCCGAAGGCTGCCTGCATGGAATCGGGCGATGGAAACTGGCTTTCGGCCTTGCAACGGCTCGATATGAAAAACTATCTGCCGCTCGACATTCTGACGAAGGTGGATCGCATGAGCATGGCCCATTCCATCGAGACCCGTGTGCCTTTGCTGGATCACAAACTGGTGGAATTCGCCGCTACCATCCCGCCCGAATTGAACCTGCACAACGGCACCACGAAATACGTGCTCAAGCAGGCAATGCGGGGGATTCTCCCTGAGGAGATCATCGATCGGCCCAAACAGGGGTTTGCGATTCCGCTGGGCTATTGGTTTCGGGGCAAGCTGGGTGCTTATGTTCGCGACCTGCTGCTGGGCGAGAGCGCCAGGCGCCGCGGATTCTTCAACGGCTCATACATCGAAGAGTTGGTTGCCCAACACGAAAGAGGACGGAATCTCGACCTGCAGCTCTGGACTCTGATTTCGTTCGAGCTCTGGGCCAGGGTGTTCCTGGATCGAAGGGCCAGGGGACGGGCCCGCGAGGCGGCCTGAAGGGCGCGAATCATGCAGACCACGAAAATCAGACTGCTGCAGATGCTGACCAACTTCCACATAGGCGGAACGGAGAGGCAGGTCGCGAACCTTGCCCTGGGAATCGACTCTTCGCACTTCGATCTACACCTGGCGTGTCTGTGGAATTCCGGCGAGCTGCTGGCGGAACTGGAAGATTTGAGGGTTCCGCGATCGGAGTTCCGGATTGGCAGCCTGTACAGTCCCAAGACTCTCTGGCAGGGGATCCGTCTGGCGCATTACGTCAGAAGGAATCTGATCCAGATCGTACACAGCTACGGTTTCTATCCGAATGTCTTTACCGTTCCGGCTGCCCGCCTGGCTGGGGCTTCCATCGTGGTGGCCTCCATCCGCGACACGGGCGACTGGTTGACTCCTATGCAGAGACGGCTGCAAAAACTGGTCTGCCGATTGGCCGATTGCGTCCTGGTGAACGCCGAGGCAATCCGTCAGAATCTGCTGGAACAGGGATATGACCCGAGCAAGATCGTCGTCATTCGGAACGGTATCACGCTGTCAAAATTTGCCGGGAGAAGCCGCAGCGCGGACCTCAGACGAGAGCTGGGATTGCCGCTTTCAGCCCGCCTGGTTGCGGTGTTTTCGCGTCTCAATCGGTTCAAAGGAGTTGAATATTTCCTCGATGCGGCCGCCGTTTTGGCGGGCAAAGTTGCAGACGTCTGTTTCCTCGTGGTCGGCGATGGAGGGAACAAAAAGGAATTGGAGGAATACGCTTGTCAACTGGGACTCGGGCAGCGGATTCTGTTTACCGGATTCCGCGGCGATGTTCCGGAGCTGTTATCCGAAGTCGCGATTTCGGTGCTCCCGTCTTTGAGCGAAGGCACATCGAATACCTTGCTCGAATCGATGGCTGCCGGCGTCCCTGTAATCGCGACCAGGGTGGGAGGCAATCCGGAGGTCATCGAAGACGGCGTCAGCGGACTGCTGGTACCGCCGCGCGATTCGGCCGCACTCGCCGCCGCCATGGACCGCCTCCTGGAGGATGAAATCCTGGCCCTGGCGCTTGGTCAGGCGGGTATGCGTCGAGTATCGGAACTCTTTTCCCTGGAGGGCTCGGTACATGAGACGGAGCACCTCTACCAGCGGTTGGTGGACGCTAAGGCCCAAGTATGAGACTCCTGCTCATCGGCCCGTGTCCGCCCCCGCACGGGGGAATCTCGGTGCACGTATCGGGAATCCACCGGCAATTGAAGGCGGCTGGAGTAACTTGCCGCGTCCTGGACATGAGCCGGGTTCGGCCCGGACTCAGGTTCGGTTTCACGGTGATGCGCCATGCCTTCGCAGGATGGACACTGCACCTTCACACCAACGGACATAACGTGAAGAGCTGGCTGCTCGCGCTGGGATGTGGACTGGCCGGACGATCCCGCGGCGGCTGCATACTCACTCTGCACTCCGGGATGGTTCCCCGCTATCTGGAGACCGCTCCTTCCTGGCGGCGGAGACTGGCAGTCGTTACCTGCTCGCTTTACAAGTCGGTAATCTGTGTCAACGCGGAGATCAGGGGCGCCCTTCTTTCGTACGGCGTGGAAGCGCAACGCACGGAGATCTTGCCCGCCTTTCTGGGTGCGGAATGCCCAGAAGTTGCCCTCGAATTCAGGGTCCGCGCGTGGATCGAGCGACATCAACCTCTCTTCTCCACCGTGTTGTTCTTCCGGCCGGAATATGGCTTCGATCTGCTGGTCGCCGGTCTCGCCCGGCTCAGAGGCGTCCATCCCTCGTTGGGCTGCCTAGTGATGGGCAGCGGCGAGCAGCTAGCCGAAGCCGAGAGACGAATCCATGAAGCCAGTCTCGATGAGAATGTTCTTCTGCTCGGCGACGTGAATCACGATGCGTGCCTGGCGTTGATGTCGGCTAGCGATGTGTTTCTCCGCCCCACGGTCGAGGACGGCGATTCGATTTCTGTGCGCGAAGCGTTATCGCTGGGCGTCCCGGTGGTGGCCAGCCGGGTGGGCACGCGGCCGTCGGGCGCCATACTGTTTCAGCCGGGCGATGTGGAGGAGATGCTCGCCAAGATCGAACTCGCTCTGGAGGCGAGGCGAGGGCATCGCTCACAGACGGCGGGATGCATGGACCGTTTGATGGAAATCTATCGGCAGCTGGATGGATCCGAGGGTAGCTTATGTCTGAACTGATCGCCAGCGAGGTCATGCAGAAGCTCAAACGGCTGAGCGCCATGAAGCCGCGTGAACTGGCCCACAGGGTTCGGGAGAAGCTGTATTCCGAAGTGGATCGGATCGGCGCCGGCGCCGGCGCCGTAAGCAACACCTCGACGGTTGTGGCAGATTTCAAGACCTATGTAGCTGGGGCGCCCGCGAGCCGTTTTTATTGCGGATATCGCGAGAGCCTGCGGCCATTCGTCGCCGGCAATTTTCCGCAGTGGATCGACCAGGCCGTCGACGAGGCAGACAGGCTCTGCCGGCACGAAATCACGCTTCTCGGCTACGGGCCGATCAAGCTCGGTCCTTCGATCGACTGGCACCGCGACCCGGTCACCGGCCGAACCTGGGAGCGGCGTTATTGGGCCGACTACCCGAGCGTGCCGGATAGCGGCGGGCTAGACCCGAAGATCATCCACGAGTTGAACCGTCACCAGCACCTGCCGCGGCTGGCCAAGGCATATTTCCTGACGGGAGACGAACGCTACGCCAGCGAGGCGGTGGCACAGCTCAATAGCTGGATCGATCAGAACCCGCCCGGCCTCGGCATCAATTGGCAGTCCAGTCTGGAAATTGCGATACGCGCAATTTCCTGGTTGTGGACGATCTTCCCCCTGCTCTCATCGAAGTCGTTTGACGAAACTTCCGCCCAGCGCATCGGCGACTCCCTGTTTGCTCAACTGGAGCATGTTCATCGGTACACATCCCTCTTCAGCAGCCCCAACACGCATCTCATTGGCGAGGCTGCGGCGCTCTTCATCGCCGGACTGGTGTTTCAGGATTTGAAACGGCCGGCAGTCTGGCTTCGCCGGGGTGCCAGTCTGTTGACCGAAGCTGCCGAGAAACAGGTTTTGGACGATGGCGTGTATGGAGAGCTCTCTTCCTGTTATCACTGCTATGCTCTCGATTTTTACCTGCAGGCAATCGTACTGGCGGAGCAGAATGGGTTCCACCTTGCCGAGCCGGTTCCGCATCGAGTGCGCGGAATGCTTCAGTTTCTGATGCATCTGACGCGGCCCGACGGCACGCTCCCTTCGTTGGGAGATGACGATGGCGGCCGGGCACTGGCGCTCGACAAGAGTGACTACCGCACGTTTCAGGAGGCCCTGTGCCTGGGGGCGATCCTCTACTGTAGGGGAGACTTCAAACAACAGGCAGGCGCTTTTTGCCAAGAGGCGCTGTGGATGCTGGGTGAAAGTGCCTGGGATATCTACCGGCAATTAGCCAGCCGGGAGCCGTCTGAGACGCAGGCATACTATCCGTTCGCCGGGTACTTCGTTTGGCGCTCCGGCTGGGGGCCGCTCGCGAGCCACCTGGTGTTCGACTGCGGCGGGCTGGGCATGCTCACCGGCGCTCATGCACACGCCGATGCCCTGGCGATCAACCTTTTTAGCGGGGGCCGTGAACTACTCCTGGACTCCGGAACGTTCGTCTACAACTGCGCTCCGGAATGGCGTAATTATTTTCGCTCGACGCGTGCTCATAACACCGTCACCATCGACGGCCTGGATCAAGCCGAACAGGGAGGCGCCTTTCACTGGAAAACCAGAATCCACACTCGTGCGGCGCGAGATTTCAGCTCACCTGGGATCGAGTACGTGGAGGGGGAGCACGACGGCTATCGGCGGATGCCGCAGGGAGTGATCCATCGCCGCCGCCTCTTGTTCATTCCTCCGGAAGCGTGGATCGTAGTGGATGATTTCCGCGGAAGCGGCGAGCACACTTTCGATTTCTGCTACCACTTCCCGGCGGACGCCGAGGTAGCTGAGCCGCAGCTAGACCTGATCGCTTCGCAGACGGTGAAAACGGTAAGGACCGCGGGGTGGGTCTCGCGCGGATATGGCGAAAAGAAACCTTGCGCCACCCTGCGGGCAACCTTTACCGGTCCCGTACCGGCCGCGGCGATGACATTTCTTCTGCCGGACGGACGGTGCGGCGCCGCAGTCCGCCAATTGGCCTTGGAAAGCGGCAGGGGAATCGCCTGCTCTTATGAGCACCATGGGTTCCAGGACATCGCCGTTCTTTCGATCGGGGATTCCGAAATCACGGTAGCGGATTTTCGTATGCGCGGGGAATTCTTCTGGTTGCGGCTGGAAGGCGGCGTATTGAAGCAGGCGCTGGCAGTCCGGGCCCGGAGCTTAGCTCGCGGAAGCGAGGACATTTTCCGAAGGTCCGAGCCGGGACCCTATTTTGGCGTGATGGATGCCGGACCGATAGAGAAAAGCTTATGTGCGGAATTTGCGGGATCGTAAACTTCGACGGGTCTGACCCTGTGGATCGGATAGTGATCGAGCGAATGACTGAGTCACTCGCTCATCGCGGGCCCGACGACGCGGGCTATTTCGTGGAGGGCCGGGTGGGGCTTGGCCACCGGCGGCTCAGTATCATCGACCTGAGCGGCGGCCGGCAGCCGATCTTCAACGAGGACCGCTCGGCGGCTATCGTCTTCAACGGCGAGATCTACAACTATCGGGACCTGGCAGAAGCTCTGAAGACTGCCGGCCACACCTTCAGGACCCGTTCCGACACCGAAACCATTCTCCACGCCTATGAGGAATACGGCGACGACTGCGTTCAGCAGCTCCGCGGAATGTTTGGCTTCGCCATCTGGGACGGCGCGAAGCAGCGCCTTCTGCTGGCACGAGACCGGCTCGGGGTGAAACCGGTTTACTACTACCGCGACCGGCATTTTCTGGCCTTTGCATCGGAGATCAAATCTCTGCTCGAGATTCGGTCGATTCCGCGCGAGGTGGATCCTGACGCCTTCGATATGTACCTGTCCCTGCGGTACGTGCCTGGCCCTCGAACCATGTTCAAGAACATCTTCCGGCTGCAACCCGGGCATGTCCTCGTGGCCGATGACAGCGGAATCCGCATCACCAAGTACTGGGACATCGATTATCCTGACCCCGAACCGCATTCGCCGGAATTTCTGCTGGAGCGGTTCCGTGAACTGCTCGACGAAAGTGTCCGCATGCGCCTGCTCTCCGAGGTTCCACTCGGGGTGTTTCTGAGCGGTGGGCTCGATTCCAGCGCGATCCTCGCCACAATGAGCAAATACGCCGGCGACAGCCGGGTGAAAACTTTCAGCGTCGGCTACCAGGCGTCGCGTGCCGAAGAAACGGCCTCGAATGAGTTCGAGTACGCCCGTCTGGCGGCCGATGCGTTTGCCTCCGAGCACCACGAATACCGTTTAGACGCTACGCACTTCGCGGAGTTCGTGCCCGACCTGGTGAGTTACCTCGATGAGCCCCTCGCCGATCCGAGCTGCATCCCCCTCTATTTCATTTCCAAATTAGCGCGTGAACACATTACGGTGGTCCTCTCGGGTGAAGGCGCGGACGAGATCCTCGCCGGTTATGGGATCTATAGCAAAATGCTGGCACTCGACCGGATCTACGCCGGCGCCGGGCCATTGAGCCGGCTTGCCCCGTGGATCGCGAATCTCGCGCCATCGGAGAAGCTCCGTCATTACGTCCGCATGTGCGGCCAGGCTCTCGAAACCCGCTACCGCGGCGTGTCCCGAGGCTTCACCGAAGAAGGCAAACTGCGGCTGGTCGGTGCGGATCGCATGAAGCAGTCCGAACGGCAATTTCGGGACGTCTTCGGCGGATATTTCAAAGCAGTAGAGAACGCCTCGCCGTTGGACCGGATGCTTTATGTGGACGCCAAAGTGTGGCTGCCCGACGACCTGCTGATCAAGGCTGACAAGATGACTATGGCCAACGGGCTCGAACTGCGTGTCCCGTTTCTGGATCACAAAATGGTGGAATTCGCTGCCACGTTGCCGAATGCGTCGAAGATCCATGGCAAGGGTGGAAAGACGCTGTTGCGCAGTGCGATGCGTGGAGTTTTACCCGACGCCATCATTGACCGCCCCAAAAAGGGGTTCCCGATTCCGATCGGATCCTGGCTCCGCACATCGTTGCGGCAGTTTACGCGCGACCATCTGCTCGCCCGAGACTCGGCTTGCAGCCGCTATGTAGATCGCGACGAAACGGCCCGGCTGGTCGAAGAACATGAACAAGGGCGTGCGGACCGGTCTCAGGAAATTTGGACACTGCTGGTGTTCGAATTCTGGCACCGCCATTTCATCGAAGACCATCCTGCCGCGCCAGGGCGCCACGCTCTTATGGAGACACAGCGAGAAACCTGCGGGGAACCATCATGATAAAAGGAAACGACATTATCTGCTTCAGCAACGACTGGGATGGCGATCCTCTCAGCAAGAAACACATCGCCCTGAGGCTGGCGCGGGAGAACCGCGTGCTATGGGTCAATTCGACCGGAAACCGCAACCCCACGGCTTCGGTCCGCGACCTTCGGCGGGCATGGAAGAAACTGCGGCAATACTTCCGGGGATGCCGCCCCGTAGCCAAAAACATCTTCGTGTTCTCGCCGCTGGTAATCCCCTTTCACGGCAGCCGCATAGCCAGATGGATAAACCGCCGGCTCCTGCGATGGAGCTTGCGCCGCGCCTGCCGGAAGCTCGACTTTCAAAATCCGATCACCTGGACCTTCGTGCCCAGCTCAGCCGATGTCGCCGGTTCCCTGGGTGAGCGGCTGGTTATCTATCACTGCGTGGACGAGTTCTCTAAGTTCACCGGCACCGACGCGTCAGCGATTCTGGAGATGGAGCGCGGCTTGATGGAGAAGGCCGATATGGTGGTGGTTTCTTCCAGCCGCCTCTACGAGACCAAGCACCGGTACAACCCGAACACCTTTCTGGTTACCCACGGCGTCGATGTGGCGCACTTCAGGAACGCTTGTCTACCGACAGTCGCGCCGCCGGCAGATTGCGCGCAGCTGAAAGGGCCGGTGATCGGATTCTTTGGCCTGATCGCCGATTGGGTGGATCTGGAGGTAGTTCGCTACCTCGCCGCCTCCCGGCCGAATTGGTCGCTGCTGCTGATCGGAGAGGTTCAGACGGACACTTCGGCCTTGCGCGAGTTGTCCAATGTCCATCTGCTGGGAAGGCGCAGTTACGATTCCCTGCCCGCGTATTGCAAGGCCTTCGATGTGGCCATTCTTCCGTTCGTGGTTAACGAACTCACGGTAGCGGCCAACCCCCTGAAGTTGCGCGAGTACCTGGCGGCGGGCCTTCCTGTGGTGGCAACGCCTCTGCCGGAGGTTCTCAAATTGACTGCCCTGGTGCGCATGGCGCGGACCCCCGAGGAGTTTCTCCATGAGATTGAAACACTCCTGAACGAAGGTAAGACCGGGCCAGACCCCGCCGTGGCGGCTCTCATGGAGCGGGAATCCTGGGATCGAAAGGTGGAGGAACTGAGCGGGATCATCGCCGGTCTGAATGGCGATGGACAAGGACGCGGCCGGCCCCTGCCTGCGCGGCGAGTGGCGTAGACCTTATGCCTTTCCGACCGGTCCTGATTCTATTTGCGATGGCGCTCGCCGCCTGGGGCCCGGCCGTGGAGCCGCAACCATTCATCTGGTGGACTACAAACCCTTTGGCGAAGGTAAAGCCTTCCGACCCCGTCCCTGACATCCCAGCGAAAGGCGTAGATCTTTATGCGGGCCGCAACGAGTTCGAGCCCTTCCAGATCGTATTGCGGGCGAAATCCAAAGATCTTTCAGGCGTCGATATCGATTTTTCGGATTTCCGTACAGTGGAAGGCGCCCAGATCTCCGCGAAGAACGTCGCCGTCTACCGGGAAGAGTTCGTGAATCTGTCACGCCCCTCTTCGATCGAAGGAGGCGAGGGGCTATGGCCCGATCCTCTCATTCCACGCGTGGATCGATATGCCCACGAGGCGCGCAATGCGTTTCCCTTCACAGTGCGGCGCGACCGAAATCAGCCCCTGTGGGTGGAGATCTTTGTCCCGGCCGACGCCCATCCAGGAAAATACCGCGGCTTGGCCCGAATTTCTCTCGGTGGGGTCGTACAGTTTTTCGTGCCCATCAACCTGACCGTATGGAGGTTCGTTCTCCCTTCCACTGCCACCCTCAAGTCGTCATTCGGTCTGAACGGAATCAACGCACTGAAGCAACATCGTGGCCGCTACACCAACGATGAAGATCTTCACGCCATCACCGCCTTGTATACCAAAGCGGCGCTGCTTCACCGCCTCAGCACTCAGGGAGGGAGCTTGGAGCCCCCGAAGTTCTCTTATGAAGCCGGCAAAATGCGGTTGGATTGGCGCGAGTACGATACCGAGGTTGGGCCGTTTCTGAATGGTGTCGCAATTCCCGAAGGGGAACCGCTGCACGGTGCGCGGGCGACTTCGGCGGAGATTCGCACACCCAAGGTCTTCGAAACCGACGAGCAGGAGAAGTTGTATTGGACGGAATGGAGCAGGCACTTTCAACAAAAAGGTTGGGACGGCCGTCTATTCCTGTACCTGTGGGATGAACCGGCCGGGCGGGATTTCCCGGAAGTGCTCCGGCGCGGACGGGTGTCGGCGCAGGTCGAGCCAAGGCTTCGGAATCTGCTGACAGTACCCTTCACCCAAAAACTGGCCGAGGTGGTTCAAATCTGGGTTCCGCTCGTGAATTGCCTGGAGATCAAACCCGGCTACCCGGATTTCTGTGGCGACACTCCGCCGTCGGACGCGTATGCCCGCCAGACGCAACCAGGCAAGAGCCTGTGGTTTTATCAGTCCTGCGCCAGTCACGGGTGCAATATTGTGGGAGGGCCATATTTCACCGGATGGCCTAGCTACATGATCGATGTGCCCGGAGCAGCCAACCGCGTTATGCAATGGCTGGCGTGGAAGTTCCGGATGGACGGCGAGCTCTATTACAGCATGAACGAGGCCTATGGCCAGGATAACGATCCATGGGTGAACATCCGCCTCTTCGGAGGGAACGGCGACGGGACCTTGTTTTACCCGGGCCGTCCCGATCGCATTGGCGGAAAAAGCGACATTCCCATCGAGAGCATTCGCCTCAAGCTGATCCGCGAAGGCATGGAGGATTACGAATACCTGGCTCTGCTCGCCCGGCTGGACGGCCGGCAGGCTGCCGACCAATTTGCGGATCGAATCGTGCAAAAGTCCTATCTTTGGGAATCGCGGCCGGAGGTCTTTCTCCAGGTCCGGAAAGAGCTGGGTGAATCGCTGGATCGGGCGGCAGCCAGATCGGGCGGGACAATGTGATGGACATCAACGCCACCAATCGAATGGTCATGGAAGTGAAGGAGCCACTGCTGGCTGCCTTGACCTCCCTGACTACTCATTCCCCAAGAATCTCTTCGTCATGGCGCAAGATGTTGAAGCGCTACAGACTGTGCGGCAAGCACGCGGCCCTGCTTTCGGGACTGTGCGTCGCGCCGCAACTTCGCGACCTGATCTTCGTGAACCCGAACGCCTACAGGGAGAAGGCTGAACGCCAGGGCCAGGACCTGGCGCGGAGCGGAGTGCCCCCGGAGTGTGTCGCCGTGGCTGTGGCCCTCTACGTCGAGAGTTGCCTTCCATACCTGTTGTCCGACGAATCCTGGAAAGCGGAATGGACCAGGGCTTTCGCCCGGTGGGCCTCGATATACCAGTTCTTTCTTCTGACGGGTTACGCCCAACACGCAGCGGTGGAGCGGCAGTCGTTAAAGGAGAGAATCAGCCAGGCCGAGCGGCGGTCGCAAGACTTTTCCGTCCAGCTTGGCGAGGCCTACGAGAAGGAGAGGCGCCACCTGGCGCAGGACCTTCACGACGAAATCGGGCACGACCTTATTGTTCTGAAGCTCTACACCGAAGTGATCGCACTCGACTTGAAGAAGGGCGACGTCAGCCAGCTGCGGCGGAAGCTGAAAGAATCGGTCAATTTGATTCGGCACGCCCTGAAGAGTGTCCGGCACCTAACTTTCGATCTAGGGCCGGCGGTCTGGAACGAGCAGGGCTTCGTACCGGCGGTTCGGCTCTACACCCGTCAGTTCGCCAATAGAACCGGGATCAAAGTTCGACTGGACGCAGCCCGAATGCAGGCCCATTTGCCCGCGCGTTGCGAGACAGCCCTGTACAAGGTGCTCCAGGGAGCGCTTGCCAACGTGGTCGCCCATGCCGATGCCCAACGTGTCAAAATCACTTTGGCGAGTGGGCCGGACTCGGTGGCGATGAAAATCGTGGACGATGGGAGGGGCTTCAATGTGGGACGCAAGCTGGGCGTGGCCCGCGAGTCCTATGGCCTGCGAGCCATGCGGGAGCGCGTCGAGCTTCTGGGCGGAGCCATTCATTTTGCTTCCCGGCCGGCGCGCCTGCGGGCGGAGTGCCGCGGCACCACGATTGAGGCCCAACTGCCTCTGCAAGATAGTGAGATCGCATGAAGGAGAGAATCAAGGTCCTGCTTTGTGACGACCACACCTTGTTCCGGGAGGGAATCAAGGCGATCCTCAAGGACGAGGCTTCGATCGAAATCGTGGGGGAAGCCGCGGACGGGCGGCAGGCGGTCGCCAAGGCTCTGCAACTGCATCCGGACGTGGTGCTCATGGATATCGCCATGCCGGATCTAAGCGGATTTGACGCAACCCGCCGCATCCTGCAAAGCAACGCCAAGGCTAAGGTGATCATCCTCACCATGTACGAAGAAGAAGAGGTGATCAATCGCTGTCTCGCTGCCGGCGCCTCCGGCTACGTTCTCAAGGATGCTCCCAGGGCGCATCTGATTCACGCCATTGACGTCGTGAACAAAGGCGGACAATACATGAGCTCGCGCGCCCTTAAGAAAGTAGTCAAACAATATGTGAAGGGCGCCAAGAGCATGGCCACCGGTTATGAGCGCCTGAGTGACCGCGAGCGCGAAGTCCTGAAGTTGCTTGCCGACGGCCTGGCGTTGAAGGAGATTGCCGTCAAACTGGTGCTGAGCGTCAAAACGGTAGACGCGCACAAGACTAATCTGATGCGGAAGTTGGACCTGCATGACCGCTCGGAACTGATCAAGTACGCCATCCAGCGGAAGCTGATCCGCTTGCCATCCGTGAAACTACCGGCCGAAACCGCGTCCTGAGGCTGAGGAGATGGGAACGAGAACGGCGGCCGGGGAATCAGGCCCTTCGTCTCGCCTGCCAGATAGCAGGGGGTTGAACGTGGATAGATCCGCCTGCTGCGAGGGATCGGCGGGGCTCCTTGAGGGTGTTGAATCGATCTGTGGATTGCTCTCGGGTTTCCCCGTGCAAGACATCTTTGATCTTACTCACCAGGAGCGAAGGTACGAACGGTTTTTCGATATAGTGCCAACCGTAATTAAGAACCAGTAAAGCGCCGCCCGGGTAACCGGACATGAGCATGACACGCATTTGTGGGCGCCGCTCTTTGAGTCGCTTGGCGAGGTTGGGGCCCGACATGCCCCTCAACCTCACATCGCTCAGGAGCAGGTCGATCGTCCCGGGAAAGTCGGCTTCGAGCTGCATCGCCTGTTTCGCATTGCTTGCCGGAATGACCGCGAAGCCGGCATCTTCCAGAATCTGTTTGACCAGCTTGAGCAGGGCCGCGTGGTCTTCAACAAGAAGAATCGTTTCGGGAGTTCCCCCAACGGGTAGAGCCATAATATTCATCCTGGGCAGCTATTTTCAGTGTATCTGGCGAGCCGGTCCATGACTGTATCGCATTGCTCACCACCGCCCAACAACACGCGGCCGTCGGCGTGAAACAGTAACGCTTGCAACACCGCGTCGCGCCGGCCGAGATCACTCTAAGGGTGTTTGCCGGGAGGACCTCTTCGCGATGGTGGAAGGGATGGACACGTCGAAGGCATTGACCCAGACCCACGCTCCGGCGGAGTTCGCGTCGTGTGTACCGGTGACCACGATGGTCAGTGTATGGCTGGTATTCTTCAGCCGGCCTGATGAATAGATTACGGCTTGAGCCTGCTCGGCGGCTGAGTACGTGTCAATCGTTCCCTTTAGCGCACCATCCAGATATACCTGCGCAATACCCGACCAGGCATCGCGGTAGCCGATCCACTGAACGCCTGTTCCGGTGAAGGTGAACGTAGCCTGACTGCCCTGGTCCATTGCCAGGGTCGCCGAACCACCGAGGTTGAACGCTCCGCTATTCGGGTACCAGGTCCCCGTGAGTTTAACCGCTGGATTGTTCTGCATGTAGAGAACCGTGGTTGTGGTGGGCGTAGGCGAGGGAGTCGGAGTAGGAGCGGGCGCCGGCGGAGCCACGGGCGGTGGCGTCGAAGTGGAGGGGCTGCCGGCTAAGATCAGATAGACGTCGCTGTATTGAACGGCTAATCCATCGATCGACTGCAAATCGAAGTCGCTTCCGTATACTACTCGGCTGCCGTCACGGCTGGTCGACATCTTCGGCTGCCAATTGTAAGTGTTGGCCTCAAACGGGCGGCTGCGGTGATGGGCCAGCCGGAGAACTTGCGAACCGTCGAGCTTGATCTGCAGCAACTCGTTGGTATACGCCATCCACCCGCTCGGTGGATCGGGATTGCTTGGGGCGTAGGTCTCCACATAAACAAAGCCGCTGTTGTCCGGGGCGGAAATGTGCACCGCCAGGCTCCAATCGAACGATGCCAGGCAGGTTTGCAGTCCGTTGGCAAGCTTAATCTTTACGATGCCGTTGTTGCAGATCGGCTGCGGATCGTTGGAGTTGGTCCACACCAATACCTCATCTCCATTGGTGTCCAGGGTTACATCCTTGTGGCCATCGGCGTCTCCGACCTGCCTCAGAAAGTTCATATTCGTGTCGAACAACTCCTGACCGGTGGAGCGAACGATGCCGCTCTGTATCCAGGAAACGATCACGTTATTTTTGGGCGTAATATAAACACTATCGAATGCCACCCCGCCAGTGTCGAATGCCGGACCCTTGGTATCGGTGCTGATCTGGTATACGAAGACGTACCGCCCGTTTCCGGCGAAAACAAAGTGGTCGCCATCGAAGGAGATGTCGGATTCGCCCATGCCGCTGATGGCGGAGTATTCGGTAAACGTATGCACGACATTCGTGGCGTCGCTGGAAATATCGTACGTCTTGAACTGGTTGCCGTGAACATAATAAATCGTGTGATTATTCGCCCGCGACCACCTCGGTTCGCTGGACGAGGTAATCTCGAGCGGAAGGTCCCGAATATAGAAACCGGTTCCGTCATACAGCCCGAAATAGCTTTGGTGTATCAGAATGATTTTGGAATTGTCGCTGTTGAACGGAGTCATGGTCGGATACTCGTCCGTGATCCACGTCAGGTAGCCTCCGCCGTCTGCGTTGGCCGTGCCCAGGGCATTCGAGATCCGCGTGACCGTCGAGCCGAAGACTGCATCGACATAGCTGCCGCCCACCCCGGGCGGCTGGAAAGTATTGTAGTTGGTAGGAAGATCCACACCTCCCGCCGATAACTGCGCAAGAGCAGGCATCGAGCTTATCGCCATCAGTGCCGGAAGCAACACGGTTCGAATGACTTGCTTTTTCAACGAGGTTCTCCTTATGGTGTGAAACATCGCTTTCTTAGGGAGCGGAAACGGGACTGGCCGGGCAGTCTTCTCTAATCGCCGGCGCTAGCCAGCCTCGAACGCTCCGCCAGGGTGCGGGCCGTTCGTAGGAGATGACCGGCCAGTTTCTCATCTGGCAGGCAGGCATCAGCACCGCACTTGCGGGCCACGGGCGCCAAGTCTTCGACAGGACAGATCAGGATCAGCTTGGATGAAGGACTGGCCTGCTTAATCAAAGCGACCACCCGGCATATCCTGACGCTTACCGGTTTCACGTTGGCCACGACCAGTTCGGGAAGGAGCCGTCCGGCCGTCGGCCCCAGATTCCCCAAACCGCCAAGAGCGCCTACAACCTCGAACTCGGCCCGGCCACGAAAGAGGTGCTCAACGATCCGCGAAAGCGGCCGGGAGCCGACTACCAGGATTGTGGTTTTGCGCAATTCAGCTTTGTCCGTACCTGTACAAAAACTCTCCTCGGACGAGTCGCGGCCGAGAGGGCGGCGGCTCTTCTCCCAAGCTAACGGCAGGACTGCTATGACTCAATTGGGCGGGCACCCTAGGGTCGCTTCAATCGCACCCTAAGGAAAGTTCGTCCGATCTCGATGGCACGTGGGTTAACCAACACCGACCCTGGCGATTTTCTTACCGCGGAAGGGCCGTCTCGCTCCCGTTGAGCGATATTGATCAGTCAAAGATGCGCTTTCCGACGACACTTGAGGCTGGAGCCAGAGCGCTGCCCTCTAATTCTGGGGGGCAACCACCCTTGGGCCCAACATTACGACTTTGACCTGCCAGCCGGTGAATAGGCCGACTTTCGGTTCACTCCATCCCAACAGGCCGGAGACAACCCGCTCATGGGAGGACCCATCATGACGAGACGCGCTCTGCGTTATTACATTCTTTTGCCGGTTACGATTGCACTGTGTGCCTCGCTCAGCCAGGCCCAAACGGCTACTTCCACTACTCAGATCCTGCAAACCGATCCGAGCATCACCTACACCGGGACCTGGTACCCCAACTTCGAATCGCCGAACATCGGCGGCAGCGCTACCTTGACGAACGACAAAGGCGCCACGGCTGCCTTGTCCTTCACGGGAACCGGCATTACCTGGATTGGCGTGCTGGACCCGTACTCCGGGATTGCGCTGGTCTATCTCGACGGCACCCAGAACACTGTCGACACCTATGGCCCAACAACGCTGTACCAGCAGCCTCTGTTCAGCGTGCATGGTCTGGCTCCCGGCACGCACACTCTCTCCATTCAAGTCCTGCACCAGAGGGATGAAGATACGGAGGGCTCCTGGATCTGGATCAACGCTTTTAACATTGAAAACGGCTCCGGTATCGTCGGCGGAGTGAGCGCTTCGGCCGGACGGATCGAACAGAACAATGCCGCGGTTATGTACACCGGAAACTGGTACCTCAACACCAACCCCGTAATGAGCGGCGGCTCGGCGACGTTGGCGATGGACGCGAACTCCAGCGCGACCGTCAGCTTCACCGGAACGGGCATCGCCTGGATCGGATACCAAGACCAGTGGTCGGGGATTGCCAACGTCTATGTGGACGGCGCGCTGCAATCGTCGCCTGTGGATACCTACGCGGCTTCGGAAAAGGTGCAGTCGTCCGTCTATTCGATCAGCGGCTTGAGTCCAGGCGCGCACACTTTGACGATCGTGGTGACGGGCACGCACAATGCGGCCTCCGCGGGCTTCTGGATTTGGGTGGACGCGTTCGACGTCATATGAAGAGCGCTCCATTGGCTCTTAGCCGTGAGCAATGCGGAACAGCGGCTCGCTGGCAGTCGTGTCAGCATAACTCAGCGTGCCGGCGTTCAAAGGAAAATATGAAAACGGTCGATCGTAGAACTCGGACAGATAAGAACTCGGATGGAAAGGGAAAGATCTGCGTGGCCGCCATCTCAGCCTTGTGCTTGCTCCTGAACGCGTGGCCGGCGTACTCGCAGGGAATTATCACGACGTTCGCGGGCAATGGGAACATAACGTTCTCCGGCGATGGCGGCCCAGCCACCGCCGCTTCTCTGAACAATCCCAGGGGATTGGCTATCGACTCTGCCGGCGGGGTTTACATCTCGGATACAGACAACTATCGAGTCCGGCTAGTCAGCGCCGCAGGGATGATCTCAACCGTGGCCGGCAATGGGAACATGGCATTCTCCGGCGACGGAGGCCAGGCGATCGGTGCGTCGTTCAGCGATGTCACCGGCGCTGCGTTAGACGCGGCAGGTAACCTTTATCTTGCCGACGCGAGCAACCGCCGCGTCCGGCGAGTGACGCCCGGCGGGATCGTCACCACGGTTGCCGGCACAGGCATTCAGGGTGATTCGGGTGATGGGGGGCTGGCGGTCAATGCCACTTTGAACCGGCCGTTTGCGGTGACTCTGGATGCCGCCGGCAACTTGTATATCTGCGACAGTTCGAATCATAACATCCGGCGAGTGAATCTTGCATCCGGAATCATCACGGCATACGCCGGCAACGGATTGCCGGCATTCTCCGGCGACGGGGGCCCGGCCACCGCGGCCTCATTGCAGTTTCCGCTGGGAATCGCCATGGACAAATCAGGCAACTTGTATATTGCGGACGCCGGCAATAACTGCATTCGTAGAGTCAGCCCCACCGGGGTGATCGTCACGGTGGCCGGCAACGGCAACCGCGCCGGCTTTGCGGGAGACGGGGCTCCCGCCATCGGCGCATTACTGAATATTCCCTCGGATGTGGCCGTCGATGGCTCCGGCAGCTTGTTTATCGCCGATGCCGGGAACAACCGGGTCCGCAGAGTGGACGGAACCTCCGGGATCGTCAGTACAATAGCCGGCGGCGCCGACAACGGATTCTCCGGCGACGGGGGTCCTGCTGCCGATTCGCTGCTGAGCCATCCTTGGGGAATGATGATCGATACCGCCGGCGATGTTTATGTTGCCGACATGGTGAACAATCGAATTCGAAGAATTTCCGGCGCCGCCGTCAATGGGGCCACCACCCCCCTGACGATCGCGCCGAACATGTGGACGGAGATTTTCGGCACGGGCCTGTCGCGTGCGGGGGATACGCGCAGTTGGCAGAGTTCGGATTTCCTGAACGGCGGCACGAGCATGCCGACCGAGTTGGACGGAGTCAGCGTTACCGTAAATGGAAAATTGGCGTTTATTTCTTACATCAGCCCGTCTCAGGTGAACTTCCTGACCCCGCCGGGCGTCCTGCAGGGCGCCGCAGAGGTGCAACTCTCCATTAACGGCGCGGCGATCGTGGGGTTCGCCGAACAGGCGCAAGCGATCTTGCCGTCATTCTTTCTCTTTGGCGCCGGCCCCTATGTTGCCGCAACGCACGCCAATGCCACTCAAAGCCTTCTCGGTCCGGCCAGCCTCTACCCGGGCTTTACTGCTCCCGCTATGCCCGGCGAAACCATAGTGCTATATGCCAATGGTTTCGGGACCACCTCCATACCCGTGGTCAGCGGGTCGGTGACGCAGTCCGGAAGCCTCTCGCCGTATCCGGCAATCACTATCGGCGGCCAGCCGGCGACTGTACTGTATGCAGGCCTGGTAGCACCGGGCGAATTTCAATTCAACGTAGTGGTGCCCACATCGCTTGCCACGGGAGATCAGCCGATCACGGCGGCTTATGGTGGGTTGAGCACGCAGGCCGGCGCGATGATTACCATCCAACAGTGAAGGTGCGCTGCATCGGTCTCACGGAGACACCATCCGGGTGCAATTCACCCTGCCCCCGATTGAGCGCTCCAGAACGTCCAGAATGCGGGCGCTGGCCTTCCCGTCCCAGAACTTAGGGGGCGCAAGGAACCGTGGCGGCGCATCCAGGGTATCGAGGGCCGCCTGAAGGATTTCCTTCGGATCCGTGCCCACAAGACGATTGGTTCCCTCTTCAATCGTAATCGGCCGTTCCGTGTTCTCGCGCATCGTCAGACACGGCACATGAAGAATGGTCGTCTCTTCCTGAATGCCGCCGGAATCGGTGAGCACCAGGCGGGCCTCGCTAGTAAGCCGCAGGAATTCGAGATATCCCAGCGGCTCGGTCAGAATCAGGCCGCGTTCCGTGAGCCCGGCGGCCCGCATCCGCTCTCTTGTCCTGGGATGAACCGGAAAGACCACCGGCAGACGGCGCGACAGCTCGCTGAACATGCTCAACAGGGACGCCAGATGCTCCATGCCATCCACGTTCGAGGGCCGATGCAGGGTTGCTACCGCATAGTCTTTGCTCTTGAGCCCAAGCCGTTCGAGGACGCCGGTGTTGGCTGCCTTGTCTCGGAATTTCATTAGCGTGTCGATCATGACATTGCCGACAAGGAAGATCTTTTCCTGCGGTATGCCTTCGGCAAGCAAATTCGTCACGCCGCTCGGCTCACTGGCAAAAAGGTAGTCGGAGAGAACGTCGGTGACCAGCCGGTTGGTCTCCTCCGGCATGCGGCGGTCAAAGCTGCGGAGTCCCGCCTCGACGTGCGCCACTGGTATGCCGAGCTTCGACGCTACCAGCGCCGCGGCCATGGTCGAATTCACGTCGCCGACCACCAGGACCAGATCGGGCCGCCGTTCGTTCAGTTCCATTTCCAGCCGCAGCATCACGCCGGCCGTTTGCTCCGTATGGCTCCCGCTACCGATATCGAGGTTGATGTCCGGCGCCGGTATCCCCAACTCGTCGAAGAACATCGCCGACATCTCAGGCGAATAGTGCTGGCCCGTGTGAATCAACCTGCAATGAAACGCAGAACGACGGCCGGCCTCTTCAAGAATTGGCGCCATCTTCACGAAATTTGGTCTTGCGCCCACAACTGCGGTTAAAGAGATGAGGTGTCTCGCCACGTCGCGATCCTGGGGCAAGCAATAGGCTTCCTCTGCTTTTTCCCAACCGGCCGGTAGATCGTCGGCGCGATCGACTACCGGCCGCACCGGGGAAAGGCTCGGAGAGTGGCCGTTGCGGCGCCGCATAGGTTTCGATTCATGCTGCCAGAGTTATACCTTCGCGGCTGTCCAATTCTGATCAGACGGGAGTCTCCGCGGGTGCCATTATATATGCGAACGACCGGCAAGTTGTGCTCCCCTGTCAGCTTTTGGGGACTTGGCGCCCAAAAGGCAGCTGATTGCGACGATAGTTGGATTTTCCGGCACCATCGTTTGGGGCACACCTTTTCGTGGACCCGGCCGATAGAGGCTTCCCCCGGCCCAATGGGTAGCCAGCGTGCGGCCGCCGCAATGGTAGCCGGTCCGTGTCGAAGGCCATTGGCGATCAAACATCATCGAAAAAGCGCCGGATGAAGGCAAGTTCTGCGGTTTAAACGGCAGATCCTGCACGTCGTGTGGCGCTCCGCCTGTTGACGCCAGAGAGTCGCGGTTTCGAAGCCATCGCCTGACATCCCTTTTGCGTTCATTGGCCTCGGAAACGTAATCGAAGTGAAGTTTGGCGTTTCACGTGCCTAATACAGACCCGTCATGAAAGCGAACGACATGCCGGCCTTCGATCCCAAGGTTTTTCTGAACCTTAGCAAGATCGGTGAAGGCCGAACGACCGCCGCTTATGACAAGAATCAGGTGGTGTTCGCGCAAGGGGACCCTGCGAATGCAATTTTTTACGTCCAGAAAGGCAGGGTCAAGCTTACAGTTGTGTCCCACCATGGCAAAGAAGCGGTAGTCGCCATTTTGGGCGAAGGCGATTTCTTTGGCGAAGGATGTCTGGCACACCAGGCGCTGCGCATGGCGACCGCGACCTCCATGGACGAATGCTGGGTCATGAGGTTAGAGAAGGCGCGGGTAGTCCGTCTACTCCACGAAGAACCGGCCTTTTCGGAGGTATTTGTGGCACATCTGCTCTCGCGCAGCATTCGCGTTGAGGAGGACCTGGTCGATCAGCTCTTCAACTCGAGTGAGAAGCGGTTGGCTCGAGTGCTGCTACTCCTGGCCCACTTCGGAAAAGAAGGCCAGCCGGAACCGGTAATTGCCAAGATCAGCCAGGAGACCCTGGCGGAGATGATCGGTACTACCCGGTCTCGAGTCAGTTTCTTCATGAACAAATTTCGCAGAATGGGATTCGTCAACTACGACCACAGGGACACGTTGGAGGTCCACAGCTCGCTGCTGAATGTCGTCCTACACGACTAGCACCGTGGCAGACGCTCGACGAAGGATGGAGACGACCATGAAAGCCGCTGAAATCGGGCCCGGCCAGGACGCGTTACATCGGAAGGCGCTGTTACTTGATGCGTGACCTCGCGGAGCTGGAGATGCAGTTCCCGGCCGATCTGCTGCTTGCGATCGTCCGGCAGGCACCTCGGCCGGGAACGGACGAGCGGTCGAATCATCGCTGCTGCGTGGCGACTCCGGGGCGGCTGCCTGTCGATCATGCGCGGCCGCTAGTAGGCTGGAGCCCGCGATTTCACGAGAAAGTGGTTGATCCATGCTCGAATTAGAAATCCTTGCCGCGCCGACTGCCGCCGTTCTGGAAGAAAAGATCCGCACGCGCCGCGCGCGCGTCGGCATCGTCGGCTTGGGCTATGTAGGGCTGCCGCTGGCTGTGGAGTTTGCCAAGGCGGGGTTCTTCGTCACCGGAATCGACATCAGCGAAGAGAAAACGCGGCGCGTCAACGCCGGCGAATCCTACGTGGGCGATATCTCGAGCGCCACGCTGGCCCAGTTAGTGGCATCGGGCAAGTTGCGCGCCACCACCGATTTCTCGGCGGTGCTGGAGTTGGACACCATCAACATTTGCGTGCCCACTCCGCTGCGCAAGACCAAGGATCCGGACATGAGTTTCATCCTGTCCTCGTGCCAGGAAATCGCGCGCCATTTCCACGCCGGTATGCTGGTGATTCTGGAGTCCACCACTTATCCTGGGACCACCGACGAACTGGTGCTCCCCATCCTCTCGGAGAGCGGGCTGCAAGTGGGCCGCGATTTCTTTCTGTGCTTCTCGCCGGAACGCGTCGATCCGGGCAATCCGCGGTATCAGACCGTAAACATTCCCAAAGTGGTCGGCGGGTGTACCGCGGACTGCACGCAGATGGGCCGGCTCTTCTACTCGCAGGCGCTGCAGACGGTGGTGCCAGTCAGTTCCACGCAGGTGGCGGAGATGGTGAAGCTGCTGGAAAACACCTTCCGCATGATCAATATCGGGTTGGTAAATGAAATGGCGATGATGTGCGAACGCATTGGGATAGACGTGTGGGAAGTGATCGAAGCCGCCGCCACCAAACCGTTTGGCTTCATGCCCTTTTATCCCGGGCCGGGCCTGGGCGGGCACTGCATCCCTATCGACCCGTTCTATCTTTCGTGGAAAACCAAGCAGGCCGGCATCGAGGCTCGGTTCATCGAACTGGCCGGCTATATTAACGGCCAGATGCCGCACTTCGTGGTCGAGAAGGTGCAGAACGCGCTCAACGATGCTGACAAACCGGTGAAGGGATCGCGCATCCTGGTGTTCGGCGTAGCGTATAAGCGCGAAGTTGCGGACATACGCGAATCGCCTGCGCTGGATGTGTTGCTGCTGCTGAAGAGGCTTGGCGGCATCGTCTCTTATTGCGACCCGCACGTTCCCACGCTGCACCTGGATGGCTTGAACCTGCAATCGGTTCCGGAAGAGGCGGCCGCCGACGCTGATTGTGTAGTCATCGTTACCGACCACAAGGACTTCGACTATCGCAGTCTGGTCGAGAGAGCCTCGCTGATCGTGGACACACGCAACGCGTTGAAGGGCGTGGCTTCGCCTAAAATCGTCCGGTTATGAACATCACGGCATTCAGAGGCCACACTGGCAGCAAAGGCTTGGCCCCCGAGACCTCCTGGTAGCAGCAGGCGAGCAGGAGGATCTTCGCCCAACATAGCGAGAAGGCATGAATGGACAGGTCTTGGGGCCTTCACCCCTTTAAGCCTCAACTGGACGTGTTCGCCGGTATCTTCGCACCTGCTTTATCTTGCGGGTTGATTTTGAAGCGTCGCGCGAATATGCCTTCCTTCTAGTACACTGCAGAGACAGAGTTTCCGCGAGCGCGAGCATCCGCCAAATAAGCTTCCACCGCCATCTCCACCGTAGGGAGCGTCGGTTCGGTAGTGGCCTCCGCCGCTGTCGAAATCGGAGTGTATTCCTCAGGCCTGATTGTGGAGGCGGCCCGTTCCCATAATATTGCGAGGTCGCGAGCGGCCCCCATATCCCGAGCCTTCTCCGGCGGCAGGAACTTGGCGGTGGACAGGCGGATCCGATTCCCGCCTGGTGTTCCGACGATCAGGATCGGGCAGTTGGCGCCTTTACCTGCGCACGGCCGCTGGTCCCACTCCGGTCGAGTACAAGGGGAATGACGGCGCTTCTGTGCCTTGAGCAGCCAGACACGACGCTACCGCGATTGTCACGGCCGAGAGGATATATCCGCTGTAAGTTACTGATTTTATTATGGTGGAGGCGGGGGGAGTTGAACCCCCGTCCGAAAAAGCCCGTCGTGAAGAGAACTACGTGCGTATCCGGCTCATGGTTTTCGACCTTCACTTCAGAGCCAGCGAGGGCGGCGAAGGCTTAGCCCGATTAGATCTCGACCGCCGGCTCCGGACCGAAGCCTTTGGCCTATCCCGCAAAATGACGCTCACTCACCACCGCGCGGGCTCAGTGGCTGGAGCGGCTACTT